>Ga0073925_1000233_pt1 | contig 11614 bp, 6 predicted proteins | sample GWRWT4_21May14_FD_70952 | JGI IMG/M metagenome (GOLD analysis project Ga0073925, IMG submission 70952) | Sand microcosm microbial communities from a hyporheic zone in Columbia River, Washington, USA - GW-RW T4_21-May-14 | ecosystem: Engineered > Artificial ecosystem > Sand microcosm >...
ATCAACGAACCCGGCGGCATGAGCAGCTGGATCGCGGCGGCCACGAGTTATTCGACGAACAACCGGATCATGATTCCGTTCTTCGTCTACTACTCGATGTTCGGCTTCCAGCGTGTCGGCGACCTGGCCTGGGCGGCGGGTGACATGCAGGCGCGCGGCTTCCTGCTCGGCGGCACCTCGGGCCGCACCACGCTGAACGGCGAAGGCCTGCAGCACGAAGACGGCCACAGCCACATCCTGGCCGGCACGATTCCGAACTGCATCAGCTACGACCCGACCTTCGCGCACGAGGTCGGCGTGATCCTGCACCACGGCCTGAAGCGCATGGTCGAGAAGCAGGAGAACGTGTACTTCTACCTGACGCTGCTGAACGAGAACTACCCGATGCCGGGCCTGAAGGCCGGCACCGAAGATCAGATCATCAAGGGCATGTACCTGCTCGAAGAGGGTGCCAAGAAAACCCCGCGCGTGAACCTGCTGGGCAGCGGCACGATCCTGCTCGAAAGCGTGGCCGCGAAGGCGCTGCTGGAGAAGGACTGGGGCGTGGCCGCCAACGTGTGGAGCTGCCCGAGCTTCAACGAACTGGCGCGCGACGGCCAGGACGTGGAGCGCTGGAACCTGCTGCACCCGACGGACAAGAAGCAGCGCGTCGCCTACGTCACCGAGCAGCTCGACAAACACGCCGGCCCGGTGATCGCATCGACCGACTACATGAAGAACTACGCCGAGCAGATCCGCGCTTTCATGCCGAAGGGCCGCACCTACAAGGTATTGGGCACCGACGGTTTCGGCCGCAGCGACTTCCGCAGCAAGCTGCGCGAGCACTTCGAGGTCAACCGCCACTACGTTGTCGTTGCCGCCTTGAAGGCACTGGCCGACGAGGGCACGGTGCCGATGGCCAAGGTGGCCGAGGCGATCAAGAAGTACGGCATCAATGTCGACAAGATCAATCCGCTGTACGCATAACAAGAGCGACGGAGACAACGAACATGGCAACGGTTGAAGTCAAGGTCCCCGACATCGGCGACTTCGCGGAAGTGGAAATCATCGAGCTGATGGTCAGGCCCGGTGACACGGTGAAGGCCGAGCAGTCGCTCATCACGGTGGAGAGCGACAAGGCCTCGATGGAGATCCCGTCTTCGCACGCCGGTGTGGTGAAGGAGATGAAGGTCAAGCTCGGCGACAAGGTCAAGGAAGGGTCGCTGGTGCTGGTGCTCGAAGTGGCGGGTGAAGCGGCTGCGGCGGTGGCGGAAGCACCTGCTGCCGCGCCGGCTGCTGCAGCGCCTGCACCTGCTGCAGCGCCCGCAGCGGCACCGGCCGCCGCCAGCGCCGCCGGCCCGGTCGATGTGGTCGTGCCCGACATCGGCGACTTCGATGAAGTCACGGTCATCGAGGTGATGGTCGCGGCCGGTGATTCGATCAAGGTCGAACAAAGCCTGATCACGGTCGAGAGCGACAAGGCCTCGATGGAAATCCCGTCGTCGCACGCCGGCGTGGTGAAAGAGATCAAGGTCAAGGTCGGCGACAAGGTCGCGAAGGGCAGCCTGGTCGCGGTCGTTCAGGCGGCGGGTGGCGCCGCGCCCGCAGCCGCAGCCGCTGCGGCTGCGCCTGCACCCGCTGCTGCTTCGACGCCCGTGGCCGCGCCCGCCGCGTCGGCAGAAAAGGCCCTTCCCACGGCCGCGCTCCCGGCCCACGAGCCGACCGTTGCGAAGGGTGCGTTGCCGCACGCCTCGCCCACGATCCGCAAGCTCGCCCGCGAGCTCGGCGTGCCGCTAGCCGAAGTGAAGGGCAGCGGCCCGAAAGGCCGCATCACGCAGGAAGACGTGCAGGGTTTCGTCAAGGGCGTGATGGCCGGCACCGTGCAGACGCAGGCGCAAGCCGCGAAGGCACCAGCAGCAGCCGCTGCAGCCGGTGGTGGTGGCCTCGCCGGCCTGCTGCCGTGGCCGAAGGTCGACTTCACGAAGTTCGGCCCGGTCGAGCGCAAGGACCTGTCGCGCATCAAGAAGATCAGCGGCGCGAATCTGCACCGCAACTGGGTGATGATCCCGCACGTCACCAACAACGATGAGGTCGACATCACCGAGCTCGAAGCCTTCCGCGTCTCGACCAACAAGGAAAACGAGAAATCCGGCGTGAAGGTCACGATGCTCGCGTTCGTGATCAAGGCCGTGGCCTCGGCACTGAAGAAGTTCCCCGACTTCAACGCCAGCCTCGACGGCGACACGCTCGTCTACAAGCAGTACTTCCACATCGGCTTCGCGGCCGACACGCCGAACGGGCTGGTCGTGCCGGTGCTGAAAGACGCCGACAAGAAGGGCGTCTTGCAGATCAGCACCGAGATGGGCGACCTGGCGAAGAAGGCGCGCGACGGCAAGCTGGGGCCGGCCGACATGACCGGCGGCTGCTTCTCGATCAGCTCGCTGGGTGGCATCGGCGGCACGCACTTCACACCGATCATCAATGCGCCCGAAGTGGCGATCCTCGGCCTGTCGAAGAGCGCGATGAAACCGGTGTGGGACGGCAAGGCCTTCGTGCCGCGGCTCATCTTGCCGCTGTCGCTGTCTTATGACCACCGCGTGATCGACGGTGCTTCGGCAGCACGCTTCAACGCCTACCTCGGCCAGATCCTCGGCGACTTCCGCCGCGTGTTGCTCTGAACGGGCAGCGCGAATGACGACTGTCGTGGTGGTCCGAAAGGGCAGCACCGTGGCCATCGCTGCCGACACGCTGGTCACTTTCGGTGACACGCGTTTGGCGCATGGCTACGAGGCCAACGAAAAGCTGTTCAAGGTCGGCGACTCGTGGATCGGCATGGCGGGCACGACGGCGCACTTTCCGGTGCTGCGGCGCGCGCTCGCCGCATTGCCGCCCGACGAGCTGAAACTGCACTCGCGCGACCAGGTGTTCGACACCTTTCTGAAGCTTCACCCGAAGCTGAAGGAGAACTTCTTCCTCAACACCAAGGAAGAAGATTCCGACCCGTATGAAAGCTCGCAGTTCACCGCGGTGATCGCCAACCATGCCGGCATCTTCGGCGTGTACTCGTACCGCGAGGTGTTTGAGTTCGACCGCTTCTGGGGCATCGGCACCGGCCGTGCGTTCGCGCTCGGCGCGATGTACGCCGGCTTCGACAAGGCAAAAACGGCACGCGAAGTGGCCGAGCTCGGCGCCCGCGCCGGCTGTGAATTCGACAAGAACTCGAGTGGGCCGGTGCACGCCCACACCATCAAACTCAAACAGACATCAACGAAAGGCTGACCATGGCCCTCATCGACATCAAGGTGCCGGACATCGGCGATTTCAAGGACGTGGCGGTCATCGAACTGCTGGTCAAGCCGGGCGACACGGTCAAGGCCGAGCAGAGCCTGCTCACGGTCGAGAGCGACAAGGCTTCGATGGAAATTCCGTCGTCGCACGCCGGTGTCGTGAAGAGCGTGGCCGTGAAGGTCGGCGACGTGGTCAACGAAGGGTCGGTGATTCTGTCGCTGGACGCGGAAGGCGCTGCGGCACCGGCCGCGGCTGCTGCGCCGAGTGCGCCTGCTGCGGCCCCTGCACCAGCCAAGGCAGCCGCTCCTGCAGCCCCTGCGCCCGCCGCATCGAGCTACGCCGGCGGGGCCGACAGCGAATGCGACCTCGTCGTGCTCGGCGCCGGCCCGGGCGGCTACTCGGCCGCGTTCCGCGCTGCCGACTTGGGGCTGAAGGTCGTGCTGATCGAACGTTTCGCGACCCTCGGCGGCGTGTGCCTGAACGTCGGTTGCATTCCGTCGAAAGCGCTGCTGCACGTGGCCGCCGTGATGGACGAAGTCAAGCACTTCGACGCGATGGGCGTGACCTTCGCGCCGCCGACGCTCGACCTCGCCAAGCTGCGCACCCACAAGGAAAAGGTGATCGGCAAGCTCACCGGCGGCCTGGCCGCGATGGCGAAGATGCGCAAGGTCACGGTGGTGCAGGGCACCGGCGAGTTCCTCGACCCGCATCACATCACCATCGCGCTGGCCAAGGGCGGCACGCAGACCGTGAAGTTCAAGCAGGCCATCATTGCCGCCGGCTCCGAAGCGGTGAAGCTGCCCTTCCTGCCGAAGGACGACCCGCGCATCGTCACGTCGACCGGCGCGCTCGAACTGCGCCAGAACCCGAAGCGCATGCTGATCATCGGCGGCGGCATCATCGGCCTGGAAATGGGCACGGTCTACTCCACGCTCGGCGCGCGGCTCGACGTGGTCGAGATGCTCGACAGCCTGATGCAGGGCGCCGACCGCGACCTGGTGAAGGTCTGGCAGAAGATGAACGCGCCGCGCTTCGACAACATCATGCTGAAGACCAAGACCGTCGGCGCCGAAGCGACCAAGGACGGCATCCTCGTCAAGTTCGAATCGGCCGACGGAACAGCGGTCAAGCTCAAGGAGCAGCTCTACGACCTGGTGCTGCAGGCGGTGGGGCGCGTGCCGAACGGCAAGCGCATCGGTGCCGACAAGGCCGGCGTGATCGTCGGTGACCGTGGCTTCATTCCGGTCGACATCCAGATGCGCACCAACGTGCCGCACATCTTCGCGATCGGCGACATCGTCGGCCAGCCGATGCTGGCGCACAAGGCCGTGCACGAAGCGCACGTGGCGGCCGAAGTCGCTGCCGGCGACACCAAGGCCGCGTTCGACGCGCGCGTGATCCCGAGCGTGGCCTACACCGACCCTGAAGTCGCGTGGGTCGGCGTGACCGAAGACGAAGCCAAGGCCAAGGGCATGAAGGTGAAGAAGGGCCTGTTCCCGTGGAACGCTTCAGGCCGCGCGATCGCGAACGGCCGCGACGAAGGTTTCACGAAGCTGATCTTCGACGAGGCGACGCACGCGATCGTCGGCGGCGGTATCGTCGGCACGCACGCCGGCGACATGATCGGCGAGGTGGCGCTGGCCATCGAGATGGGCGCCGATGCGGTCGATATCGGCAAGACCATCCACCCGCACCCGACGCTGGGTGAAAGCATCGGCCTGGCGGCCGAGGCGTTCGAAGGGGCCTGTACCGACCTGCCTCCCGCAAAGAAGTGAGCTGACGGCGCGGTGTGCAGCGCCGTCGCCGTTCAGGGTTTGCGGACCGGGGCCGATGCGGCCGGCACCGGCGCTGGCACCACCACCGGTGCCGTGGCTGCCAAGCGTTGAGCGCGCGCGTCGAGTTCGGCGCGATCGGTCGCCACCACCTCGGCCATCACCACCGGGCAGCGTGTCGGCGCGTCGTCGCCTTGCGCCCAGCCGGCGGCTTCGTTCGCTGCGGTGAGCGTGCGGCTCACGCCGAGCTGCGTGCCGAGCTGGTTCATCGCGGCGTGGGTGCGTGCATAGGCCAGCCCGAGGTCGTACTCGGCGTTCGCATACGCGCGGCGTGCGGTGTACAGCTCGTTCTCGGCGTTCAGCAAGTCGAGCAGGCTGCGCTGGCCGATGTCGAACTGCTGGCGGTAGGCGTCGCGCGCCTTCTGGATCGCCAGCGTGTTGCGGTCGAGGTAAGCGAGTTGCTCGGTCAGCTTCTTGGTGTCGTTGTAGGCGATGGCTGCGGTCTGGCGTGTGTCGCGGCAGGTCTTGTCGCGCAGGTCGGTGGCCTGGCTCACGATGTTGGCCTGCTGGCGAATGCGGGCCTGGTCGGCGCCGCCGTTGTAGAGGTTCCAGGCGAGCACGATCTGGGCGGTGCTGTTGCGTGTCTGGTCTTGCAGGCCGTCGACGTTGCGGCCGGCATCGGCCCGTACCCGCGCTTCGACCTTCGGCTGGTAGACCGAGCGCCGGCCGTCGGCCACCGAGCGGGCGCCACGCATGTTTTCGATGCTGGCACTGACGGCCGCGCTCTGGCGCACGGCCGTGTTCATGACTTCGGTGGCGGTGGCCGGCACACCGTCGCGCAGCATGTTGATGCCGCCGAGCTCTTTCGCCGGCGCGCTGCCGACCAGGCGCTGGTACCGCGCGTTCACGTCGTGCAGGTTGGCGAGTTCGGTGGTCAGGTTCGATTCGGCCAGCGCCACCCGCGCGCCCGCCTGTTCGAGGTCGACACCGCGGCCCACGCCGGCCTTGAAGCGCGACTGGATCTGCAGGAAGGCATAACGGTGCTGCACGTAGTTGTCTTCGGCCAGCGTGACCATGCGGCGATAGCGCTGCACGTCGTAGTGCGCCTTGGCGGCTTCGACCGCCGTCTGCTCGGTCACGTCGACAAGCTCGAAATAGCGCGCGAGCTGGTCGTGGCCGGCACGCGCCACGTCGTTCTTCGTGCCCATGCCGTCCCACAGCAGTTGCGTCAGGCTCACGCCGCCCTGGCGGCGGTTCAGCGAGCGGGAAACGCCGCTGATGGTGTCGCGTTCCTGGCCGACGCTGGCGTTCACGTCGAGGCGCGGAAGATAGGCACCACGCGCCGCGTCGACCGCGTCGACCGAAGCACGGTAGGCGTTGAAACGCGCAGAGACCTCGGGGTTCGTGTTCACGGCCTGTTCGACAGCCATCTTCAGCGGGTCGGCGGGCTGGGCCACGGCAGCGCCGGCGGCCATCAGAAGCACGAGCGCGGTGCGTGCGAATTGTCTTGATTGCATTGGGTTCCTGAACATCCAACGATGTGTATTTCGAGCCGGTTCGCAGCGCCACCACAAGAGCGCGGCTGCGTTTGATTTGCGACGCGGAGTCTAGTGTGGCGCATGCTCCGAACTCACCCCCCGCCCCGAGGGGCCGCGGGGGAGTATTTCACGCCTTGTGCCACGGCGGTATCGCTTTGGCAACAACAGCCTCGTCATCGCAGAAAGGGCTATGTTTCAATTTGTGAGCAAGTTCACGATCAAGGCGAAGGGCCTCATCGCTGGGTGTGCCCCTGCTCAAGTCAGCAGCCAGACGGACGAAGACGTGGCGTTGGCCCGCCACTTCGTCTGCCCGTGACTCTCACGCTACCCGCCCCTTGTTCGTTCGTGCGTGACGCTCCTGGCCGGGCTTGCGCTGCCTTCGTGCGCGTGCGGGTGAACGGCTTGCGCGTCTTGTGCCTGTTGCTGGCTTTCGCTGCGTTGGCACCGCGCGCCTGGGACGCCGAGACCATGCAACGCGCGGCGGTGGTGCAGGGGCCGCTGGCCAGCAGCGGTGTGCGCACGCTGCAACCCTTGTTGGCCGCGGCCGTCGGGCAGGACGACCCGCAGCGGCTCACCACCCTCAACGAGTTCTTCAACCGCCGCATCGTGTTCACGCCGGACAGCGAGGTCTGGGGTCAGACCGACCACTGGGCCAGCCCGCTCGAACTGCTGGGCAAGGGCCGCGGTGACTGCGAGGACTACGTGATCGCCAAATACTTCAGCCTCATGGCGGCGGGCATCCCGCCGGCGAAGTTGCGCCTCGTGTACGTGCGCGCCACGATCGGTGGCCCCGGCGGCGCGGTGCAGGCGCACATGGTGTTGGCCTACTATGCGGCGCCCGGGGCCGAGCCGCTGATTCTCGACAATCTGATCGGCGAGATTCGCCCCGCGTCGCGCCGGCCCGATCTGGAACCGGTGTTCAGTTTCAACAGCGACGGCCTGTGGCAAGGCGTGGGGGCACAGAGTGCGGGTGATCCGGTGGCCAGGCTGTCGCGCTGGCGCGAGGTGCTTGCAAAAGCGCGCACCGAAGGGTTCCAATGAAGAGCACAGAGAGGCAAGCATGTCGCTGATTCGTCAAATCTGGTTGTTGCTGCTGGCGACGCTGCTGCTGGCCTTTGCCGCCAGCGTGAGCGTGAACGTGAGTTCGGCACGCGACACGCTGCAGACCCAGTTGCGCCTGAAGAACAGCGACAACGCGACCGCGCTGGCCCTCGTGCTGTCGCAACAAAAGGGCCAGCTCGACGTGATGGAGCTCGCGCTTGCTGCCCAGTTCGACACCGGTTTCTACCGGCGCATTCGTTTCACCGGTGCCGACGGCAGGCCCCTGCTGCAACGCGAAGCCGCGGCCACACCGATGCAGGCGCCGGTGTGGTTCGCTGCGCTCGTGCCCATCGAGTCGGAGCCCGGCGTGGCCCAGGTGTCCGACGGCTGGCGTGCGCTCGGCTCGCTCGAAGTGGTGAGCCAGTCGTCTTATGCTGTCGACGAGCTCTGGCGCAGCAGCCTCGGTTCGGCCGGTGCGCTCGCGGTGGTGGGCTTGCTCGCGGGCCTGCTGGCAACGCTGGCCGTCGGGCGCATTCGACGGCCGCTCGACGACACGGTGGCCCAGGCCACGTCACTCGAGCGTGGTGAATACCTCACCGTGGCCGAGCCGCAGGTGCCTGAACTCAGGCGCCTCACGCGGGCCATGAATTCGATGGTCGGGCGGCTGCGCATCGTGTTCGAAGGCCAGGCTTCGCAGGTCGAGAGCCTGCGCCGCCAGGCCAGTTGCGACCCGCTCACCGGCCTGTCGAATCGGATGCACTTCATGGCGCAGCTGCGCGCTGCGCTGCAGCGCGAAGACGGCCACGCCGCCGGCGGGCTGGTGCTGCTGCGCGTATTGAATCTGGCCGAAGTGAACCGCGCGCTCGGGCGTGAAAGCACCGACGCACTGATCGCCGCGATCGCGCAGACGCTGCAGACCTACACGCGGCGCGTCGACGGCTCGTTCGTGGGTCGGCTCAACGGCTCCGATTTCGCGCTCGGCCTGCCGGCCGGCGGTGTAGCGCGCGAAACTGCGCAGGCTGTGATCGAGCTGCTGCGTGCTGCGTTGCCGGCGCTGGCCGCTCACGTGGCGGTGGCGGCGGGTGCGGTCGAGATGCGCCATGGCGCCGAGCTCGCCGAGCTGATGGGCAGCGCCGATCTGGCGCTGGCGCGGGCCGAGAGCAATGGCCCGTTTTCGGTTGAATCGGCGGGCCAGGGTGGCAGCGCCTGGGCCGGCCTGGGCGAGCGGCGCTGGCGCGAACGGGTCAGCGAAGCGCTGGCCGATGGCCGGGTGCAGCTGGGTTCGTACCCGGTCGTGAATGCCAACCAGGGGCTGATCCACTTCGAGTGCCCCTTGCGCCTGCAGCTCGACCCGCAAGGGCCCTTCGAAGTTGCGGCGCACTGGTTGCCGCTGGCCGTGCGCAGCCGCCTCACCTGCGCCGTGGACGAACACGCATTGATGCTCGCGCTGCGCGCGATCTCGAGCGACGGCCAGCCGCGCTGCGTGAACCTGTCGCCGGCGTCGCTCGGTGACAGCGGTTTCGCCTCGCGTTTGCGGGCCCGGTTACTGGCCGAGCCGCGCGCTGCACGCAGCGTGTGGCTCGAAGTGAGCGAAGAAGCGGCGGCCGATCAATTCGAGCTGGTGCGCGAACTCGGGCGGCAACTGCGGCCGACCGGCGCGCGCGTGGGCCTGGAGCACGCGGGCGAGCGCATCAGCCGTGTCGAGCGCCTGTTCGAAGCCGGGCTCGACTACGTGAAACTCGATGCCGCCGTGGCCCACGGCGTGGCGCTCGATGCCGGCCGCGCCGGCTTCGTGAAAGGCCTGGTGACGATGTTGCACAGCCTCTCGATCGAGGTCTATGCCGAAGGCGTGGGCGACGCTGCCGACGCGCAGGCCTTGTGGGCCTGCGGCGTCGATGGCTTGACGGGCCCCTGGGTCACCTCGACGCTGTACAAGCCGTCGGCCTGACGAAGCCGCGCCGCGGCGTCACGCGCCGTCGGTGATCAGTTTGCCGCGCTGCAGCAGCTGGTTGATGATGTCGTTGTCGGTCGCGCTGGCGGTCAGGCCGAAGGCCGCCACCGAGCGCACGTCCACCCCGGTCAGCACGATGCGCTGGTCTTCGGCTGCGGCACTGTAGACGCCGCCTGTGAAACCGCCGGTGCTGCTCACGTGAATGATCGTGTTGCCGGCCGACGTGGTGGTGTCGAAGTCAAGGTAGTTCTGCAGGTTGCCTGCGCTGACGCCGGCCTTGGCTTCGCCTTGCAGAAGGTCACGCAGATCGAGCAGGTCTCCGCCGGCTGCTGGTGACGCAATGCTGAAGTCGGTGATCGTGTCGGTGGGCAAGGTGGCCGCCGAGGTTCCGCGGTCGGCCAGTGTCCAGGCGAACACGTCGGCACCGGTTCCGCCGGTCAGCGAGTCGCTGCCTGCGCCGCCGTAGATCTTGTCGTTGCCGGCGCCGCCATTGAGCGTGTCGGTGCCCGCGCCGCCGTAAAGAATGTCATTGCCGTTGCCGCCGTTGACGATGTCGTTGCCGGCATCGGCATAGAGCAGGTCGTTGCCGTCGTTGCCATTCAGCGTGTCGTCACCGGCGAAGCCCTGCAACTGGTCGTTGCCCGCGGTGCCCGTCAGCGTCTCGGCGTTTTGCGTGCCCATCGTGCTGGTGGTGGTGGACTCGAACGTGACTGCCACTGCCTGCGTGCTGCTCGCCGTGGCGCCGCTGCTGGTTTCGGTGGCGGTGGCGGTGACGGTCAGGTTCAGCGTGCCCGAATAGCCTGCCGCCGGGTAGAGCTGCAAGCCGTCGAGCTGCGCCGGGGTGAAGCTCCATACGCCACCGCCGACATTGGTGCCCGCCGAGAAAATAGCGCCGGCAGGCACACCCGCGACCGACAACGCGAGCGTTTCCGAGCCGTCGCGGTCGATCAGCCCCGCCGCGATGGGGAAGGCGACCGGCGCCCCGTAGGCCGTGGCGCCGACCGTCACGGTCGGGGCGCTGACCGAGATGGAAGAGTCCTTGTCGGTGTCTCGGGCGTTGAGCACGAGCCAGGAGAACTGGTAGTCGCCGCCTCCGCCCGCAGGTGCGGTGAAGACATAGGTGCCCGACGCGTCGACCGTTGCGCCGTTGGTGTTGGCGCCGGTTTGCTCTGAAGAAGTCACCTGCACATACTGTTTGACACCGGCCGGGTTCGTCACCACCAGCACCACGAGGTCGTTGAAACCGTTGTTGATCTCGCTGACCGTGTTCTCACCGTTGAAGAACTGCCAGTTGAACGACGCCTGGGTGCCGGGCGTCAGCGCCACCGTGTAGTTGGTGAGCTTGCCGTCGGTGACATCAACGGTTCCCGGGTCGCTGGTGCCGGTGCCCGCCGCCGGATCGAAGCTGTCGAGCTGGCCTGCGGGCAAGCCGAGCTGGGCCTCGAGGTTGGCCTGAGTCACGCCCGGCTCGGTGCTGATGCTCGACGCGCCCGGCGCCAGGCTGAAGATCGCAGGAGGCACGATCAGCGTCGGCGCGTCGGCAACTGCAGCGACGGCAACGGTGACGGTGGCCGTGGAGGTTCCACCTTGCCCGTCGGAGATCGTGTAGGTGAACGAAGCCGGGCCGCTGTATTGGGGCGTTGGCGTGAACACGACGTTGCCACTGCCGTTGATCAGGACGGTGCCTCCGACGGCGGCTTGCACGCTGGTGATCGACAACACGTTGCCGGTGTCGACATCGGTGTCGTTGGCGAGCAGGGTGGCGGGGGTGAACGTGATCGGTGTGTCTTCGTTCGTCGCGCCAGAGTTGGCGTTGGCGACGGGGTTGTCATTGACCGGAGTGACGTTCACGAACACGGTGGCAGTCGAAGTGCCACCCTGACCATCGGAGATCGAGTAGGAGATCGTGGTCGGACCGTTGAAGTTGGCGGCTGGCGTGAAGCGAAGCGTGCCGTCGGGGTTGATCGTGACGGTGCCGTTCGGTGACGTAGCGGCAGTGACGGTCAAAGTATTGCCATCGACATCGGTGTCGTTGGCCAGGACCG
>Ga0073925_1000235_pt1 | contig 11497 bp, 17 predicted proteins | sample GWRWT4_21May14_FD_70952 | JGI IMG/M metagenome (GOLD analysis project Ga0073925, IMG submission 70952) | Sand microcosm microbial communities from a hyporheic zone in Columbia River, Washington, USA - GW-RW T4_21-May-14 | ecosystem: Engineered > Artificial ecosystem > Sand microcosm >...
CGTGTTATGCCGCATCGCTTCGCAGGCACCTGCGGCGCAGTTGCAGGGGCGGGGACGCCGGCCGGATCGCGGACTCGGCATGTCCGGGTTCTCGGCATAGTGGATCAACGAGTGCCTGACACGTGCAATCGCGCTCTACTTGTCCGGCAACACCGGCCGCAGGATTGGCACGCTGTTCAGCGACGAGGCGGACGGTCCCTTGGATCCGGAGCACAAACGCATGTTCATGGCCATGAAGCGCGAGGTGCTGCGGCTCGGCGGATACGCCTGCGAGTTCTTCGTGAGCCAGACCCCGGAGCTCACCGGCATGGCCGATCGCATCATCGACTTGGAAGGTATGGCAACTCAGGTTGCCGAGGAGGTTGTGTGACTGACCACTTGCCCGAGCGCTGCTTTGTGGTGCTCCCGGGAGTTCCGACGCGCCAGAATGTCTTCGTTTGTGTCCGGGGCGAACTCGGTGTGCAGGCGACCCGCATGGACTTCGGCGACTATGAAGCCGCGACTCGCGTGGTCCGCGAGCTTAATGACGCGCTGGGCGTTGGGCCGATAGCGGTGCGCGCGATGCTGGTCGGCTGCCTGACGGGTTGGAACCGCGTGCAGCGAGAGTTCGGATTCGAATGCCGCCCCGTGGGTGCCACCGTCCATTGACGGTCGAAGGAGTGAACGCCGAAAGGCGCCGTCGCACGGTGAGGATCGTTGCTCGGCGGTAAGCTTGTGCGATGAGGGGGTCGGCAATCGATGGCTGAGAGCGAAGGAAACGATGATGAGGGGTCCGCTGCGCTCACTTGCGCCGGCGTGTACCTGCTGCAGGCAGACGGGACGTGCTACTCGTGCAAGCAGTCGACCCCAATGTTCGGGGTGATGGGCCTGCCGCCGTTCGCGCTGGAGGGAGGGGAGTACCCGATCGACGAAGACGAGTGCATGTTTCGGGAGATCGTGGAGATGCCCGCGCAACTTGCGGAGGCGATCAGGGCAAGCGCAGGCCCATGCTTCCGGCCCGACTTCAGTCGTACTGCTGGCGCTTTGTACTGGATGAACCACTGCAAGCATTGCGACGCCAAGCAGGGCGACTTCTTTGTCCATGGCCCCGATGGACCGTTCTGGCCCTACGACGAAGCGCAGATGGACGCGATACAAGCAACCCGACTCGATGGTCCATTCAGGTTCGTCGATCCAAGCACGGCGTACTCGGGGGCGATGGTCGAGTGGCGAGACCGCAAGCACGGTGTCCAACGTCCACCGCCGAAAGCGGCGGTGCCACGAAAGAAGCGCAAGCCCAAAGCGGGCGATTGAGGCCGCGCCGCTGCTGACGGCCTCTCTGGAGCCTCCGCGTGACAAGAGGTTCTAGAGAAGCCCCTGAGCTGTCGCCCAGGGGAAAGGATCTCGGATTCAGCTCGCAGGCAAGCCGCTCACGGCTGCCAGTTGCCAGCCACGCAGGTCTGTGAACCTGTCGGCGATGTCGAAGACGAGGTTGCGTTGCCCTTCGGTGAGCAAGACCCGCGTCAACCAGTCGCCGTAGCGCTGCTCACGCTCGATGGCAAGGCCGGAGTGCTTGGCATAGGTCGACAGCGGGTGCGCCTCGGCAACTCGAATGGACGGGTACCAGTTGCCTCGAGCTGGCGGCGCGCCTTCTTCGATCAGGCGGCGAATGCGGCGGATGTAGGCCTCCGGTGAGCAGTCCCGCGAGCCAGGCTTCAGGGAGCCCCCCTCGCACGCTCCGGCGAAGTAAACGGCCTGCCGGAGAACCTGCACGGCGCTGCCGAGCATGCAGACATCCCAGCTGCGAACGCGCTTGCCCGTCACGGCATCTCGGAGGTTGTTGTCGCCGCCCTCGATCGCGATGACGAACCGGTCGACACCACCTGTCTCGGGGCTCGCTGACAGCTTCCAGCTGGCCCATTGGTACTCGATTCGGTACGACATGTCAGAGCTCCGCGCCGGCGAACAGCGGAACTTGTTCGTGGTGGCCAGCGGTCACGCGGAGCTCGATGGATGCACGCCATGCGGTTGGCTCGCTCCGCAGGACGGAGCTCATCATCGAGGCCCCGTAGTAGGCGTCGCGTGCACTGCCAGGCCTGGCCAGGTCGAGTTCGAGCGCGAAGGTTCCGTCGCTCGCCAGACTCATCTGTCCGCCGTACTTGGCTCGGAAGGAGGTGAAGGATCCGAAGGGGCAAGTTGTCCAGGAGGACTTCGCGCCGGTCACTGACGCGAGCGGTGCCTGGAGGACGGCGACAGCCCGGATGCCGTGCAGAGTTGCTGCGGTCTCGGCGGAGACCGAAGTTGTGATCGCGTCCCGCCACAGCCTGAGGTAGCGCTCCGGCGTCGTCGGCGTGCCGCCAACCAGAAGCGTCTGATCGACAGTTCGTTGGGCGCGGTCGCTGCACAGGGCCGAGAAGACCTCGTACTGGGCCATGTAGTGGACGCCGTGTTGGTCGGCGCGCAACAACGAGGGTGTCTTCGAGCCGTCCACCAGATCGACCGCAATCGGCAGGTAGGACCTTTCACCGTAGAAGGTGGCGTCGTCGGGCAGGTGGATGACCAACCGGCCGACTTCATCGAGCGTTGGGGAGTGAGGACTCATCAAGTTCTCCTTGAAGGTGAAAAGGGCGCTGCCGCGTGCGGCGAGCGCCCTTTCAGGGATGGTGGGAATGCTGTCTCAGCGGTCAGCAGGCGGACGCCTCACAGTGGGTTGCTCGCCAGCAGCTCGGAGAAGCTGGCGTTCTGCGCCAGGGCCGGCGGCGTCGGGGTGGCGAACTGGGCCGGAACCTCCTCGGGCTGCAGGCGGTGCTCTCGGACCGCCAGGTCGTATGCCTGCTTGCGCTCGTACCAGGCCAACTCGTACCGAGCGATCGTGTCCCACTCGGCCGGCGCCGAGCTTTCGACCTCGTAGGCGAAGTCGGCGGCCTGGCCGTTGGCGTCGTCGTACCGGATCGAGACCTCGCGGTAGTTGCCGAAGTCGTGTGGATGGGTGCGTCCGACGTAGGCCACCGGCAACCCTTCGGGCACCGGGAACAGCCGATACAGCATGCGGCGGAAGACCTCGCACTCGCGGAGCGAGGCCTCGGTGTAGTCGGGACTACCCACCTGGGCGCAGTTCTCCTCGCCCGGAACCGGGCCGATTTCGATGAATTGCATGAAGATGCTCCAAGAGGGGCGCGCCTTGTTGGCGCGCCGGGTGGAAGGAGTGGGGTGTGCGGCGGGACCGGCTGCACACTCAGTCGAGGGCGAGCGCCGCGAGGGCCTCGTCATCGGTTAGGAAGATGTCGCGGTCACAGTCGTAGTACGCGTGCTCGCCCTTGGTGGTGTTCCACATGTAGAGCAGCGTTCGGCCCGTGCGCGTCTTCGTCGGCCGCTCGGTGCCGCCGCACGCGGGGACCCAGTGATCGCCAACGCAGTCGGTCAGCTCGTTCACAGCAGTCCCCGCTCGGCCATGGAGGTCAACGAGCTGCCGTTGGCTGCGACGATGATGTGGTCGATGATCCTCACGTCGATCAACGACAGCGCCTGGCGCAGCGTGCTGGTGAGGAACTCGTCGGCCCGGCTAGGCTCGGTCTGCGATGACGGGTGCACGTGGCTCAGGCACACGGCCGCCGCGTTGAAGTGCAGCGCCCGCTTGACCACTTCCCGCGGATAGACCGAGGTCTGCGTCAGCGTGCCGGAGAACAACTCCTCCACGTCGATGACGCGATGGTTTGCGTCGAGGAAGACCACGACGAAGGTCTCGCGTTCGGCTCCGGCGAAGTACACCCGCAGGAAGTCCTTCATGACCGTGGGCGAGTCGATCAGGGAGCGACCCTTGATCGCTTCGGCAGCGATCCGCGTGAGCAGTTCGTGCGCCGCAGCGAGTACATGCCGCAGTCGCCTGTTCCGTGCCGTGGTGGGCGCCGGAAGGTAGTCCGCGACGGCGTTATCGGAACACAAGAGCGGCTGAGCCGCTGCCGGAGATGGGTCCAGGAGGATCGCTTCGAGTTGACCGCGATCCAGGAGGGTGAGATTCATGGTGTTGGCCTCTTTGATGGCAGAGGGAACACCGGCCCCCGAGGGACAGTGATCCCTTGAGGGTTGAGTGCGGCGTTGCCGCGAATGTGGTGAGACTTCGCCCCGGCGGGCGCCGATGCCGAAGTCGATGCCGCTGAGGCGGCCGTGGGTGTGCTTGTCCAGCGCGTGCACCACGAGCGCGCGCGGATGCGAGCGATATGGCCTCGAAGGTGTAGCGGCGGCGCGTGGCCGCGAGGTCACCGCGACGTCGGACGCCTTGGCGCTTGAGCCGCACGAGGCGAATCACACCGTGAGAGAGCCAGGTTGCCTCGACAAGGAGGGCCTGGGTGGATGCCAGGGTGCGCTCCGTTGGAAGAGGGCACCAACCAACAAGGTATCTGCCCTGTCGGGGTTGATGGCACTGCGGAGAGCAGCGCACGGATTCTCATGCGGGTCACGACCGCTAACGCCACCGCTTGCGCGATGGGTACCTCCTCTTGATGAGGACCGGCCGATGGCCGGAAAGGGTGTGGACAGTATGGCGATCAAGCCAGTTGTCTGCAATGGCCCGAATTCCGCGGCGCATGTTCATTGGGCAGGTTTCGACCTTGAAGCGCGGGCCGCGCGCAAAAACATGCTTGCGCCAGGAGCGGCTCGAGCCGCCGCGGACCGCATCGAAGGCGGATCGAAGGGAACTGAGCAAGGGCTGCCGGCATGCGGCGGGGCTCATCGCGGCATCTGCCGCGATGAGCGCACGGGCGGCGGCTGCCTTTCTGGCCACAGGTGCAGGCTGGGCGAGCGACGGGCCCGGGACGCAACCCTTGAGGGCCGCTGATGTCGCGGGAACATGGCTTCACGCTTTGAAGGAAGCGCATCCAGACAGAAGGAGTCGAAATGAACGACGCAAGGACACTGGACCGGCCGGTGCAGCCCACCCTCCAGGTGCGGCAGATCGTGGCGGGCCAGAACTACCGGGAGCACTACGACGCGAAGGCCCTTGCCGATCTGCGCGAGCAGGTGAAGGCGGCCGGTGGCATCAAGAGCCCGATCATGGTGCGACCGCATCCCACCCGGGACGGCGTGTGGGAGATTGTCTACGGCCATCGCCGCTGGATGGTCGCAGGCGAGCAGTACGGCGACACCTACGACATGCCGGTCACCATCGAGGACTTGAGCGATGCCGAGGCGCGGGCGCTCGGAATCATCGAGAACAAGGGGCGCGACAACCCGAGCGCCATCGAGGAAGCCAAGGGTGCCGCCGACCTCCTGCGGTTCAACGCCGGCGACAAGGAGAAGACCGCTAACCAGCTCGGTTGGAGGCTGCGCGAACTGGACAACCGGCTGCTGCTGCTTAACTGCGCGACGGAGGTTCAGCGGGCCATCATCGAGCGCCACCCGCACATGAGCATCGGGCATGCGGAACTGCTGGCCGGCCTGCCGCAGGATCGACAGGTGAAGGTGCTGGCCGGCATCTTGCAGCACAAGGTGCCAGTCGAGGTCTTGAAGAAGCAACTCGGCCAGTACGCCAAGCGCCTGTCCGAGGCCATCTTCGACACGGCGCAGTGCCTGGGCTGTGCGCACAACTCGGCACAGCAGGCGGCCCTGTTCGACGCATCCATCGGCGAGGGCTACTGCCAGCACCCGACCCACTACGACGAACTCACGATGGCGGCGCTGGAGGCCCGGGCCGAGCCGCTGCGCGAACGCTTCCAGGTGATCCGTTTCGTCAAGCCGGAAGATGGCTTCGTGCCTCTCGCGGTAGCGGCGGATGGCCCCCTTGGTGTGGGCACGGAGCAGATGGAGGCCTGCAAGGGCTGCGCGAACTTCGGCTGCAGCGTGTCGGCCATCCCGGGTCACTACGGCGAGGTTGCCGAGTCGCTGTGCTTCGACGCCGCGTGCAACAGCACCAAGGTGGCCGCGCGGCGCAAGGCCGAGCGAGCGGCGAGCAAGCCGACTTCGTCGGCGAGGGACGCGGCTGGGTCTGGCGACAGCAAGACCAAGAGTGCCGAGCCAGCGGCCTCGGCCCCCGAAAGCGCCAAGCCGCGCAACACGGTGCCGGGCAAGGTAGTGGCGCACCGCATCGAGTTTTGGCGCAAGACGGTGGCTAACCAGCTGATGGTGCAGGGTGAGCGCAACCACCGGGCACTGACGGCCCTGGTGTTGGCTCGTGAGACGCGAGCCATCCATGCGGATCGGTATGCCGATGTGGCGGTCAAGCTGGCCGGCATCAAGAAGCCGAACTTGGGCGAAACGCCGCTGCGCAAGATGCTGGAGCAGGCAGACGCGGTGAACGCAAGCGCGCTGGAGGACCTTGTCAAAGCGGTCACGGCGTCGGCCGCCTATGGCGTCGACACCGAAGGGCTCGAAACGCTGCTGAACTACCTGGAAGTGGACGAGGCACGGCACTTCACGCTCAACGAAGACTACCTGGCACTGCTGACGGTGAGCGAACTTGAGTCGCTGGCGGAGGAAGTCGGCCTGAAGAAGGCGATGGGCGAGCGCTACGCGAAGGCCAAGGCCGGCAAGCGAGGCGATTTCATCCAGGCGCTGCTGGCGGTCGAGGGCTTCACCTACAAGGGCACAGTGCCCAAAGCCATGCGCTACCCCCGGCGCAAGTTCAGGTACGCCGAGCGCGCCGATGCAGCCGGTGAGCCCAGCGCGGCCACCGGTGGGCCGGGCGTGCGCCGAGAAGTCGCTGAGCCCGCCCACGGAGCGTGAGCCTCGACAAACCAGGGGTGACCCATAGGATCGATCCGAGGGTCATCCCTCTCAATCAAGGAGATTGAAGTGATGTTCAAAGAGCTATTCCCGCTGGCAGCAAAAGGTTCGTTCAGCTTGCTGCTTTCAGCCGACGAGGGCAGCGGCCTCATGACGGTGGTGGTCGTGCCGAAGCACTCAGACGGCGGCAAGGATGTTCCTGCACTGGCGATGCCGCTCAAGCTGACGGCCGCGCCCGAAGAACTGGATGCAGGTTTCACGCAGGCCGTGCTCAGCTACTCGACCCATCGCGCCAGCCTGGACGAACAAGTGGCCGCGACCAACGAAGTCATCGAAGCTGCGAAGGCCGCGTCGGTGAAGAAGGGCGCCGAGGCTGTGACGAAAGCCGGCGCCAAGCCCACGCAACGGGCCGCAGCACCCAAGGCAGCGGCAGGTGACGACGACGCAGACGACGACCATGGTGGGGACGGCACCGACGGTGCGCCCACAGCGATGCACGGGGTCGCACCGGCTACAGCGGAGGCTCCCTCTGCGGGACCGGGCGTGCCGAATCTCTTCGGCGCGTGAAGGGAGGCAACCATGTCCATCGTTGTTGCCGCTCTCGCCCGTTGCTTCAAGTACAACGGCATGACGCTGCCGGACATTCCCGGCCTCAGCGTCGAACAGGTCAAGGAGGTCTACGCCGCGCAGTACCCGGAACTGCTGACGGCCGAGGCCCAGGTCGGTGAGGTCACCCGTGGCGTCCAGGAAATCGCGTTCAAGCGCGCAGTCGGCACCAAGGGCTGAGGACGATCCGGTCGCGTGCTACGCCGCGCGGCTGGATCGGTTCCTCGCGCAGCCCGGACAGGGCGATGCCGGGGCCCTTGAAGCCGCGATGGGCGAGGCGAAACTGGTTCTCGTGAGCAGCATCGTCCACCAGTTCGCAGAAGACGTGCGGGGCCAGCCCCACGGGGAGCGGCAGGAGCGCATGGTGGTACGGGGTACGCTCTATCCGCCACTGTTCTAGCCATGTTTCAGTTGCCCTCCATCGACCCATCGATTCCCTGCACTTTGGTGCCGCAGGCGTCGCGGCGCCGTGGTGCGCTGCTGGCTCGAACATTGATTCGCGCAGGCGCCTTCGACGCAGCCTTGATGCCGTCCCGGCCGGGTCCCGACCACATCAAGACCTGCCAGACGGTGCTGGAGGGTTGGGTTCGCCGAGAACTCGGCGCGTTGCGGATGCTCCGGCCGTACTTCGGGATGCACCTGCGCGAGACGGGGAACGACGCCAGCCAGGCGGTCGGGCCAGCGTGCCTGATCGAGTGGGGTGGCGAGTCCTTCGGCGTCCGCTGCGTGGGGCCTGCGCTGGAGTGCTTGGAACGTCACCGTCCCAGGCTCGGCCGGACGGTGTTGCGTGCTCTGGAGCGGTATGCGTTTCGCACGCTGCCGATCTACACGCCCGCTGTCGTCATGGAGTGCGCCAGCGACGTCTACTGGTACGGCGAGTGCGACGAGGAAATGGCCCTGGAAGAAGCCTGTGGCGACGATGCCGAGGAGCGCAAGTCGATGCGCGACAGCATGGTGACCCGGGCCATGTTCGACAGCACGTTCCCATGCTGGGCGCTGGAAGGCCGAACGAGGCTGCTCGGCCGGAGGACATTGCTGCAGATCGCAGAGTCCGCGTCGGACCGTCGCATTGCCAGTGTGATCGAAAGCGTGCTGGGTCTGCTTGCGATGAACCCGCCCGGCTACGACTGGGCTTTCCGGGAGGGACGCTTCGTTGGCTACTCGGGCGTCCTGGCCTGGGGCCGTGAGGACGAACTCACGTGCCGCGTGCTCGATGACTACGAGCAGATGGTGAGCGAGAGCGGCGACTACTTCGAGACCTGCGGCGAAGTTCCGATCGGTGTCGAGGATCACGAGGCACTCACCGGCTGGTTCGAGTACATGCGGTCGTGGTGCCGTGCGACGCATGGCCTCGACACCTTGATCTGGCAACTCAGCGAGGGAGACTGGTCCGTGAAGTGATCGTGAAAGGAACGAACTCGATGAACGCACATGAACGAGACGTGAAGTTCAACGTGTCCGAGGAAGGACCGGCTGAAATGCATCTGCGTCGAGCGATCTTGGTGTACGGAGGCAAGGGCGGGGGGCAGTTCGCGACGGTCCATGACATCGCGACAGCTCCGGGCGGTGGGGCGACGATCCTTCCGGGACGGCCGATGACGGCATTCGCAGTCCAGCGTCTAGCCCGCAAGCTGACCAAGCGGCGCGAAGGCGGATTCATCCCTGAGAAGCTGATTTTCCAGGACGCTGACACGATCGCATGGTGGGTGCCTCCGTCGAGGCGACGCGTGTGGTTCAGATGTCCTGAGGGTCAACTCATCGCGGGGGAGCGGTCCGAGGTCGTCAGCCATCCGGGGCTGGTGTTCAGCGTGGCGACGGCGCGCAAGTGGTTTGTCTGGGCGATCAAGGGCACGGCGCGGCCCACCGACAGCACGAAGCTGTTTCGCGCGCCTTACTTCAACGTCTGGGAGAGCGGGCAGGTGTGTGTTGGCAACGTGGACCTGCCTGAACGGGCCTCGGCCGAGAAGTTGGATGAGTGGACCAACGCCTTCTTCGAAAGCTGGTTCACCCACCCCAACGTGCACGCCGAGCTTGTTCGGTACCGAGGTGGCGCCTACAGATTCTGGAGAGACATGCTCGACGGCAAGCATGCCGAATTTCCGGAGCGGACGCTGGTCGACCTCGGCCGTACCCTGGGTGAGGCCCTTCAATCCCGCAATGCCAAGCATGACGACTGACCCACGTGACGCGGCCATTGGAGCCAGTTGCCCGGTGGTCGCCATGCCTCAGTTCGGCGCGCTGGCGGCGCACGCGAGCGGGCAGCGCATGCTGCTGGCTCGCAATGGGCTCTTTGTGCAGATGAAGACTCCGTGGCTCGACTGCACGACACGGGTTGCGGAGGTCGGTATGCACCTTCCGTACGGGGTGGCAACCGAGGCCATTCGCTTCGCCTTCGGGGTGATCCCCTTGGGATTGCTGGAGCAGTTCATCACCGCCGCGCGCAAGGCCATGCCCAACGAAGCGGCGGGCGCGTTGATCTACGACGCGCGCGTGGGCGCTTTGCGCCTCACCATGCATGTGTCCATCGAGGTCGGGCCCGGTCACGTGCGCTACCGCATCGAAGACTTGGCCGATCACGAGCTCGTCGCGATCGACCTTCACTCACACGGTCGGCTGGGCGCGTTCTGGTCGCACGAAGACGATCGGGACGACCAGGGCGTGCGGATCTGCGGTGTATTCGGCAATCTCGACCGTGAGCGGCCCACGGCGAAGTTCCGGCTCGCATTGAACGGCCTGTTCAGGGAGCTTCCTCATCCTTGGAGCGCCGAGCCGGCAGGCGCCATGGCGTAGAAGCGGCGCCCCGGCGCAGAACGCCGAGGCGCCGAAGACGCATCTGGCCTTGCCCAGGGAGGACAAGCAAGGACGGATCGAATGCGCGCCTCATTATGCGGCGGCTGTACTGGCTCGGCACGCACCGCGCCGGGTGGGTCAAGGTTTGGTGCGCAGGGGTTGAGCGGGAGGCCTCGTCCGCGATGATCTTCGGGAGAGGATCGAGAAGCGACATGGAACACTGCATTGGGCGAAGCATGCTGAGCCAGCGTGTCAGGGTCCACCTGGTGGGCGTTGGCGGCAACGGCGCGCAGATGGCCAATTGCCTGGCCCGACTGGACATTGCGATGCGTGCGCTCGGTCACCCCTACGGTCTGCACGTCACGGCCTTCGATGGCGATCAGGTGAGCGAGTCCAATGTCGGCCGGCAGATCTACAGCCCGGCCGATGTGGGGTTGCACAAAGCGGTGGTGACGATCAACCGGCTGAACCAGTACTTCGGCCTCGACTGGGACGCCGTGCCGCGTCACTACGACACGTCGCTGGTCTCCGACCACGGGAGCTGCCCGAGCATTGTCATCAGCTGCGTGGACTCGGCGCGCGCGCGGCGCGACCTGCATCGACGCCTGTTCCAACGCGGGGCTCGCGCGACCTACTGGCTCGATCTGGGAAACACCGAGAGCGGCGCGCAGGTGGTGCTGGGTGAGCCCAAGCCCTATCCGTTGCCCGAGCGACAGGAGTGGGAGCGGCTGCCCTGCGTGACTGAACTGTTCCCGCAGTTGCTGGAAGAGCGCGAGGAGGACGACGCACCGTCCTGTTCGGTACGAATCTCGTTGCAGGCCCAGGGGCTGTTCGTCAACGACATGGCTGTGCGGTGGGCGTCGCAGTTGCTCTACGAGTTGTTCCAGGGACCGATCAGGCACCACGGGGTCCTGGTCAACTTGTTGTCCAAGCGCTCGGGCCCCATTGACGTGAACCCGGCGGTGTGGAAGCGCTTCGGTATCCGGCGGCGCAAGCCCCGCGGCCTGCAGGCCGAGTAGTTCGCCAAGAGTTCCGGCCGAAAAGCGGGGGTGCTGCGTGCTGCCTTTCCGTTGGCGCGAACTGAGCGAACTCGGCAGCATGACAAGGAAGTGGTGGCCGTACCGCCATCCGGCGTTCGGCCCGCTGGCCTGCCCTTGAAGGCTTCGAACGACGGCCAAGAATGAACCCATGCAATCGACGGAAGGGACGGTCAATCGTGGAAAGTCAGTTGGTCAACGCGCTTCAGGTGCTCGGCTGGGTCCTCACGCTGCTGGGGCAAGTCCAGGTGGCGCGCAAGCGCCGGGCTGGCTTCGCGACCTGGATCGTTGCCAATATCGTGCTGATCGGGTTGAGCGCTCGTGTGGGCCTGTGGTGGAGCATTGGCATGTACCTCACCAACATTGCC
>Ga0073925_1000236_pt1 | contig 11466 bp, 8 predicted proteins | sample GWRWT4_21May14_FD_70952 | JGI IMG/M metagenome (GOLD analysis project Ga0073925, IMG submission 70952) | Sand microcosm microbial communities from a hyporheic zone in Columbia River, Washington, USA - GW-RW T4_21-May-14 | ecosystem: Engineered > Artificial ecosystem > Sand microcosm >...
ACCCCTGGTCGAAGGATCGCATCACGATGCCATACGTGGCAGAACTTATCAACCATATACGTGGCCGTATTTATGAAAGTGCCTACTTAGAGGGCCGGCAGATTCTGAACAACGCCGTCGGCACGTTCGACCTGAAAGCGCTCGCGGTGCTGACCGACGGTGTCGAGAACCGCTCGCGGACCATCGCCGACGTGGCCTCGCAGATCAACGAAAAGACCTACGCCGTGGGCCTGGGCACGCCGCAGAACACGAGTGCGGCTGCGCTGCAGACGATCTCGGGCAACAACGGCGGTTTCCTGCTCGTGACCGGCGCCATCGGCACCGACAACCGCTTCCTGTTGCAGAAATACTTTCTGCAGATCCTCGCCGGCATCAGCAACGCCGAAGTCGTGCTCGACCCCGACGGCGCGCTCGCGCCGGGCGCCGTGCACCGCATCCCGTTCCAGCTGACCGAAGCCGATGCGGGCGTCGACGTGATCCTGCTCAGCCCGTACGTGAAGGCGGTCGACTTCCGGCTGCAAACACCTTCCGGTTTGATCCTCGAACCGTGGCGCGCACTGAGCGAACCGGCGATGCGCTTTTCGCTCGGCAACGGCGTGAGCCTGTACCGGCTGGTGCTGCCCACACAACTCGTCGCCGACCGCTTCGACCAGGGCGGCACCTGGCACGCGCTGCTCACCATCGGCCGCCCGCGCCTGACCCGCAACAACGAGCACGAACAGGGCATCGACCCCGGCATCGCCCGCGGCCTGCACGCGAGCCCGGCGCAGCGCTTGCGCAGCCTGCAGCGGCAAAGCGTGATGACCGAGCAGCAGCGCAGCTTCGCCGTGGCGCAAAGCGCGGCCGTGGGTGTGTCGAACTTCAACGCGGCCGCCGCCGGCGCGGCCGCACCCAACGCCGCCAGCAGCAGCGGCGGGCGCCGCACCCTGCCGTACAGCCTGATCGTGCACAGCTACTCCAACGTGGCCTTGCGCGCCGAACTGCACCAGAGCGGCTACGAGCCCGGCGCGCGCATCGACGTGCTGGCCTCGCTCACGCAATCGGGCGTGCCGCTGCAAGGCCAGGGCACGGTCTGGGCCGAATGGACCCGGCCCGACGGTTCGACCGGCGAGCTCAACTTCACGAGCACCGAGCCGGGCCGGTACAGCGCGCAGTTCATCGCCGCCAGCGCCGGGGTTCACAAGCTGCGCGTGCGCGCCCGCGGCCGCAGCCGCAAGGGCTTGCCGTTCACGCGCGAGCAGACCTTGACGGCGGTCGTGTGGCGCGGCGGCGACTCCCCCACCGGCGGTGGCCGTGACCCGCTGATCGACCTGCTGAACGAACGCGACGAACGCCTGTGCGAGCTGCTCAAGTGCCTGCTGCGGCGCGGCGGTGCCATCGAGCCCGAGCTCGAGAAGCAGTTGCGCGCGGCCGGGCTCGACCTCGACCACATCCGCAAGTGCCTCGAAGGCCACTGCGCACACGGGGCCGGCCGCAACCCGGCGCAGGACGGCTGAGGCATGGGGGCCGATCCGCAAGACCTGATCTTCGACGTGGCGGTGGTCGGCGCCGGGCCGGCCGGCTCGGCCACCGCGCGCCGGCTCGCGCAGCGTGGCTGGCGCGTGGCGCTGCTGGAGCGCACGCGCTTCGAGCTGCCGCGCGTCGGCGAGTCGCTCGCGCCCGACGTGCAGGAGCCGCTGCGTGAGCTCGGTGTGTGGCCCGAGTTCATGGCGCTCGCACCGCTGCCTTCCTGGGGCACCGTCAGCCTGTGGGGTGAAGCGGTCCAGCAGTCGTACTCGCACCTGATCAGCCCCTACGGTTGCGGCTGGCACGTGGACCGCCGCGCCTTCGACCACATGCTCGCGGGCAGCGCCGCGGCCGCCGGCGCCCACCTTTTCGAAGGAACGGCCTTGCAGCGCAGCGTGTACCGCGACGGCGGCTGGCGCCTGGACACGACCTGCAGCAGCGCCGAGGCACCGGCGCAAGCGCAAACCCTGCGCTCCCGCGTGTTGATCGACGCCACCGGCCGCCGCGCCCAGGTGGCGCGCTCGCAGGGCGCGCAGCGCTTCGTGTTCGACCGGCTGGTCGGTGTGGCGATGCGTTGGGCTGGGGTGAATGCCGTAGAGGAAAGTCACCTGCTGGTCGAGGCCGGGCTCGAAGGCTGGTGGTACTCGGCACCGCTGCCAGGCGCCGCCTCGACCGGGAACGCCGCGATGATCCTGATGCTGATGACCGACGCCGACCTGTGCGCGCAACTGCGGCTGACCGGCGCCGAGCGCTGGCAGGCGATCCTGCAATCGACCCGGGCCTCGCGTCTGCGCGTCGGCGGCGCGCAGGCCGTGTCGCGCCCGCTGGTGCACTGCGCGCACAGCCAGCGCATGCGCCGCGAAGGCGCACAGCCCGGCGGCCCCTGGCTCACGGTGGGCGACGCTGCGCTGGCGGTCGACCCGGTGTCGGGCAGCGGCGTGCTGCGCGCGCTGCGCACGGCCCAGGCCGCAGCCGACACCACCCACACGCTGCTCACGCGCCCCGAAGCGGCCGATGCGGCGCTGGCCGACTACGAGATCGCGCGTGACGCGGAATGCAGCGCCTACCTGATCGAACGCGCGCAGTACTACGCCGCCGAGCAGCGCTTCGACACGCCGTTCTGGCAACGCCGGCAGGTGCTGCGCCAGCGCGCACCCGCGGTGCCCGACCGCACGGCGGCGGTGGCGCTCTGACCCGGGCTGGGGAATGCCTTTGTGGTGCGCCCGGCCCGAATGAGCGATCATCGACCGGGTCGACTCCAGCGAGATTCAGATGCAGCGATCCGAGCCGAGCGCCCTGCCCACCCAACCCTTTTTCTCCACGCCGCAGCAGCGCATGGCGCTTGCCCGGCAGCGCTTTTTCGAAGAAGGCGTGCGCCCGTCGGGGCTGATCAGCGACCTGGTGATCCAGTCGTGGTCACGCTGCGTGCAGGCGCGCCGCGACCCGGGCGAGAACATCGCCTTCAACCCGGTCACGGCGAGCCGCATCCACTCGGCGCTGGCGCGCAGCCGGCAACTGCTCGAAGCCGCCGCCACCGACCTGAGCCAGCTCGAGACCACGCTCGCCGGCACCGCCTGCACCGCGATCCTGACCGACCCGCACGGCGTGGTCGTGCACGCCACACGCTCGTCGCCGAACCCGCACGAGGTGTTGATTCCGCTGGCGCGCCGCGTCGGCGCCAACCTGGCCGAAGCCCACGTCGGCACCGCCGCGCCGAGCGTGACCACGCACTCGGGCCAGGCCTGCCTGGTGCTCGGGGCCGAGCACTTCTTCGGCAGCCTGCAGCAGATGTACTGCGCCGCTGCGCCGATCCACGACGTGCACGGCCGGCTCGCCGCGGTGCTCGACGTGACCAGCGAAGGCCAGCCCTTCGGCTTCGACGCCGCCGCCGTGGTGTCGATGTACGCCACCACGATCGAGAACCAGTTGTTGCGCGCGCAGTCGCTCGACCACATCGTGGTGCGTCTGCAGACCACCGCCTCGATGCTGGGCACGCCGATGGAAGGCCTGGCCGGCCTGGCCGCCGACGGCAGCATCGCGTGGACCAACAACGTGGGCGCGCGCCTGACCGGCGTGGTGCAGGCCCAGGCCGGGCTGCGTGCCGACGAAGTCTTCGGCCTCGATCTGAACGCGTTGCTGCGCCTGACCCGCGCGCCCACGCCGAGCCAGCACCGGCTGCCGAACGGCCTGAACGTGTGGCTCGCCGCGCACCTGCAAGCGCGCGATGGCGCGACGCGTTTGTTCAAGGTGCCCGAGGCCCGCGACACCTCGATGGCTGCGGCACCGCCCGCCGCGCCGGTGGTGCACGCGCCGACCGCAGCCGCGCCGGCCTTCGCCATCGCTCCCGACACCGCCGGCACCCTGCGCGACAACGACCGCCTGCTGGTGCAGCAGACCCTGCAGGCCTGCGACGGCAATGTCTCGCGCGCGGCGCGCAAGCTCGGGGTCTCGCGCGGGCTGGTGTACCGGCACCTGAAGCAGCCCGACCCGGCCTGAGCCCGGTGCGAGCGCTGCTGCGCCGCACCCGATAATGCCGCGCATGCAAGTGTTTCGCGGCTTCAACCACCCCGGCATCGCGCCCGCCTGCGCCCTCACGATCGGCAACTTCGACGGCGTGCACCGCGGCCACCAGGCGATGCTGGCGCTGCTGCGCTCCGAAGCCCAGCACCGCGGCCTGCCCTCGTGCGTGATGACCTTCGAGCCGCACCCGCGAGATTACTTCGCCCAACTCGCCGGCCAACCCGAGCTGGCGCCGGCGCGCATCGCCACGCTGCGCGACAAGCTGAGCGAGCTCGAACGCTGCGGCGTCGACCAGGCCATCGTGCTGCGCTTCGACCGCGCCTTCGCCGCGCAAACGCCGCAGGCCTTCATCGACGACGTGCTGGTGCGCGGCCTGGGCACACGCTACGTGCTGGTCGGCGACGACTTCCGCTTCGGCGCCAGACGCGCCGGCGACTACGCCATGCTCGACGCCGCCGGCCCGGCCGCCGGCTTCGACGTGGCACGCATGAACAGCTACGAAGTGCGCGGCCTGCGCGTCTCCAGCTCGGCGGTGCGCGAAGCGCTCGCGGCCGGCGACATGGAAAGCGCCGCCACCCTGCTCGGCAGGCCTTACAGCATCAGCGGCCACGTGATCCACGGCAAGAAGCTCGGGCGCAGCCTGGGCGAAAGCCGGGCCGGGCGCAGCGACGGCTTTCGCACGCTGAACCTGCGCTTTCACCACCCCAAGCCGGCCGCGCTCGGCATCTACGCGGTGCGCACCCACGGGCTGGCCGACCAGCCGATCGACGGCGTGGCCAGCCTGGGCAAACGCCCCACGGTCGACGACGGCGGCCGGGTGCTGCTGGAGGTCTACTGCCTGGCCTGGCCGGCCGCGCTCGGTGCCGAGGGGGGCTACGGTAAACTCGTGCGGGTGGAACTGCTGCACAAACTTCGCGACGAAGCCCGCTACGACGGGCTGCCGGCGCTCACCGCTGCGATCAGCAAAGACACCGACGACGCGCGCGCCTTTCTGGCCGCCCACGCCGCGCAACACCGCCAGACCAGCCGCGATCGAATTATTTGACGGGCTCCCTCCGAGCCTGATTCCGCACGCGACGGCCCTGCGCCCGCGCGGCTTCAACCTATCCGGCGGCCCCGCAGCGGGCGCACGAACGAGCACACCGAGTTTCACCATGTCCACAGACACCCGAACCGACTACCGAGCCACGCTGAACCTGCCCGACACGCCTTTCCCGATGCGCGGCGACCTGCCCAAACGCGAGCCGGGCTGGGTCAGGGAATGGGCCGACGAAGGCATCTACAAACAACTGCGTGACGCACGCCATGGGAAGCCGCTGTTCGTGCTGCACGACGGCCCGCCGTATGCGAACGGCCAGCTGCACGTGGGCCACGCGGCCAACAAGATCCTGAAAGACATGATCGTCAAGGCGCGCCAGCTGGCCGGCTTCGACGCGCGCTACACGCCGGGCTGGGACTGCCACGGCCTGCCGATCGAGAACCAGATCGAGAAGACCTTCGGCCGCAAGCTGAGCCGCGCCGAGGTGCAGATCAAGAGCCGCGCCTACGCCACCGAGCAGATCGCGCAGCAGATGGCCGACTTCCAACGCGTGGGCGTGCTCGGCGACTGGGAGCACCCCTACCGCACGATGGACTTCGGCAATGAAGCGAACGAGATCCGCGCGCTGAAGAAGGTGATCGAGCGCGGCTTCGTCTACCGCGGCCTGAAGCCGGTGTACTGGTGCTTCGACTGCGGCTCGTCGCTGGCCGAATTCGAGATCGAATACGCCGACAAGAAGTCGCAGACCGTCGACGTGGCCTTCCTGGCAGCCGAGCCGGCCAGGCTCGCCGCGGCGTTCGGTGTGCCGTCGCTCGCGAAAGACGCGTTCATCGTCATCTGGACCACGACCGCGTGGACCATCCCCGCGAACCAGGCGCTCAACGTCGGCCCACAAATCGAGTACTCGCTCGTGGACACGGAGCGCGGCCTGCTCGTGCTGGCCAGCGCCCTGGTCGAGAAGTGCCTGGCGCGCTACGAGCTCACGGGCAGCGTGATCGCCACGACGAAAGGCTCGGCGCTGGCCGGGCTGAACTTCCACCACCCGCTGGCCCACGTCGACAAGGGCTACGACCGCCTGTCGCCGGTCTACGTGGCCGACTACGCGACCGCCGAAGACGGCACCGGCATCGTGCACTCGTCGCCGGCCTACGGCATCGAAGACTTCAACTCCTGCCGCGCGCACGGGCTGGCGGTCGAAGACATCCTCAACCCGGTGCAAGGCAACGGCTCATACGAAGCCGAGTTGCCCTTATTCGATGGCCTGAACATCTGGAAAGCCGCGCCGCTGGTGGCCGACGCGCTGCGAGCTGCCGGCCGGCTGTTCGCCACCGCGACGCTGGTGCACAGCTACCCGCACTGCTGGCGCCACAAGACGCCGGTGATCTACCGCGCCGCCGCGCAGTGGTTCGTGCGCATGGACGAAGGCACGGGCGTGTTCGCCACCGAGCCGCCGAAAGAAACGCTGCGCCAGATCGCGCTCGCCGCGATCGAAGAGACCAGCTTCTACCCGGAAAACGGCAAGGCGCGCCTGCACGACATGATCGCCAACCGGCCCGACTGGTGCATCAGCCGCCAGCGCAACTGGGGCGTCCCGCTGCCGTTCTTCCTGCACAAGGACACTGGCGAGCTGCACCCCGACACGATGGCGCTGATCGAGCGCGCGGCGGCGATCGTCGAACAGGGCGGTGTCGAAGCCTGGTCGAAGCTGACGGTGGAAGAAGTGCTGGGAAGCGAAGCGTCGCAATACACCAAGAGCAACGACATCCTCGACGTCTGGTTCGACTCGGGCTCGACGTTTTTTCACGTCTTGCGCGGCAGCCACCCCGGCGCCACGAGCGACAAGCAGGAAGCCGATCTCTACCTCGAAGGCCATGACCAGCACCGCGGCTGGTTTCACTCGTCGCTGCTGATCGCCTGCGCGATCGAGGGCCACGCGCCCTACCGCGGCCTGCTGACGCACGGCTTCACCGTCGACGGCTCGGGCCGCAAGATGAGCAAGAGCCTCGGCAATTACATGCCGCTGGCCGAGTCGGCCACCAAGTACGGGGGCGAAATCCTGCGCCTTTGGTGTGCGTCCACCGACTATTCGAGCGACTTGGCGATCGACGACAAGATCCTGGCGCGCGTGGTCGACGCGTATCGACGCATCCGCAACACGCTGCGTTTTCTGCTCGCGAACACGAGCGATTTCGACGCAACGAAAGACGCCGTGCCACAGGGCGAGATGCTCGAGATCGACCGCTGGGTGCTCGCGCGCAGCGCCGCGTTCCAGGCCGAGGTGCTGGCGCACTACCAGGTCTACGAGTTCCACCCGGTCGTCTCGAAACTGCAGGTGTTCTGCAGCGAAGACCTGGGCGCGTTCTACCTCGACATCCTGAAAGACCGGCTCTACACCACCGCGCCCGGCAGCCTGGCGCGGCGTTCGGCGCAGACCGCGCTCTGGCACGTGACGCACGCGATGCTGCGCTGGATGGCGCCGTTCCTGAGCTTCACGGCGGAAGAAGCGTGGAAGGTGTTCGCGCCGGGCAAGTCGGCATCCATCTTCGTCGAGACCTACAGCGACGTGAGCGCGTGGGCCGATGACGCGCTGCTCGCGAAATGGGGCCGCATCCGCGAGATCCGCGATCTGGCGAACAAGCAGATCGAGGCGGTGCGCACGTCGGGCCAGGTCGGCTCGTCATTGCAGGCGAATCTGATGATCGCCTGCAATGAAGCCGATCACACGCTGCTGGCCTCGCTCGGTGACGACCTGAAGTTCGTCACCATCACCTCGCAGGCGCTGCTCGCCAGCGCCGCCGAACTCGCGGTCACGGTCACGCCATCGACCGCCACCAAGTGCGAGCGCTGCTGGCACTACCGCGACGACGTGGGCACTGAGGCGGCCCACCCGACGATCTGCGGCCGCTGCACGAACAACCTGTTCGGCGCCGGCGAAACGCGCAAGGTGGCCTGAACATGGCATCGAAGAAATCCGGCGCATCACTCTGGCCCTGGCTCGGCATCGCGGCCCTCATCATCCTGGCCGACCAGTTCACGAAGACGCTGATCGTCGGCGCCTTCCAGCTCGGCGACAGCCACACCGTCACTTCCTTCTTCAACATCGTGCGCGCCCACAACACCGGCGCGGCGTTCTCGTTCCTGGCCGGCGCCGGCGGCTGGCAACGCTGGTTCTTCATCGGCCTCGGCATCGCGGCAGCGTTCTTCATCGTCTGGATGCTGCGCAACCACGGTGGCCAGCGCCTGTTCAGCTGGGCACTGGCGCTCATCCTGGGCGGCGCGCTCGGCAACGTGATCGACCGCTTCATTCGCGGCTACGTGGTCGACTTCCTGCAGTTCCACTACGCCGGTTGGGCGTTCCCGTCGTTCAACGTCGCCGACAGCGCCATCTCGATCGGCGCGGCCTGCCTGATCCTCGACGAAATTCTCAGGGTTCGGCGCTCGCGCTGAGCCGGCACACGCAACGGCCAGCCCGATGATCCCGTTGCTCGACACCCGCTGCCTGCCCTACTACGAGTGGCTCGACGTGCCGGCCTGGGTGTTCGACGCGCGCCGCATGTGCGTGCCGTGGGCCAACCCGGCCGGCTGCGCCTACTGGCTCGCCGGCAGCAAGGAAGAGCTGCTGGCACGCGACATGTCCGACGCCAGCGAAAGCGCCCGCGCCCGCCTGGCGCTGACGATGCAGGCGCACGCGCGTGGCGAAGTGCTGCGCGAGTCCTGGACGCTCTACCCCAAAGGCCAGCCGGTCACCTCGATCCTGGTTTCGCGCGGCATCGTGCTGGGCGACGGCGCGCAGGCACTGCTGTTCGTCTCGGAGCGTTTGCCGGCGAGCATCGCCCCCGACACGCTGCGCGGTGTCGACGCGGTCCAGCACACCACCGTGCGCATCGCGCTGCACAGCCTGCCCGGTGGCGCGGTGTTGATGCGCAACCCGGCCGCGGCACAGGCTTTCGGCCCCGTGCCGGGCTCGGCCCACAAAGCCCAGCGTGACTTCGAAGCCATGTTTTCCGAGCCCGCCGTCGCCGCACGCATCACGGCCCAGGCGCGCAACGGCCAGACCTTCGGCGCCGAACTCGAGCTGCAAACGCTGCAAGGCCGGCGCTGGCACGCGGTCGACGTGCGCCCGGTGCTCGACCCGGTCTCGGGCCAGAAGGCGATGCAGTTCAATGCACGCGACATCGGTGACCTGAAAGCGGTGCAGAAAGCGCTCGAAGTGGCGCGTGTGGTGGCCGACAACGCCAACATGGCCAAGAGCGCCTTCCTCGCCAACATGAGCCACGAGATCCGCACACCGATGAACGGTGTGCTGGGCCTGACCGAGCTGGTGCTGCAGACCGAGCTGACCGACAAGCAGCGCCAGTTCATCACGCTTGCCCACCAGTCGGCGCAGGGCCTGATGGTCATCATCAACGACCTGCTCGACGTGGCCAAGATCGAAGCCGGCCAGATGCTGCTGGAGCAGGAGACCTTCTCGTTGAAGCAGTGCATCGCCGAAGCGCTGTCACCGCTCGCGCTGACGGCGAGCGACAAATCGCTGCGCCTCGAATGGCGCGTGGCCGAGACCGTGCCCGACGCATTGATCGGCGACGCCACGCGCTTGCGCCAGGTGCTGATCAACCTGGTGGGCAACGCGCTGAAGTTCACCGAAGCAGGCGAAGTGCGCGTGGAGGTCTCAGGGCCGTCGAGCGCTGAAGCACCGGGTGATGCGGGGGCGCTCGATCTGCACTTCGCCGTGCACGACACCGGCATCGGCATGACGCCGGATCAACTCTCGCGCGTGTTCGAGCCTTTCACGCAGGCCGACAGCAGCATCACGCGCCGCTACGGCGGCACCGGCCTGGGCCTGACGATCGTGGCCCGGCTCGTCAAGCTGATGGGCGGTGAAGTGCAGGTCACCAGCGAACCCGGCGCCGGCAGTTGTTTTGCCTTCACGCTGCGGCTGATGCGTGGCTGATGCGGCCACATCGCCGTCGACGCGGCGGCGTCAGACTTTCAATCGGCCCGCCGGCGCCATCGCCGCGCCGCTGAAAGTCGAACCTGCGAGCTCGCGGGCCTGCAGGCCGCGGTTCACGTCGAGCCCGGTCAGGCGCCAGTCGTGCGCCGGCAATCTGATCGGGCGCACAACCCTTTCGTAGAAGCGGGTCGGCCAGCGCACGCCGTGCAGCGTCTGGTGGTCGAAGGTCTCGGTCTCGGCGATGGCGCCGAGCGTGCCCGCGAACCCGTCGAGCGTGAAGCGGATGCGGCGCATCAGCCGTTCCTTGCGGTCGATGAACAGCGCAAGCCGGTCGTGCGACGAGAAGCCGTTGCCCGGCGCGATGTGCATCCGCAGCACGTCGCATTGCTGGTCTGCGACCCACTCGACACCGGCGATCTCCATGCCCGACACCCTGTCTGCCCACGAGCGGTCGGCCAGCAGCAGCGGGCCGAGCAGGAACAGGCTGTAGTTGTCGACGACGATCGCCGCCGCCGAGCGCCGCTCCACATCGCGCGCTTCTTCGCCGTTGAACCAGACCTGGATGTCGCCTTGCCCGCCGGGCACCAAACGCCGCAGCACCTGCTTGCGCCCGCCCGGGCCGGTGTGGGCCTGCGCGACGAGGCCCTCGCGCAGCAGCAGGCGCTCTTCGGAGCTGGCGCGAAAACTCGCGTCGACGATGGCGGGCTGGATGCGGCCGATCAGCGCGCGCCATTCGCCTTCGTAACGCACGCTCACGTCACGCAGCGCCTGGAACGCGGCGAGGCCATGAGCCTGCGCGCTTTCCATCAACAGCGCGCGTGCGGCCGGTGTGGTGGTGGTGTTCAGCGACACCGGCATCGGCGCCGCGCAGGCAACCAACAAGGGTGCAGCGGGCAAGGCCAGCGAGGCTTGCACGAGGCGGCGGCGCAGCAGGTCGGGACGGGTCATCGGAAGCTCGCGAAGTGGCACGGCACTTCACGGTACACGAGCGCACGCGGCGCTGCTGGCGCAGGGTCAGCGGTGCTGGAACGGCGGGCGGCCCGTCAAACGCCGGAACAGCAGCGTTGGTAAGCGCAGCACGAATTCGAGCATCAGGCGCAGGTGCATCCAGGTCAGCAGCACGTTGTCGCGGCCGTAGCGGAAGTGCGAGACGCCGCCTTCGTCGGCCGTGAGGTACTTGACCGGCGCCGCGATGTTGATCGGCGCCACGCCGCGCCAGGCCAGGCGCACGACGGCTTCGGTGTCGAAGTCGAAACGGCGCATCCAGGGCTGGCGACGCATCACCGCGATCAGCTCCACAACCGGGTAGACGCGAAAGCCGTACAAGGAATCGTCGATGCCGGCGCCCAGCGTTTCCAGGTTGGTCCACCAGTTCGAGACCTTGCGGCCACGCACGCGCAGCAGCGGCGCCGAGGCGTCGAACACCGGCCGGCCGAGCACCATCGCGTCG
>Ga0073925_1000239_pt1 | contig 11361 bp, 9 predicted proteins | sample GWRWT4_21May14_FD_70952 | JGI IMG/M metagenome (GOLD analysis project Ga0073925, IMG submission 70952) | Sand microcosm microbial communities from a hyporheic zone in Columbia River, Washington, USA - GW-RW T4_21-May-14 | ecosystem: Engineered > Artificial ecosystem > Sand microcosm >...
AGCGCTTGAACATCTGAACCTTGAGCTCCAGAAATTGATGTTGCCCAAAGACCCCAACGATGTCCGTAATGTGTTTCTTGAAATACGTGCCGGGACGGGCGGAGATGAGGCGGCTATTTTTTCGGGTGACTTGTTTCGTATGTATTTACGTTATGCCGAGGAAAGTGGCTGGCGCGTAGAGGTTGTCAGCGAGCATGAAGGTGAGCACGGCGGTTATAAAGAAATTATTTGTCGTGTCATTGGTCAGGGCGTGTATTCGCGCTTGAAATTTGAATCTGGTGCGCACCGGGTGCAACGTGTTCCCGATACTGAATCCCAAGGCAGAATTCATACTTCGGCTTGTACCGTAGCCGTGATGCCTGAGCTTGATGAGGTTCGTGCTGAAGAAATCAATAAAGCTGACTTGCGTATTGATACCTACAGAGCATCAGGCGCGGGTGGACAACATGTAAATAAAACCGATTCTGCTATTCGTATTACTCATTTGCCCACGGGCCTAGTTGTGGAGTGTCAGGACGAACGTTCGCAGCATAAAAACAGAGCCAAAGCGATGACCTTGCTGGCATCCAAACTATTGAGCAGCGCGCAGGCAAAACAATCGTCAGAAATTGCTGAGCAGCGGCGCAACCTGGTGGGTAGTGGTGATCGTTCGGAGCGTATTCGCACCTATAACTACCCGCAAGGGCGGGTGACAGATCATCGCATCAACCTGACTGTGTATAAGTTGGCCGATGTAATGAACGGTGACCTGAATCTGGTGATCAATCCTTTGATGAGCGAACATCAGGCCGATATGTTGGCAGCGATGGCCAGTGTGTAAGAGTGAGTGCGCAATTAAAACCTGTCTTTTAAAGGACGCGTTGGCAGAAGGGCTTCTGTGCTTGCAAGCGATTGAAAGCGCTCGTCTGGATGCAGAATTACTTCTGGCTCATGTGTTGCAAAAGAATAGAGTTTTTTTGCGCGCATGGCCCGATTACGTTTTAACTGAAAGTGAGCGTGTTGCATATCAACTCCTGCTTCATAGGCGACAGGGCGGAGAGCCGCTTGCTTATATAACGGGATACCGGGAATTCTGGTCCTTGTCCCTGAAAGTGACCCCGCATACATTGATCCCCCGTCCTGAAACTGAATTGCTGGTTGAATTGGCGTTGCAGTATTTGCCCGAATCGCTGCAATGGGTCGCCGATTTGGGCACTGGAAGTGGCGCTATTGCGTTGGCTCTAGCCAAAGAAAGACCGCATTGGCAGATTTGGGCAACGGATCAATCCAGTGAGGCCTTGGCGGTGGCGCAAGAGAATGCGCGTCAGCTGAATTTATCCACTATCCGCTTTGGTTTGGGCGACTGGGGTGCTGCGCTGCCGCCAGAGCAGCGCTTCGATATGATACTCAGTAACCCGCCTTATATTGCGCCAGACGATGAGCACCTGACAGGCGACGGTGTCTGTTTTGAACCTGTGACAGCGCTGATTGCGATAAATAAGGGTCTGGCTGATTTAGAAAAAATTATTCAACAGGCCTATGGGCAGTTGTGTCCGGGGGGCTGGTTGTTATTGGAGCATGGCAGTACACAAGCAAACGCTGTACGGGAGATTCTGGCCGCGCAGGGTTTTGGTGAAATAACAACCCATCTTGACCTGTCGGGTCTGGATCGCGTGACGCAAGCCAGGCGTTAGGTTTGGATTCCCCTGATCTTTTCATTCATAAAGAAAATTATACCCGCAGGACGGTTTTTCATGCTTAGTGACGCCCAATTGTTACGTTACAGCCGCCAGATCATGCTGCCGCAAATTGATATTATCGGTCAGCAAGCCTTGCTGGCTGCTTCGGTTCTCATTGTGGGTGTGGGCGGTTTAGGCTGTCCGGCAGCACTGTATTTAGCCGCGGCAGGAGTGGGGCGGCTGGTGTTGAATGATATGGATAACGTGGATTTGTCTAATTTGCAGCGGCAAGTTGCATACCGCGAAACCGATCTTGGGCTGCCTAAGGCAGACTCTGTAAAACAGGCCATACAGCAACTTAATTCATCCATAGACGTCATTGCCTTGTCTTATCAGCTCGATGAGGCCCAGATGGCGCATGCAATTAGCCAGGTTGATTTGGTATTGGACTGCACGGACAACTTCAGCACACGACATCTGATTAATAGACTTTGTGTGCACGCAAACAAACCCTTGGTATCGGCAGCAGCCGTGGGTTTTGAAGCGCAGCTAAGCGTGTTTGATCGCCGGAATCGAGCGTCACCCTGTTACCACTGTCTTTATCCTGATCTGGGCAATGAAAATCTTAGCTGTGCTGAAAATGGTGTTCTGGGGCCCTTGGTGGGTGTGATCGGTGCGATGCAGGCTTTAGAGGCTGTGAAAATAATCACAGGAATAGGCCGTAACCTGGTTGGCAGATTACTGGTATTTGATGCCTTGCGTATGGAATGGCGTGAGCTCGGTTTGCCTCGTGATCCAGCGTGTCAGGTGTGTGGATAAAAACTATATGAGTGACATGGTGTCGGATGAGAGTAAATCACCTGTCATGGCAAAACGGCGTTATGACAGGTGATTTTGAGAGAGCAAACCTAACTAAGAGTGCGTGGGCGTTTCGTCATTCGTATCTGCCGATGCCGGGGCTGTCATAGGCGGCATCAGTGGATAGGATGATTTAATCACATGCTCTGATTGATTTTCAGTGGATGACTCAACAGAGGTCGCCACGCTTGGGTGGGATTCTGTTGGTGCCATAGGCTGACCATCCCTCTTTGCGCCCGGAATGTCCGCAATGATTACTGAGTCCGCATCAGCAGATGCACTTCCCAATAGCTGTCTACGCTTTTCTCTGGGGTCATTGAGTGCGCGCCCCGCTCTTCGTCGACGTTGCTCTTGCGCTTCTTGTGACTCTGCTGGTGATGCGGGCGTGTGAGTCACAGCCAGCACAGCTTCAGGCGTTGTTACAGGTGTCACTAAAACAGGATTCACGTGTGTAGTTGTTTGTGTGCCCGGTGTTGTGGCTGCAACAGATGGATTTTCCAGAGGGGATGCTTTAGGAATATCTTCTGCTTTTTGGTGTGTGATGGCCGGGGGAGCCAAGTCTGATAAACTCGAAACAGGCGCTTGTGCCTGCTCTGTTTTTTCAGCCATGGACACAATAGTGGCGTGGGCAGCAGGTGCGGGCGTGTTCTCTTGCAGCAAGCGCTGCGGTTCAGGATGCTGAGAGTCTGCCGACGCATCTTCTTGCGCAGCGCTTTGCTCTTGAAGCGCATTATCAGCGGGGGCTATTTTAGCACCCTGATGAGGCTGACCATTTCTGCGTCTTTTGCCTTGCCTGTCTGCAGAATTTTGTTCTGAAGCAACGCTTTCTTCTATGCTGCGTTCTTCAGCGCCACGCTTCATGGGTGGTTTTTTTGGTGGTGCATTTTTGTTGCGATCCCGACGTGGTGCCGCGTTTCCTTGATCGTTTTTCTGATCGGAAGGTGTGTGCGTCCTAGGGGCGCTTTGTTTGTTTTCGCTGCCTTCCGTTCTGTTTGGGCCCCTGTCGTAACGAGGATTTTTCTTTTGCTGGGACGCTGATGGCCTTTCAGTTCTGGACTCGACTCTGGGCTCGACAGTTTTTTCAGGCCCTTTGCTTGGTTTGACAGGCAGTATTTGGGGGGGAGTGCTGGGCTGAATGAGACCGATGGCAGAGGCCAGACGTTTGAAGAAACCTTCTTGCGCAGGTTTTTTAGTCTCGCGACTGACCGTTCCAAGCGTGCTGGCCTGTACAACCGCTTGTTTTCGTCCGGCCGGGTTTGAGCTGTCCAGGAGAGGCAATGGCACAGCCGCCGGCGCTTGAATGCGATCGATTAACTCGAAGCTGTTGGTATTCTGCGTTTCTTTGTCGCCCTCTTCCTGACGAATGCGGGTGATTTCATAACGAGGGGTTTCGAGTCGAGGATTCGGAACTAAAATGATCCGAATCTCATGGCGACGTTCCAGCTCAAAAACCATTTCTCTTTTTTCATTAAGAAGATAGGTGGCAACATCAACAGGAAGCTGGGCTACGATATGACCAGTACTTTCCTTGAGTGCTTCTTCTTCGATGATACGCATAATGGATAAACCCAGCGAATTTACGTCACGAATGCTGCCTTTGCCGTCACAACGGGGGCACACTTGACCGCTGGTTTCACCCAAAGAGGGTCGGATTCTCTGACGCGATAACTCCATTAAACCAAACTGGGAAATGCGACCTACCTTAATGCGGGCGCGGTCTGACGACAGTGCGTTGCGTAAACGTGTTTCTACTTCGCGCTGATTTTTGCTGGGCCCCATGTCGATAAAATCGATGACAATCAAGCCGCCAATATCTCTTAAGCGCAATTGACGCGAGATTTCATCCACCGCCTCAAGATTGGTTTGCAGGGCGGTTTCTTCAATGTCAGAGCCGCGTGTGGCGCGTGATGAGTTGATATCAATGGACACCAATGCTTCGGTTGGGTCTATCACAATAGAACCACCGGAAGGCAGTTTCACTTCGCGCTGAAAGGCCGATTCAATCTGACTTTCTATCTGGTAACGATTAAAAAGCGGAATTGTATCTTGATAACGCTTCATCTTTACAAGGAAACTGGGCATGACTTGGCTGATGAATTTCTGAGCCTCCAGAAAGGCCGCTTCGCTGTCTACGAGCACCTCATCGATATCTTGTCTTAAATAGTCGCGGATAGCGCGGATAATGACGTTGCCGTCCTGATGAAGCAACAAGGGGGAAGCGTGTGTGTCAGCAGCGCTTTTGATGCAGTCCCAGAGATGATAGAGGTACTCCAAGTCTTGCTGGAGTTCTTCTGCCGCGCGCCCCACGCCCGCAGTGCGAACGATTACGCCCATGCCGTCGGGTATTTGCAAGGAGCTCATGGCGTCTTTCAAGCTTTCGCGATCAGTGCCCTCGATTTTGCGTGAAATGCCACCGGCTCTGGAGTTGTTGGGCATAAGTACCAGGTAACGGCCAGCAAGGCTGATAAATGTGGTCAGTGCGGCGCCTTTATTTCCACGCTCTTCCTTATCAACCTGAACAACCACTTCCTGGCCTGATCTGATTTGCTCTCTAATATTGTTACGACCGGAATTGTCCGACGAACCTTTAGAAAAGTACTCCTTTGAGATTTCTTTTAGCGGTAAAAAGCCGTGACGATCTGCGCCAAAATCTACGAATGCGGCCTCAAGGCTGGGTTCAACTCGGGTGATTTTGCCTTTGTAAATATTGGCTTTTTTCTGTTCGCGTGCATAAGGTTCGATGTCAAGGTCGTATAAGCGCTGACCGTCAACAAGAGCAACTCGAATTTCTTCAGTGTGAGTTGCATTAATAAGCATTCTTTTCATGGGTAACCGTTTTCTCTTTTAGATCCCTCAAAAGAATGGTGGCAGGCAGGTTATGGCGTAATTCACTTTTATGAGCAGATTTAAAGACGTACGTATCAGGTACATGGTGACGCAGCATGGTGCTGTATCAGTGAATGATGTGTCACATCTTGGTTATTGACCGGTTCTTTCATCGCACTGATCTTGATTCTATTAGGACAGTGGTAGAGAAAAACCGTCAATTGTTTCATTTGTTATCACTATGGTCCCAAGAGATTATCACTCTATAGGAGCATTCTGCATTGGACGCATCCTCTTGTTTTATGGATTCGGTGTTATTTAAATTAACCGAACAAACAAGTTCTTGGTGGTATCAATGCATGTGATAGTCTGAATACTCAATTCACCGTACAGTGTTGCTTGTTTTAGCAACCCGCATTTGCTCGCCGTATTCTGCTCGAAGCTATTAATTTTGTGGCTGGAAACATTAGAAAATGGCCAATTGATTTTTTATTCAATGGCCTGGTATCCAGCGCAATTACGAAACCTGTGTTACCAAAACTTTGGGGATGGTAGTTAAAAATGAGGTTATATCGTTTAAATAGAGTTAAGATATCAACCTCGTTGTTTGCGCTACGTGCTCTTGCCCGCTTTGCCTTTTTGTTAATTTTTCTTTCCGCTGTGAAGCGGTGAAAATAGTTGTTTAGATCTTCTGGCTGTAAAGCGATATCTATTAAGTAAGTGCTTCACGTAATTCTTTAACCGCTTATCTGCAAAGGCTTTGGTATCAGCCTGTTATTTTGCTGTCATCATGCAGGCGGAAATAACCTTCGCTAGAATATGCGCCCTAGCAGTATAGCACCCTTTTGGCCTGCATCAAATCGATGTGGCATTGTTGTTTCTATCTTTCATAACAGAAAATTCATGACAGAGAAAAGTCCTAAAGTTGCGCAAGAAAATCCGCAGGTATCTTGGCTTACTGTTGATGAGCGGTCCGAGGGGCAGCGAATTGATAATTTTTTGCTTCGAACAATGAAAGGTGTGCCTAAGTCACGGATTTATCGTGCCCTTAGATCCGGCGAAGTGAGAGTGAACAAAAAACGCGTCAAGCCGGAATACAAGGTTTTATTGGGCGATTATGTGCGTGTGCCACCGCTCAGTGTAGAGGCGCGCGCACCTCTTGAAGAACCGAGTCATCATTTTGCCTCGTTGTTGGAGTCCCGAATACTGTTCGAGGATTCTCAGCTTCTGATATTGAACAAGCCCTCGGGCATTGCAGTGCATGGTGGAAGTGGAATTAATCTGGGATTGATTGAGTCTTTACGTTTTCTTCGGCCACGTTGCCAACTTTTAGAGCTGGTGCACCGTATTGACAAGGAAACATCCGGTTGTTTGCTTGTGGCAAAAAAAAGAGCGGTGCTGCTTGATTTGCATGAACAATTGCGCAGTGGGCGAATGAATAAACAGTATTTGGCATTATTGGATGGCTGCTGGCCGGGTCGGGAACATTTGATTGAAGCGCCTTTGCGAAAAAATGTATTGTCCTCAGGAGAGCGTCACGTGCGTGTTTCTGTTGATGGAAAGGCGGCTAAAACACTTTTTTTGGTGAAAGAGCGATTCAAAAACGCCACGCTGGTGCAGGCGAAGCCCGTTACAGGGCGGACGCATCAGATACGGGTTCATGCGCAGTTTGTAGGCCATCCGATTCTTGGGGATGATCGTTACGGTGTCGCAGAGGCCAATCAAAAAATAAAAAAATCAGGTTTAAAGCGGCTTTTCCTGCACGCGCAATCGCTGGAATTTATTTTACCCGGCACCGATAAAAAATTCAGAATTGAAGCGCCCTTGGATGCCGATTTGCAATTAACTCTTGATAATCTTAGAGCGAGTGAATGAATGAGTAGAGAGTTTGACCTGATCATCTTTGATTGGGATGGCACCTTGATGGATTCGGCGGCTAAAATCGTGAATTGCATGCAGTCAGCGGCGAAAGATGAAAGCCTGCTGGTGCCTGGTCGTCAGGAAGTTGAAGAAATTATTGGGCTCGGTTTGCCTCAGGCAATTAAAAAGCTCTTTCCGGAAATCAGCAATATAACACGAATAGCGCTTCAGCAACGTTACTCCATTCATTATTCTCAGAACGATCAAACGCACACGCCCCTGTTCTCCGGTGTGGAAGTTGTGTTGTCACGTTTACTGGATGAGGGGTATGTTCTTGCTGTTGCAACGGGCAAAAGCAGAAAAGGACTTGATCGGGTCCTTCACAGTACGCAGCTGGGTCGTTTTTTTGCGGCCTCACGGTGCGCCGATGAAACGGCGTCCAAGCCTGATCCGCGCATGCTTAATGAGTTGCTGACGGAGTTGGATTGTAGTGCACAGCGGACATTAATGGTGGGTGATACTGAGTACGACATGGCTATGGCGCAACAGGCCGGTGTTGTAGCTGCGGCTGTCAGTTATGGTGTGCATGCTATTGAGCGTTTGCACGCCTTTCAACCGCGTTATTGTTTGGACCAGCCTGTTGAATTGTTGACGCATCTTAATATTCGCCAAAGCTAAAGAAGAGTAGGGGGCCGCAGCCAATTTTATTTTTGCAACAGGGCCGGCATGAGCAGGTATACATGTGAGTGAGCTATATATGAATAATTCAAATGAAAGTAAAGAATGGCAATTATTGGAAAAAATGTTGTTAAGCACGGTTACGGAACAACGAAGGGCGCGCCGTTGGCGTGTGTTCTTTAAATTATTTGTTTTTATAAATATTTTTGTCATGATTTATCTGTTTTTCACCGCGAGTTCTCAAATGACAATCTCGCAAAGCGGCGCGCATACAGCGCTCATAGATATTTCTGGTGTTATTTCAGATGATGCAGAAGCCAGTGCCGATAATATTACAAGCGGCTTGCGTCAGGCCTTTGAAAACAAGGCAGCCAAGGGAATTATCTTACGCATAAATAGTCCAGGAGGGAGTGCGGTTGCTTCTGATACCGTGTACTCGGAAGTCAAAAGGTTGCAAGTGCTTTACCCTAAAAAAGTCTACGCCGTTATTACGGATATTGGCGCTTCAGGGGGCTATTATATTGCAGCCTCGGCAGATGAGATTTATGCCAATCCTGCCAGTATTGTTGGCTCTATCGGTGTAAGACTCGGTGAGGGTTTTGGTTTTGAAAAACTAATAGAAAAACTGGGAATCGAACGGCGTATATTGACAGCGGGCGAACATAAGGCATTGCTGGATCCTTTTGCACCGATTAAACAAGACGAGTTGTTGCATATGAAAAACATGCTCAATGGCGTGCATGGACAGTTTATTGAGCGGGTTAAACAAGGCCGGGGCGATCGCCTTAGTGAAAATAAAGACATTTTCTCAGGGCTTTTTTGGAATGGCTTTGATGCCAAAAAGCTTGGTTTAATCGATGGTTTTGCGACTGCAGGTGATATTGCGCGCGACAAAATCAAGCAAGAAGAGTTGGTGGATTATACTGTTCGTCAGAGTCCTGCGGAGCGATTTTTTGAAAAAATGGGTGTTGTGATGACGAGGGCCGCGATCTCTGGTCTTGGAAAGGTTGAGTTTTCGGCATTAATGACGCCATGATGCCTGTGCTCAAAAGTGCGTGATGCTCAGGCCGTGTCTTTTGTAAATTTTGCTTCTATTTTATCTAGAATGCTTTGACAGTTGCCAGGTAGATGCCTATCATTTCGCCCCTATGCTAAAGAGCCCTCTGCCAAACACAATTGAACCATTGAAGTTGGTCGCCAAACGCACGTGTATGAAAGGCTGTATTGAGCTTGGATTACTGCAACGTTTGCGTCCTGATCTGGTCGGAGAGTCGGAAAAGAACCTGGTAGACGTAGAGCTGGTGTTTGCGAAGTCGCCCGATGGGCTGGCCACGGCGTCTGGTTTTGCCCGTGCCGATATGTTTTTGGTTTGTCAGCGCTGCTTGAATCCCATGGCATTTCGGGTTGATGCGGTCATAAATTGGGTGTTTGTCAGTGACGAAACATTGATGAGTCAGGTGCCAGCAAGCAGTGAGGCTATTCTTCTGAATGAAGAAACAATCTCTTTGTTTGATTTGATTGAGGACGAGTTACTGCTGTCACTGCCTGTTATCCCGATGCATCAGGAGGGGGAGTGCAAAGAGCAGGGTTATTCGCTTGTTTCGACAAATGAATCGCAGCACAAGGACGATGTGCCTGTGAAGAAATCGCCTTTTGTCGTGCTTGCTGACTTTAAAAAGAAAAGCTGAGTATTTAATTTTTTGATTCAAATGCTTGGATATGTGCCGGTAATATTGCTGGAAATTTTATAGGAGCCTAACACAATGGCAGTACAGAAAAGTAGAAAATCACGTTCTCGCCGAGGTATGCGTCGTGCTCATGATGCCTTGTCCGGTCCTACCTTGTCTGAAGACCGTGTAAGCGGTGAAATTCATCGTCGGCATCATGTCAGTGCTGATGGGTTTTACCGTGGACGTCAGGTTGTCGTCGAAATTGAACAAGAAGACGAAGAATAATCAAACAAGCATGGTATCTCATAAACCAGGTGTGGTGTCTCATAGATGAGTGATTCATGGGTCACTGTTGCGGTTGATGCGATGGGTGGTGATCATGGGGTGGTGGTCACCGTGCCTGCGAGTATCAGGACACTACAAGAAAATAGAAATCTGAAGCTGATTCTTGTGGGTGACCAGTTTTGTATCAATGCTGAACTGGGCAAATGCAGTAAAGACGCTGAGCTGCTGAGTCGCTTGGATATTAAGCACGCAACGGAAGTGGTGGGGATGGATGAAAAACCCTCCGTTGCCATGCGTACGAAAAAAGACTCCTCAATGCGTGTGGCTATTGATCTGGTCAAGGCAGGTATTGCCGATGCGTGTGTCAGCGCGGGCAATACGGGAGCGCTGATGGCTATCGGACGCTTCGTGTTAAAAACCCACCCCAAAATCGATCGTCCCGCAATTGTTTTTAATATTCCTACCATGAAAGGTTATTGCCACCTTCTTGATTTGGGTGCGAACGTTGATTGCGAAGCGCATCAGTTATACCAATTCGCCTTGATGGGTTCGATACTCTCTCAAGCCGTTGATGGCATAGCCTCCCCTCGGGTTGGTTTGCTGAATATTGGTACAGAAGAAATTAAAGGTAATGAAGTTATCAAAGAAGCCGCCGAACTGTTGCGAGCCAATCCACGCATTAACTACATAGGCTTTGTTGAAGCAGATGGCATTTTCAAGGGAGAGGCCGATGTGGTGGCCTGTGATGGTTTTGCTGGCAATGTGGCGCTGAAGTCTTGCGAAGGTACTGCACGGATGTTTGCTCACTTTGTTAAAGAAGAACTGAACCGAAACTTATACACCAAAATGTCCGCTTTGTTGACGCTGCCTGTGTGGAAGTCCTTAAAAAAGAAAATGGATCCGGGTGAGTATAATGGGGGCACGATGATCGGATTGCGTGGTGTTGTAATTAAAAGCCATGGCAGTGCTGATCAAGCTGGCTTTGAAACTGCGTTGAGATTGGCGGCAATCGAAGTCGAAAAAAACATTCCCCATCTGATTGACCAATGGTTTACAGAAAATGAGTTGAATACTTCAGTCAATTAAAATAATAACGGGTTTTTCTGCAGGTCAGCACAAACTCTTCTATTAGATCAGCAGTATTTTTGATACATCAACTAAGCAAACGGATATCGTTATGAAGGCAAAGATTGCGCTGCTTTTTCCGGGTCAGGGCTCCCAGTCTGTTGGGATGCTTAAAGAACTGGCCTCTGCTTATCCATTGCTTGAATCCACCTACCGCGAAGCGTCCGATGCGCTGGGTTTTAATTTGTGGGATGTGGTGCAAAACGGTTCGACCGAACAACTTAACCAGACCGACATTACACAGCCTGCACTTTTAACGGCGGGTGTGGCTATATGGCGTATTTGGTGTGACCAAGGTGGCGAAAAGCCGCTGGCTATGGCGGGTCACAGCCTTGGTGAATACACAGCATTGGTATGTGCTAATGTGTTTTCACTGACAGATGGCGTGCGTTTGGTCAGAA
>Ga0073925_1000245_pt1 | contig 11170 bp, 11 predicted proteins | sample GWRWT4_21May14_FD_70952 | JGI IMG/M metagenome (GOLD analysis project Ga0073925, IMG submission 70952) | Sand microcosm microbial communities from a hyporheic zone in Columbia River, Washington, USA - GW-RW T4_21-May-14 | ecosystem: Engineered > Artificial ecosystem > Sand microcosm >...
GCGCTGGAGCCGTGGCACGTGATGGGCGAAGAGGGCGCACAGGGTGGCACTGCACGCTTCGTCGATTCATCGCTGGAACGTTTGCAGGTCGTCGTGACCGGCCTCGTGAGCGACCGCCACGTGCTCACCTGCAACGGCCGCAAGATCCCGCTGCAGCCGACCGGCAAGGTCGGCGAGTTCGTCGGCGCCGTGCGTTACCGCGCCTGGAACCCGCCGTCGGCGCTGCACCCCAGCATCGACGTGCACGCGCCGCTGGTGTTCGACCTGGTCGACACCTGGATGAGCCGCTCGATGGGCGGCTGCCAGTACCACGTGGCCCACCCGGGCGGCCGCAGCTACGACACCTTCCCGATCAACGCGCTCGAAGCCGAAGCCCGCCGCCTGGCGCGCTTCTTCCGCACCGGCCACACGCCAGGTTTGATGAGCGTGCCGAAGGAAGAGCGCAACCCGAACTTTCCGTTCACGCTCGACTTGCGAAGGGCATCGGTCTAGGGCTGGATCGTGAGCAGCACCGCGTTCGTGGCCTTCCTGCTGGCGAGCTTCGTGCTCGCCGTGACGCCGGGACCGGGCGTGCTCTACATCGTCACGCGCACGCTGGCGCAGGGGTGGGCGGCCGGCGTCGGTTCGGTGGCGGGCGTGGCCTGCGGCAACTTTCTCAACGCGGTGGGGGCGGCGGTCGGCCTCGCGGCGCTGTTCGCGGTGTCGTCGCTCGCGTTCACGCTGGTCAAGTTCGCCGGCGCGGCTTATCTGGTGTGGCTCGGCATTCGCATGCTGCGCGCGCCGGCGGCAGGCGCCGACCCCGGCGTTCCGCTGGCACCGATGTCGGTGGCGCGCCTGTTCCGCGAAGGGCTGCTGGTCGCGCTGCTGAACCCGAAGACCACGTTGTTCTTCGCCGCCTTCCTGCCGCAGTTCATGCACGGCGAGGCGCCCGCGCTGCCGCAGGCGATCGGCCTCGGCGCGATGTTCGTCGGCATCGCCGCCTGCACCGACCTGCTCTACGCCTTGCTCGCCGCCTGGGTCGCACCGCGCCTTCGGCGTGTGGCCGGTGCGCCGGCCTGGGGGCGCTGGATCGGCGGCCTGGGCCTGATCGCGCTCGGCCTCGCGAGCGCGCTGGCCGGCCAACGCCAGACGCGCTGAAGCGACGAGTCCGCCCGGCCACACATGCTGTGACAAACTCGCTGCTCCACCACGCCGCCGCCCATGTTCCGATCCCTGCTGTCAGGCTACTCACCGCTCGAAGGTCGCTACGACGAGCTGTTGGCATCGCCCGGCACGCCGCGCCCGCACTGGGAAGCCTTTCTTCGTTCGCTGGCCGACCGCGAGGGCCCGCAGGTCGGTGACACGCTCTCGCTGATGGAGCGCGAGATCCGCGAGAACGGCATCACCTACAACGTCTACGCCGACCCCAAAGGTGCCGACCGGCCCTGGGAAGTCGACCCGCTGCCGCTGCTGCTCTCGGCCGCCGAATGGGAAGAGATCGAGACCGGCATCGCGCAGCGCGCCGACCTGCTCAACCGCGTGCTCGGCGACATCTATGGCCCGCAGACGCTGCTGCGCTCGGGCGCCATTCCACCGTCGGTGATCTTCGGCCACAGCGGCTTTCTGCACCCGGTGCAGGGCGTGCATCCGCCGGGCGGCATGCACCTGTTCCAGTACGCCGCCGACCTGGCACGTTCCCCCGACGGCCACTGGTGGGTCGTCAACGACCGCACGCAGGCGCCTTCGGGGGCCGGCTACGCGCTCGAAAACCGGCTGGTCGTCTCGCGTGTCTTCCCGCAGATGTTTCGCGACCTCAACGTGCAGCACCTCGCCTCGTTCTTCGGCGCACTGCGAGATTCACTGCTGCGCTGGGCGCCGAAGGGTGACGGCCCGCCGCTGGTCGTGCTGCTCACGCCGGGGCCGTACAACGAAACCTACTTCGAACACGCGCTGCTGGCGCGTTACCTCGGCTTTCCGCTCGTCGAAGGCAGTGACCTCACGGTGCGCAACGGCTGCGTCTGGATGAAGACCGTCGACGGCCTGAAGCGGGTGCACGCGATCCTGCGCCGCCAGGACGACGACTACTGCGACCCGCTGGAGCTGCGCTCCGATTCCGCCCTCGGCGTGGCCGGCCTCACCGACTGCGCGCGCCGCGGCAGCGTCTTGCTCGGCAATGCGCTCGGCTCCGGCGTGCTCGAGTCCGGCGCCTTGCTCGGCTACCTGCCCAAGCTGAGCCGCGAACTGCTCGGCGAGCCGCTGAAGATGCCGTCGGTCGCGACCTGGTGGCTCGGCGAGCCCGCGGCCTTCGACGACGCCTGGAAACGCCTCGACAAACTGATCATCAAGCCGCTGGAACGTTCGGTGCGCGAGCCGGCCCTGTTCGGCGCCGACCTGTCGGCCGACGAACGCATTCTGCTGCGTGCCAAGGTCGCCGCACACCCACAGCGTTATGTGGCGCAGGAATGGGTGCACGTCTCGCAGGCGCCGGTGCTCGAACGTGTGGGTGGCGATTCGATGCGTGCCGCGCTGCGCGGCGCGCAGATGCAAATGCAGATGCAGGGCGCCCGCCGCGACGCGCTCACCGCACGCACCGTCGGCCTGCGGGTGTTCGCCGTGGCCACACCGAGCGGTTACCGCGTGATGCCGGGCGGCCTGACGCGTGTGGCGGTCGGCGGTGACTCGCGTGTGATCGCGATGCAGCGTGGCGGCCGCTCCAAGGACACCTGGGTGATCTCGGGCGCGCCGATCAACGCGTCGTTCTCGCTGCTCTCGACCACGGTGCAGGCCGCAGACCTGGTCGGCGCCCGTGCCAACCTGCCATCGCGTGCCGCCGAAAACCTGTTCTGGTATGGCCGCTACGGCGAGCGTTGCGACAGTGCCGCGCGCGCGCTGCGCGTGGCGATCGCCGGGGTGCTCGACCACACCGCCGAAGCGGCCGAAGGCGCGGCGCCCTCGCTCGTGCTGGTCGAGCGACTCGGCCTGATCGACGGTGAAGACGATGCCAGCGTCGAGCTGCTGCGCGCCGCCACCCACCCCGAAGAAGCGCTGAGCCAGCGCCTGCGCCAGCTCTCGCGCGTGGCCTTCAACCTGCGCGACCGCATGTCGGCCGACAATTGGCGCACGCTCAACCAGCTCACCGCCGATCCGGTGTTCCAGCGCGGCGCGGCACTGCCCCTCGCACTGGCCTGGCTCGACCGCGCGGTGTCGTCGATGATGACACTCTCGGGCTTCGTGCTCGACGGCATGACACGCAACATCGGCTGGCGCTTTCTTTCACTCGGCCGGCGAATCGAACGCATGAGCGCGCTCTGCGTGGCGCTGCAAGTGGCCACCGTCGAGGGCCGTGCCCACGGCCTGGACTGGCTGCTCGACCTGACCGACTCGACCGGCACCTACCGCTCGCGTTACCTCGTGGCGCCGGAGTGGCTGCCGGTGCTCGACCTGTTGTTGCGCGACGAGAGCAACCCGCGTTCGGTGGCCTTCCAGGTCAAGGGCATCAGCGAGTACGTCAACAAGCTCGAACTGAGCCACGGCCGTTTTGCGAGCGACGTGCTGGCGCCGGCGTTGACCGCGCTGGCGAACCTCACGCCGCACGACCTGCACCCCGAGAGCGAAGCCGTGGCCGAGGTGCTCGACCTGCTGCGCAAGACGGCGGGCTCGGTCTCGGACGAGCTCGCGCTGAAGTTCTTCTCGCACGCCGCGTCACGCAGCGTGTTGTCTCTGGTGGCGTGAGATGAGCGCAGCGCCGGGCCGCCCCAAGCAAGCGAACGCCCCCTCGGGGGGCTCGGCGCGCAGCGCCGTGGGGGCACCATGACGGCCAAGCGCTACAACGTCGAACACGAGACCCGCTACGCGTACACCGCGCCCGTGTCGCAGTCGTGGCAGCTGGCGCGCCTCACACCACGCGCGCTGCCGTGGCAGACGCTGATCGCGCACGAACTGCAGATCGAACCCAAGGCCGACGAGCGCCGCGACGAGCGCGACAGCTTCGGCAACATGGTCACGCACTTCGGCCTGCACGGCGCGCACCGTGTGCTGAGCGTGCGCATGCACTGTCGCGTCGAAGTCTCGCCGCGGCCCGAGGTGCCGGTGGGCGCCGAGCTCACCTGGGAAGCCGTGCGCGACACGATCCGCCGTGAACCGCAGCTCGGCGACCTGGAGCCCGCGAGCATGAGCGAGCCCACGCCGCTGGTCCCGCTCTCGGACGCCGCCTGTGCCTACGCCGCCGCCTCGTTCGTGCGCGGCCGCTCCTGGTTCGGCGCGGTCTTCGACCTGATGCAGCGCATCCACGCCGATTTCGAATTCGAGCCCGGCGCCACCACCGTCAGCACCTCGGTCGACGAAGTGTTGTACCAGCGCAGCGGCGTGTGCCAGGACTTCGCCCACCTGATGCTCGCCTGCCTGCGCGGCATGGGCCTGCCAGCGCGTTATGTGTCGGGTTACCTGCTCACCGACCCGCCGCCCGGCGAAGCGCGCCTGATGGGCGTGGACGCCACGCACGCCTGGGTGGCCGCGTATTCGCCACTGCACGGCTGGGTCGAGTTCGACCCCACCAACGACCAGCTCGCCGACCAGCGCTACATCACGCTCACCTGGGGCGCCGACTTCGCCGACGTGGTGCCGCTGCGCGGCGTGATCTTCGGTGGTGGCGACCAGCGCATGGACGTGGAAGTCAGCGTGATGCCCGACTGACGGACCGGCGAGTGCCCCCGTCGTGGGGAAGCCCGTCCAGGGGCCATTGTTTCCGCCTTCGCGGGGATGTTCGCGCTGCCCTCCGAACCCGAGACTCTCCTTCATCGACACGGTGAACCCAGGAGAGCAGACATGGCCCGATTCAACTGCACCCAGCCGGCCGCGGCCACCCGCGAAAGCGCGCACGTGGCGGCCGACGCGCTGTCGGCGATGGAGCGCGAAGACCGCCTGGAGGAAGCCCCGGGCGGCCCCGGCTGGTTCGATTCGAGCCGCGAGCTGATGCGCGGCCTCGAAGTGACCGAGAGTGCGCCGGGCGACGCGGCGTTGAACGAGTGGGTCCGGCTCTGCTTCGCGCGTTGAAGCCGGCAGGTGTCAAGCCTTGCCCAGCGCCAGGTACAACCAGGCGCGTGCCTTGTCCCAGCGCCGCCGCACCGTGCGTTCGGTAACGCCCTGCAGCTCGGCGATCTCGGGCTCGCTGTAGCCGCCGAAGTAGCGCATCTCGACCAGCTCGGCCAGTTCCGGGTCGACCGTGGCCAGCTCCTGCAGCGCGTCGCTGACCTGGATCAGTTCTTCGCTGGCCTGTGTTTCGGCCACCGCCAGCGCGTCGTCGCCACCGAGTGTCACGTGTTCCGCACCGCCGCCGCGGCGCTCGGCCAGGCGTTCGCGGGCGCTGTCGATGATGATGTTGCGCATCGTCTTCGCGGCGTAGCCGAAGAAGTGGCGCCGGTCTTCGAGCCGCAAGCCACGCGCATTCACGAGCCGCAAGAAACTCTCATGCACCAGCACCGTGGTGTCCATGCTGTCGGCCCGGCCCTGCCCGCGCAGCCGGGCGCGGGCCACCCGTTTCAGGTCGGGGTAGAGCGATTGGTAGACCTGGTCGAGTGCGGCGCGGTCGCCGCTGGCCGCGAGATGCAACAACTGCGTGATCGGCGGGTCGGCCAGGGCGGGTTCGGGGGGCGGCGCGTGCGGCTCGTCGGGGCTCATGCGCCGAGCGTAGCAGCCTGCTTGCGGCCGCGTCCAGAAAGGCGTCCGGTTCGGCGGCCCTGATCCGTATGAGAAAGGTCGGTGTCCAGCCCCAAACTTGCCGGATTGCGGCGGGGCGGTGCCGACCCTATGCTCCCCCGAAACCATTAGAGGCAAGCCCCATGCAGCGGCACCCGGTAGCAGACTGGCAGGAACTCTCTGCGCTCTACGAAACCGCCGACGCGCTCGATGGCGCAGCGCTCGACGGCTGGCTCGCCGGCCTGCAGGCCAAGTCGCACCCTTTGCTCGGGCAACTGCAGCAGATGCTCGCCGCCTGCTCCAAGGTGCGTGGCAACGGCTTTCTGGCCACGCTGCCGGCCTTGCCGGTCGAACCCGAGCCGCTGGTGCACGAGTGGGTACCGGGCAGCCGTGTCGGCCCGTACCGCTTGATCCGCCACGTGGGGCAGGGGGGCATGGCCGAGGTCTGGCTGGCGCAGCGCGACGACGGCGCGTTCCGGCGCCAGGTCGCGATCAAGCTCTTGTTCCGCACCGCGAGCAGCACCCAGCGCGACAGCTTCGCGCAGCGCTTCGCGCGCGAGCGCGACATCCTGGCCTCGCTCAACCACCCGCACATCGCCGGCCTGCACGACGCCGGCGTCACGCCGTCTGGCCAGCCCTGGCTCGCGCTCGAATACGTCGAAGGTGAACCGCTGACCGTCTGGTGCGACCAGGCCGCGCTGGGCATCGAAGGTCGCGTGCGCCTGTTCCGCCAGGTGCTGCTCGCGGTGCAGCACGCGCACGCCAACCTCGTGATCCACCGCGACCTGAAGCCCGGCAACATCCTCGTCACCGCGCAGGGCGAAGTGCGTTTGCTCGACTTCGGCATTGCCAAGCTGGTGGAAGCCGAAGGCACGACCCGCGACGAGACCGAGCTCACCAAAGTGGCCGGCCGGCCGCTGACGGTGCAGTACGCCAGCCCCGAGCAGCTGCTCGGCGCAGCGCTCACGACCGCGAGCGACGTGTACTCGCTCGGCGTGGTGCTCTACGAGTTGTTGTGCGGGCAGCGGCCCTACGAACTGAAGATGGAGTCTGCGGCGCAGTTGGAGCAGGCGATCGTCGATCTCGACCCGCGCGCGCCGAGCCGGCGAGCGGTGAGCGATGCGCTCGCGGCGGCGCGTGGCAGCTCCGTGAAGGCGCTGCACAAGCGGCTCCACGGTGACCTCGACGCGATCACGCTGCGGGCCCTGGCCAAACAACCTGAGCGTCGGTATGCGTCGGTCGAAGCGCTGCGCGCCGACCTCGACCGCTGGCTGGCCGGCGAGCCGGTGCAGGCCACGCCGCCGGGCACGGCCTACCGGCTCGGCAAGTTCGCGTTGCGGCATCGCCTGGGCGTGGGGCTGGGCGCGGCGGCCGTGCTGTCGCTGGTCGGCGTCGCGGCGGTGGCGGTGGTGATGGGTTTGCAAGCGCGCGAGGAGTCGGCCCGCGCGGTGGCGGCGCGCGACTTCATGCTGAACATCTTCCAGCGCGCCGACCAGGAGAAATCGCGCGGCGCCGACATCACCGCGCGTGACCTGCTGGAGACGGGTCGCAAGGACGTGCTGACGCGGCTGGCCGGGCAGCCGCGGCTGCAGGCGGAGCTGCTGAGGGGGATTGCGAAGATTCAGAGCGACATGGGGGAGTACGTTACGGCCGACACCACGATCGTCGAGCTCGTTCGCATTCACGCTGAGCTGCGCCAACCTCGTGAGGAAGCGATTGCGCGCGCCGATCACGCGTACAACGCGCTGCAGATGAACAACCTGGAGTTGGCCACCCGTCTTCTGCAAGGGGCAGAGTCGGTCGCCGGCCGGCCCAGCACCGATCCCGAGTTGAACGCTTCGTTGGCCGAGGTTGCCGGGCGGATCGCGTTGAATGGGGGTGATCCACGGCGCGCGCGCGAGCTGTTGCTGGCCGGACGCGAGGCATCGACGCGGGCACTGGGCGCGGATCACCTGAAGACGTTCAGGTTGGGAAGTGCGCTCTTTCGCGCTGAGCGCGACTTGCGCAACTTCAAAGCCGCGCTGTCCCTGCAGGATGAGCTGAGGCGAACGGCGAGCCGGGTGCAGGGGCTTGGGCCGGGCGAGGTCGCCACGATGGACTGGGAACACGTCAACCTTCTGGTGGCCGCCGGGCACTTCGCGCAGGCGCTGGCATTGCTCGAGGCGGTGCTTCCCCGTTGCGTCGAATCACTGGGCGCGCAAGATCAGAGTTGCCGCTACCTGTTCCTGAAGAAGGAACAGACGCTTTTGCGATTGGGAAATATCGACCGCGCCATGCAGGCCGCTCCACGCCTTCAGAGCATGACGCAAGACGCGACCTTGCCCTTTCTTCAAGTCGAAGCGCTGTTGCTCGAACTCCGGTTGAGGTCGATGACGCCGGATGCGCCGGAGTTGACAACGCTCTCGGAGCGCGTTCGCGCGTTCGCGCTGTCCGGCGCCGAGGTTGCCATGCAGCCGAAGTTCAAGGCTGCAGCATTGCTGACGCTGGCGGAGTCGCGTCTTCGCGCCGGAGACCCGTCGCAGGCGATGCAGTGGGCTGACCGGGTCCCCGGACTGCTGGGCGAGAGCGCGAAGCAAGGCGGCGGGCTGCAGATCGCAGCGATAGGGCGGATGCTTTCTGGTATTGCCTTGCTTCAGCAAGGGCGGCCCGAGCAGGCGTTGAACCTGTTGGCAGGCGCACAAGCGGACTTCGCAACGACGCTGGGCTCCGAGCATCCAACCACACATCTCTTCGCGCTCAACAGCGCGCTGGCTCTGGCCGCACTACATCGGGTATCGGAGGCGGCCGCGTTGGTCCGCCGTGCGGAACCCGTGTTGCGTGCCGCATTGGGTACGAATGCGCCCACGTACCAGGAAGTACTGGCGCTGCTTCGCCGACTCGAAAGTGTGACGACCTTTCCGTCAGCAGCCGATACCATCCCGCCCACGCCGCAGACGGGTCGAAATCCGTCTCCTCCCGGGCGGGAATTTTTCAGTTGACCATCACAAGGGAACACCATGGAAATCAGAATCAAGAATGCAGCTGGGGCGGTGATGTTTCTCTCGGGCTTCCCCGCCATGGCGCAAGAGGCTGCGGCGCTCAAGGCCACGGTGGTCGCAGCCTGCGCCTCGTGCCCCCCAACGGCTTCAGCGGTCCCGACCCCCGGCGACCCGACCTGGTTCATCGCGGGGGCCCTCGTCGGGGCCGGTCTCGGCTATCTGGCGGCCAGAGTTTTCGGCGCGAAGCAGCGCTGACGCCGACAAGGCGGCGACAGACGGCCGCCGAGTCCGGTTTTGTGGCGTCATTCCGTACTCCCGTACAGCTCTGTTCGATTCACAAGCCGCGAGCGGTTCACGGTTCTGAATTCGATCCGGGCCAGGGAGTGCGGCCATGAACGAAACACAAGACGTCGACCCGGGTGCCGCCTGGCACTCGCCCGAGCGCGCCTGGGCGCCGCTGATGTGGATCATCGGCGGCGTTGCATTCGCCCTGTCGGTGGTGCTGGTCGCGCCGCTGGTGCCGCTGGCGGCGGCGCTTTTGTGAGCAGTTGATTCTTCGCCGTCCGCTTTTTCAGCGCCCTCCCGTATTGCTTCATGAAGGCACCGAAACCCTCGGTGCACTGTGCAGCCACCGGAGGTGTTTCCATGAACGAACCTCGCCGTCGTCATCGTCGATCGACCCGCAAGCCGCGCCGCGTGCGGGGCTTCGATGTGACCCACCTGTTCCTGGCGCTCGCTGCCGTGCTGGCCGCGCTGCCCTGGTTGTTTCCCATGAGCTTCGACGAACAGCCCGCTTCGCGCCACGCCGGCCAGGGCCTGCTCGCCCAGGAGATCAGCCTCGCCACGAACCACGGAGCCAGCCGATGAACACGAGCTTCAGCGCCAGCACGCCCGCCCAGCACCGCTGGGTGCACGGCACCAACCCCTGGCAGGGCGCGGCCATGGTGCTCAGCGCCGCGCTGGTCGGCGGCGTGTCGCCGTCGCACGCTTCGCGCCACGCCGTCGGCCGGCTGGTGCCGAGCGCCAGTTTCGACGCGGCGATCGCGCTCTACGAGCGGGGCGAATGGGCGCCGGCGTTCCAGATGCTGCAGCGCCTGGCCGACGCCGGCGACGCGCTCTCGGCCAAGCTGGTGCTCTTGATGCTGCGCTACGGCGCGCCCCTCTACGGCACGCATTTCGAGGCCATGCCGCGCCAGATCGCACGCTGGGCGCGTGTGGTGCTGGCGGCGCGGCAATAGGCGCCGGGCGGCGCAGGCTCAGCGCGGGCTGCGCTCGTCTTCGCGGGCCAGCTCGCGCGCCACCGCTTCGCCGAGTTCGATCACCGCCAGCGCGTAGTAGCTCGACCAGTTGTAGCGTGTCACGGCGTAGAAGTTGGCCGTGCCCGCCACGTAGCTCGGCGCCGCGTCGCCGTTCTGCAACTCGACGAGCGCGAGCTTGCCCTCGTGCGCCAGCGCCGCGTCGGCGAGACGCGCGCCGCGTTCGGCGAATTCCTGCGCGCTGAAGCTCGGCAGGATGTCGGGCCCGAGCAGCAGCGCCCGCTCGCTCGCATCGACCGGTGGCGCCACGTCGAAGCGGGTGGGTTGGCCACGCTGCCAGCCGAACTCGGCCAGGTAGTGCGCCACGCTGCCGATCACGTCGGCGGCGTTGGTGTGCAGGTCGACGTGGCCGTCGCTGTCGAGGTCGACCGCGTACTTGTTGAAGCTCGACGGCATGAACTGCGGCATGCCGATCGCGCCGGCATAACTGCCCTTGAGTTCGAGCGGCTCCACGCCTTCGCTGCGGCACAGCACGAAGAAGTTTTCGAGCTCGTCACGAAAGAACGGGCTGCGGTCCTTGCGGCCGGCGGGGAAGTCGAAGGCCAGCGTGGCCAGCGCATCGATGACGCGGAAGTTGCCCATCTGGCGGCCGTAGATCGTCTCGACGCCGATGATGCCGACCACGATCTCGGGCGGCACGCCGTACAACTCTTCGGCCATCGTGAGCCACTTCTGGTTGGCGCGCCAGAACGCGAGGCCGGCGCGCACCCGAATCGGCTCGACAAAACGGGCGCGGTAGGCAGCCCAGTTCTTCGCGGTGCCGGCCGGTGGCGGCATGATGAACTTCGCCACGTTCGGCATGTAGCGCGCGCGCTGCAACGCGGCCTGCACCCAGGTGGCGTCGAGGCCGCGGCGTTCGGCGAGCTCGGCGCCGAACTGCATCACGTCGTCACGCCGGCCGTAGGTCACGATGTCGGGGGCGCCGTCGGCGACCGACTCGGTGGCGCGGGTCTTCGCCTTGGGCGATGCGGCGAGTGCCGCGCCCACGGTGCAGGCCAGCAGGCTCAGCGCGAGGGCGCGGGGGAAGGAAAAAGGCATCGGGCGGGAGGTGAAACGCCCGATTATCCGCGAGGGTGCAGGCGCATCTGGCGTGCCTCGGCGACGAAGCGGCGCGTCAGCTGCCGGTCGGGCCGGGCGGCGTTGTCGCGGCCGTAGCGTTGCCGGTCGAGCGCGTCGAGCAAGGTCGCCAGGGCTTCGCCATGC
>Ga0073925_1000246_pt1 | contig 11162 bp, 10 predicted proteins | sample GWRWT4_21May14_FD_70952 | JGI IMG/M metagenome (GOLD analysis project Ga0073925, IMG submission 70952) | Sand microcosm microbial communities from a hyporheic zone in Columbia River, Washington, USA - GW-RW T4_21-May-14 | ecosystem: Engineered > Artificial ecosystem > Sand microcosm >...
TCGAACCAGTGTCGCGACACAGATGTTCCCGCCCTCCTCCACGGCCAGCGAATCGAAGCGCTGGAAGCCCGGCAGACCATGCACCAGGCGGCCGCCGTTCGGAGACGGCCAGGGCTCGTGGCCGAGCACACCGGGCGCGTTGACGGGGTAGGACCACAGCCGGCTCGTCTCGGTCTCGGTCACGTACAGCGTGGCGCCATCGGGCGACAGACCGACTCCGTTCGGCGTGAGCACCGGGTGCGCCACCCGGCGGATGAATCGCCCGTCGGTGCGCGCGTAGTAGACCGCGCCGCGCAGGATGCGGTCCTCGAAGGTCTTGCCGAAGTCGCTGAACCAGAAGCCCCCATGCCCATCGAACACGATGTCGTTCGGTCCGTGCAGCGGGATGCCGTCGCAGTGTGTGTAGAGCGTCTGCACCGCGCCGGTCGACAGATCGACCCGCTGGATGGCGCCGCCGGCATAGTCGGCGGCCGGGCCGGTCGGGCGCGTGAAGCCGTCGTCGGTGCGCCAGCTGAAACCGCCGTTGTTGCACACGTAGCAGTGGCCGTCCGGCCCCATCGCAGCCCCGTTGGGGCCGCCGCCCAATTCGGCGACCACCTCGAGTTCACCACCGGGCAGCACACGCGTGAGGCAACCCCCCGCGATCTCGACCACGAGCACACTGCCGTCGGCCAGTGCCACCGGCCCTTCAGGGAAACGCAGCCCGGTCGCGATCACGTCGCCTTGCAGTTTCAGGTCCATGCCGACTCCATCCATCATGCGTTCGCAGCGGCCGGCGCATCCTTGCGCGCACCGAGGTAGGCATCGATCGCCTGCTGCCGACCTTCACGGCTTCGCAACGACTCGATGCCGAGTTCGCCCACCAGCTCGCCGTGCCGCATCACCCACGCCCGTGTGGCCAGCTTGGCGGCGGCGTGGAAGCTCTGTTCCACGAGAAGGGCCGAGAGCTTCTGCTCTTTCTGGATCAGCGCGAGGCGTTCGTACACGCGCGCGACCAGCAGCGGTGCGAGCCCGAGCGAAGGTTCGTCGAGCAGCAGCAGGCGTGGCCCGGACATCAGGCCGCGGCCGATCGCCAGCATCTGCTGTTCACCGCCGCTGAGCAGGCCTGCGGGCGCCTTCAGGCGATTGGCGATTTCCGGGAAGAACTCCAGCACCATCTGGCGCCGCCGCGCGCGCGTGGCCGCGTCGACGAAGTAGGAGCCGAGGGTGAGGTTCTCTGCCACCGACAGGTCGGTGACGATCGCGCGGCCTTCCGGTACGTAGACGATGCCGGCGCGGAACCGCTGCCCCACTGACAGGTGCGTGACGTCTCTGCCGTCGAAGTGCACCTGCCCCTGTGCCGGTTCGAGCCCCGCGATCGCGCGCAGTGTGCTCGACTTGCCGGCGCCGTTGGCCCCCAGCAGCGCCGCGACCGCACCGTCGCCCATCGCGAACGAGATCCCGTGAACCACGGGGCCGGCGCCATAGCGCACGGTCAGCCCCGCGACCTTCAGCAGCGCCGTGCCGTGTGTGGAGAGGGGGTCACTCATCGTCGTCCCCGAGGTACACCCGAACCACTTCGGGATTGGCGCGCACGTCGGCAGGTTTGCCAGACGCCAACACCCTGCCGACGTTGAGCACATGGATCGTGTCGCAGACTTCCATGATCAAGTCCATGTCGTGCTCGACGACGACCAGCACCAGCCCTGGCGATCGCAAGCGTTTCAGCGCCTCGGCCAGTTCGTGCGTCTCGACCGAATTCAGGCCGGCGGCCGGCTCGTCGAGCAACAGCACGCGCGGTGCGCCGGCGATGGCCCGCGCGATCTCGGCCAGCCGCAGCACACCGGGCGGCAGTTGCGTGGGGGATTCGTCTGCCAGGTCGGCAATGCCCAGCCGGGTCAGCGCCTCGAGCGCGAGTGCACGGTTGTGAACACGCTCGTGGCGCCCGCGCGCCAGCGGCAGGAAGGCATCGAGCCAGCCGGCGCTGGACTGGCGGTCGAGGCCGATCATCACGTTCTCGACCACGCTCAGCTCGGGGCACAGTGCCACGTGCTGAAAACTGCGCGAAAAACCCAGCGCGGCGCGCCCGGCCGGCGCAATGCCTTCGAGGTGACGCTCACCCAGCCGGATGCTGCCCTGCTGCGGCGTGTAGAGCCCGGTCAGGCAGTTGAAGAAACTCGTCTTGCCTGCGCCATTCGGACCGATCAGCCCGGTGACTTCGCCGGGCTGAAACGCCAGCTCGATATCTTGCAACACCTTGACGCCGCCGAACGACAGCGCGAGCTTCTCCACCCGAAGCGGCACCGCTTCCATCACCGCTGCGCCGCTCATGTCTGCCGCCCTTCGAGCCGAGCCCGCAGCCCCGGCGGCATGGCGTTGAAGCCGAGCACCACCGCCAGCAGCGCCGAACCGTAGAGGATCGGGACCCAGTCGCCAGCGCCGGCGAGCAGCAAGGGCAGCAGTGTCAGGAACAGCCCGCCCAGCACGCTGCCCACGATCGACAGCGAGTAGAGGCTGACCACCGAGCCGACCAGCAGGAAGATCGAGGTCCAGAGCGTGAAGCTGTTCGGCGAGACCGTGGAAGAGCTGAACGACAGCAGTGCCCCCGCGATCGCCGCGATGCCGCCGCTCAACGCCATGCACGACAGGCGCGCCCAGCTGCGGCGCACGCCGAACGACTCTGCGGCATGCGCCGAGGTGCGGATCAGCAGCAACGCCATCGCCTGACGCGAGCGACGAAAGTGCCGCAGCAGCAGCACCACGCCCACCAGGCCGACGAGCGGCAGGTAGTAGCGCTGCAGCGACTTCGGCACGCCCGGCAAGGCATCGAGCTTCACGTACAACCCCTCGTAGCCGCCCGAGACGCTGGAGAAGTGCAGCAGCAATTCGGGCAGCGCCAGGGCCAGTGCCATCGTCGCGACGGCCAGCGTGATGCCCGACAAGTGCCGCGAAGGAAAGGCGAACGCGATGCCCAGCAAGGCCCCCGCCACCGCTGCGATGGGCAGACTCGCCAGCAGCGACAGGCCGAGGTATTTCTCCACCAGGGCGACGGTGTAGGCGCCGGCCGCAACGAACACGCCGTGGCCGATCGAGACCTCGCCGGCGTAACGGACCAGAAAACTCACCGAGATGATCGCGATGGCATTGGCGAAACACACGCCGAGCGTGAAGGTCCAGTAGCCGCCGGCCAGCAGCGGCAACAGCAGGACCACCAGGCCGAGCACGCCGCCGATGCCGACCGCCCAGCGGCGAGCGGGCCGCGCCGCGACGGCGGAGGCGCTGTCGGCTGCCAGCAGTGCGCTAGACACGGGCGCCTCCTCGGGCGGCCAGCACACCCTTGGGGAAGACGTTGAGCACCATCAGCATCACGAGCAGCAGGTAGCTGTTGTTGAACTCGGCAGAGACATAGAACGAAAGCAGATTCATGAGCACACCGATGAAGATTCCGCCGAGCACTGCCCCGGGCAGGCTGCTGAAGCCGCCGACGACGGCGGCCGCGAAGGCTTGCAGCATGAAAGAGGACACCGTGGTGGACGACAGGAACGTCGTTGGCACGATCAGGAGCGAAGCCACGAGACCCAACAGCCCGGCAGTCACCCAAGAGAACAGGTGCACTCGGCGCAAGTTCAAGCCGCAGACGCGGCTGGCGAAGGGGTTGGCCGAGACCGCACGAAACGCGATGCCGATCCGCGTCCGTTCGATCAGCAGGTAGAGCAGCCCGATGGCGAGTGCCGTCACCCCCAGCACCGCGACGTCGTACGACGCCACGCGCACCGGCCCGAGCTGCATCTTCCACGCCGGCAGCGGCAGATCCATCGAGACCACGTTGGCACCGAAAGTCAGCTGCGTCACACCCTGCGCGACCAGGCCGATGCCGAGCGTGGCGATCGTGCTGGTCAGGTCCGACTTGAACACCAGCGGCGCGATCAGAAAGTAGCTGACCGACATGACCGCCACCATGATCACCAGCGTCAACAGCACCGCCGTGCCCCAGGCCATGTTGGCGAAGGTGCCGGCGGTGAAGCCGAATACGAGAAACGCCGCGAGCCCGGCCAGGTTGCCGTGCGCGAAGTTGACGACGTTGGAACTCTTGTAGATCAGCACGATGCCGATCGCGCCCATCGCGTAGAGGCAGCCGCTGACGACGCCCGCCCAGACCAGCCCGATGAAGTCGGCCATGGGCTCAGGCCTCGCCGGTCCCGGCGACGGGCGCCGGTCCGATGTTGCGGTCGATCACCTCGATCACGGCGGGAAAGTAACGCCCGCTCCAACCGTTGTTCGCCGTCGCCGCGTAGTAACGCTGCGCGAGCTCGGTGACCGGCGCCGAGACCTTCGTCTGCGCGGCCAGCTCAAGCACGTAGCCGATGTCTTTCAGCACGTACTCGGGCGAAAACGACTTGTCGGGAAACTGGCGCGGCAGCATGGCCTTGCGGCCGTGGTTGCGCAAGACGAAGCTGTCGCCCGACCCCTTTGAAACGGCGTCGAGCAGCACCCCCGGCTGCACGCCGGCGCGCTCGCCGAGCACCATCATCTCGGCCAGGGCGACCGTGTTCTCGAAGACCAGCGCGTTGTTGATCAGCTTGACGACCTGGCCGCAACCCGTCCCGCCGCAGTGCGTGACGTCGGACCCCATATAGCGCAGCAGCGGCTCGATGCGCGCATAGAGCGCTTCGTCCGCGCCGACCATGATGCTGAGCTCGCCTCGCTGCGCCGCTTCACGCGTGCGGGCCACCGGCGCGTCGGCGAACGACACGCCCAACGCGGCCAGCCGTTCGCCCACGCTGCGGGCCGCGGCGACCGGCGTGGTGCTCAGGTCGACGATCACGGAAGGACGCCGCGCATGGCCGGTCAGGCCCTGCTCGCCGAGACAGACGCGCTCCACTTGCGGCCCGCCGGGCAGCGAGAGGAACACCACATCGGCCTGAGCCGCCACATCGGCCAGCGTGGCTGCCCGGCGGGCCTTGGTTCCGTCGAGGATCTCGAACGCGGCGGGGTTCATGTCGAAGGCAATGACATCACCGCCGTGCTTGAGCGCGATGTTGCGGCACATCGGCCCACCCATCACGCCAAGGCCGACGAAACCGATCACGGGGACTGCGTGGTTCGTCATGTCATGCCATCCACATGCCGCCGCTGATGTCCAGCGACGTGCCCGTGATCCAGTTCGAGGCCGGCGAGCACAGGAACAGCGCGGCCTGCGCGATGTCGTCCGCGTTGCCGTAGCGGCCGAGCGGAACCGTCGCGTTCGCGGCGGGCACCGCGCCGCCGGTGACGTTCGCCCACATCGCGGTTTCCACCGGCCCCGGGGCCAGCGTGTTCGCGTAGACGCCGTGCGGCGCGCCCGCCTTGGCGATCCAGCGCATCATCCCGTGCACCGCCGATTTGGAGGCAACATAGGCCGGGCCCGAGGCCACGCCGCCGTTCTTCGCGGCGATCGAACCGGCCGCGAGAATCTTGCCGAAGCCGCGCTCGCACATCAGCGGAAAGAGCTTGCGGCTCGGGTTGACCACGCCACGCACGTTCACCGACATGATCGCGTCCCACTCGTCGTCGGTGCTGTCGGCCAGCGGCGTGCGCGCGATGATGCCGGCGCACAGCACGAGGATGTCGACCTTGCCGTGCTCGGCGATGACGGCATCGATGACCTGGTCGGTGTCAGCCCGCGAGGTCACGTCGTAGCGTTTGTATTGAATGCCCGGGCCGATGTCTTCGTGCTCGGCGCGGTCGGTGGCAACGACGCGCGCGCCCGCCGCCCTGAACGCATTCGCGATCGCACGGCCCATGCCGCCGGCGCCGCCGGTGATCAGCGCCACCTGCCCTTCCAGACTCGCGGGCCCGCTCAAATGCTGTGCCATCTCTCTGATCTCCTTGCGAAAGTGTGAATCTCTGCCGCGCGCTCAGCGGAACGTGGCGCTTGCCGACATCGCCAGCTCGCCGTCGGGGCCACGCGCCCACAACGCGAGAGCGCCGCCTTCGGCCTCACGGCCTTCGATACGGAACGGACGATCGACGAACAGCGGGCTGACCCCGCGGAACTCGAAGCTCGCCAATGCCCTGCCGGCGCCTTGTTCTAGCGCCAACTGCTGCAGCAATGTGGCGGTAAGGGGGCCATGCACCACGAGGTCCGCGTAGCCTTCCTCATCGCGTGCATAGGCTTGGTCGTAGTGGATGCGGTGGCCGTTGAAGGTCAGCGCCGAATAGCGGAACAACAGCGTCGTGTCGGGCTCGATGTCGCGGCCCCACTCGGCCTGGCCGTCGTAGCGCTCGGGCGGCGCCATCGGCGTGGTGGCAGGCGGTGTCGCTTCGCGGTAGACGATGTCCTGCTCTTCGACGATGCAGGGCTTGCCACCACAACGGGTGGTGTGCTCGACCGTCACGAACCAGAGAGAGCCGCGCTTGCCCACCTTGTTCTCGACCTTCAGGATGCGGCTGCGGCGTGTGGCTTCCGCGTCGACCGGCAGGTCGGCCAGGTAGCGCAGCCGACTGCCCGCCCACATGCGGCGCGGCAACTCGATCGGCGGCAGGAACCCGCCGCGCTTCGGGTGGCCATCGGTGCCGAGCCCGCCGCGCGCCACGACCGGGTTGAAGAACATCCACTGCCAACCCGCCGGCAACGCATCGCCCGGGCCCGGCCCGGCGCCCACATCGAGCGTGGCCGCCATGCCCTGCACGGCAGGCAGCCCGATGCGCTCTGTGCGCTCTTCTTCGCGCCCGATCCAGGCGTCATAGGCAGTGGTCATGAGCGTGCTTTCAGGACAGCTTCGCGTCGAAGACCTGAGCCGGATACGGCTTGAAGTCCTGCACGAGCTTGAAGGCACCGTCCGGCATCGCCTGGATGATGCCTTCCTGACGTGCGCCCCGGTGGTCGCCGGCCTTGAACGACACGTTGCGGGCGCCGCCGACAGCCTGGTTGGTCATCGTCTCCATCACGTCGACCAGGCTGGCACGCGTCAGTGGCTTGCCACTGGCGAGCAGCATCTGGAACCCCTTGACGAACAACGCACCGTTGCTCCAGCCGTTCAGCCCGAAGACGCCGATCGGATCGTTGGGGTAGAGCTTGGGAACGGTCTCGCGATAGGCCTTGACCTCGGGCTCGTCGGACGCCACCGGGAGCAGCCACGAAGAGAAGTAGGTCCCGTCCAGCAGCGGGCCCGCCAGCTTGCGCGTGGTCGGGTCGGCGGTGAAGAACGGCGCCATCCACTTGGCTTGGTAGCCGATGCGCTCGGCGGCCTTCAACGCCGCGGCCAGGTTGGCGTTGGAGCCGAACAGGATCACCACTTCGGCCTTGGCGTTGGCCAGACGGCGCACATGCGGCGTGAAGTCGGTGTTGCGCACTTCGAACGGGATCGATTCGGCGGCCTCCTTCTTCGCACCCGAGATGTGCAAGTCGAAGCCGCGCTTGGCCGAGCGGCCGAGTTCATCGTTCTCCCACAGCAGCGCGACGCGGCTCGCGTTCAGGCCGCTCCACGCGTAGTCGAGGTTGGCCGCGGCCGACCAGCCGTAGTCGGGCAGCAGCGGGAACACCAGCCGCTCCGAGAACAGCGCGGTGGCGCCGCCGATCGGGCCGATCATCGGCAAGCCCACTTCCTTGGCGTAGGGAATCACGGCCACCGACTGCGCGGTGCCGGTGGCTGCCGTGAGCGCGAAGATCTTGTTCTCTTCGACCAGGCGGCGCGTCACGGCCACGCTGCGCGCCGGCTCGTAGCCGTCGTCGTAGGTGACGAAGTTGATCTTCCAGCCGTTGAGCGCATTCGTCTCGTTGGCCCATTTGAAGCAGGCCTCGGCGGCATGCGTGAGCGTCGCGTAGAACGGCACCGGGCCGGTGATGGGCGTGAACGCGCCGACGGTGACCGTCTTGGTCGCTGCGTCGATGCCGGGCGAAGCGGACTGGGCGCGCGCCCAGCCTGGAAGTGCGACCGAAGCCGCTGCGGCACTGCTGGAAAGAAAGGTCCTTCTGCGCACGATGCTGTCTCCTGGTTTGGCGCTTGCAAGATGCAAGCTGTTTCAACGCACAATGCATTGTATATATCGATGGGCCTCAGAAAATTCGGGTTTCTACCCGCTTTCATTGTCTGGAAGCGCCTCATACTCAATATACAATGCATTCTTTTGCTCGAGGCCTACTTTCATGCAACCACCCCCTCTCGCCGGCCGCCGCGTCATCGAACTGGGCACGATGCTGGCCGCGCCGTTTGCGGCGCACATCCTTTCGCAGCTGGGTGCCGAGGTGATCAAGGTCGAGCCGCCCCGCGGTGACCCCACCCGAAGCCTGGTTCGCGGCGGGCCGAGCGGCACCTTCATCGCGTACAGCCATGGCAAGAAGAGTGTCTGCATCGATCTGGCCAAGCCGGACGGTCAGGCCGCGTTCCGCCAGCTGCTCGCGACCGCCGACGCGCTCGTCCACAACCTGGCACCAAAAGCGGCACGCAAGCTCAAGCTCACGCGCGAGGACTGCGAAACGATCAACCCGCGCTTGATCTACTGTCATATCCGGGGTTACGCCGCCGGGCCGCAAGAGGACGACCTCGCATCCAACCCGGTGGCCGAAGCGTCCACCGGCGTGATGGAGGCGAACGTCGTCAACGGTCGGCCGAGCCGGCTGGGGCCTTCGTACCACGATCAGTTTGCCGGCGCCTATGCCGTGATCGGCATCCTCGCGGCCATGCTGCAGTCGAAGTCGCAGCCGCAGGTGGTGACGCACGGGCAGCAGGTCGAAGTGGGGCTCTACGAGACCGGTCTGCACGTGGCGTCACGCGATCTGGTCGGCGTGCAGTTGAAAACACAACTGCTGGGCCGCCCCGAGCGCGAACCGCACGGCGAGTTCAGCATGCCGGGGTATGGCGCCTACAAGACGGCGGACGGGCGCTGGATGTACCTGCTGATGCTCAACGACACGCACTGGATGAAGTTCTGCCAGGCGCTGCAGTTGCCGCAGGCAAGCGATGAGTCCCTGGCCTCGCTGCGCGGGCGCAAGAAGGTCCGTGAGCAGGTCGAGGAGATCGTGAGGCTCGCGGTGGCGGCTCGGTCTTTCGACCAGATCGCAGCACGCCTGAAGGCCGCCGGCATGGGGTTCACCGAGGTGCTTCCGCTCGAGCGCGTTCTGGAAGCGCCGCAGGCGCAGCAACCCGGCAAGCTGCGCTCGGTGAAGCTGCGAGGGCTTGCTTTCGATGTGCCCGAGTTTCCTCGTTTGCACGCGTCGCAGGATGACATCGAAACCCTGCCGCCACCGGAGTTGGGTGAACACACGTTGCAGGTGCTGCAGTCCGCAGGTGTGCAAGCGCAGGACTGCAAGGCGTTGCTGGCCTCGGGCGCGATTGCCACGGCGACTGACGGCGGCTTCGCCTGGGCGCCGGTGCGGAGCGAAGCGTGAGCGACTCGGGTCCGACGGTCGAGAACACGGGACGCGAAGAGATCCACCATCGCCAGATCGACGTGCGCTTCTACCGGCGCGGCGACGGCCTCTTCGAGATCGAGGGCCGGCTCGTCGACACGAAGACCGATTCGTTTCGGCGCCAGCTTGCGAGCGAAGACACACCGCCGGGCGTTGCGCTCCACGACATCGTCGTTCGTCTGGTCATCGATGAAGCGATGCAGGTGCATGACGCCTCGGCGTTCATGATCGCCACGCCCTTTGCCGTGTGCCGGGGCGCGACCGACACCCTGGCTCAACTCAATGGGCTTCGGATCAGCTCGGGTTGGACCAAGCGCGTGCGCGAACTGCTGGGGGGCGTCAACTCATGCACGCACATCGCCGAGCTGTTGGGCCCCATGGCGACCACGGCGTTCCAGGGGCTTGCACCGCAGCGCCTCGCTCGTTTGAACGAGCCGGGCAACGAGCAGCAGCGGCTCGGCAAGGTGAACAGCTGCTATGCGTATGCGGCAGAACGTGAGGTGGTCGCGCAACTCTGGCCGCACCTGCACCGCCCGCGGCCCGTTGACCTGACCTGAACGCCACCCTCCCCGTGACCGACCACGAAAGACCAGACCATGTTCGACTTCACCGGCCTGCGCCAGACACTCGCGGTTTGCCTGCTCGGCGTGGCATCGGCCGCAGCAAATGCCGCGGGCTACCCTGAACGCCCGATCCGCCTGATCGTGGGCTTTACGCCGGGCGGGGGGGCCGACTTCGTCGCCCGACAGGTCGCGCGGAGTCTCGGCACGGCACTCGGCACCACCGTGCTGGTCGACAACAAACCCGGCGCCAACGGCACCATCGCTGCCGCGGAAGTCGCACGTGCGCCTGCCGACGGCTACACGTTCCTGCTCGGCGTCACGGCCAGCCAGTCGATCAGCCCGGTCTTGATGCCCAAGTTGCCCTACGACCCACTGCGTGACTTCACGGCGATCACCCAAGTGGGCTACTCGCCACTGGTGTTGGTCGTGAACCCCAAGACACCGGTGAAGACGGTGGGCGAATTCCTGCGCCATGCGAGTGCGAGCAGTGCGCCCGTCACGTATGGGTCCGCGGGCTCCGGCAACATCACTCACATGGCCGCCGAACTCTTCGTGCAATCGACCGGTGCGACCAATCTTCGGCACATCCCCTACAAGGGCAGCAGCCAGGTCATCACCGATCTGCTGGGCGGCCACATCGGTGCCTACTTCGATACCCTGCCCTCGTCGCTGCCGTTCATCCGCAGCGGCCAGTTGCGAGCACTGGTCGTCACCAGCCGCGAACGTGCCGCGGCCGCCCCCGAGATCCCGAGCATGCGCGAGGCTGGCGTGCCCGACTACGAGGCGACGGCCTGGTACGGCGTGTTCGCACCGGCGAAGCTGAGCCCGGATTTGGTGGAGCGCATCCACGAGGCCTTGCGCAAGAGCATGGGTACGCCGGAATCCCGACAGGCGATGACGTCGCGTGGCGTCGAACCTGTGCTCGACACGCCGGCGCACTTCCAGGCAGAACTGCAATCCGACCTCGCCCGTTGGTGCGAAGTGACGCGCAGAGCCAGGATCACCCTTGATTGAGTTCGGACATGCGGACTTCAACGCGCGGCGCGAATGGCTTGTGACCCAATCGAGGCCCCGAACGCAGCGATGAAGATTCACGAGTACCAGGCCAAGGAACTTCTTCGCCGACATGGCGTGCCCGTGGTGCGCGGGTATGCGGCCTACAACGTACATGAAGCCTCCGAAGCGGCGCAGAAGCTCGGCGGCCCGGTGTGGGTGGTGAAGGCGCAGAT
>Ga0073925_1000248_pt1 | contig 11080 bp, 8 predicted proteins | sample GWRWT4_21May14_FD_70952 | JGI IMG/M metagenome (GOLD analysis project Ga0073925, IMG submission 70952) | Sand microcosm microbial communities from a hyporheic zone in Columbia River, Washington, USA - GW-RW T4_21-May-14 | ecosystem: Engineered > Artificial ecosystem > Sand microcosm >...
CGCCGATGCTCGACGCGATCGCGCGCACGCCGCTGTGGCAGCACGGCCTCGACTATGGCCACGGCACCGGCCACGGCGTCGGTTATTTCCTGAACGTGCACGAGGGCCCGCAGAGCATCTCGAAGGTCGTGCCCGACGCGAACATGGCGATGGAGCCCGGCATGATCACCAGCATCGAGCCCGGGCTGTACCGGCCGGGCCGCTGGGGCATCCGGATCGAGAACCTGGTGCTGAACGTGCCGGCCGCGTCGGTCGGCGCCGCTGGCAGCACCGAGTTCGGCGAGTTCCTCGAGTTCGAGACCCTCACGCTGTGCCCGATCGACACGCGCTGCATCGAGCGCAGCCTGTTGCGGCAGGACGAGATCGACTGGTTGAACGGCTACCACGCGACGGTGCGCGAGCGCCTGAGCCCGCTGGTGAGCGGGCCGGCCCTGGACTGGCTGCAGGAACGCACCACGCCGATATGAGGCAGTGAAACGCGCCGCGGGGCGCGTTTCAGCCACCCCGCGCGAACCGTTGATCGGCGCACGCCGCAGTTCATCCGCGCTGCGCCGCAGCCTGTCGCAAGCGCATTGGCGGGTGCCGTGCGCGCTCCTAAAGTTCGTTTCAAGCCAGCCCCACAACGAACTTCGCAGGAGCCCACCATGATCAGCCGCCTCACCGCTTTCGCCGCCACCTTCGCCGTTCTTGCCGCCGCCACGCTGACCTTCGCGACCGCCGCGCAGCAGCCGGCCGCGAACAGCGCACCGCAAGCCAAACAGGTTCGCGTGATCCAGCTCGAAACCGTGACCGTCATCGGCCACCGCTCGGACCTCGCGAAGCGCTGAGCCGCCCCCACAGAGTACCCCGCGAGTCGCAACCCGACTCCGGCTCACACGCCCCAGGCCTCCCGGACTCCGGGCCTCGGGCGTTTTTTTGTGCCGTGCTGATACGCTTGTCGCATGGCCCTCGCTCCCCCGCACGCCAACCCGCCCCTGCCCGCCATCGGCGTGGACCTGGGTGGCACCAAGACCGAAGCCGTGGTGCTCGACAACCAGGGCACCAGCCTCTGGCGCGAGCGCGTCGCCACGCCTGCGGGCGACTACCGTGCCACGCTCGCCACCGTGGCAGCGCTGGTCCACCGCGCTGAAACCGAACTCGGCTTGCAGCACTGCACGGTGGGCGTGGGCACGCCGGGTTCGCTGACCCGTTCCGGCCACATCAAGAACGCCAACTCCACCTGCCTGAACGGCGAAGCGCTGGAACGCGACCTGGCGCAGGTGCTGGGCCGCCCGGTGCGTGTCGCCAACGACGCCAACTGCCTGGCGCTGTCGGAAGCGACCGACGGTGCTGCCGCCGGTGCCGCCGTTTCGTTCAGCGTGATCCTGGGCACCGGCGTCGGCGCCGGCATTGTCGTGAACGGCCGCTTGCTCGGCGGCCCCAACGGGCTGGCCGGCGAATGGGGCCACAACCCGCTGCCGTGGGCCGAAGCGAACGAGCATGCCGGCCTGGCTTGTTACTGCGGCCAACGCGGTTGCATCGAAACCTGGGTCAGCGGCCCGGGCCTGGCCCGCGACCACGCGGCGCACACCGGCGTGAGCCTCGACGCGCGCCAGATCGGCGCAGCCGCCGCGCGTGGCGACGCGGCCTGCGAAGCCAGTCTCCAACGTTACGAACACCGCCTTGCGCGCAGCCTGGCGCACGTGATCAACGTGCTCGACCCGGATGTGATCGTGCTGGCCGGCGGCGTCTCGCAGTTGCAGCGCCTGTATGTCAACGTGCCGCGCCTGTGGACGCAGTTCGTCTTCAGCGGCGGCATCAAGGACACCGTACACACCCGCCTGGTGCAAAGCCGGCACGGCGACTCGTCCGGAGTGCGCGGGGCTGCGTGGTTGTGGCGCTGAGCACCGCCTGAACCGCGCTCGTCCGTCGGGCGCAAGCGCGCTTCGGTGGGCGAAAAGTGCAGCCTGTCGCAAGCCGCTTTCGGCGCGCCATTGGCCCTCCTAAAGTTCACTCCAACGCAGCAGACACCGCTTGCTGCCACCCCAGGAGCCCACCATGATCGACCGTTACTTCACCGCCGCCCTCACCTTCGCGCTGTTCATCGGCGGCACGCTGGCGATCGGTTCGGAGCTGATCGGCCTGGACCGGCCCGGCGCCCCGAAAACCGCGCTGAGCGCCAAGGCGACCGTGGTGCAACTGCCCACCGTCGTCGTGATCGGCCGGCGCATCCCGCCCGGTTCGGCGGTCGCCAGTGCCGACTCCCACGAGCCGGGCGCACAGCGCCTGCAGTGAACGGGCTGCTACAGACCCGACCGCAACAGACGCGCCGAGAGCGCCTGCGACAAGGTATCGGCACCGTCCTTCAGATGGGCACGTGCATCCGCGCTCAGGCCGCTGCGCCCCGAAGCCGCCACGAGTCGAGGCAGCAAGGCCTGAGCCCGTGAGCGCACCAGGCTGCGCGCATCGGCCCGGCCCGACGGGCTGGGCCGAAGCAGCATCGCCGAGACCCGGTTGATGTATTCACGCTGCAGTTCGCGGCGCGGCGCGCCGATGTCGCCATGGCCGCCCAGTTCGCTCCAGACGTCACGCTCGAGCCGGCCATACAACTCCGACAACTGGAACGCGTCTTCGCGCCGAGTGGCCTTGCCCTGGCTGTCGATGATGCGCGCCGCCACCGCGTCGCTCATCAGCTGGCCGAGCAAGGCGCGCTGCAGGCCGAGCACACGCTGCGTCAGCGAGAAGTCGGTGGCGACCGAGCCTTCACCGCCGTACAGGGCTTCGCTGCGCTCCTGGAAGTCGGGCGCCAGGCGCCGCTGCAGGGCCGGCGACACCACCAGGCTGTCGGCCGCGAACAGGCTGCGCGACATCACGTCGAGCGCCTCGCGCTGCAGCGCGGCGGGCACGGGCTGCAGCGGGTCGCGGCCGCTGCCGGGGTAGTCACGCAGCGTGCGCACGCCGCCGATCTGGCGCGCCAGCACACCGACCGCGCCGGCCGCGTCGGCCACCGCGAAGTCGAGCGAGCGGCGCAGCGTGGCGTAGTCCTGGTCGGGCGAGAGCGTGCGCGACTCCTGGCGCTGGAACAGGTCGCGGGCGATCGCCAGCCGCTTGCGCGCGAAGGCGATGGCGTCGTTGCCCAGGTCGTATTGCAAGGCGTCGGGGTCGATGCCGAGAAAGTTGTCTTCGTCGGTGCCGTAGGCGAGTTCCGGTTCGCTGCTGCGCGCGGCGATGCGCGCGAGTTCGGCCTTTTCGTCGGCCGCCGCGATCGGCTTGTAGGCGTACTCGATGGCCCACAGGTCGTAGGGCCCGAGCCCACCCTGGAACGGCGCGACCGGCGCGGCACCCGGTGCTGCCAGGTTGATCGGCGCGTAGTCCATCACCGAGCCTGCCAGCGCATTGCGGCGCGTGAAATCGGGGTCGGACAATTGACCGTCGCTGTAGACCTTCGAGGCGCGGAAGTTGTGGCGCAGGCCGAGCGTGTGGCCGACCTCGTGCATCGTCACTTCCTTCAGGAAGTCGAGCACGAACTGCTGCGCTTCCGGGCCTTCGGGGGCGAGCTCGCCACGCGCCGCGAGCACGTCGAGGCCATAGGCGAGTTGTTGGCCGGCGAGGTCGGCGTATTCGCAGCGGCTCGGGTCGAGGTGCTCGTGGGCAGCATGGTCGGCCGGGTCGGCGCCCGTCTGCAGAAGACGTCGCCAGTCGATCGTGCTCGGTGGCAGCACCTGCGCGCGCTGGGTGCGCCGGCTGCGTGCCGCGAAAGCCTCGATCGCGATGTTGCTGGCCAGGATCTCGCCACTGCGCGGGTCGACGTGGCTCATGCCGATGGCCACGAACGACGGGCCGCTGTTGCTCATCCAGCGCACCGCGGCGAGGCCCGGGTCGAAGGTGTCGAATTCGGCGTCGTCGGCCTGCACCTTGACCTCGATCGCGTTGCTGAAGCCGATCGCCTCGAAGGCCTTGTTCCACTCCAGGATGCCGGCGCGGATCGTGTCGCGGTACTGCAGCGGAATGCTGCGGTCGAGCCAGTAGACGAGCGGCTTGACCGGCTCCGACAGCGCCGCCGCCGGCTCCTTCTTCTCGAGCCGCCAGCGGTTGATCTGGCGCACCGTGGGCGACCGTTCGGTATCGCTGCCGAAGTCCTGCAGCGTCGACGTGAAGTGGCCGATGCGCGGGTCGGGCCGGCGCGCCGCCATCGGCTGATCGGGCAGGCGCGTCAGCGCGTACTGCAAGGTCATGAACAGGCTGCGCGGGTCGGGCACGCTGCGCGGCACGGTCGGCACCGGCGAACCCGGCGGCGCGCCGAATTGCGGTGCGCTGATCGAACCGGTGGCGTAGTGCGCCAGCACCTCGATCACGACGCTCTCGGGCTTGCCCCGCACTGCCGTGATGGCCGAGTTGCGCGGGTCGAAACCATAACCCTGGCGGTAGGTGCGTTGCAGGTCGCCGGCACGGCCGAGCATGTCGTTCAGGAACAGGCTGTTCAGGTCGACGAGCACCGATTTGGCCGTCGGGTGCGGCTGGCTCAGCACCGCCGCGCTGGCCAGCAGGCTGGGCGAGAACGCCGCCACCAGCGCCCGCGCTTCGGGTGTGCCGGCGGGTGCCACGTAGCGGGTGTTGCGCACCAGCATCTGCACCTGGTTGTTGATGCGGCGGAATTCGATCAGGCGCGCGTCTTCGAACAGGCCCCCGAACAGCCAGGCCTCGCCGATGCCGGTCGTGACCTTGGGCGACAGGAAAAACGGCTTGCCGAAGTCTTCGGGCTTGAGCTCGAGCCAGGTGCGCTCTTCGCGGCGGTACAGCGTGAACAGGCCGTCGATCTTCTGCGCGTCGCGAACGACGGCCGCAAACGGCTGCAGGCTGCTCGGCGGCGGGCCGCCGGGCTGCGGGCTGCCGGGCGGCACGCCCGAGGCCGAGATGGCCGAGGCGGCGCCGACCTGCACCGCGGTCCCCGGCCGTGCCCCGCCGGGCAGCCACGAAGCGCAGCCCGACAGCAGCGACATCTGGGCGATCACGAGAAGGAGGAACGCATGTCTCATGGGATTCGTCGGGCGAAGAGGTGGCGTGTGAAGCAGGCCGATGCCGGTGATGCTGCAGTTTCCTCGAAGCAGCCGCTCATGGCGCGTGGCAAAGCCCTACAAGCTTGCGCAGACCGGCCAGTCTGCTGCGAATTTCACGCCAGCGCGCGCCGGTCCCGGTCGGTCACGCCGCTGAGGGCCAGCACCAGCAGCAGCGCAGCGGCCCAGCCGAAGATCGCCTCGAACCAGGTGATCGCGGGCGTGACGCTGCGCCAGAAATCGTCGGGCTGCGCCGGCTCGAGCGGCAGCGGCACCCATTCGCGCGCCTGCTGCAGGTCGACGAGTGGCAGCAACAGGTCGGCCGAATAGAGCCAAGGGTGGAAGTCGGGTGTGGTGCGCATGGCGGCGCGCGTCGGCGCGATGGCGCGCTCTTCGTTCGCGGCCCAATAGGCGCCACCGCACACCAGCCAGACCAGCACCATCGCACCGACCAGCCGCAGCGGGCGTTCGCCATAACCGGCAACGACACCGTAGAGCCAATGGCAGGCGCGTGGCAGCCAGCGCAGCGCGGCCGGCACTTCGGCAGCGATGCGGCCGATGCGGCCGAGGTGGCGTTCGCGCTGCATGAACACCTGGCTCGCACCATGGGCGCGGCCGGTGCGCCGCAGCACGCCGATCAGGCGGCGCCACGGTTCGGGCCGGTAGTCCTCGTCCAGGTGCAGCGGCTCCTGGCGCGCCAACCAGTCGAGCCGGAATGCGGCGTCGACCGGCGCGCCCTGGGCGAAGCGGTGGTACTTGAAATCGTCGAGCACGAGGCGCTGGCCCCAGGTCGAAGCGTCGTCCGCCAGCGCACCGGCGCGCGCGCCCGACAGCGACGCACCGAGCAGCGGTGTCTGCAGTTCGCGCAGGCACAAGGTGCCGCCGATGCGCGTGCTCTCCAGCAGCAGGGCCGGGTTCTGGTCCCAGCCCAGGTCGCCGGCGGCGTCGAAATCGGCGCCGGTGCAATCGAGGTGGCCTTCGATGCGCGCCCGCTGCAGGCGCACCCGGCCCGAGGCCGAGAAGCCGGTGTCGAGGTAGACGTTGCCGGCCACCTGGATGCGGTCGAGGTTGAGCGCGTCACCACGCCCGCCCTGGCTGTCGATGCGCGCGGTGAGCCGAGCCTGGTCGGCGCGGATGTCGCCGCCGACGGTGACGCCGACAAAGCGCACTTCGCCGATCGAAGCGAAGCCGCCAGAGAGCACCAGGTCACCGCCGATGCGGGCACCGTCGGCCACCAGCGGCTGGCCGCTGGTCGAAGCCTTGGGGCCGGCGTCGATGCCGAGCTGGGCGCGTTCGAGGTTCAGGTCGCGCAGGATCTTCGCGTGCGACAAACGCACTTCGCCCTGCACGCTGCAGCCCGAATTGATGGCGAGCTCGCCGACGATCACGCAGGCTTCGGCACGCAGGCCCGGCAGCGAACAGTCGGGCAGGCCCAGGCTGCCGGCGATGCGCGCGGCGTCGAGCAGCAGCGTGGTGTCGAAGTGGCAACGGTAGAACCACAAGCTCACCGGCACGGCGCTGTCGACCAGGTTGAGCCGGCCGACGATCCACGCGCCCATCAGCTGGATGCGCCGGCCGCGGGGCCGCGCACCGCGTGCACCGCCGCGGGCGAGAAAGGCCAAGAACTCGGCGCGCAGTGCCACCTCGGGCGAAGCCGCGCGCGGGCGCTGGTAGCCAACCTTGGCGATGCCGCCGCTCAGGCAGCCGTCGAGCAATACCTGCTCGGCCTTCCACAGCGGCTCGAAGTCCTGCAGCGCCATGCCGGCAGGCCGGGCTTCGCCCGATCGGCTCGGCGTGGCGGTTGGCTGCGGCATCGTGCGGTGAGCCCTTTGCTTACTTCAGCGCCTTGTAGCGCAGGCGGTGCGGGCGCGCACCTTCCTCGCCGAGGCGGCGTTTCTTGTCGGCCTCGTATTCCTGGTAGTTGCCGTCGAAGAAGACCCACTTCGAGTCGCCCTCGCAGGCCAGGATGTGCGTGGCGATGCGGTCGAGGAACCAGCGGTCGTGGCTGATCACCATCAGCGAGCCGGCGAATTCGAGCAGCGCGTCTTCGAGCGCACGCAGCGTTTCCACGTCGAGGTCGTTCGACGGTTCGTCGAGCATCAGCACGTTGCCGCCCTGCGCCAGCGTCTTCGCCAGGTGCAGCCGGCCGCGTTCACCGCCCGAGAGCTGGCCGACGAGCTTCTGCTGGTCGTTGCCCTTGAAGTTGAACTTGCCGATGTAGGCGCGCGAGGGCATCACGAACTTGCCGACGACGATGTTGTCGAGGCCGCCCGACACGTCTTGCCACACGGTCTTGTCGGCCTGCAGGTCTTCGCGGCTCTGGTCGACGAAGGCCATCTTCACCGTCGGGCCGACCTTCACGGTGCCGGAGTCGGGCGTTTCCTTGCCGGCGATCATGCGGAAGAGTGTCGACTTGCCGGCGCCGTTCGGGCCGATGATGCCGACGATCGCGCCGGCCGGCACCTTGAAGCTCAGGTTGTCGATCAGCACGCGGTCGCCGAAGCTCTTGGTGACGTTCTCGAACTCGAGCACTTCGTTGCCCAGGCGCTCGCCGACCGGGATGAAGATCTCGTTGGTTTCGTTGCGCTTCTGGTAGTCGGTGTCCGACAGTTCCTCGAAGCGCGCCAGACGGGCCTTGCTCTTGGCCTGGCGGCCCTTCGGGTTGGCGCGCACCCATTCGAGTTCTTTTTTCATCGCCCGGGTGCGGGCGTCTTCGGTCTTCTGTTCCTGCTCGATGCGGGCCTCTTTCTGCTCCAGCCATGTGCTGTAGTTGCCCTTGTACGGAATGCCGCGGCCGCGGTCGAGTTCCAGGATCCACTCGGCCGCGTTGTCGAGGAAGTACCGATCGTGGGTGATCGCGACCACGGTGCCCGAGTAGCGCTGCAGGAACTGCTCGAGCCAGTCGACCGATTCGGCATCCAGGTGGTTGGTGGGCTCGTCGAGCAAGAGCATGTCGGGCTTGGACAGCAGCAGGCGGCACAGCGCGACGCGGCGCTTCTCGCCGCCCGACAACTTGCCGACGACGGCGTCCCAGGGCGGCAGGCGCAGCGCGTCGGCGGCGATCTCGAGCTGCAGGTCGGTGTTCTCGCTGCCGGCCGACGAGATGATCGCTTCGAGTTCGGCCTGCTCCGCGGCGAGCTTGTCGAAGTCGGCGTTCTCTTCGCCGTATTCGGCGTAGACCTCGTCGAGCCGCTTCTTCGCCGCGAGCGCGCCGCCGATGCCTTCTTCGACCGCTTCACGCACGGTCTGGTCGGGGTCCATCACCGGCTCCTGCGGCAGGTAACCGATCTTCAGGTCGGGCATCGGCGTGGCTTCGCCTTCGATGTCCTTGTCGATGCCGGCCATGATCTTGAGCAGCGTCGACTTGCCCGAACCGTTGGTGCCGAGCACGCCGATCTTGGCGCCGGGGAAAAAGCTGAGCGAGATGTCCTTGAGGATCTGACGCTTCGGCGGCACGATCTTGCCGACGCGGTTCATGGTGAAGACGTATTGCGCCATGGTTCTTTCGATGGGATGGGGTGGAGGGTCGCCCGCGCGACGGCAAAGGGCAATCCCCGATGTCGGCGGATCGCGCAAGCGGCAACGCTTGGCAGAAGCGGGCGGAATGCACGATTATCCCGGAACGGCCGGCGCACAAGGGTTTGCCCGGTACAATCAATTCACTAGCACACGCTTCAGTCACTGTGCTGCCGTCATCCTGACCTGAGCCCCGCGCTCAAAACACCCCCTCTGCCTGCGACTGGCGCCCGAAGTAAGAGCGACAGGCCGATCTCTCCGTTTGGAATCCCATGTCTTTTGACACCCTCGGCCTCGCCGAGCCCTTGCTGCGTGCCGTTGCGGAATACGGCTACACGACCCCCACCCCGATTCAGATGCAGGCCATTCCGGCCGTGCTCTCCGGCGGCGACGTGATGGGGGGCGCGCAAACCGGCACCGGCAAGACCGCCGGCTTCGTGCTGCCGATGCTGCACCGCCTGATGGCCACGCCCGCCGTGCGCGACGGAGGGCCACAAGGCGCCTCGCTTCGCGATTCGCGGGGCCGCCTGCCGATCCGCGCGCTGATCCTCACCCCCACCCGCGAGCTCGCCGCGCAAGTCGAAGAAAGCGTTCGCACCTACGGCAAGCACAGCAAGCTCACGTCGATGGTGATGTTCGGCGGCGTCGGCATGCAGCCGCAGATCGACAAGCTGCGCCGTGGTGTCGACATCCTCGTCGCCACGCCCGGCCGCCTGCTCGACCACCACCAGCAGCGCACGCTCGATCTGTCGCACGTGCAGATCTTCGTGCTCGACGAAGCCGACCGCATGCTCGACATGGGCTTCGTGCACGACATCAAGAAGGTGCTCGCAGTGTTGCCGCCCAAAAAGCAGAGCCTGCTGTTCAGCGCGACCTTCAGCGACGAGATCAAGGCCCTGGCCGACCGGCTGCTGAACGCGCCGGTGTTGATCGAAGTGGCGCGCCGCAACCAGACCAACGACCAGATCGCGCAGAAGGTGCACCCTGTCGGCCGCGAGATGAAGAAGGATCTGCTGATCCACCTGATCAAGGAAAACGACTGGGACCAGGTGCTCGTGTTCACGCGCATGAAACACGGCGCGAACCGGCTCGTCGAACATTTGCTCAAGGCCGACATCAGCGCGATGGCGATCCACGGCAACAAGAGCCAGACCGCACGCACCAAGGCTTTGGCCGAGTTCAAGACCGGCGACCTGACGGTGCTGGTCGCGACCGACATCGCCGCCCGCGGCATCGACATCGACATGCTGCCGCACGTGGTGAACTATGAGCTGCCGAACGTGCCCGAAGACTACGTGCACCGCATCGGCCGCACCGGCCGCGCCGGTGCCAAGGGCGAAGCGGTGTCGCTGGTGTGCGTCGACGAGAACGGCTTCCTGCGTGACATCGAGCGCTTGATCAAGCGCGAGATCCCGAAGGAGATCGTGCCCGGCTTCGAGCCGCACCCGAGCGAGAAGGCCGAGCCGATCGTGCTCGGCCGCATGGTGATCGGCGAAGGTGCGGGCCGCGGTGGTCAACGCCACCACGCCGCTCCACGGGGTGGCAACGGCGGCGGCGGTGGTGGCCGGGGCGGCAACGACTCGCGCTCGGCACCGCGCCCGGGCGGCTCGCGCCCCGACGGGCAGCGCAGCGGGCGCCCGCCGGCACGCACCGGCCAGCCCAAGCGCTGAGCCCGACCCGCCTGCCGCGCCACGCGGCAGGAATTCGACACAACCCGGCGCACACGCGCCGGGTACAGTCGGCCCGCATGGGCCAAGCCAAAGTTTCACATCGCACCGCGCTGCTGGCCGGAGCCACCGGCCTGATCGGCCGCGCGCTGCTGCCGCTGCTGGAAAAGAGCGAGGTCTACTCGCTGGTGCACGTGCTGGTGCGCCGCGCCGTCAGCGGCATCGAAGCCCACCCCAAGGTCACGTTCCAGACCGTCGACTTCGCGCACCTGCCGCAGCCGTTTCCGAAGGTCGACGACGTCTACATCGCACTAGGCACCACGATCAAGGTGGCCGGCTCCGAGGCCGCGTTCCGCCAGGTCGATTTCGACTTCGTCGTCAACACCGCACGCGCGGCACGGGCCGCAGGAGCGCGCCGGCTGGCGGTCGTGTCAGCACTCGGTGCCGATGCCAACTCGCGCGTGTTCTACAACCGCGTGAAAGGTGACATGCAGGCCGCCGTGGCCGGGCTCGGTTATGACTCGGTCGTGATCGCGCAACCCTCGCTGCTGATGGGTGACCGCGCCGCGCTCGGCCAGCCGGTGCGCAGCGGCGAAGTCTGGGCCACGCGGATCTTCACGCCCGTGATGTGGATGGTGCCCAAGGGCGTGCGGCCGATCCAGGCGAGCGCCGTGGCCAGCGCCATGCTCGCGGCCCTGCTGGCCGGCAAGCCGGGCCTGCGGCTGCTGAGTTCGGGGCAGATGCAGGCGCGCCCGCGCTGATGCCCACGATCGTTCACGACGACGCGACCTGCATCGTCGTCGTCAAGCCCGCCGGCTTGTTGTCGGTGCCCGGCCGCGGTGAACACCTGCAGGACTGCGTGGC
>Ga0073925_1000249_pt1 | contig 11037 bp, 8 predicted proteins | sample GWRWT4_21May14_FD_70952 | JGI IMG/M metagenome (GOLD analysis project Ga0073925, IMG submission 70952) | Sand microcosm microbial communities from a hyporheic zone in Columbia River, Washington, USA - GW-RW T4_21-May-14 | ecosystem: Engineered > Artificial ecosystem > Sand microcosm >...
CCGGAGATATCAAAATTGCCATAAACATAGGCATCCAGAAAGCGGGCATCATGGCCGGAATGATCATCAACGCTATCGCCATAACCGCAGCTTGGAAGCGTAAGAACCGGTGAGCTCAACTCCCGGCAATTCTGGAACTTATTAGGGACGGAACGGTTTGGCGTCTCGTCCATGATGGTGCTGTCGTAAAAAGCTGTGCCACGAACAAAGGCGCCATAGTTATCATATTTCAGCTCAAAATCAGATGTGATCTTGAATACACTGGCGATCGGTGTTGAGTCGTTATCAAAATTGGCATCGCCATCATTTTTATTGGCAAACGTTGCGTTGTGAGCATTCGAAAGATCAGTGTACGTCGCATACTGAGCAGCCAAACGCTTATCCTGATCTTCCATACGCCAGCCTGTGCCATACGACAAGGTGGTATCCAGCGAGCCCTTGACAGCCCCCAGATTCAGCTCAAAAGCCGAAGCAGTATTGACTGCCAGAGGAAGGATTGTGGCCAGCGCGAAGCCGGCAGCTCGAGGGGCCATGCGGAGGGACAGCAGACCATTCTTGTTTTTCATGTAGGGACTCCAGGCGTGCGCGGGTTTGTTGTTATAAAAATCATGTGCCCGGTAGGACCTGCTCTATCCCTATCAGCTATACGACTGCCAGCAATATGGACAAATCTGGAAGGTACGGCCTTTACCGGAGCACTTTTTATCTTTTTTAGATCACTTTTCCGGGCGTTCTTCCCGGTTATCGTGCTTTTATACCTGTTACAGCCCATAAAGAAAACTGCAAAGTCTGACTGGGTAGCCGCTTAGACACTTTATGGCTTAAATGCCTATATTCGTGTCAGACAATCCGGATCGCTACGAACCGCACAAAAACCTATCTGCAAATCTAGCTCATATTCTCCCTTACGCCAGTCATGAGGTGTCAGCCTCCCATCAGAGCCAGTCACCGACAGTCGACCTTGGCCTTTGAACAACCATCGTGCTCACAAAAGGCGCTGCAGGGTTTCCTCTACGTCAGGAGAGAGCCGGCCGCCCGCCAACCGGACGAGCCCTTTGTGTGCGTGGACCTGACGCTCTTCATCAAAACGCCGCCAGGTGCTCATGCTGCCCAGTAACCGCGCCGCAATCTGGGGATTAAGGACATCCAGCCGCTCCACCTCCTCCAGTAACAAGACATAGCCACGGCCATCCTTTTGATGGAATGCCAGGGGGTTGCCATTGGCAAACTGACCGATCAAAGCGCGCACACGATTGGGATTATCACGATGAAAGTCCGGATGTGCGCGTAACTGGCTCACACGTTCACAGCTTTCTGCAAAGGGAGCCGTAGCCTGCATGGCAAACCATTGATCCATCACCAGAGCCTCATGCCGCCAGCGCACCGCAAAGCCCTCCAGACAGCGCGGCGCCTCGGGACTGTCTGCATGAACCAGTGCCGTGAGGGCGGCCGCCTCATTGGTCATGTGCGTGGCCGCCTCAAACTGCCTCACAGCCAGCTCATGATAAGAAGCCTGCAGATCAACCAGCAGTCCCAACGATGTGTTGCGCAAGCTGCGCCCGGCGATATGGGCAGCATCATAGACATAGCTTGTGGCAGACTCCTGTTCGCACTGTGCCAGCAGCCACGGCTCCAGCTTGCGACCAAGCGCATGCCGGAACGCACACCTGGCCATATACAGGGCCTCTGGATCAGGGCGAGAAGTCGCGTCCAGCAACTGCATCAAACCCGGCAGCTGCAACAGTTTGGCAGCCAGTGCCCGATCGCTATCACACAACAAAGGGACAATCTCTTCCAGTGCTGTCAGCAAACGGGCATCGGGCAGCAAGTGGCGGCCCATCGAACTGTCTGCGGCCAACCGTAAAAGCTCGGCTGTCAGCAGCTCTTGGGCAATCAGCCAACGGTTGAAACCGTTGCTGTCATGGCGGAGCAAGAACAGCTTTTCATCAATCGAAAAAGAACGCTCGACTCGCACAGGAGCCGAAAAATCACGCAGCAGGGACGGGACAGGCGCTGCATTGAGGCCCTGAAAAACCAGTGTTTGCTCTGGCTCGGTCATCAAGATTACGGCATCGCCCGATATAGGCTCAGGCATCCCCTTCAAATGCACAGGCTGCTCGACACCATTCGGCCCGAGCAGCGCCAACCGCAAGGGAACGGGCAAAGGCTGCGGCAGTGGAAAGCCGGCTACTGACGGCAGTTGCTGGCGCAAGCTGAGGTGGTACTCCTGCATGCCAGCATGGTATTCGCCATGCACGTGCAAGGTAGGCGTGCCGGGTTGACGATACCAAGCAAGAAAACCGTCCAGATTTTCACCTGAAGCATCGGCCATCGCCCGCACAAAATCCTCAACGGTGACGGCTTGGCCATCATGACGGCTGAAGTAAAGATCCGATCCCTCCCTGAATTTCTTCGGGCCAAGCACCGTATGCAGCATGCGCACGATTTCGGAACCCTTCTCGTAAACGGTTGCCGTGTAGAAATTATTGATTTCCACAAAAGATTCCGGACGGACAGGATGTGCCAGGGGACCTGCATCTTCGGCAAATTGCCAGGCACGCAGAAAATTGACGTCTTCAATACGCTGCACACTCGGCGACAACATGTCAGCCGAAAACTGCTGATCCCGAAAAACCGTGAATCCCTCTTTCAGGCTGAGCTGAAACCAGTCACGACAAGTAACGCGATTGCCGCTCCAGTTATGAAAATACTCGTGTGCCACCACCGATTCCACACGCTGGAAGCCGGCATCCGTCGTAGTGGAAGGATGCGCCAGTACGCAACTGGTATTGAAAATATTGAGTCCCTTGTTTTCCATGGCCCCCATATTGAAATGGGAAACCGCCACAATCATGAAAATGTCGAGGTCATACTCTCGCCCATAGACCTCTTCATCCCAGCGCATGGAGCGCTGAAGTGACGACATGGCATGATCAACCTTGTCAATATCGCGTGACTCAACATAGATACGAAGATCAATCGAACGCCCTGTCATGGTGAAAAAAACGCCCTGCTTGAAAACCAGATTGCCGGCAACCACCGCAAAGAGATAAGACGGCTTGGGGAATGGATCATCCCAGGTCACAAAATGACGCCCTTCCTCCAGACTGCCCGCAGCAACCTGATTACCGTTCGCAAGAAGAACCGGATAACGCTTCTTGTCCGCAATCAAGGTGGTGGTAAAACGGGCCATGACATCCGGCCTGTCGAGATAATAGGTAATCTTGCGAAAACCCTCTGCTTCACACTGAGTACAGTACATTCCATTTGAGCAGTACAAACCTTCCAGTGCGGTATTCTTCTCAGGATAGATGCGTACCCGCGATTGCAACCTGAATTTTCCGGAAGGTGCACCAGTAACAATCAGACATTCCGTTTCATGATGGTAATTTTCTGGTGCCAGCGCCTTGCCATCAATGCTCAAAATATCAAGCTCAAGCTCAAGATCGACGCCATGCAGGACCAGAGGCTCATCTGGAGGCGTTTCAGGTGCCCGCTCCATATCAAGCACTGCTTCAACCAGCGTGTATTCCTCACGAATATCGATCGTCAGCACCGTTGCATGAATCAGGAACGCAGGTTTTCGGTAGTCCTTGAGATAAATGGTTTTTGCGGAGGAAGCAGATGCACTACTGGAGGAAGTATTGGAAGACATGACTACACCGACAACAATTCGACCTGATAGGCCGAGAATTTACGAATATTGATGACACCGGTATCAAATATCAGGTACTGGCCCTTGATGCCCGTTAGCGTACCCACCACATCGGCAGCCTGATCCAGATTGAAAGACTTTATCTTTTGCGGATATTGCAGAACGGGATAGGAAAAATTCTCGACCACCGCATCAGGCATCTGCTGAATCTGTCCAGGAAAGCGCTCTCCGAGCCCGGCAAGTTCGCCAGCACACTGCGCCAGCAAGGCATCCCGTGCACTCAAGAGATCCACAGGAGCGGCATCTCCTTTCAGCAAAGCCTGCCAATTGGTTTTGTCGGCGACATGTTTGCCCAGCGTAGTCTCTACCAGACCCGACTGGTAGCGGGTGGCAACGCTGAAAATCGGCAGCGCCTGACTGGCGCCCTGATCCATCCATCGTGTCGGAACCTGAGTACCCCTGGTAATACCCACTTTGAGGCCGGATGAATTTGCCAGATAAACGATATGCGGAATATTGCAGTGACTATCGCCCCACTCGGGCTCGCGACATGTCCCCTGATCGTAATGACAGGTTTCCGGCTTCAGGATGCACATGTCGCAGGCAGCCAGCTTTTTGAAACACACAAAGCAATAGCCCTGATTATAGGATTTGCTGGTTTTACGTCCGCATGCCGTACAGAAAATACTGCCCTGATAACGCAGGTGAAGGGTATTTCCCAGAAAGGGTGCAAGCGGGACAGAGAAATCGCCCAAAGGAAGAAAATAGGAGATGGGCTCGTTTCGTTCGGCCCGCATTTTCCGTAGAGTACCTTGCATTCTTATGCCTGTTTTGAGGTTGGGGCCATGCCCATGCATCCCTTTTTGCCACTGATTGCCGAAACACTGGCCACCACGCAGGCGACCGGTATTGTCTGGATCAGCACATCCGCCAAGGCACTGCCCTGGCCTGCATCCGTCCTGGCCGGGGAAACACTCACGCCGCAGAAAGCACTGGAAACAGCCGCACAAAGGCCTCGCACAGAGCTTGCCATCGCCGTTCTGGACAGCCATGCCGATGCACGCGAGGCGCGGCAGATTATTGCGGCAATGCGCGACCTGCTGGCACGTCAGCTTCTGGTGTTTGTACCGGAAAACCTGCTTGATGGCACCACTCTGATCGGACTGGGGCTGACCCGGCAAGCGCAGTATGAGCTGGAAGGAAAAAACTGGCAGGCATGGACTTACGATATCCGTACGTACAAGTCCGTGCCGGACTGGTTGAACCCGAAATTCTGGGCCAACCCGGAAAACTGGAACAAATACCGCTGGTAAAAAAGCGCCGGCAACACGGCGCGCAATGCCAGCTCAGTGCAAGAATTTCACCGGCTCTTCGTGAGCATGTGATTTGTCATCGCAAACATCACCGTCTTTTTCACCTTTGTCGATATAACCGATGCGCTTATCTTCCGGCAGGTTTTTGTGCTCCCAGGCAATAACAGCCTGCAAACAGGTAGCACGCTGCTCGTCATTCAGTCGGCGGCCATCAGGCCACTTGCCGATTTCAACCGCCAGGCGCAACGCCGCCACGATATCCGGCGTCAGGGCTGACAGCATTTTTGCGAGGGTTGCTTCATTCACGGGTCATTCACCAGGATTGGTTAAGTGGCTGCTCCAGCCCAGCTTGGTACGGCAAGCGGCATAAAAATCATGTCCGGGAGGATGCAGCAAACGCAGTTTGAAGGGATGCTTGTTGACATACACCCAATCGCCAGCACGCAAGCTGATGCCGGTCTGTGCATCACAGCTGACCATGGGATTGATGTCTTCTGTGCACATCAGCAGTTTTATTTCACTGTTGCCATCCACCACGATGGGGCGGCTGGACAATGTATGCGGATGCATGGGAACCAGCACCATGGCATCCAGCTTAGGATGCATGATGGGGCCGCCACCGGAAAGGGCATATGCTGTGGAGCCTGTGGGTGTCGCAATAATCAAACCGTCCGAACGCTGGCGATAGACAAAGCTGCCTTCGATATACAGCTCGAACTCGATCATGTGCACAGACTTGCCGGCGTACAACACGATGTCATTCAGGGCAATGCCTTCACCGACCGGGGTACCGCCCGACTTCACTTCCATGTTAAGCATGAAGCGCTGCTCGATCACATAATCCCCATCAAGCACCGCACCCACGCGACTATCGATTTCATCGGGAGAAATATCGGTGAGAAAGCCGAGACGACCTCGGTTAATTCCCAGTACCGGCTTGTTGAAGCGTGCCAGCGAACGTGCCGCATGCAGCATGGAGCCGTCACCACCCACCACAATCACCAAATCACAGGCCTCGCCCAGCATGCCGCGCGTACACACCTGAAGACCGGGACGCTGCAATACCGCCGCCGTGTCTTCATCCACAATGACCTTGACGCCACGGCGCTCCAGAAACTGCAGCAGATACTCAAGCGTATCCGCCACCGTGGTGTTACCAGGGCGCCCCATCAGGCCGACATTACGGAATTGTTCCATGAAAACCCTGTCAGCAGCCGCCAGCTGCAGATGACATCATTCGTTGACCAGAAAGCGGTCGCGCTCGGAAGCCATGAGGGACCACAGCCCTCCTTCCAGCACTTCCGTATCGTAACCCAGCACACCCAGCAGGAACGAGGCAGCAGCACTGCGGCGCCCCGTGTCGCAGTAGATGATATAACGCCTGTCCTTGGGCAGGAGGCGTGATTTTACACGAAGTGATTGCAAAGGCAGGCACAGGGCGCCACGCAAGATGCCCCTCTCTTGCTCATCGGCAAGACGCACATCCAGCCATTGCGCCTGAGACTGCTCAATCCGGCCCATGGCACCGACAAAATCCACCATGGCCAGGGAAGGAGCTTTCAGCAGCAGGTCGAAATCTGGCTTGTCGAGGCGCATCAGCAAGCCATCAGTCACCATGACCACGTCGGCATTGCGAGGCCCTTCGATCAGCAGACCCTCTTCACCGAAATACTGCCCGTTCTCCAGCAGGGCCAGTGTCACACCCGACATGCTGACCTCAGCCACCCCCTGCTTGATGAAATAACAGCTCTCCGCCATTTCACCCTGCGTCAGGACATGCTGGCCACGATGCACCGGTTCCGGTTTGAAGCGCTTGAACAACTCGACAATATTGGCAGGCGGCAGGCGGTAGAAAAGCCGCGACTGCAGCAACTGGGAAATCCAGGCACTGTTTTCACTAGGCTGCAAGGCTGTCAGTGCTTTTTGCAGGGTTTCGGTGGACTGATCCCAGGCCAGCACCCTGTCCAGACGCTTGCTGTCAAAGCGCAGGATATTCACCGCGCTGGTGGCACGCACGGTTACCAGCCGAGGCTGCTCCGGGGCCAGCGCATGGGCAGCTTCAATATCGCCAGCATCCAGCGCCTGCACATCGCCGTTTTCATTTTCGATACTGACGGCACCACTCAAAAGATAAATGGTGCAACCATCACTGGCGCCACGCGTACAAATCTCGAGGCCGGCCTGAAGTGCTTCAATCTCCTGGCCTTCCAGCAAATAATCCAGACGCTCGGCCGACAGCGAGCTGAGCGGTACAAAGCCCTGTAAAAGATCACGATTGATGCGATGCGGAGTCATGTCATCGCCTCACGCTGCCTGCTCAAGCAGATGACCGCGTCGACCTTGCAGGCCTCCGGTATGCAGGACGATCACGGTGCTACCGTCCGGAACGGTAGCGTCGACAATCAGGGACTGCAGGCGAGCCAGCATGCGAACGGTATAAACCGGATCAAGCACAATGCCTTCACTGCCTTCGAAAGCTTTCAGGAAATCAGACAGTCCGGAAGGCAATTCGCGATGAGCCCGCATGGCCTGTGTTGAAAAAAGGCGCCATGAGGCCGGATCAGTCGTAGCCAGATCGTGCTGCAAGCGCACGGACAATCCTGCATCAGCAAACGCCTGAAACCCCCAGACGGTAAACCGCGAAGGCAGGGCCGCCCGCAAACCCATCAGTGTGGTACCCGAACCAACCGGCAGCGCCAGAATGACTGGACCGGATGTTTGTGCCACGAGTTCGGCGGCAAGGATGGCGAGGCCACGACGAGCAGGAGCACCGGCTCCTCCCTCGGGAATATGCAGGCACGGCCCGAATTTTCTCGTGAGGTGCTCCTGCCACCCGGCCTCATGGCGCTGACGGTAGGACTCACGTGAAACAAACTCAAGCTGCATGCCTGCCAGTACCGCCTCCTCCAGCATGGCCGTCATTTGCCCATCGTCGCCACGCACGATACCGACCGTTTCAAAACCATGACGCTGTCCCGCGTGAGCCAGCGCATGGAGATGATTGGACCAGGCTCCGCCCACACTCAACAAGCGCGACAAGCCCCGCTCCTGCGCCACTGCCAGATGACCGACAAGCTTGCACCACTTGTTGCCACCCAGCAGCGGATCGCGTTCATCTTCCCGTTTTACCAGCACACGAATGCCGCGCGCTGCCCAGGCACTCCCGCGCAAGGGCTGAAGGCGAACAGGGCGGGAAAAGGCATCGGGCAACAACATGACCATCACCGGAAACGCAGAACATTGTCGATGGCCGAGTCTGCCGTCTGGTGACGGGCGCAACGATCAGACTGGCCAGCGATGAATTTGGTAGGGGAGTCAGTGCGTATCAGGCGGGCATCACAGCACTTCTCACCCAGGGGAGCATTGCAACGCGGATTTTCATAATGGGCGACCCAACTGCTGTATTGCTCGGCACTGACATGGCATTTGGCCGCCACATAGGCCACAGGACTGGCCACATAAACCGCGAGATCAACAACCGGTACTGACACATGGCCCGCACCCGCGTGAAACACCACAAAATTCATGCCCAGTGATTCCAGCCTGCGCAAGAATTCGTCAGCAGCGCCCTGCTCTATGCGAGTCACACTGGACTTCAGCTCCACCAGTTCCTGCGACAGGCTCTTGATGGTGTCATCGCGATAATTGATTTCGGCGCGCAGTGAGTCCATTTGCAGGCGATAGCGCGAGGCCTCCTCGTCCAGCCTCTGTTCAAGGGAAAGCTGGTGCTCCGCCCTGAGACGCTGCTCACGGCTGGCAAACTCCTGATCCTTCTGTTTGAGCAGCTCTTCAAATTTCTGGGTTTCCTCACCCACCTTGGAGTGCATGATGGCAACAAGCTGCTCTTCATGCAGGCGACGCTCTTCGGCAAGATTGTCTTCAAGACCATGCACACTGTTGAGGTGCAGGCGCAATGCCTCAATCTGCTCGCGCTGCTCCTCGTTCTGCAGTTTGGTTGCTTTGTGCTGGCTCAGCAGCTTGGCATTCTGGGCTTCAAGAATGTCAGCCTGCTGCTGATGTAAAAAGCCCAGTCGCGCAATCGTCTCGTTCTTGTCGGTTTCCAGCGTGTTGATGTGCAACTGCTGCTCGGTCAATCGCTCCAGCAGTTCCTCACGCTCATGCTCCCACTCTGCCGGTGCCGGCTCAAAAGCGGGGGCCGCATCCGTCAGTACGGGAATATCAGCATCGTGTGCAGGGGTTAATGCAGGTAAAAGCGCAGCGGGTCGCAAGGGGCGAATACTGAAGCGCTCACAGGCTTTGTCTACCTCACGGACAATTTGCATGAAGGAGTTGAGCGCGGCCGGCTGCATGACCGGATCCCAAAGCTTGGGAGCATGCCAGGAAATGGCACACTGACTGCGGCAGACAAGATTGATGGGCCCCCCACCCATGTCCGGGCCTCGGCTGGCAATTTCCGCCATGTGCCGCAAAGGCAGATTCCAGCTGCGCTCGGGAAAGCCGGTCGCATCAAAGCCGATGGTAAAAAGCACGCAAGAGCGAACCTTGAGATTGTCATCCAGCTGTACATACGCCGCACGCTGCTCTTCACCGGCATAGCCGGAAATGCCGACATAGCCGTCCAGCGTGGCCTGGAAATCCGAGTACATCATGGCCTTGTCAATGCTCTCGCTTTCCCAGAAGAGCACCAACTCGGAGGACGACAAATAACTTTCGAACATGGCAAGGGCCTGTCTGCCAAAGGGAATGGCGCACCTAGCATCGGGAAGCTGGCTCTTGGTCAGCCCCGGGCCATCCTTGTGCGTCCTGTTTGTGGTTCCGCTGTCTCAGCACATCGCTGCTGTTTTGTCTTCTTATGGCGGGAGTCTAGCCGGCACTCCCGCAAAAACACAGCCCCTGCAAAAGCAAAGGGCCGCCAATGGCGGCCCTTGCGGAGAGCGTCACACAAGCCGGGTCAAATGATTGCCGCCGCCCGTGCCCCCTGGTCAATCGCCCGCTTGGCATCCAGTTCGGCGGCCACATCTGCCCCGCCAATCAGGTGTACCTTCTTGCCCATCTCTTCCAGAGCGGACTGCAGCTCACGCTGCGGCTCTTGTCCGGCGCAGAGCACAATGGTGTCAACCTTGAGCACCATGGCCTTGTCACCGATGCTGATATGCAGGCCTTCGTCATCAATCCCCGTATAGCTCACACCGGTCAGCATCTGGACCTTCTTCTTCAGCAATGCCTCGCGGTGAATCCAGCCCGTGGTCTTGCCCGGCCCGGTGATTTTCTTCGCCTTGCGTTGCAAGAGATAAACTTCACGCGGACTGGGTTCGACCTGCTCCTGCACTCCCTCAATACCGCCGCGCGCCGTGAACGAAGGATCAATTCCCCATTCGCGCAGGAAAGCAGGAATATCCAGGCTCGCTGACTTGTGATGCATGTCATGTGTCAAATACTCGGCCGTATCAACACCGATGCCGCCGGCACCGATGATGGCAACACGCCGGCCCACAGCTTTCTTGTCACGCAAGACATCCAGATACGACATCACGCTGGCATGATCCAGTCCGGGAATGTCCAGCTTGCGCGGCACAATACCGGTGGCCAGCACGACCTCATCAAACTCGGCCATATCGTGCGCACTCACACGCCGGCCCAGAATTTTTCTGACACCGTGCTTGTCCAGCATCACGTCAAAATAGCGCACCGTTTCATGAAACTCTTCCTTGCCGGGAATCTGCTTGGCGATATTGAACTGCCCCCCGATTTTGGTGTCCGCATCAAACAGGGTGACCTGGTGTCCGCGCTCGGCAGCCACGGTGGCAAAAGAAAGGCCGGCCGGACCGGCACCCACTACGGCAATATTTTTCGGTGTGGCCGTTTTTATATAGAGCAGCTCGGTTTCATGACAAGCCTGAGGATTCACCAGGCATGAAGAAAGCTTTAACTGGAATGTGTGATCCAGACAGGCCTGATTGCAGGCAATACAGGTATTGATTTCTTCTTCACGGTTGGCTGCCGCTTTTATCACCCAGTCAGGATCGGCAAGCATGGGACGAGCCATGGAGACGAGATCCGCATCACCACTGGCAAGAATATCCTCGGCCACCGAAGGCATGTTGATGC
>Ga0073925_1000259_pt1 | contig 10671 bp, 9 predicted proteins | sample GWRWT4_21May14_FD_70952 | JGI IMG/M metagenome (GOLD analysis project Ga0073925, IMG submission 70952) | Sand microcosm microbial communities from a hyporheic zone in Columbia River, Washington, USA - GW-RW T4_21-May-14 | ecosystem: Engineered > Artificial ecosystem > Sand microcosm >...
TGGAGTGTGAATACGGCCGCAGACTGTACAGACACTGCTACACGTCGTCACAAAGGCCGCTTATGCTGCGCCCACATCCACCGGAGAACGGCCATGGCCCGCGTCCTGATTATCGACGACTCACCCACCGACAAGCTCGCTCTCTACGGCATGCTGAAAAAATACGGTCATCAGTTCATTTTTGCGGATGATGGCCTGGCCGGAATCGCCACCGCCAAGGAAAAGCAGCCGGACGTGATCCTGATGGACGTGGTGATGCCTGAAGTGAACGGCTATCAGGCGACCCGCCGCCTGACCCAGGACAAGGACACCGCGCACATCCCGGTCATCATGATCAGCAGCAAGACTCAGGAAACCGACCGGGTCTGGGGCCTGCGCCAGGGCGCCCGCGCCTATGTCTGCAAGCCGGCCAGCGAAGACGAGCTTGCCAGAATCATCAAGGAACTGGTGCCTGCCGCCTGAAGCGAGCAGCCACGGACATGAAAAAGCCGGCTCGATGCCGGCTTTTTCATGTCCGTGGCTCCGAAAGTCCGGCAGGCGCTTATTTGGCTGTTTTACTCATGTCCATGGCCAGGCGCCCATCCACAATCACATAGGCCAGCAACCGGTCCTGCGTGAAATACAGCGCCTGTGGCCGCACCCGACTGATACCACCCTTCAGGACAAAGCCCTGACCAACTTCCTGCTGGTAATCACGAAAATCCTTGAGTGCATCCGCGAGGTCATCGTCAAAGCGGAAGCGGGCCTTTTGCTGCAAGGTCTCGCGAAAGGAGTTGCCCAGTAACCAGTTGGCCGATTTCACCAGAAAGTCGCGACTGCCCAGCGAGTAGCTCAGGCTCTCGAAGTGCACTTCGTTTTTGTCCACATCAAACACCGGCTTGCCCAGCAGGAATATCTCGGCCTGCACCGGCTTGCTCAGGGTAAGGCCCAGCACGGCCTTGTCTTCGCTGCCGTACAGGCGAATGGACTCCACCTGTACCACTCGACCACTTACGTTCATGGGCTTTTTGGCCAGTTTCTGGTTCAGCAGAGCTTCGGCCTCGGTCAGCGCAATGTCACCGCGGATGGCGAGGTGCATGCTGTCGCCATTGATGCCGCGCTCGGGCACCGGCACAGGCGGCACAGCCACCACGGGCTTGCTGCCTGTCACTATCTCGGGATACGCACGCACCAGCACGCCGGTGTTGACATAGCGTCCGTTACCCACCAGATCGGCAAAGGCAACATTCGCCGGGCGCGGCAGCAGCCAGACATTGGGCTGGAGCTCACGGGGAGCATTCAGCTCCGGCCAGGCCTTCGCCAGCTGGGCACGGAGAGTGACCTGGCGCAGCCCGGTAAAGACCGCGTCATAAATACCCTCCTGAAGCTTGTCACGCAGCACCGGCAGATTGAGCAGCCCTTCCACATTCAGGTTGAACGCCGTAATCGTGCAGGGCCGCAGCCACTTCACGGTATAGGGCTTGGGGGTGATCACGAGGTCTCCGGTGGCTCCGCGGCCGACATAGCCATTGAGCGTGAACTCCAGACGCGGCATCGCTTCACGGACCCCGCAGCTAGCCACCCCGAACTGCGCCATGGAGGACTTGAAGCGCGTGCTCACCGAAAACTCGATCTGGGCGGTTACCGTGAACTGGTTACCCGTCATGGCAAGGGCAAGATCACGGACAAAGACCTGATGGCTGATCACCGTGGTCACGGGTGCCGTGTAATCCACCGTGATGGCCTTGGCTGCCTTCTGGGTCAGGCAGTTCAGCTCGGTCACGCTGCAGGTGCCTGGCTCAAGACCTGTCGTGCCGGCCGGGTTCATGCGCACGCGCAATACCTGGGTCTGGCTGCCACTCAGCAGCGGGCTGGGCAACTGCCTGAGCAGCTCGGCGCGCAACTGCTCCAGATCCACCGTCACCGGCATGCTGATAACGGATGCCTCAACGGGTGGCGGAACCGCAGGAAGCGGGTTATTGAGCGGTGCCCTGGGGCTGGAGACACAGCCGGCAAGACACAGAAACAATCCCGCCATTGGCAAAAGAAGACGCATAGGCACAGACATCATGTCGAAAAAAGTCCCGGAATATGGCCCATCATGGCAATCCGCCAGCGGAGCAGAGGTGTCGCAAAGGCCGACATTATAGGAAAAAGTCGCGCTGGCACCACGCACCTTAAGCAAGCGGATGTTTCGGCTGCTTTTTTGCAAGAATTGCTGTTTTTTCAACCAGCTCTCGCAGCATCCCGGGCCGGGAAAAACACGATCCGGCTCCCTGCACTGCCATTCATCATCCTGCACGCAAGTACCATAGCCAGAAACGCCCGACGGCTGCTAATTTCCCCCAGCCAGTATCCGGGCCATCGCAGGCTGTCTGGCGGCATCATCATCGTTACCGGCAGTAGTAGTCATCATGCATCCCATCAACTGGCTGAAGAGCCGAGGCAATCCGGTAGAGTGGGCGGAAACCGAAAAGGCTTTCTTTGCCGGCACGGTCGAGATGGGCCTGTACTTCTGTTTTTTCTGCATCGCCACCTGTGCCGAATACCTTCCCGCACTGCAGCAGCACACCAACCTGGAAGTCGTCCGGTTTACCGGAAAATTTTCCCTGGTGATCATGGCCCTGTGGGGACTGGTTCTGCTCTTCACCCTGCACGTTCGCCGCAAGAATCCGGACTCCACTCTGCCCAGCATCATCAAGACCTATCTGGTGGGGCAACCGCTGATGGTGATGGCGGTACTGAATGGTGTACCTGCGATTGTCACCGGCCTGTTGCTGAGTGCCGTTCCCATCTTTGGCATGATTCTTTTCAACAGCCGTCATGTCCTGATCGCTACCGGCATGATCTGGGTTGAACTCACGCTGATCGGCATCGCCGTCAGCCTCGGTTATCTGCCTGATGCCCCGATCTACATCAATCACGAGTCAACGCCCGTTTTTTCACTGGTCTGGTTTGTCGGTCAGATACTGATTGGCCTGCCTGCTGTCGGCATGGGCCTCTTCATTGTCAACGCACTGCTCAAGGGCTTGCGCAGCCGCGAAGAAAAAATTCTCACCCTCTCCTGTCGTGACGGCCTGACCGGCGTATGGAACCGGCGCTATCTCACGGAAATGCTGGAGCATGAAATTGCCGTTTCGCGCCGCAGCACCAGCCCGCTCTCCGTGGTCATGATTGATCTGGACTTCTTCAAAAAAATCAATGACGAGCATGGCCGCGCCATGTGTGACAAAGTACTGATCCTGACGGCAGCCACCCTGCAGCAAGCCATCCGCGAAACCGATTACATCGGCCGCTTTGGTGACGAAGAATTTGTAGTGGTGCTGCCAGCCTGCGACGAGAAAACCGCCATGACCATTGCCGAGCGTTGCCGCTCCATGATCGAAGCCCTTACGGTAAAGATGGAAGGGGCACGCATTCCCGTTTCCGCCAGTTTTGGCGTCTCCACCACGGGAGACAACAGCACGCTGGACAGCAGCAGCCTGCTCAACAGTGCCGACAAGGCCCTGTACCAGGCCAAGCATGCTGGCCGCAACCGGGTGGTATTTACTTCCACCCGTCCTCACCCCCCAAAGCGCCTGATCGCCTTCTTTTCTAAAAACACACCCGGCACGGAGCATCATCATGATCGAATGGAATGAACAGCAACGCATGATCCGCGACATGGTGCGGGGCTTTGTTGAAAAGGAAGTGGTGCCGCAGCTGGACGCCATCGAATATGAAGGCGTCCCTCCTTACGACATCCTGCGCAAGATGCTGCAAACCTTTGGCATGGATGCCATGGCCAAAATGGAGTTCGACAAGCAGATAGCACGGGAAGAAGCCATCGCAGCCGGCGAGACCATGCCTGAAAAAGAAAAAAAAGAAGGATTCAATACGGCGTCGGCCGAACAGGCCGCCATGCGCCTGATTCCGATCATCGAAATATGCCGGCATGCGCAGGGACTCGTTACCGCCATGGGTGTTTCCATGGGGCTCGCCGGTGGCGCCATCATGAACAAGGGCACTCTGGAACAGAAAAAGCGCTGGGCACTGCCACTGCTGACGCTCGAGAAAATAGGGGCATGGGCCATCTCCGAGCCCAACTCTGGCTCCGATGCCTTTGGACAAATGAAAACCCTGGCAAAACGTGATACGGACCCTGCCAATCCGGGTGGCTATATCATCAACGGTGCCAAAACCTGGATCACCAACGGCCCCTATGCCGATCACATCATCCTGATCTGCAAGCTCGATGAAGAGGGCGTTGCTGCCGCCGACCGGAAAATCGTGTCCTTCATTCTCGACAAGGGCATGCCGGGCCTGGTGCAAAGCAAACCCTTCAAGAAAATGGGCATCAATTCATCACCCACCGGAGAAATATTCCTGAGCGATGTGAAAGCAGGCCCTGATCGCCTGCTGGGGGGCAGCGAAACCGCCTATGGTCGTGCCGGCGCCAAGTCCACCTTCATGCAGGAGCGGGCCGGCGTTGCCGCCATGGCACTGGCCATGGTCGAGCGCTCGCTGGAGCTTTGTGTCGAGTACGCGAAAACGCGCGTGCAGTTCGGTCAGCCCATCGGCAACAACCAGCTGATTCAGCTCAAGCTGGCCAAAATGGAAGTGGCTCGCAGCAATCTGCAGAACATGATCTTCCGCTATATCGAGCTGGTCGGCTGGGGGCGGCAAATGACGCTTGCCGAAGCCAGCGCCATGAAACTCTATGCCGCTCAGGTTTGCATGGAGGTCACCACCGAAGCCGTGCAGGTTTTCGGGGGTATGGGCTACATGCGCGAAGCCCGCGTCGAACAATTGATGCGTGATGCCAAGATCCTGCAGATTTATGCCGGTACGGATGAAATGCAGGTCATCGCCATCGCCCGGGACTTGCTGTCCCGCTAAGGCGCGGCGCAGAGACCGGGTTTTGCCGCCACAAGCGGGCTGCATGCCGCTATACTAGCGCCCGGTCAGCTTCCCAAGAGACGGCACGTCTCTGTCCCTGCCAGGTGCAGGGCCGCCACACAAAGCCCGTGAGATCCCTGAAATGATTACCAACGATGTCTTGCGCAGCGTGCGCTATATGCTGGATCTCAGCGACGCCCATGTCGTCAGCATCATCGCAATGGCAGACTACGAGGCCAGCCAGGAAGACGTGGCTGCGTGGCTGAAAAAGGAAGAGGAAGAAGGCTTTGCGGAGTGCCCTGCCGTAGCACTGGCCCATTTCCTGGACGGCCTCGTGATTTTCAAACGAGGCAAAAACGAGAATCCGCCGGCAGAGCCGCCCAAGCTCTCGGTCAGCAACAACATGGTGCTGAAGAAACTGCGAGTGGCCTTTGAACTCAAGGAAGAAAACCTGCACGAAATCATGGAAGCGGCAGGTTTCAAGATTTCCAAGCCCGAGCTCAGTGCCTTGTTCCGCAAGGAAGGCCACAAGAATTACCGCCCCTGTGGCGACCAGTTCCTGCGCAACTTTCTGAAGGGTTTGACCCTCTGCATTCGCGGCTAGACCAAACTCCTTTACTGAAAATTTTTTGATCTTACGGAATTGCCCATGGCTGACATCGGCCGCTACAACACCCTCAAGGTCCTTCGCATCTCGCCCAAGGGCGCACATCTGGCAGACCCCACCGAAGGCGCCAGCAGCGAAATCCTGTTGCCCACCCGCTTTGTGCCGGAAGGCACGGCCGCTGGCGCCGAACTCGAGGTCTTTGTCTACATCAATGCCGAAGACCGCGTGACGGCCACCACGACAAAACCGGCAGCACAGGTTGGTGAAGTGGCGTGGCTGAAGATTGTTTCTGTCAACGACAACGGTGCTTTTCTCAGCTGGGGCCTGCCCAAGGATCTGCTGCTGCCGCACAACGAAGTGACTTACGACCTGAAGCCGCATCTGGAGCCCGGCAAGCAGATGATGGTGATGGTCTTCCAGGACGAGAAAGGTCGTGTTGCCGCATCAGCAAGACTGGATGACTTTATTGCCAAGGAAGCTGGCGGTTTTTCCGAAGGCGAGAAGGTTTCCGTGGTGGTAGGTGACCGCACCGAGATCGGTGTTCGTGTCATCGTCAATCACCGCTACTGGGGCATGGTGCACAGCAACGAAATTTTCCGGCCGCTGCGCAAAGGCGAAATTCTGGACGGCTACATCAAAACCATCCGCGAAGACCGGAAACTGAATGTGTCCCTGACAGCCCCGGGTCAGGCCAAAGTGGACAACATTGCCGAAGGCATCCTGAAAATTCTGGAAAGCCATGAAGGCTTCATGGCAGTCAGTGACAAGACGCCACCGGAGCTTATCTACAAACTTTTTGGCATCAGCAAGAAAGTGTTCAAGCAGGCCATCGGCCGCTTGTACAAGGAGCGCTACATCCTGATTGAACACAGCGGCATTCGCCGCATCAACAAGGACCAGGCCTGATCTTCGCCGCCCGGAACCCGCCATGTCGCTCAAAGACCAGTTACTGAAATCCGGCCTCGCCAATGCCAAAAAGGCCCGCAAGGCCGAGCATGAAAAGCGCCAGGAGGCCAAAAATCCTGAGGCCGATACGGCAGAAAAACTGGCACGGCAGGCATTGGCAGAAAAAGCAGAGCGTGACCGCGAACTCAATCGCGTGCAGCAGCAGGAAAAATCCCGGAAAGAACTCACTGCCCAGGTACGCCAGATGATCGAAACCCAGCGTCTGGCACGCAAGGGCGGTGACATTGCCTATCAGTTCACTAACGCGAAAAAGATCAAAAAGCTTTACGTCAATGCCGAGCAACAAGACCAGCTGACTCGAGGCCAGATTGCGATTGTACGTCTGGGTGACAGCTACGAGCTGGTGCCGGCCATTGTCGCCGAAAAAATCCGCAGTCGGGATGAAGCGGCCGTGGTGCTGCTGAACGCTCGCACCATCACTGAGGCCGCAGATGTTGACGATCCTTATGCAGACTACAAAATTCCTGATGATCTGATGTGGTAATGCCACGCAACACCACAGACAAGCAGACCGCAACAGCGGTCAGCCCGTAAAAGCCGCCACCGCAACATTCATTTCCCGCGCATTTCCATCGTGTACTGCACATGAGACACCGTCCCGTCATTGACAACACCCGGAGATGAACTAACCTTCACTCAATCAAACCCGCCACCTCCCCCCACAGTCATAACAGCCGGTAAAGGACAGCCGGCGGCTCCCCACAGAGCCAGGAACGCAAGGAACGCGATGACCGCCGCCCACTCCCCGAAGAATACTCCCGACTATCGCCTGCTCTTCGACGCCCTGCCCGGGCTGTATCTGGCTCTCAGTCCCGAGCTGGAAATCCTGGCGGCAAGTGACAGCTTCCTGAACACCACCATGACACGGCGTGAAAGCATTATCGGCCGGCAGCTCTTTGACGTGTTTCCGGATAACCCCGGTGATCCGCAAGCCCATGGAGCACATGTGCTGGCGGCCTCAATGGCCCGGGTGAAGGCCACTCGCGCTCCCGATGTCATGCCCATACTGCAGTTCGACATTCGCCGCCCGGACTCGGAAGGTGGCGGTTATGAAAAACGCTACTGGAACGTGACAAACGTGCCTGCACTGGATGCGGAGGGCAATCTTGTTTACATCGTCAATCATCCGGAAGACGTGACACCGCTTTTCAAGATGAAGCAGGACATGACACAAAAAGAAGTCATGCATGAAAAAACCCGCCGGCATGCCGCCAGCATCACCACAAAAATCTATCAACAGTCGCAGCAGATAGCAGCGGCCAACCGCAAGCTTGAACAAATCAATGCGGATCTTGAAAGCTTCTCCTATTCGGCATCACACGACCTCCGCGCGCCGCTAAGAGCCATTGACGGCTTCGCGCGCATGCTGGCTGACCGCCTTGCCGGACGCGCCGACGATGAAGACAGGCGTCTGCTGGGCATCATCCGAAGCAGCAGCAACCGCATGGGCCAATTGATCGATGATATGCTCCGGTTTGCACGCATCAGTCGCTCTCCCCTTCAGCACAGCCAGCTGAACATGATGGAAATGGCAGAGTCCGTATGGAAAGAAGTCAGCCAGGACTATCGCGGACGCATCAGCATGGAAAACCTTCCTTCCGCATCCGGTGATGCCTCGCTGATACGTCAGGTCTGGGTCAACCTTCTGGGTAATGCCGTCAAATACAGCAGTCGCAATACGGATGCCCATATCACCATCAGTGGCGACCGTGATGATGTCGGCAGCCTGTACCACATCCGTGACAACGGCGCAGGTTTTGACATGCGCCATCTCGACAAGCTCTTCAATGTGTTCCAGCGCCTTCACCACGCCGATGACTTTCCCGGCACCGGCATAGGGCTGGCCATCGTTGCACGCATCATCAATCGCCACGAAGGCAGAGCCTGGGCAGAAGGCGAGCCCGGGAAAGGTGCCTGCTTTCATTTCTCTCTACCTAAAAGCGGGACATCACGGAACACCCTCACGACCAAAATGACAGATGACGACAGCACTCACGGAATACCGGGAGCTGCCGCTGGAAAATCGAGACTGACATGAAGCATGTGCGAATACTGAGCCTGGAAGACATGGCAACGGATGCCGAACTCATACAGGCCGAGCTAAAGGCGGGAGGGCTTGATATCGAGGTGCACAATGTCTCTTCTGAAGAAGCCTTCATCACCTCACTGATCTCCTTCAAGCCGGACATCATTCTGGCCGATTACACCATACCCGGCTTTGACGGCATGACCGCACTCGCCATTCGCAATGAAAGGGCACCCGGAACCCCTTTCATTTTTGTGACCGGGTCGCTGGGAGAGGAACGGGCGATTGCGACCCTCAAAGCAGGCGCTACTGATTACCTTCTCAAGGACCGCCTGTCACGCCTGCCCGCCGCAGTGACGCGCGCCCTACAGGAAAAACAGCAGAAAGAAGAAAAAATCCGCCTCTCTGCCGATCTTGAAAACGAAAGAAAACTGATGAAGGCCATACAGGATACTGTCAAGGCCCTCATCATCGTGCTCGACAGCCAGGGGCACATCCTGCACCTCAACCCTGAAGCTGTTCGTATTCTCGGCTCATCTGCACTGGCTCTGATGGGATCGATTTTCTGGAACAGCTGCATTGCTGCCGATGACATAAAATCCGCCCGGCACCATCTGCGCATGGCGCTCAAAAAAAATAATCAGAATGGCCATGTGTGGCGTGCCACTACGCGCAACGGTCATAGCATCATGTGGTCCATCAACGGCCTGGCCACCGGCGCATGGCAAAGCAGCCGCATCCTGTTGTGCGGCATCGATGTCAGCGAACAGGAATATGCCGAAGAGAAAGCATATTTTCTCGACAACTTTGACCAGATTACCGGGCTTCCAAACCGGAAGCTTTTTTTGCACCAGCTCGGCAATGTCTGTAGCAGACTGAAACACGATGACACCCGCAAGGTGGTTGTCACAATGATAGGGTTGCCACGCATACAGGAAATCCGTAACAGCTGCGGCGAAGCCGTCATCAATCACCTGCTCAATGCTCTGGTGCACCGCCTGCGCGCATGGCAAAGCCCGCGCGAGCTGCTGGCCCGTGTTGGTGATAATGTTTTTGCCATTGCCTTCGAGCTTGAAAGCGACGATGACCTGACCATTGTGGTTCCGCTGGTTCTCGAACTCCTGCGCAAACCCATCGAATTCGAGGAAAAATATTTCGTGCTGCCCGCATACGGCGGCACAGCCGTGTACCCCCGTGATGCCGACGACCTCTTGCAGCTTCTGCAAGCCGCAGAAACGGCACTGCAAAGTGCCGAGTCTGCCAAAGAACATGGCTATGCCGCCTACACCTCGGTCATTTCAGAAGAAGCCTCGGGACGCCTGCAACTGGAAACCGATTTGCGCCAGGCGCTGGACACTCCCAATGAACTGCTCATGCACTATCAGCCACAGGTAGACATCAGCACCGGAAAGATCATCGGACTGGAAGCCCTGGTACGCTGGCAGCATCCGCGACGCGGTCTGCTGATGCCGGACAGCTTCATTCCTGCCGCCGAAAGCTGCGGACTCATGCGGGAACTGGGTTGGCGTGTCTTGCGTGAAACCTGCTGGCAGATCAGGGCATGGCAGCAGGCGGGACTGAATCCGCCACTCGTTGCCATCAATCTTTCGGCCAGCCAGTTTTCCGCACCGAACCTGCTGGAGAGTATCGAGAGCATCCTTCAGGAGTTCGGACTGGATGCTTCGCAAATCGAGCTGGAATTGACTGAGTCTGCCAGCATGAGCAATCCAGAGGCCACCATTGCCATCATGACGCAGCTGCGGAACCGCGGTATGCGCCTTTCGATTGATGACTTTGGTACGGGCTATTCAAACCTTAGTTACCTGAAACGCTTTCCGGTGGATTGCCTGAAACTGGACCAGGCCTTTGTCCGTGACATCACTACGGATACGAATGATCTGGCCATTGCCCAGGCCATTATCGCCATGGCGCACAAACTGGAGCTGGAGGTCATTGCCGAAGGAGTGGAAACAGAGGAGCAATTGCTGATACTGGCAAAAGCGGGGTGCCACACGGTGCAAGGTTATTTCTTCAGCCCGGCGCGTCCCGGTCAGGAGTGCGCTGCCATGCTCAGCCAGCATTTCACCGTGGCAGACCGCCTGAAAACCCTGCACGCAAACGGCGACGCCTAAGACCTGCCTGCTGCACCACAATCTGTCAGTGCGACACTTTTGGCGCGGAAGCTTTACACGGCTTCCGAATGACGGTTGCGCAC
>Ga0073925_1000263_pt1 | contig 10624 bp, 8 predicted proteins | sample GWRWT4_21May14_FD_70952 | JGI IMG/M metagenome (GOLD analysis project Ga0073925, IMG submission 70952) | Sand microcosm microbial communities from a hyporheic zone in Columbia River, Washington, USA - GW-RW T4_21-May-14 | ecosystem: Engineered > Artificial ecosystem > Sand microcosm >...
TTAAATCAAAACCCGTACCCATTTCACTTTTTGTTGAGTAAAAAGACTCAAAACTATATTTCGAAACACCTCTTTTTGTTATCGCATCATAAGCGTGCGCGCACCCAGTTGATGGAGCTCAGTAGCCTGAATAACGTACATGTTTGAATCCGTTTTTGCTAAGTGCTCGATTTGGCGGGTCGGTGTTATGATTCTGACCTAGGTGATTTCTTCCAGACCAAGACTTAATATGGCGTCTAATCTTTCTTGTGCCAGTGCTTGATTCTCTGTCAAACTCAAAAAAAGGTCGCACACAGTGCAGACCTATTCGAGCACCTAATCCACACAGGACCGATACTTGCGGATTAAATTCCAACACCTGATATCCCTATCTAAATGGCTGGTAGAGAGTTCACGTTTTTATTAGTATTATTTTTACGGAATATTCAGGCATCCTGTATCTACCGTTAAAGCAAGGGGTTCAAGCCATAAACAGGATGACAATCTTGGGAACTCAATTTTTGCAGCCACAAGAACCAATGCGTTTTTAAGAAAATAACGGCAGAGCATTGAGCAGTACATCGTTTATTTGTAACACGCCACCACGGTCTGTGACGCGCCGATAAACATTTCAACATGCCAAACCGTGTTGTAAACGAAAAAATAAGGTCAACATTTAACAGCTATCGTGGCATCTCTGGCCAAGTGGTACGATAATGGTTAGCAGGTTCTTTCAGTCCAAACGTAATAACGCCTACGTTTGATACCTAAACGGGTTTGATAAATAAAAGGCTTTTTTCTCGCCTGAGCTGAAGGCACAAGGAAACGTCTTTTCCACAAAGAGGAAACTGCACAGTGAAAAAGCCCATAGATATTCTGTTATTTGGCGGCCGTGGCGACCTTGCCCAACGCAAACTCATCCCGGCGTTATTTCAGCTCTATCGCAATAAAGTCATTACACCTAAATGCCGCATTGTCGGCTTGTCCCGCAGTAAGATTCATGCACAGGAGTACAGGGATTTACTCTATGTCGCCATGAAAAAATACGCGCCAAAGTCAGTGGGAACAGACGAAGAGTGGCAGAAATTTTCGCAGCAGATCGATTTTTTGGCGCTCGACGGTAACAGCCAGGATGATTTTGTTAATCTGAAACAACTTCTTGAACAAAACCCTCATTCAGAACGTTTATTTTATCTGGCAACGCAACCCAGCCTGTATGTACACATTTGTCGGAATCTGGCCGAACAAAATCTTATTACAACATCGTCGCGGGTTATTCTGGAAAAACCCATTGGTCACGATCTAAACACCGCCCGTGAGATCAACCGCCAGGTCGCCAGCTGGTTTGATGAAAGTCAAACCTATCGCATTGATCACTATCTGGGTAAAGAAACCGTACAAAATCTTTTGGTACTGCGTTTCGCTAACAGTCTGTTTGAGGCGCAATGGAACAATCATTATATTGACCACATTCAAATTACCATTGCTGAAAGCATTGGCGTTGAGGCGCGCGGCGATTTCTTTGAACAAGTGGGCACCATGCGCGATATGGTGCAAAACCATTTACTGCAATTGCTGTGTATTATCGCCATGGAGCCACCCTACAGCTCCGCACCCGATGCGATTCGTGATGAAAAACTAAAAGTTTTAAAAGCCTTAAAACCCATCAAGGATGAAGCATTGCAAAAAAATGTGGTCAGAGGGCAATACGGTCATAGCATGGTGAGTGGGGATCGCATCAAAGCCTACCTTGAAGAAGAACACGTACCACCCAACAGTCACATTGAAACCTTTGTGGCACTCAAAGCTGAAATCAATAACTGGCGTTGGAATGGTGTGCCTTTTTATCTGCGTACCGGCAAACGCATGGCCAGTGCCTTGTGTGAAATTGTGGTCGAATACAAAAAAATTCCCCACTCGATTTTTGATTCCTTTGATTCGTCGTCCATGCCCAATAAACTGGTGATAAAACTCCAACCCGAAGAAGGCATTACCCTGCGTATTTGTGAAAAACGCACGGGGGAAGGCATGAGCATTCAAGCGACTGAACTGAATTTAAGTCCTGACAAATACCCTGGAGCACACACCCCTTCGGCCTATGAGCGGCTGTTGCAAGACGCCATCAACGCCAATACCACCCTCTTTATGCGCGGTGATGAACTAGAAGCCGCCTGGGCTTGGGTTGATCCTATTATTGCGCATTGGAAGCATTATCACCGAGTACCTGATATTTATTCTGCTGGCTCATGGGGCCCTGCCGCCTCAACGCTTCTGTTAGCCAAAGACGGTCGTTTATGGAATGAAATGAGTTGAGGTCTTTATGATCACAGAACATTTTTTTAGCGATCGCCATGAACTTGTTCTTGCTTTAAATGAACATCTTGTGGTTCATCTCACCCAAGCCTTGGCGCATAGAAATCACGCATCCATGGTTGTGCCAGGCGGCTCCACGCCTATCCCGCTGTTTGATTTGCTGGCACAGGATACACTCGACTGGTCGAAAATAACCTTAGTGCCAAGCGATGAACGCTGGCTGGCTGCAGATCATCCAGACAGCAATGAAGGGGTGATTCGCAGCCATTTTCTGAGTAAGACTCAAGCGCATTTTATTTCACTTTGCTCGGGCGACACCCATCCTGAAGCGGGTGAAACGCGCATCCGCCAGCGATTGCAGCAACTGCCTTGGCCCACGGATATCTGTTTGTTAGGCATGGGGGAAGATGGCCACGTCGCCTCCTTGTTTGCTGATGCGCCCGAATTTAACCGTGGCATTGCCGCTGACAACGAAGACCTGTGTTTGGCAATACGGCCTGGCAATGCGGCGCATACGCGCATGTCACTGACCTTGAATGCCCTGCTAAACACCCGCGAAATCATTATTTTTATTCAAAATGACGCCAAGAAAAAAATCTATTTAAGTGCGCGTGCAAATGCCACCCAAATAACGCTGCCTGTGGGCCATATCCTGCATCGCAGTCACGTTCCTGTGCATATTTATTGGGCCGCCTAATGACAACACTTCATCCCGTCGTTGAAAAAGTGACTGCATCAATTACTCAACGCAGTCAATCGCTTCGAGCGCGTTATCTGCAACAGATCGACCGGCAGAAAAAACTGCACTGGGATCAGCTGGGTGCGACAAACCTGGCTCATGGTTTTGCCAGTACCACCGAGCATGAAAGAATCATTCTGCGGACACGTGCTAAAAAACAAAATATCGCTATTGTGACCGCCTACAACGACATGCTGTCAGCCCATCAACCCTATCACGATTATCCGCAGCAAATTAAAAATGCACTCAATGAAGAAGGCGCTTTGGCCCAGGTTGCTGGCGGCGTACCTGCGATGTGTGATGGCATTACCCAAGGCTACGAAGGCATGGAGCTTTCATTATTCAGTCGCGACATTATCGCGCAAGCCACGGCCATTGCCCTGTCACACCAGCTGTTTGATGGCGTTATTTTACTCGGCACCTGTGACAAAATTGTCCCCGGACTGTTAATGGGTGCGTTACAGTTCGGTCATTTGCCCGCACTGTTTATTCCCTCTGGCCCCATGACTACTGGACAAGGCAATGAAGAAAAAGCACTGACCCGTCAATTATTTGCCGAAGGTAAAATCAGCCAAGACGCCTTGTTAGCCTCTGAACAAAAAGCCTATCACAGCCCAGGCACCTGCACGTTTTATGGCACAGCAAACACCAATCAGCTGTTATTGGAGGTTATGGGGTTTCAACTGCCAGGCTCGACGTTTCTTAATCCCACGGACTCACTGCGACCCGAATTAACTAAACTGGCCGCCAAACAAATTCTTCGTTTAAGCCGTCAAAGTTCTTATTACACGCCGATAGGTGAGCAAATCAATGAGCGTTCGCTGGTTAACGCCATGGTTGCGCTGCTGGCCAGCGGCGGCTCCACCAATTTAACCATTCATCTGATCGCCATCGCCCGTTGCGCCGGTATTGAAATCAATTGGCAGGATTTTACCGATTTAAGCGATATTGTGCCCTTACTGACAAAAGTCTATCCCAATGGTGAAGCCGATATTAATCAGTTTCAGGCCGCCGGAGGTGTGGGTTCGATTTTGCAAAAACTAGTTAAAGCCGGTTTACTTCACCAACAGGTAAAAACCCTGTTGGGCGACGGGATTGAACACATGCTCCAGTACCCGATCAAAAACAATGCCGGAACAATTGATTGGCTTGATTTGCCGCAAGATTCTGACAGCAACGACATTATCGCTTCAATTGAAACCCCTTTTTCCCCACACGGGGGCTTAAAACTCTTAAAGGGAAATATTGGACGCGCCATTGTAAAAGTGTCCGCCATGACAGCGGAGCATCATGCCATCAAAGCACCGGCGATTGTATTTAACACCCAGGACGACGTTCTGAACGCTTTCAAGAATGGCAAACTCAATCAGGATTTTGTTGCCGTATTACGCTTTCAGGGCCCAAAGGCCAACGGCATGCCTGAGCTGCACAAATTAACACCGGCACTCACCTCGCTGCAGAAGAAAGGGTTCAAGGTTGCCTTGGTGACCGATGGCCGTATGTCAGGCGCTTCGGGCAAAATTCTCGCGGCCATTCATGTCACCCCGGAAGCCCTCGATCAGGGGCTGTTAGCCAAGATAGAAACCGGTGATATCATTGAGCTTGATGCGGATAAAGGTCTGATGCAGCTTCATCAATCCAACGAGACGCTTCATCAACGCCGCTTCGCCCAGTTTACGCCGGCTGAAACATTTAACTGCGGCCAGACACTGTTTAGTTCAGCGCGCGCCTGTGTTTCCAGCGCTGAAAAAGGGGCATTATCCCTATTTTAGGGTGCGCTCTCTCAGGGAATAGCTTGCCATTATTTTCGGGCTTACAAGGGTATTTATCCTATGCAAAACATATCAGCACTCTTTGAGCATCGCCCCCCCATCGTTGCCGTTATCACAATTAACGACCCGCATCTGGCCTTACCTTTGGCTGAAGCCCTGTGGGCCGGCGGCATTACCATTCTTGAAATTACCTTGCGTACAGCACATGGCCTCGGAGCCATTGAAATGCTGCGCAAAAAATTGCCGCAACTTTGTGTCGGTGCCGGCACCGTGACCACTGCGTCACAGTTCGCACAGGTAAAGAATGCCGGCGCGCACTTCGCCGTCAGTCCCGGTATTACACAGGGCTTACTTGCTGCGGCAAAGGAACACCATATCCCCTTTTTACCCGGGGCCATCACCCCGTCTGAAATTTTGCTCGGGATCGAAGCGGGTTTGCAGTATTTAAAATTCTTTCCTGCCGAAAGCAGTGGTGGTTTGGATTATTTAAACAATCTTGCCTCACCCTTTCCCAACATTCACTTTTGCCCCACGGGCGGCATTAACGAAGGTAATTTCAAACACTATCTAGCCGCCAGTAATGTATTTTGTGTTGGTACAACGTGGTTAACACCTCACTCGTTGCTCAGTGAAAAGAATTGGGCTGCGATCAAACGGCGCGCTGAAATACTCAGTGGCGCACTGTAGCTTCACTTAGAAAAGATTTTTTCAGGGGCGTTGTTGCGGGGGCAGAAGAAGGCTAAAACGAATACCCAGACAAGCGCTTGATAACACTACATCGCGCTTGTCTGGGCTGTGGGCTGAAGTGTTTAGATATTAAAATTCACCAATACAATGCCACCCGCTGAAACCGTGACGGGTGCTGTTTCATAAAAATGCAAATCATCATCGTCAAAATCAGGATCGTCACTGCCACACGCCAAGGCAACGGTGTACTCACCCTGCTCAACAAAACCGAAACTATAGACAGCATCACCACCCGTCCAGCTTGAAAGTGAAATAGACATGACCGGTTCCATGTCATCATGATCATCCATGCTGTCTTCCAAGGCGTCAAAATCTACGTCGTCCATATCTTCCGCATCTATATGGTCTTCAAACAAATACACCGCCGCATCACTGCAATCAGTAAGCAGGTTACTGTCAATGACCCCTTTAATTTTGCCCACCTCTTCATTTTCGACCAGTCGAAGCACGGGTTTGAGTTTGTAGTACTGTTCCCCATGTTTGGTGAAGGGGCCGATGACTGAATGTCTTAAATCAAAATCAATGGTGTAAAAACCAATGTCATTGGCAGGGATCGTGAAGGGACGGTTCAGTTTTAAACCAGAGGTATCGCCACTGGGTACTTCAAGCTCATAAACCTGACCATTAAGGGTGATCGTGGCTTCGCTGATGTGAAAGCGCATCCACTCATAATCACCCGCAGGCAGTGCTGGATTATGAGAGTTGTTATCGCTGGTATTAATAAGCAACTCGCTATCGCCACCGGTATAGTTCAGTAAGTTCAAGCTTGTTTTTTCCAGATCGGTCAGTTCAACCGGATTTCCATTTACGGGTTTAACAGTCACCTGAGAGAAGGTAATGGTGACCGCCTCAGCACCATCCATCGGTGCATCAGTAATACTCAGTTGTAAATTACCACTTTGACCAAAATTCGATGTGTTTGAGTCATCACCACCACCGCAGGCCATAAGACCCAAGGTAAGCATGGAAACTGCCGTTGCCTTAAAATAATTCATTCAAATGCCCTCTGTCGTGTTGTATAAAATATGCACAGCAAGGATAGCGCGCGTCACACATTAAGTCAGGTTTATTTGGCCAAAATATAAAACGTCTCACATTTTTAACCGTACATAACCTTATTACACCGAAAATGGCATCACGTTTAAAGGTCTGGATCGTTAAGACTCTTTAAATCGTAGCGGCAAGTCACGAAGTCGTTTTCCAGTCAAGGCGTATAAAGCATTAGCCACAGCCGGTGCAATCGGCGGTGTACCCGGTTCACCAACACCTGATGGGGCCTCGGCGCTTTCGATAATTTCCACCTCGATTTCTGGCATTTCATTCATGCGTAACAAGGGATAATCGTGAAAATTCGATTGCTGCACTCTGCCTTTCTCAAGGGTAATTTCACCTTTAAGTGCAGCGGTTAAACCAAAGACAATGCCACTCTCCATTTGTGCTTTGACAATGTCAGGATTCACTACTTGCCCGCAATCGATAACACAGAACACTTTATGCACGCGCGGGTTACCCTCGGCATTCATCGACACCTCGGCCACTTGCGCTACGAAACTGCCAAAGGACGCATGCTGTGCAATACCTCTGGCACGGCCTGTCGGCAGCGAAGCGCCCCAGTCTGCACGTTTGGCTACACGTTCTAAAACCGCCTTGTGACGTGGTTTATCTTTTAACAAGCTGGAGCGATAGAGGTAAGGATCTTGCCCGGCAAGATGCGCCAGTTCATCAATAAAACTTTCTACCATAAAAGCAGTATGCGAGTGCCCCACCGAACGCCAGAACCCCAAGGGCACCGGCAAATTAAACGCGACTCTTTCAACCCGCTGATTTGGAATAGTATAGGGAATCTCAACACCTCCCTCGGTTGAAACGGGTTCATTGATCTTGCGCGTTAACACCGCACCGAGTCTGCCTGCATTCATTTTGACTGTATCAGGCAGCCATCCCGGTAAAGCACCGGTCATCAAACCCCCTTCAAGTGAATCGGACAAAACAGAGCTGTTAACCATCTTATGCATCCAGGCCACGGGTTGGCCGGTTTCATTTAATCCCGCTTTAAGAACGCTATAACTAGGGGGACGATAATAATCGTGCTGCATATCATCTTCGCGCGACCAGACGATTTTCACCGCTTTGCCCACCACTTTTGAAGCTTCCACCGCCTCAACAACAAAATCCTGCTCAGCCCTGCGACCAAAACCACCACCTAACCAGGTGGTATTCACAAACACCTGTTCAAGCGAGAAACCACACAGTGCCGCTGCCACCGCGCGTGCACTGCTTTGTGCTTGTGTAGGCACCCAGATATCGCAGCGATCCGCCTGCACATGAGCGGTACAATTCATCGGTTCCATAGTGGCGTGCGCCAGATACGGAACACGGTAATGCGCTTCATGTGTACGCGTGGTTTGTTTTATTGCTTCTGAAAAATCGCCGTCTTCATGCAAGGTACTGCCAGGTTGAGTCGCCAGATTTTTCAATAATTCGCGAATAGTATGCTCATCTGTTTTGGCAAACGCACCTTCATCCCAATCTATTTTGAGCTGATTGGCGGCTTCACGCGCATGCCAGTAGGTGTCGGCTAACACAGCAATACCGGTGGAAATTTCAAACACGTTCACCACACCATTTTGTGATTGGGTTTGAGATGCATCGAATGTTTTAACTCGCCCGCCAAACACAGGAGAACGTACGACAACGCCCACCAAAGCATCGGGACGTTTAACATCAATACCGAACTGTGCCTTGCCATTGATTTTGATGTCGCTATCGAGCCGGCGAATGGGTTTGCCGATATAACGGTATGCTTCAGGTGATTTAAGCACAACCGTGTTTTCACTAACACTGAGCGTGCTGGCAAGTGTGGCAAGCTCGCCATAACTCAAGGAATCGCGGCCATTGGTTTGATAAACCCGGCCCTCTCGTGCATGGCACTGCGTTCGTGCAATATTCCATTTTTGTGCGGCAGCTGAAACAAGTAACTCACGTGCCGTAGCACCCGCACGTCGCATGGGCATAAAGCTGGTCGCAACACTCGTGCTGCCCCCCGTCATCATCATAAACATACGAGGCGAATCAAAACGGGTATGCGCTGGAGCAAATTCAACTTTTACACTATCAAGTAATACATCCAGTTCTTCAGCAATTAACATGGGTAACGAGGTTGTAACACCCTGCCCCATTTCCGACTTATCAAGATAAAAAGTAATGATGTTATCCGGCGAAATCCGGATCCAGGCTGCCGGCGTAAAATCATCACCCGCCCAGGCTTTATCGCCCTGAGGGGATTTCTGACATCCAGGCAAATACAGCGAAACCAATAAACCGCCGCCTAGCGCCGCACTAATTTTAAGGAACTCACGACGATTCACGTTCATGCGCCCGACTCCTTGGCGTGAGAATGCACCAGCCCTGCAAGTTGCGTTTGCTGTAAATCAGCTGCTAAATGGATGGCCTTACGAATACGCTGATAGGTGCCACAGCGACACAAATTGCCCGACATGGCCTGATCAATGTCTTCATCGGTGGGATTTGAATTCTGTTGTAATAAGGCAGAGGCTGACATGATTTGTCCTGACTGGCAGTAACCGCATTGCACTACATTCTCAATTTTCCACGCCTCTTGCACCGGATGACTCGAATCAGCAGATAATCCCTCTATAGTCACCACCTGTGCGCCAGCCACTGCTTTTACAGGGGTGAGGCATGATCTAATGGCAAGCCCATTCATGTGCACGGTGCATGCGCCACACAGACCTTTACCACAACCAAACTTGGTTCCGGTCAACTGAAGTGTGTCACGAATTACCCATAAAAGTGGGGTATTTTCGTCCACATCCAGCGATACAGGTTTACCATTCAGCGTACATTCAATCATCCTCGTCCTCGCTCATCCTTAGTAAATAACTACTCGAAAAATGGTATCACAAAAAAATACAGCCCTTGCATGTGATCTACGGTCCTATGCTCACTCACTAAACACCGTTACCCGGATCAAAAACGTGTTGTCATGGTTCTGGACTGCATTTCTTGTTAGAATCGCGCCGCATTCACTCTCCTCAAACCCTGTCTACATGGTAAACCTATGCAACCAATGATAAACATCGCGCTGCGAGCAGCAAGAGCGGCGGGCACCCTGATTGTGCGTGCCACCGAAAACTCAAAGCTTGGGGGTATTGAAAGCAAAGAAACAAATGATTTTGTCACCCAGGTAGATCGGGCCGCAGAAAGCACCATTCTGGATGTGTTACAAAAAACTTACCCTGACCACAGTTTTTTATGTGAAGAAGCGGGGCTTATAGAAGGACGAGGTGCCGGCAGAGACCATGTATGGATTATTGATCCCTTAGATGGCACCACCAATTTTATCCACGGTGTGCCCCATTTTGCTGTGTCCATTGCCCTGCAATACAAAGGCAAAATAGAACATGCTGTGATTCTCGACCCCATGCGACAGGAAGAGTTTACCGCCAGCCGTGGCCGTGGCGCCCAACTCAATGGCAAACGCATTCGCGTCACTGCACGCAAGTCGCTGGAAGGTGCACTGCTCTGCACGGGTTTTCCATTTCGACAAAGTCAAAAAGCTTCAATGGATGCCTATCTGGAGATGTTCAAAAAACTCAGTCAGGATACAGCCGGCATTCGCCGCGCAGGTTCAGCCGCACTGGACCTTGCCTATGTTGCGGCAGGTCGATATGACGGTTTTTGGGAGTTCGGTCTGCATACCTGGGATATTGCCGCAGGCGCTTTAATTGTCGCTGAAGCCGGTGGTTTGATAAGTGACTTTACTGGTAACGATCACTATCTAACAAACGGTAATGTGGTGTGTGGCAACCCGAAAGTGTTCAAACAAATTCTGCAAACCATTCATCCTTGCCTGACCGCAGAACTCAAGTGATCCAAAAGAAGTACAACAGATTAATCGCTAAAGCCCCAACGCTTTAGCAATTAATCCTTTCATTAAGAAACCGACCATTCCCAGACATAAACCCAAAAATAAAACAGCCGTGCCAAACTTCCCAGCCTTTGATTTTTTCGCCAGGTCGTAAACAATAAAAAACATAAACGCAAACAAAAC
>Ga0073925_1000265_pt1 | contig 10599 bp, 9 predicted proteins | sample GWRWT4_21May14_FD_70952 | JGI IMG/M metagenome (GOLD analysis project Ga0073925, IMG submission 70952) | Sand microcosm microbial communities from a hyporheic zone in Columbia River, Washington, USA - GW-RW T4_21-May-14 | ecosystem: Engineered > Artificial ecosystem > Sand microcosm >...
AAGCTGGAAGCAGCGGTCGAGGTCGGCGGCAACGCCCAGCTGAGAGAACAGAACCTGTTCCGCAACCAGGTCAGCGGCGCCTGGCGCATGACGGTGCGCATCAAGCGTGCCGACGCCACCAGGCCGGTCGAACTGCGGGCCCAGATCAAGCAGGCCGGGCAGGGCGGCATCACCGAAATATGGAGCTACATCGTTCCGCCGGAAGCCGACAAACCATGAACTCCCAGACCCCCGTGACGGCAGCCCAGCCTCCGATCCAGCGCGCCTCGATGGTGCCTGTGCCGTGGGCCGGCCACCCCTTGCTGCGCTCGCTGCGGCGCCTGTTCGGCTACCGCCAGCCGCAGCCCTGGCGCGCCACGATGGACGCACGCCCGCTGATGCTGCGGCGCGTCCTGCTGGCGGTGCTGGTGGCGCTCGGCGCCATCGTCGGCACCGACTTCATGGCCGACGTCTTGCCCAAGCAGGGCGCCACCTGGACCGAGCAGGCGCTGCTGGTGCTGTTCGGCATCCTGTTCGCGTGGATCTCGGCCGGCTTCTGGACCGCCGTGATGGGCGCGTGGGTGCTGCTGCGCGGCCGCGACCGGCAGTCGGTGACCGACTCACTGAGCCGCGCGGTAGCGATCCCGCCCGAGGCGCGCACCGCCGTCGTGATGCCGATCTGCAACGAAGACGTGGCCACCGTGTTCGCCGGGCTGCGCGCCACCTACGAGTCGCTGCAACGCACCGATTCGAAAGAGCGCTTCGACTTCTTCGTCCTCAGCGACACCAACGACCCCGACATCCGCGCCGCCGAACAGGCCGCCTGGGGACAACTGGTGCAGGCGCTCGAAGCCGACGCCGGCGACAAGGCCGTGCGGCTGCACTACCGCTGGCGCCAGCACCGCAGCAAACGCAAGGCCGGCAACGTGGCCGACTTCTGCCGCCGCTTCGGGCGCCGCTACCGCTACATGGTGGTGCTCGACGCCGACAGCGTGATGACCGGCGACTGCCTGGCTTCGCTCGTCAAGCTGATGGAGCTGAACCCCGACGCCGGCATCATCCAGACCGCGCCGCGCGCCTGCGGCCACACCACGCTGCACTCGCGCATCCAGCAGTTCGGCTCGCGGGTCTACGGCCCGCTGTTCACGACCGGCATGCACTACTGGCAGCTCGGCGAGTCGCACTACTGGGGCCACAACGCGATCCTGCGCGTGGCGCCGTTCATGGCGCACTGCGCGCTGGCGCCGCTGCCGGGGCAGACCTCGCTGTCGGGCGATGTGATGTCGCACGACTTCGTCGAAGCCGCGCTGATGCGCCGCGCCGGCTGGAAGGTCTGGATCGCGCACGACCTGGACGGCAGCTACGAGCAACTGCCGCCGAACCTGCTGGCCGAACTGCAGCGCGACCGGCGCTGGTGCCACGGCAACCTGCAGAACTCGCGCCTGATGTTCGAGCCCGGCCTGCACCCGGTGCACCGCACGGTCTTCCTGACCGGCGTGCTGGCCTATGTCTCGGCACCGCTCTGGCTCGCGTTCCTGCTGCTCTCTTCGGTGCTGTTCGCGACCCACTCCAACGAGATTCCGAAGTACTTCTTCGAGCCTTACCAGCTGTTCCCGATCTGGCCCAACGCCAACCTGAAGCTCATGTTGACGCTGTTCGGTCTGACGGCCGTGCTGCTGCTGGCACCCAAGCTGATGTCGCTCGCCGTGATCTTGCTGCGCGGGCAAGCCCGCCACTACGGCGGCGCGGCGCGGCTGCTGCTGGGTGCGCTGTTCGAGTTCGTGCACTCGCTGCTGCTGGCGCCGGTGCGCATGTTGTTCCACACCCAGTTCGTGTTCGCCGCGCTGACCGGCTGGAAGCTCGACTGGAAGTCGCCTCCCCGCGACGACGCGGCCACCGGCTGGGGCGAAGCCTTGCGCCGCCACGGCCTGCACACGGCGCTGGCACTGCTGTGGGTCGGCGCGATCCTGGTCGGCAGCGCAGCGTTTCCATGGTGGCTGTCGCCGGTGATCGTCGGGCTGCTCGCGGCCATTCCGCTCTCGGCCTGGGGCAGCCATTCGGGGCCGGGCCGCTGGTTGCGCGCGCGCGGCGTCTTCCTGATCCCCGAAGAAATGGCGCAACCCTTCGTGCTCGCCGAAGCCGAGCGCCATGCACGGGCCTTCGCACCACCGCCGCAGGCCGTGGATGCGCTGGCCGATGCCGAGGTGCACGAGCAGGTGTTGCGTGCGATTCCGCTGCGGCCGGAGTCGGTCGGGTTGAAGGCGCAGGCGCGGGCGCGCCTGATCGCGCGCGCGGCCAGCGACGGCCTCGAGTCGCTCAGCCGCGCCCAGCGCCAGCGCCTGCTGGGCGACGCGCACGCGTTGCGCGCGGTGCGCTCGCAGGTGCTGCTGCAGGGCAGCTGAGGTTTTGACCGCCGGCGGCGGTTTCGGTTAAGGTCGCGCGGCACTTCGCCGCCGACCATGCCTGACGACATTCCCACCCTGCGCCGCATCCTGCGGTCCTGCCGCACCATCGCCGTGGTCGGCCTGTCGGCCGAGTGGCACCGCCCGAGCTATTTCGCCGCCAAGTACATGCAGCAGCACGGCTACCGCGTCGTGCCGGTGAATCCGCGTTATGCCGAGGTGCTGGGCGAAACCTGTTACCCGAGCGTGGCCGACATCCCGTTCGCGATCGACATGGTCGACGTGTTCCGCCGCAGCGACGACGTGCTGCCGATCGCGCAGCAGGCGGTCGAGAAGGGCGCACGCTGCCTGTGGCAGCAGATCGGCGTGAAGAACCTGGCCGCCGACGCGCTGGCGCAGAACGCCGGGCTCGATTCGGTGATGGACCGCTGCGTGAAGATCGAACACGCGCGCCTGTTCGGCGGCCTGCACTGGGCCGGCGTGAACACCGGCGTGATCTCGGCCCGGCGACCGGTCTGAGCCATGGCCGACCACCAGTTCCAGCCCGAGACCCTGGCCATCCACGCCGGCCAGGTGCCCGACGCCGCCACCGGCGCACGCGCCTTGCCGATCTACCAGACCACGAGCTTCGTGTTCGACAGCGCCGACCATGCGGCCAGCCTGTTCAACCTGCAGACCTTCGGCAACGTGTACTCGCGTTTGTCGAACCCGACGGTCGCGGCGCTCGAAGAACGCGTGGCGGCGCTCGAAGGCGGCCGCGCCGCGCTGGCATCGGCCAGTGGCATGGCGGCCGAGGCGATGGCGCTGATGACCTTGCTGCAGCAGGGCGACCACGTGGTCGCGGCCGGCGCGCTCTACGGTGGCTCGGTCAGCATGCTCGCGGTCAACTTGAAGAAGCTCGGCATCACGACGACCTTCGTCGATGCCGGCTCGCCCGACGCCTTCGCTGCGGCGATGCAACCCAACACCCGCGCGGTGTTCGCCGAAAGCCTGGGCAACCCGAGCCTGCAGCTGCTCGACATCCAGGCCGTGGCCGACGTGGCGCATGCGCACGGCGTGCCGCTGATCGTCGACAACACCGTGCCGTCGCCGTTCCTGTGCACGCCCTTCCGCTTCGGTGCCGACATCGTCGTGCACTCCGCCACCAAGTACCTCGCCGGCCACGGCACCACGCTCGGTGGCGTGATGGTCGAGAGTGGCAAGTTCCCGTGGGACAACGGCAAGTTCCCCGGCATGACCGAACCGTCGCCCGGTTACCACGGCGTCAAGTTCTTCGAGACCTTCGGTGATTTCGGCTTCACGATGCGCGCGCGCATGGAAACGCTGCGTGTCTACGGCGCGGCGCTGTCTCCGATGAGCGCGTGGCAGATCCTGCAAGGCGTGGAAACGCTGCCGCTGCGCATGGAAAGGCATTGCGTCAATGCGCGCAAGGTCGCGGCGTTCCTGCGTGAGCACCCGGCCGTCAGCTGGGTCAACTACCCCGGCTTGCCCGAGCACCCGCAGTACGCGCTGGCGCAGAAGCAGCTGCGCTCGGTCGACGGTGCGCCCGGTGCGTCGGGCCTGCTGGCGTTCGGTCTGAAGTCGCCGTCGAACGACGCGGCCGGCGCGCTCGCGGCGGGCGTGAAGTTCATCGAAGCGGCGCAGTTCATGAGCCACCTCGCCAACATCGGCGACACCCGCACGCTGATCATCCACCCGGCCTCGACCACCCACCGCCAGCTCGACGCGGCGCAGCAGCTCGCCGCCGGCGTGCGGCCCGACATGGTGCGTTTGTCGGTCGGGCTCGAACACATCGACGACATCCTCTGGGACATCGACCAGGCGCTGCACAGGAGCACGGCATGAACAGCGACAACATCTACGAGCAAGACCTCGACAGGAATGCCGCGAACTTCGTGGCACTGTCGCCGGTGAGTTTTGTCGAGCGCAGCGCCGAGGTCTTCGCCGACCTGCCCGCCGTGGTGCACGGCGCGCGCCGCTACAGCTGGGCCCAGGTGCGCGAACGTTCGGCGCGGCTCGCTGCGGCCTTGCGATCGATGGGCATCGGGCGCGGCGACACGGTCAGTGTGATGTTGCCGAACACGCCCGAGATGGTGGAAGCGCACTATGCGGTGCCGGCGTTGAACGCGGTGCTCAACACGCTGAACACGCGGCTCGATGCTTCGTTGCTGGCCTGGCAGATGAACCACTGCGAAGCCAAGGTGTTGATCACCGACCGCGAGTTCGCGCCGACCATCGCCACCGCCTTGCGCTTGCTCGAAGACGAACACGGCCGACGCCTCACCGTCATCGACGTGAACGACAGCGAGTACACCGGCGCCGGCGAGTTGCTCGGCAGGTTCGAATACGAATCGCTGCTGGCCGCGCACGCGCCGCTGGCACGGCTCGAAGGCGCGCAGGACGAGTGGGACGCGATCGCGGTCTCGTACACCTCGGGCACGACCGGCGACCCGAAAGGCGTGGTCACGCACCACCGCGGCGCCTACCTGAACGCGGTGAGCAACGCGGCCACATGGACCATGCCGCACTTCCCCAAATACCTGTGGACACTGCCGATGTTCCACTGCAACGGCTGGTGCTTTCCGTGGACGGTGGCGATGCTGGGCGGCACGCACGTGTGCCTGCGCCGTGCCGACGCGCCGCACATCCTGGCCGCGATGCGCGAACACGGTGTCGACCACTACTGCGCCGCGCCGATCGTGCACAACCTGCTGATCGCGGCACCTGCCGAGATGCGCGCCGGCATCACTCAACAGGTGCGTGGCATGGTCGCCGGCGCGGCGCCGCCCGCCTCGATGATCGAAGGCATGGCCAAGCTCGGCTTCGACATCACGCACGTGTATGGCCTGACCGAGGTCTACGGCCCGGCCTCGGTGGCCGTGAAGCGGGAGAGCTGGGCCGCAGAAACCTTGTCGGAGCAGACCCGCCTGAACGGCCGCCAGGGCGTGCGTTACGCGCTGCAGGAAGGCATGACGGTGATGGGCGCGGCCGACATGAAGGAAACCCCCGCCGACGGCGAAACCATGGGCGAGATCATGTTCCGCGGCAACATCGTGATGAAGGGTTACCTGAAGAACCCGGCCGCCACGGCGCAGGCCTTCGAAGGCGGCTGGTTCCACACCGGTGACCTGGCGGTGATGGAAGCCGACCGCTACGTGAAGATCAAGGACCGCAGCAAGGACATCATCATCTCCGGCGGCGAGAACATCTCGTCGCTCGAAGTCGAAGACGCGCTCTACCGCCACCCGGCCGTATTGGCCTGCGCCGTGGTCGCGCGGCCCGACGACAAGTGGGGCGAAACGCCGGTCGCCTTCGTCGAGCTGCGCGCCGACGCGAGCGTGAGCGCCGCCGAGCTCGTCGCCCACTGCAAGAGCCTGCTGGCCGGCTACAAGCTGCCGCGCGAAGTGCGCTTCGAGGAGATCCCGAAGACCTCGACCGGCAAGATCCAGAAGTTCACGCTGCGCGAGCGGGCGCGTGCCGCCGCTGCATTGAAGTAGCCCACAGGAACCACCATGTCCGATGCCAACGAACCGCTGATCCTGAACTCGCGCGATGCGCGCGGCGTGGTCACGCTCACGCTGAACCGGCCGCAGGCTTTCAACTCCCTGTCGCAAGGCTTGCTGGCGGCGCTGCAGGCCGAGCTCGACCGGCTGAAGGACGATGCCGCCGTGCGCGTCGTCGTGCTCGCCGCCGCGGGCAAGGCCTTCTGCGCCGGGCACGATCTGAAAGAGATGCGTGCCGAGCCCTCGCTCGCCTACTACCGCGCGCTGTTCGATCAGTGCGCCCAGATGATGCTGAGCGTGCAACGCCTGCCGGTGCCGGTGATCGCGAAGGTGCAGGGCATCGCCACCGCGGCCGGCTGCCAGCTGGTCGCCATGTGCGACCTGGCCGTGGCCGCGAGCAGCGCGAAGTTCGCGGTCAGCGGTGTGAACCTCGGCCTGTTCTGCTCGACACCGAGCGTGGCGCTGAGCCGCAACCTCGGGCGCAAGGCGGCGTTCGAGATGCTCGTGACGGGTGAGTTCATCAGCGCGGCGCAGGCGCTCGAGAAGGGCCTGGTCAACCGCGTGGCAGCGCCCGAAGCGCTCGACGCCGAAGTCGAAGCGCTGGTCGCCAGCATCGTCGCCAAACCGCGCGTCGCGGTCGCGATGGGCAAGGCGCTCTTCTACCGCCAGCTCGAGACCGGCATCGAAGCAGCCTACGACGACGCGGGCAACACGATGGCCTGCAACATGATGGAAGACACGGCGCTCGAAGGCGTGCAGGCCTTCATCGACAAGCGCCCGCCCCGGTGGTGAAGCGCGCGCCGGGCCGGCGTCAATAGGGGTTGCCGAAGCGATTCGGCGCTCGCCTTGCGACAAGTCGGCTGTGTAAACTGCGCCCTCTTTCCGCGCCCCGGGCCGACCGGGGAACCCCCGATCACGACTGACAGGAAACGCCATGACCTTGAAAAAGATGCGCCTCCATGTTCTGGCCGCCGCGGCGGCGCTGGCCGGTGTCTTCAGCCCGGCCGCGATGGCCTGGGAGCCGACCAAGCCGGTCGAGTTCGTGGTGCCGGCCGGCACCGGTGGTGGTGCCGACCAGATGGCGCGTTTCATCCAGGGCGTGGTGATCAAGCACAAGCTGATGAACCAGCCGCTGATCGTCGTCAACAAGTCGGGCGGCGCCGGCGCCGAAGGTTTCCTCGACGTGAAGGGCGACAAGGGCAACCCGCACAAGATCGTGATCACGCTGTCGAACCTGTTCACCACGCCGCTGGCGACCGGGGTGCCGTTCAACTGGCGCGACATGACGCCGGTGACGATGATGGCGCTCGACCAGTTCGTGCTGTGGGTCAACGAAGAGTCGCCCTACAAGACGACCAAGGCCTACCTCGACGCCATCAAGGCGCAGCCCGACAAGACCTTCAAGATGGCCGGCACCGGCTCGAAGCAGGAAGACCAGATCATCACCGTGCTGCTCGAAAAAGCGGCGGGCAAGAAGCTCGTCTACGTGCCCTACAAGGGCGGTGGCGAGGTGGCGGTGCAGCTTGTAGGCAAGCATGTCGACTCGACCGTGAACAACCCGATCGAGGCCGAAGGCCAGTGGCGCGCCGGCAAGCTGCGCGCGCTGTGCGTGATGGACAAGGTGAAGATGCCCTACACGAAGAAGCTGACCGAAACGCAGTCGTGGCAAGACGTGCCGACCTGCGCTTCGGCCGGGCTGCCGGTCGACTACGTGATGCTGCGCGGCATCTTCATGCCACCGGGCGTGACGCCCGACCAGCTCGCGTATTACACCGAGTTGCTGAAGAAGGTGCGCGCGCTGCCGGAGTGGAAAGACTTCATGGAGAAGGGCGCCTTCAACCAGACCGCGCTCGGCGGCCAGGAGTTCGTCGACTGGCTCGGCAAGAACGAGCAGATGCACCGGGTGCTGATGAAGGAAGCCGGGTTCATCGCGAACTGACTTCAATGAGCGACGAGTCTCCGGACCCCGGCACCGGCCAACCCGGTGCCGTGGGCACACGCTGGCCCGAGGTGGTGGTGGCCGGCTGCCTGATGGCGCTGGCGCTGCTGGTGATCAAGGACAGCGTGCGCGTGGGCACCGGCTGGGGCGACGAAGGCCCGCGCTCGGGCTACTTTCCGTTCTACATCGGCCTGCTGCTGCTGGCGTCGAGCGGCACGGTGCTCGTGACGGCGCTGCTCGGCTGGCGCAAGGCCGACCCGGTGTTCGTGGAGCGCGAGCAACTGCGCATGGTCTTCGCGGTACTGGTGCCGATGGTGCTGTACGTGGGCGGCATCGCACTGGTCGGCATCTACCTCGCCTCGCTGCTGCTGATCGGATTTTTCATGCGCCGCCACGGCAAGTTCGGCTGGCGGGTCACGGCGGCCGTGTCGATCGGCGTGCCGCTGCTGTTCTTCATGGTCTTCGAGCGCTGGTTCCTGGTGCCGCTGCCCAAGGGGCCGATCGAACGCCTGCTCGGGTTCTGAGCATGAAAGCCCCCACGTCACTTCGTTCCTGCCCCCCGAGGGGGCGCTCAGCCGCCTTGGGGCGGCCCGGCGCCGGCTGAATGGAAGAACTCAACAACCTGATGCACGGCTTCAGCGTCGCGCTGACGCTGGCGAATTTCGTCTACATGCTGATCGGCATCACGCTCGGTGTGCTGATCGGCGTGCTGCCGGGCCTGGGCGGCGCCAACGGCATCGCGATCCTGCTGCCGCTCACGTTCTCGATGAACCCGACCTCGGCGATCATCATGCTGAGCTGCATCTACTGGGGCGCACTCTTCGGTGGCGCGATCACGTCGATCCTGTTCAACATCCCCGGCGAGCCCTGGTCGGTGGCGACCACCTTCGATGGTTACCCGATGGCGCAGCAGGGCAAGGCCGCGCAGGCGCTGACGGCGGCGTTCACCGGCTCCTTCGTCGGTGCGCTGTTCGCCGTCATTCTGATCACCTTTTTGGCGCCGCTTCTCGCACGCTTCGCACTCAAGTTCGGGCCGCCGGAATTCTTCGCGGTCCAGTTGCTGACCTTCTGCAGCTTCGTCGGCATGAGCAAGGAGCCGGCCGCGAAAACCATCGCGTCGATGATGCTCGGGTTCGCGCTCGCCGCGGTCGGCATGGACACCGTGACCGGCCAGTTGCGCATGACCTTCGGCTTCCCGGAAATGCTGAAGGGCTTCGACTTCCTGATCGCGGTGATCGGCCTGTTCGGCATCGGCGAGATCCTGATCACGATGGAAGAAGGCCTGGCCTTCAAGGGCAAGACCGCGAAGATCAACCTGAAGGTCGTGTTCCAGACCTGGGCGATGCTGCCGCGCTACTGGCTGACGATGCTGCGCTCGGTCGCGGTCGGTTGCTGGATGGGCATCACGCCGGGCGGCGCAACGCCGGCCTCGTTCATGAGCTACGGCATGGCGCGGCGCATGTCGAAGGACCCTGACTCCTTCGGCAAGGGCCAGATCGAAGGTGTGCTCGCGCCCGAGACCGCGGCGCACGCGGCCGGCACTTCGGCGCTGCTGCCGATGCTGACCCTCGGCATTCCCGGTTCGCCCACGGCCGCCGTGCTGCTCGGCGGCCTGCTGATCTGGGGCCTGCAGCCCGGGCCGATGCTGTTCGTGGAACAGAAAGACTTCGTCTGGGGCCTGATCGCCTCGATGTACCTCGGCAACATCGTCGGCCTGCTGGTGGTGCTGACGACCGTGCCGTTCTGGGCTGCGATCCTGCGCATTCCGTTCTCGGTGATCGCGCCGGTCATCATCGTGATCTGCGCGATCGGTGCCTACACGGTGCACGGCTCGATGTTCGACGTGTGGCTGATGTTGGTGTTCGGCGTCATCGGCTACCTGTTCAAGAAGCTCCGTTACCCGCTGGCGCCGATGGTGCTGGCGCTGGTGCTGGGCGACATGGCCGAAGCGAGCTTCCGGCAAGCCATGCTGCTGTCGCAGGGCAGCATCTCGATCTTCTGGTCGAACCCGCTGGTCGGCAGCATCGCGGGGCTGGCGATCGTGTTGCTGCTGTGGCCGCTTGTCGGTGTGGTGCGCGGGCGGTCCGGCAAATGAGCGTCTCCGCCGAAGACAGTGCCGAGTCGGTTCACGAAGATCGCGTCTGGCGAGACAACGGCTGGACCGCTCGTGTGATCAAAAACGAAGACGACGAAGGCTGGGCCGTGGAGATGGTGAAAGACGGCGAAGCCGAACCGGCGCTCGTCGGGCCGTGGACGATGGGGCGCGACAAGAAGAACCCGAAGCCGCTCGATGTGTCGGCCTTCAACACGCTGGTGAAGACAGCGGCCGAGGTGATCCGCCGCCACGAGCAGCAACTGCACGCCACGCTGCACAGGAACGTGGCGGTGACGGTGGGTGGGCAGCGCGTCACGGTGGCGCTGGACATCGTGGCGGACGAAGACGATCCGCATGCGCTGTTGAGTGCGAGTGACGTGCTCGGTGAGTTGCTGGCGCAAGTCCGTGTTGGTGCGGGTTTCAAGCTGAACGTCGGGAGTGCGACGGCCTGGATCGAGGACGGGTTTCGGAAGCCGGGTTGAAGGCGGTTTTCTGCTTGGGCACGTCGCGGCAGGCGGCACCCGGCGTGCGGCTCATGCTGTGGCGGTCGATGCTGCGCATCGACTGCACTGCGGTGCTCGGTCCGAGGTCGTGCGGCAGAACTCGCTACGTTCGCTGCGCTCACTGCACTCAAACAGCTGCCGCAAGTCAGTTGACGAAGCGCGCTGCGCGCGCCGACCT
>Ga0073925_1000275_pt1 | contig 10402 bp, 7 predicted proteins | sample GWRWT4_21May14_FD_70952 | JGI IMG/M metagenome (GOLD analysis project Ga0073925, IMG submission 70952) | Sand microcosm microbial communities from a hyporheic zone in Columbia River, Washington, USA - GW-RW T4_21-May-14 | ecosystem: Engineered > Artificial ecosystem > Sand microcosm >...
GAGATCGCCACGCTCGGCGGCGCGAAGGTGCTGGGCCGCGACGACATCGGCGCTCTCGCGGCCGGCATGGCCGCCGACATCGTGACCGTGCCGCTCGACGACATCGGCATGGCCGGCGCGTTGCACGACCCGCTCGCGGCGCTGCTGTTCTGCCAGGTGCCGCGCATCAAGCACTCGATCGTCAACGGGCAGGTCGTCGTGCGCGACGGCCGCGTCACCACGCTCGAGCTGCCGCTGCTCGTCGAGCGCCACAACCGGCTCGCTGCACGACTCGCACACGCCGCGTATTCGACACATTAGGGGGACTGGTTCACAGGGCCGGGGATTCGCTGCCCCGTGCTGTGGAGTCCTGCCCTAGACTGCGGGCCAACCGACAGCGCCGCGAAGAATTCCCTTCCGGCCGGCACGGTTCCCCCGCTGCCCATGCGTCCACCCCGTCGCCGCCCGGAGCCTGCCGATGCCACTGCGCCGTCGGTGGCCGCGAGCGCGACGATCCGCCGCCTGCGCGCGCAACTGCAGACCGAGCGTGCGTTGCTGCGCCAGGCGCGGGCCGACCTGCAACTCGCCGCGCAGCGCTTTCGCCGCGTCTTCGACCAGCAGTTCCAGTTCATGGTGATCCTGTCGCCGCAGGGCCATGTGACCGAGATCAGCGAACAACTGGCTTTGCGCGAGGGTGCCATTCCCGCCGACCAGATCGTCGGCCGGCTGTTCTGGGAAACGGTGTGGTGGGAGCATGTGCCCGAGGCGCACACGATCTGGCCCGAGCGCCTCAAGCTGGCAGCGCTGGCCGACGGGCCGGTGCTCAACGAAGACGTGTTCAACTCGTCGTCGGGTGAAATGCGCGTCGCGTCGGCCGCCATCACCGCGGTGAAGAACGGCGCCGGCGAGGTCGACTGCTTCGTCGTGCAGGCGACCGACATCACCGACACCCGGCGCGCCGAACGCCAGCGCCAGGTGCTCGAAGCGCAACTGCGCGAGACCCACAAGCTGCAGGCCATCGGCACGCTGGCCGGTGGCATCGCGCACGACTTCAACAACATCCTCGGCGCGATTCTCGGCAACCTGGCGCTGGCCCAGCAGGACATCGATTCCGGCCACCCGGCGCAGGTGCGGCTGGCGCAGATCCGCCAGGCCGGCGCGCGGGCGCGCAGCCTGGTGCAGCAGATCCTCGCCTTCAGCCGGCGCCAGCCGCACGACCTGGTGGTGCAGCCGCTGCAACCGGTGCTCGAAGAGACGGTCGCCCTGCTGCGCACCACACTGCCCGCCGGCGTGGCGATCGAGCTGCGCCTGGGCGACGAGCCGCTGTGGGTCAACGCCGATGCCACGCAGATCCAGCAGGTGCTGATGAACCTGTGCACCAACGCGTCGTTCGCGGTCGGGCAGGCCGTGGGCCGCATCGAGGTCGGGCTGGAGCACCTGGCCCTGCCCGAGCGGTTGGGGCCGCTGGCGGTGCAGGGCCCGCCCGGTGACAACGCCCACCTTTGGGTGCGCGATGACGGCATCGGCATGGACGAAGCGACCCGAGCCCGGATCTTCGAACCGTTCTTCACGACCCGCGGTGCCGCCGAAGGCACGGGCCTGGGCCTGTCGGTCGTGCACGGCATCGTGGCCGAACACGGCGGGGTGATCACGGTCGAAAGCACCCCCGGCAAAGGCAGCGTGTTCCATGTGGTGCTGCCGCTGGCCGTGGGCACGGCAGACACGCCGCTCGCAGCGGGCCGCGCTGCACCCGAGCCGCACGGCGCGGGCCAGCACGTGCTCTACGTCGACGACGACGAGATGATGGTCGTGATGGTGCAAGGCCTGCTGCAGGGCGCGGGCTACCGCGTCACGACCTGCCGCAGCGCCTTGAGCGCGGTGACCTTGCTGCGTGAGGCCCCGAGGGCTTTCGACGTCGTCGTCACCGACTTCAACATGCCCGGCGGCTCGGGCCTCGACGTGGCGCGCGCCGTGCGCGCGCTGCGGCCGGGCCTGCCGGTCGTCATCAGCTCGGGCTACCTCACCGAAGAGCTGCGTGGTGCTGCCGCGCAGGCCGGTGTGCGCCACCTGCTGCAGAAGGAGAACACGGTCGAGGAACTGCGGGCCTTGTTGCGCGACGTGCTGGCGCAACAAGGCGCCTGAAACCGCGCCGCTATTCGATGCGCCAGAGCTGTGCCAGCAGCAGCTTGGGGTCGGTGTCGTCACCGGCCTGGTCGACCAACTCGGTGAAGAACGCTTCGCGGCTGGTGGCGCGTGCCGCGGCGCGCCGCACGATCACGCCGGCGATCGGGCCGATGTGTTGTGTCAGCAGCAAGCGCGCTTGTTCGGTCACGCCGTCGGCCATCGGCGTGCTGCCGAGCACCGGCAGCGCGCTCGCGGCAGGGGGTTCGGACGGCGTGGGTGGTGTGCTGCGCGCGGGCAGCAGCGCCTGGGCCTTCGCCAGAAAGGCGTCTCGTTCGTCGGCGTCGAGCGCTTCGCTGGCGATCAGCGTGACGAGCGCGTGCGCGTCGGCACTGCGCCGGGCCGTGTCGCGCACCACGAGCCGGGCCACCGGCCCGAGGTGGTCGACGAGCAGGGCCTCGATCTTGCCGAGCAGGGCGTCGTGCCACACCGGCGAAGGCGTGGTGCCGCCCGAGCTGACCGGCGCCGGGAGTGCACTGACCACCTGCGATGAAGCCGGTGCAGACGGATCGGCACGCATCGGTGCGGGCGGCAGCGTCTGCGCTGCGCTCGGCACACCACGCGGCAGCAGCACGGTGGCCGTTTCTTCGGCCGAGGGCCGCGGCGCCATCATCGTGGCGAGCGACACGTGCGGTGCGATCGGCCGGCCCGCCGCTTCGAGCAGCGCCGCGCGCATCTGCGCCGCGCTGGCGTAACGCTCTTCGGGGCGGCGTGCCAGCGCGCGGGCCACGATGGCGTTGAAACGCTCCGGCGGCGGATTCTCGATCGCCAGCGTCGACGGCGCCGGCGGCGTGTCGTGCAGCACCTGGTACATGATCTGGCTGCTGCTGCCGCGAAACGGCCTGGTTCCGGTCAGCAGCTCGTAAAACAGCGCACCGCACGAGAAGATGTCGACCCGGCAGTCGGGGGCCTCGCCGGTGTAACGCTCGGGGGCCATGTAGCCCGGCGAGCCGAGCACCGAACTCGGCTGCGTCAGGTCAGAGGCTTCGATGCGGGCGATGCCGAAGTCGGTGATCTTGAGCCGGCCGTCGGGTGCGACGAGCAGGTTCGCGGGTTTGATGTCGCGGTGCCACACGCCTTGTTCGTGCGCACATTCGAGCCCGTCGAGCAACTGCATCATCAGGCTGTTCACGTCGTCGAGCGGCAGGCGCCGCTCCTGCGCCGTGAGGTCGAGCAGCGACACGCCATGCACATATTCCATCGCGATGAACCGGTCTTCGCCCGACTCACCGTACTCGAAGACCGAGACGATGTTCGGGTGGCACAAACGGCCCGCGGCCTGCGCTTCGGTCTTGAAGCGCTGCGCCGCCATCAGGTCGTGCGCGCCCGGCCGCAGCAGCGGCGAGCGGATCGCCTTCACGGCCACGCGCCGGTGGATGTGCGGGTCGATCGCGTTGTAGACGATGCCCATCGCCCCCTGGCCGAGCACGCCGACGATCTCGTACTTGCCCAAGCGCTGCAACAACGGCTGCGCCGGGTCGCCGAGCAGGGGCCGGGCGCTCATGCTGGCGAGCTTTCAAGCAAGCGCAGCGCCTGCACCAGGCTCTTGCGCATGCGGCTGAACGACACCGCCAGCCGGCCGATCTCGTCGCGCGCCGCCGCGTTGAAGGCGGGCGCGCCGAGCTCGCCCAGGCTCACGCGATCAGCGATGCCCGAGAGCTGCGTCACCGGGCGGATCACCAGCCACCACAGCATCAGGTTGAGCACCACCGCGATGGCCGCGAACACCGCCGACAGCATGCCCATGAACAACACCCACGCGCCGTGGGCACGCGCCAGCGGCACCGCCATCGGCACCGACACGAGCTGCGCACCGACCACTTCGTTCAGCTGCCAGCCGAAGCCGTTGGCCGGGCCGTACTTGTCGACCAGCGTGCGCGGCGCGGCGTCGACCGTGCTGTGGCAGCGCAGGCAGGCGCCGTCGGTGATCTTGATCGGGCGCGCGATGTAGAGCGTGCGGCCGGCGGGGGTGTCGCGCTGGCCGATGAACTCCTTCGCCTCGGGCGACTTGCGGAATTCACCGATCACGTCGGCTTCCCATTCGATCGCCCGGTCGCGCGGGTTGGTGGGGTTGATCGTCGCTTCCTTGTAGCTGTAGTCGGCGTGGTTCTTCTGCAGCGCGGCCATCACCTCGGTGGCCGAAAACGCCGGCACCGACTGCGGCAGGAAGGCGTACTTCATCTGCGTCTCGAGCAGCGGCGCCACCTGCTTCGAGGTGTAGGCACGCACCGCGAGCGCCTTGTCGAACAGGAAACGCGCCTGCTGCAGCACCTCGTCCTGCGCGTTGCGTTCGAGCAGCTTGCGGGTGAGCAGCCCGGTAGCGCCCAGCCCGACCAGGAAGACGACCAGGAACACGAGGTTGAACTTGAACAAGAGCTTCATGGGATCTCCGTTTGCGGGGCTTGAGCGAGGGCGGGCTCGGTGGCCGGCACGGGGGTGGCTTCGGCCGGCCTGGACGCGCTGCGCCGTGCCGTGGCCATCACCACGGGTTTGGGTTTGAACTTCTCGGGAAACAGCAGGCGCGTCCACTCCGGGTGCGCGCGCAGCTCGGCCACCAGGCCGGCGCGAAAACCACGATCGCGTGCCAGTGGGGCGAAGCGCTGCACGAACGATGGCCGCAGCAGCACCTCGGCATTGATCCATGGCGCCACGCTCGCATAGGCCGGTTCGCTGCCGGCGCCGGCTTCCACGACACGCCCCTGCCACAGCAACGCGCGGCGCGGCAGCGAGTCGGCAAAAGCGCGCGGCAGGCCGTCGATCAGGTCGGCCGGCGGGCGACGATGCCGTGCGCCGGGCTGGTTGCCGCGGGCGGCGAAAGCGTCACCCTCCCTGAGCGGGCTGGCGCCGTCGGACCGGCCCTCGGCACGCTCGAACACGTCGGCGCTGCCGGTCTCGACGAACACGAGCGAAGCCTGCGGCGTGGCGCGCACGACCAGGCTGCCCGCGATGCGTGCCAGGCCGAGCTGCGGCATGGCCAGCACCACGTTCGCGGCGCCCTTGCCCGGGGCGGTGCCGAGCTTGAGCCAGCCCTGCAGCAGGTACAGCGACAAGCCACGTTCGGAGGCCGCAGCGAAAGCGCGCGGTTGCAGCAGCAGCTCGGTGGCCGGGCCGAGGTCGAGCACGGTGCCGTCGTCGAGTTCGATGCGTGCCAGGCGGGTGGTGTCAACGCTGCGCACGATGTCGTCGGCGCGCAGGCGCAGGCCTTCGGCGGCGGCGAACTCGCGCGTCTCGCGCAGCACCCTCAGGTCGCCTTCCTTGATGGTGATCACGCCGAGCGTGGGCTCGGCAGCGTGCGCGGGCAGCAGGGCGAGTGCGATCAGCAGCGCGGCGTACAGGGCGGGTCGGATCATGGCGGCGGCTCCTCACCGGGCTGGGCCGGCGTGCAGGAAGATTAGGTCTCTCCCTGCATACGGAAAATCGCTCCGAATGGGGACGTTGCCATGGTGTTCTGGGGGGGCGTATTAGGTTGCCCTCTCGAATCGCGCGGCACAATCGGAAGCCGCACCAGCCCGCCACCGCATGCTCACGCCACGCCCCGAACGCACCGAAGCGCAGGTCCGCATCGACCTGGCTGCCGCCTACCGGCTGGCCGCGCAGCGGGGCTGGGACGACACCGTCTACACCCACATCTCGGCGTCGGTGCCGGGCGAGCCGGGCGTGTACCTGATCAACCCGTTCGGCGCGCGCTTCGACGAGATCACCGCCTCGATGCTGGTCAAGGTCGACACCCGCGGCGCGGTGGTCGATGGCTCGGCAAGCCGTGTCAACCCGAGCGGTTTTGCGATCCACGGCGCGGTGCACACGGCGCGCCCCGAGGTTGAATGCGTGATGCACCTGCACAGCGCCGCCGGCGTGGCGCTGGCGATGCTGCCGGGCGGCTTGCAGCCCAGCTCGCAATGGGCGATGCGCCTGCACCGCCGGCTCGGCCGCCATGCTTACGAAGGCCTGGCCTTCGGTGCCGACGAACAGGCGCGGCTGGCCGCGAACTTGGGCCAGCTCGACGGCGTGATCCTCGAGAACCACGGCCCGCTGATGGTCGGCCGCAGTGTCGCCGAAGCCTGGATGCTGATGTACCTGCTCGACCGTGCCGCGCAAGCGCAGCTGAGCGCGATGGCCGCGAACGGCGGGCGGGTGCGCGCCGTGTCCGAAGAACTGGCGATGCTCACCTACCGGCAATGGGTCGGCGACGGCTCCGAACGCGACGGCGACATCGAATGGCCGGCGTTGCTGCGTGGCCTGGACGCCACCGACCCGAGTTACAGAAACTGAAATTCCCAACCTGAAAGAGACATCGCCATGCCCACGATCCGAGTCGAGATGTTCGAAGGCCGCACCCCGGAACAAAAACGCGCGCTTGTCGCCGCCATCACCGACGCCTGCGTGCGCACCATCGGCGCGTCGCCCGAGAGTGTCGACATCCTGCTGTTCGACATGTCGAAGCAGAACTGGGCGACGGCCGGCACGCTCTGGAGCGACAAGGCCGCGCCGCCCAAACCGGCCGGGTGACCCCGAAGAATCAGAACTGCAGGAAGGTCACGCCGGCGCCGAAGCTGGTCTGGCGGAAGTTGTAGTCGGTGAGCGTTTCGCCGTAGCCGCGAAAGGCCTGCACGAACCAGCGCAGGCCGTTGGGCTGGTCCTTGTAGATCGGGTACGTCCACTCGAACTGCAGCGCGCCGTAACGCGTGTTCTTGAGCGTGCTGCGGTACAGCAGCGAGGCGGTCTGCACACCGTGCGACCAGTTCAGCTGGAACTCGCCGCGGCCGCGGTAGGCCACGAGGTCGGGGTTGTTGTCGGTGGCGCTCGGTTCGTTGAGGCGTTGGGTCAGCCGCGCCGTCAGCCCCCAGTCGCCGCGTTCGAAACCGGTGCCGAGATACACGCGGTTCCAGCTGCGCGACAGCGGGTCCGACTGCCCGTTCGACTGGTGCGCCAGCCCGAACTGCGTGTAGCGCCACTGCCAGCCGAGCGGCAGCTCGCGCCAGTTCTTCGGCGTGGGCACGACGTAGATCATCTCGGGCTCGAAGTCGGTGTTGCGAAACGGCTTCGAGTCCTTGCCGTTCCAGACCTGCCACATCACCTGCTGCGAAAACGCCACCCACAGGTCGGCCTCGGGCAGCAGCACGTCCTGCGCGAGCTTGGTGCGCAGCGAGAGCTGGAACTTGGCTTCTTCGCGCTTGTAGTCGGGCAGCGACACGGGGGCCTGCGTCGGCGACTGCGGCGTGCGGTTGATGCGGCTGGTGATGTGGATCGGCAGCACGTAGTTCGGGCGGAAGCCGACGAAGTTGAAGATGCCGCGCTTGTCGGCCGGCTCCAGCTCCCAGTACTTCGACATCAGCGTCGTCTGTGCCTTGGGCTCGGTGCTGCCGGGCAGCGTGGCGCCGGTGGGCGCGAGCAGCGAGGTCGAGGGCGGCGTGGCCGCCACCGGCAACGCTTCCTGCGCCGGTGGCACGGTGGGTGCCGCGGCGCGGCCGGCGAGCTTGTCGTAGCAGGCGAGGCGGTCGGTCGATGCGCCGATCGCGGCGCAACTCTCCAGCGTCGGCGCATCGGCGGTCTGGGCGATGGCAGCGGCCGAGAGGCACGAAGCCAGCAGCCCCGCGGCAACGGTGTGGGGCAGGGCGAGGGCGGGAAAAGGCATCGTGCGGGCCGGTGGCGTGGACCGCGCGGAGTGTAGGGGCAGCCCGGCCGGGTCGCTTCAGCGCACGCCTTTGCCCGGCCAGGCCGGCCGCGCGCGGTCGGGCCCGGGCGGGAACTGCGGCGGCTTCACACCGAGCTTGTCGATCTGGGCGAGCGCCGTGGCCAGCGCCACTTCGAGCTGCCGGTCGCTGCCGGTCGCGGCGTCCTGCGGCGCGTTGTCGATCTCGATCGTCGGGTCGGTGCCGTGGTTCTCGACACCCCAGCCGACATCGCTGAACCAGAACGCGAACTCGGGCTGCGTGGTCTCGGTGCCGTCGATCAGCTTGTGGCGCGGCCAGATGCCGACCACGCCGCCCCAGGTGCGCATGCCCACCAGCGGGCCGATGCCCATCAGCTTGAAGTTGTGCGAGAAGATGTCGCCGTCGGAACCGGCGTGTTCGTTGGTGAGCGCCACCACCGGGCCGGCCGCGGCCTCGTCGGGGTAGGGCGTGGGCTGGCCCCAGCGTTGCGTGGCCCAGGCGATGCGCTTGCGTGCGACTTTTTCCAGCAGCAGTTGCGACACATGGCCGCCGCGGTTGTAGCGCACGTCGACGATCAGCGCGTCGCGGTCGCATTCGGTCGCGAAGTAGCGGTGGAACTCGGCGAAGCCGGCCGCCACCATGTCGGGCAGGTGGAAGTAGCCGACACGCCCGTTCGATTGCTCGTGCACCCAGACGCGGTTGTGTTCGACCCACTCGCGGTAACGCGCCGGCACTTCGTCGGCCAACGTCGTCACGAGCACGTTGCGGGTGCTGGCCGACTCGCCAGCGCCCGAGGCCAGCGTGAGCTCGACCTTGGTGCCGGCCTGGTGCACCAGCAGGCTTTGAGGCGGCCGCTCGCGCGAGACCCGCTGGCCGTTGACGGCGACGATGCGCTCGCCAAGCTTCGCTTCCACGCCCACGGCATTGAGCGGCGAGTCGGCGCCGCTGTCCCAGGCGTCGCCGCTGACGATGCGCGTCAGCTCATAGCTCGCATCGGCTTCGACGAAGCGCGTGTCGGCCGCCAGGCCACCGAGCGCCACCTGTGGCGGCCGGCGGTGGTCGCCACCCATCTCGTAGGCGTGCGAGGTGCCGAGCTCGCCTTGCATTTCCCACACCACGTCGGACACGTCGGCGCGGGTGGCGGCGCGTTCGATCAGCGGTGCGTAGCGGGTGTACACGCCGGCCCAGTCGATGCCCGACATGTTCGCAGCCCAGAACTGGTGGCGCTGCAGGCGCCAGACCTCGCGCAGCATCTGGCGCCATTCGCGCCGCGGCTCGACCGACAGGCGGATGCGCTCGAGATCGAGCCAGCCGCTCTTGCGCGACGGCCCGCCGTTGCCCGGCTCCTTGTCGGCCTCGGGTTGGCGGTTGACGCTGATCGCGCGCACGCGCTTGCCCTCGCGCAAGACCAGCGTGCTGTGGTCGGCGGCGAGTTCGAAGGCGTCGGCCTTGTCGGCCAGCGGCTCGGTGCGTTGCGTCGCGAAGTCGAACACTTCGAGGCGCGCCGACGTGTCCTTGTGGCCGCCGCGGCCGTGCGCGCCGACGATGCCGAGCACGCTCCACACCAGCTTGCCGCCGGCTGCGCCGACGAGTTTGCCGAAGCGGTTCTCGCTGACCGGGAACGGTGCCACACGCTGCGCGATGCCGGCCAGGTCGACGCGCATCGGCAGCGTCGCGTCGGCTTCGGCCTTGGCGTCCTTGGCCCCCGGCTTCTCGGGCGCCAGGCCCTTGGGCGCCGTCTCGAACGGCGGGCTGCCGCCGGCCTGCAGCGCGATCAGGTAGGGCCGCGCGGCGCGCGGGAAGCTCAGCTCGAACTGCACGCTGTCGTAGACCGGGTCGAAGGTGCGCAGCGACAGGAAGTAGAGGTACTTTCCCGCAGCGTCGAACGCCGGGCTGTAGTCGCGGAACTCGGCTTGCGTGACGAGCGTGCTGCTGCCCGCTGCCACGTCGAAGAGCTTGATCGCCGTGTGGCGCATGCTGGTCTGGAAGCTGTAGGCCAGCCAGGTGGCGTCGGGCGACCAGGCCAGGTCGTCGCTGCGGCCGTTGTCGCTGCGGTCGACTGAGGTCAGCGTGCCGCTCGCCACATCGCCGATCAGCACTTCGTTGCGGTGGTTCGCGATGGCGACCAGCGTGCCCTTGGGCGCTGCGCGCAGGTTGCTGACGTGGCCCACGTCCCACGGCAGCGCGCGCGCCACGCCGCCTTCGAACAGCGTGATCTGCTCTTCGCCCGACGCATCGCTCACCGCGACCAGCGTATTGCCGTCGGCCAGCCACTGGCCGTGGCGCAGGCGCGCGGCCGCCTCACCGGCCGCGCCCGCATCGGCCACGTGCTGGCGCACCGCGCCTTCCCACAGCGCCATCGTGAACAGCTGGCCGCGCGCGTCGAGCGCCACGCTGTGGCCGGCCGGGTGCACGTGCACGCCGCCCAGGTGATCGGCGGCCGGCACGAACTTGCGGGCGGCCTGGGTGCGGTGGGCCGGCGTGTCGATCTCGATCGGACGCGTGGTGCCGGCCGCGGGGTCGAACAGCCACAAGGCCGCGCCGCACTGGTAGACGATGCGCTGGCCGTCGCTCTGCGCGTGGCGCGCGTA
>Ga0073925_1000283_pt1 | contig 10122 bp, 8 predicted proteins | sample GWRWT4_21May14_FD_70952 | JGI IMG/M metagenome (GOLD analysis project Ga0073925, IMG submission 70952) | Sand microcosm microbial communities from a hyporheic zone in Columbia River, Washington, USA - GW-RW T4_21-May-14 | ecosystem: Engineered > Artificial ecosystem > Sand microcosm >...
GGTCGAGGTGATGCCGCCCGGCACGGTGTCTTCCGCGCCGGTATTGCCGCCCGGCAGGCTGACCGGATCGCCCGTGCCCTCAAGCTTGAGGCAGGATCCGCAGGCCAGGCAGCAGCCCGGATCGTGATCCGCAGGCTTGGCGGCATCCACCGTAACCGCGCTTTGCCCGGCATTTCGTCCGCCGCCAAAAGGCATGGCATCGACGTCCCAGAGCCAACCGGAAGCCAGTTCATTCGCAGACCCGAACAATCGCATTCCCTAGTTCCTCCCGGTCACCCTGCGGTGCGAAGTACTTCGGCCACATCTTTGGCCAGCAAGTCAATTTCGCGCAATTCCAGCTTCTTGTCCATCACGTCGACTGCAATTGCCGGATGTTTTCTTACCGCCCTGCCAAGACGCGAGGTAAACGCGGCTTCCACGCTTGCCGGTGCGTCCAGCCGGACTTGAATGGTGATCCAGCGCCCCTTGCCAGGCAGGGGCGCGGCCGACACAGGAATCAGGCGCACTTTCAGCGCAGGCTCGATCGCGCGGACAAAGCGGGCGCAGATCGCCGCGCGGGTCAAGGCTGGCGATCCCTTGGCCTTGCCGGTCAAGGCGCAGTGGAATTCCACTGCCGGCCGGAGTGGCGCATTTGCAGCGTCGACTGGCTCAGGCATGACCAATGCCGCTCCTCCCAAGGATAGCGCTGCCAGCACCGAAATCAGCCCTGCGCGAACTAGCATGAAACACCCCTGGCAGGCCTGATGATCCCGTCAAGCCAGAGCTAGACGCAGCGGTATTGCCATAAGGTGAATGATGCGCTGCGGCGCTTTTCAGCGCGCAAAGGTCGTGTTGGTAATGTCGAGTGCTTCCGCGCAGGCGCTGCAACCCGGGCGCAGCGCCAGGGTGTGATTGCAGGACTGGTGAGTCAGCAGCAATGGCGGTCCCTTGGCGTCGGCGTACCAGCGATCACCCCAGTGCAGCAGCGCCAGGAGTACCGGATAGAGATCGCGGCCTTTCTCAGTCAGGCGATACTCAAACCGGCTGGCATGCGCCGAATAGGGCATGGCGCGGATGATCCCCTGGGTCAGCAGCCGCTCGATCCGGTCGGACAGGATGTTGCTGGCCATCAGCGTATCGCGCTGGATGTCGTCGAACCGGTGAATGCCCGTAAAGCAGGCGCGCACCACCAGCGTGGCCCAGCGATCGCCGAACAGCTCGATCACCGAATCGACCATCATCCGGTCGCCGCGTTTGGCGGTCACGCTGGGCATGCGGCGGCGGCCATAGACCGGGGTGACCTGACTGAGGCCTGGCCCCGGCTCCCAGCTGACCGCGCGTGGGTCGATCGGATCGTGGCAGTTCTCGCAGAGCGCCTGCGGCACACTGGCCTGTCCGCAGGTCCGGTGGTGCAACGTGACCTTGTAGGCACGGTCTCCTGGGGCCCACAGGTGCTGCCAGCGCAGGATCATCAAGGCGACCGGAAACAGCTCACGCCCCTTCTGGGACAGCCGGTATCCGCCGCGCAGCTCTTGCGGCTTTTCAAGGACACCAGCTTCGATCAGCCGGGTCAGCCGGTTGCTGGCCACCGAACGGGCCAGGCCGGTTTCCTCGACAAATTCGCCGAACAGGTGCCGCCCGAGGAAGGCCTGCTCCAGGATCAGCAGGACCGGAACGTCGCCCACCACCTCGAGCGCGCGCCAGATCGAGCAGGCCCTGATCGTTTGGTGCTCCATCCCGGTCTCGTCTCCGGCGTTCAGCGACTGGCCGCAATCACCCGCGGCTCAAGTGGATAGGGCCGATCACGCACCTCGGCAATCCGCAAGCCATTGTCTTGCCAGGCCGAGGCGAGGGCCGGTCCCGCAAGCAGTGTGCCTGCGGGACCGGGTGTGGATCAGAACTTGCCCTGGACCTGCACCGCGATGTTGCGGGTCCGGTCGAAGATCCCGGTGTAGGCCACGCCGGTGTTGCCAGTCAGCGTGGTCGAAAGCGGCAACTGGCCTGCGGTCAGCACGATCCGCTGGTTGGTCAGGTTGCGGCCGACCAGCGCGATCTCCCACTGGCCGTCGTCTGCGCCCACCGCGATACGCGCGCCCAGCTTGGCATAGGGGGCCTGCTCGGTGAAGGTATCGAGCACGTTCCCGGCCCGGTAGCGGCTCGAGAAATCGACGTTCACATTGGCGGTGAACTTCATGTTCTCAGCCACAGGCTGGTTGAAGTCGATCGCCGCGCTGCCCGACCACTTCGGCGCGAAAGTGGCGCTGGCCCCGGTGTAGTCGCAGAAATTGGGCGCGACGTTGGGGGTGAAGCCATAGGGGCACTGGCCCTGCTTCCAGTCGGTGTATTTGAAGTCAAGATAGGCCACCGAGCCGCTAAGCTGCAGGCTGCGGCCGATCCCGACCCGGGCTTCGGCTTCGATCCCCTGGACCTTCGCGGCCGAGGCGTTGTTGACGTTGAAGCCGATCCCACCGTCAAAGACGTTGGTCTGCAAGTCCTTGTACTTGGTGTGGTAATAGCTCAGCGCCAGCTGCACGTTGCGGCTCTTGTACTTCAGCCCGCCTTCGAAGTTATCGGCCTTTTCGGGGCGGAACTGGAAGGCGCCCGGGAAGCCCGGTGTGGTCGGCAAGGCGTTCGAACGAATGTCGAACCCGCCGGCCTTCACCCCGCGCGCGTAAGAGCCATAGAGCATCAGCTCGGACGTCACGTCGAACTGGATATTGGCCATTGGCGTGGTCGAGTTTTCGGTGAAGCTGCCGCTGATCGAGTGATCGACAACGCGCAGCGCCGACCAGACCGCGCGAACGTTGGCGATCGGGAAAATGTTGGTCGGTCCTTTGACGATCACCAGGTTGCGGTCGCCCGACTTGGATTCGCTGTTGAAGCGCACCCCGGCGGTGATCCGCAGTTGTTCGGTGATGGACAGCGTGCCCTGGGCAAAGGCCGACCACAGTTCCGAGGTCTGCTTGAACTGGCGTTCGCTGCGGGTATCGGCCAGCACCCGGAACGGCATCGGCAGCGAGTTCATGAAGCTGCCGAAGATCACATAGTCCTCGGCGCTCAGCCGCGAGGACTGGTAGTAGCCGCCGATGATGTATTTGAACTTGCCGTTGTCGGGCGAGGTCAGGCGCACTTCCTGCGACAGCTGGTCGTAGGTTTCGGCCTGGTTGGTGGCATCGAGGATGTTGTGCTGGATGTAATCGACGTCCAGCCGTTCCTTGGCCGAATAGTGGACATAGCCCGAAGTCAGGTCGATCGAGTGCTCGCCCGCGGCGATCTTGACCCCCAGAGTGGTGTTGAACACCTTGGTCCGGCTGTCAAAGCCGCTGTTCTGGCTGCGCCAGTCGAGATTGGTCTCGACTGACGAAAAGAACGGGTTGGTGGCATAGGTCCCGCGTGCGGTGAAGTTTTCACGCGGCTGGCCCAGCGTTTCAAAATCGGCATATTCCATCTTGAGCGAGGCTGCGACCGGGCCGCTTTCGGCCTTGAGCGTGCCGCGGAAGAAATAGGTGGTGGCGTTGGGATCGTCGCGGTTCAGCGTGGTGTTGAACATATAGCCGCCAAACTTGCGGTAGTAACCGACCACGCGCATCCCGGCATTGTCGGAGAACGGCACATTGACCACGCCAGTCAGCTGGGTTTCGCGGTGCTCGAACTCGTAGGAGGCAATTCCCTGCACTTCGACATCGCGGCCCGGTTCGCGGTTGACCACGCTGATTGCGCCGGCGATCGCGTTCTTGCCAAACAGCGTCGGCTGCGGCCCGCGCAGCACTTCGATCCGCTGGACATCGACGATCGGCATGCGGATCAGCTGATCGCGGCCATAGTAGACCCCGTCGATGAACATCGCGGCGGACTGTTCGAAGCCCTTGTTGTCGCCCGAGGAGATCCCGCGGATCGAGATGCGGTTGGCGATCCCGGTCTGGGTGATGCGCAGGTTGGGAACGCTGGAGGCGACCTGTTCCATGTTGGCAGTGCCCATGGCCGCAAGCTTTTCCCCGCTGACCGCCGCAATCGAGATCGGCACGCGCGAAATGCTTTCGCTGCGCTATTGCGCGGTGACCACGATCTCTTCCAGCTCGCCTTCCTCGACAGGAGCCTCGGCATCCTGAGCGAAGGCGAGCTGCGGGCAACCCAGCGCGGTACCGGCCAGAATTGCGACCAAAATCTTTTTCATGAAAATCCTCCCCTCGTGCAAGCCCGGCCCCTTACGCAGGGCTTTCTTGCTTGTCACGCCAGAATAACCCACATAAGTTCGCTTATGCAAGTCAGAATCAGAAAGGCCGATTGACCGATGGGCAGACTGCCGCCCGCCCTGACCCGGAACCTGCGCCTGCCGGCTATCGCCGCGCCGATGTTCCTGGTTTCCGGGCCGGAAATGGTGATCGCCGCCTGCCGCGCCGGAGTCATCGGCTCGTTCCCGGCACCCAATGCGCGGACCGCTACGGACCTTGAGAACTGGGTGACGCAGATCGAAATGGCGCTGGCCGGGGATAACCATGCCGCGCCCTGGGCAATCAACCTGGTGGTCCATCCATCGAACGATCGTTTCCCATCAGACCTAGAATGCGTTGTGCGTTACAAGGTGCCGCTGGTGATCACCGCACTGGGCAGCCCGGCACGGGTGGTCGATGCGGTCCATGCCTATGGCGGGCTGGTCTTCGCCGATGTCAATTCGGTCGGCTTTGCGCGCAAGGCGGCGGCAGCCGGGGTCGATGGGCTGGTGCTGGTCGCGGCTGGCGCTGGCGGGCACACCGGGCAGACCGCGGGCTTCGCCTTTGTCGAGGAAGTGCGGCAGTTCTGGCAGGGGCCGATCGTGCTGGGCGGGGCAATCTCTACCGGCCAGGCGGTGCGCGCCGCCGAAGTGCTGGGGGCGGACCTGGCCTATCTCGGCACCGCGCTGATTGCCGCTGAGGAAAGCCTGGCGATGCCCGAATACAAGGACATGGTCGTGGCTGCCGGGGCCGAAGATATCGTACCCTCAAAGGGCATTACCGGCGTCACCGCCAACTGGCTCAGGCTCAGCCTGATCGCGGCCGGGCACGATCCCGCCAACATGCCCGAGGACAAGCAGCCCAATTTCGAGAATGCCCAGGACGATGCCAAGGCCTGGAAGAATGTCTGGTCGGCCGGCCAGGGGGTTGGCGCGGTTAAGGCTGAAGAACCGCTGGCGCAGATTGTCGCGCGGCTTGAACAAGAATACGACGCGGCATGCAAGCTGCCGCGCTTTGCGATGAAGGAGTGAGGCTATGACTGTGGAACTGGTCGGAACCGTGCGTTCGACACTGAAGAACACCGATCATCCCTATATGCAGGGCGCCTGGCGGCCCAGCTTCAACGAATGGAACGCGATTTTCACGAACGGCGACGCCGAAGTGATCGGCACGATCCCCGATGACATCGACGGGGTTTACGTGCGCACCGGCGAGGTTCCGGTCCACGAGCCGATCGGGCGCTATCACCCCTTCGACGGCGACGGGCAGATCCATTCGATCAGCTTCAAGAATGGCCGCGCCTCCTATCGCAGCCGGTTCGTGCGGACCAAGGGCTTTCAGGCCGAGCAGGAAGCCGGACAAGCGCTGTGGGCGGGCCTTATGGAGCCCCCGCACAAGAGCACGCGGCCCGGCTGGGGGGCGCAGGAATGGCTCAAGGATTCAAGCTCGACCGACGTGGTAGTCCATGCCGGCAAGATCCTCTCCTCGTTCTACCAGTGCGGCGAGGGTTACCGGCTCGATCCGTTCACGCTCGAACAGTTCGGGACCGAAGGCTGGGTCCCGCTCGACGGGATTTCCGCGCATACCAAGGTGGACGAGGCGACCGGCGAGCTGTTGTTCTTCAACTATTCGAAGCACGCCCCCTACATGCATTACGGGGTGGTCGGGCCGGACAACAAGCTCAAGCACTATATCCCGGTGCCACTGGCAGGACCCCGACTGCCGCACGACATGGCCTTCACCAGGAACTACGCCATCGTCAACGACATGCCGCTCTACTGGAACCCCGAACTGCTCGAGCGCAATCTCCACGTGGTCCAGTTCCACCCCGACCAGAAAACCCGCTTCGGGATCATCCCGCGGATGGGCCAGAGCGAGGACATCCGCTGGTTCGAAGCCGAGCCGACCTATACGCTGCACTGGCTCAACGCCTGGGAAGAAGGCGACGAGATCATCCTCGACGGCTATTTCCAGGAAGAACCCCAGCCCAAGTCGCACCCCGATGCCCCCGACGGGCTGGAACGGATGATGGCCTATCTCAGCCAAGGGCTGATGAAACCCAAGCTGCACCGCTGGCGCTTCAACCTGAAGACCCGGCAGACCAGCGAAGAGCGGCTCGACGACCGGATTCTGGAGTTCGGGATGTTCAACCAGAAGTACGCAGGCAAGCCCTATCGCTATGCCTATTCGGCGGTGCCCGAACCTTACTGGTTCCTGTTCACCGGATTGGTCAAGCATGACCTGGAGACCGGAACCAGCGAGGAGATCAGCTTCGGCCCGGGCCGCTATGGCAGCGAAAGCCCCTTTGCCCCGCGCGTGGGTGCCAAGGATGAGGACGACGGCTACCTCGTCTCGTTCATCGCCGATGTCGAAAATGACCGCAGTGAATGCGTGCTGATCGACGCCAAGAACTTCGCCGCCGGGCCAGTCTGCCGGATAGTTCTGCCCGAACGGTTCTGTTCGGGCACGCACTCGGTCTGGGCCAATGGCGACGATATCGGCATGGGGCCGAATACCGTGCTGGCCGGCTAGGCGATGATCCTGGCAGGGGAGAACAAGCGCCAGGCATATCGAGACAGCGGCTGGTGGGGTGACAAGACCCTGGCCCAGATGTTCGAAGCCAATGCGCAAGCACACGCCGACCGGGTGGCGCTGGTCGATGCGCCCAATCGCGCGGACTTTGCTTTTGGCGAGCAGCGGCGGCTGACCTATGCCCAGATGCGCGAGGAGGTGGACCGCTATGCCGGGGCCTTGCTCGCGGCAGGGATCGGCAAGGATGACGTAATTGTCATCCAGCTGCCCAATATTAGCGAGTTCGTTTCGCTGTACTTCGCAGCGGCGCGGATCGGGGCGATTGTCAGCCCGGTGGCAGTCCAATACCGCAGCCATGAGCTTTCGGCGATGTTCGGCATCGTCGAACCCAAGGCCTTCATCTGCGGCACCCGGATGCACCACGCCGATCACCTGGGGGTGGTGCGGCCGCTGCTGGGCGATGCCATCACGCTGATGACTGTCGGCCCCGATGCGCCCGGCGATGCGATCGACCTGTGGACCGAACCGGCCCGCGCCGAACTGCTCGCCGCACACCTGGCTGCAACCACAGTCGACGCCGACGATGTCTTCACGATCTGCTGGACATCGGGCACCACCGGCATTCCCAAAGGCGTGCCGCGCAGCCACAACCACTGGGTCGGGATCGCACCCGGAACTTACGGCCCCGCGCGGCTGCAAGACGGCGATGTGATGCTCAACCCCTTCCCGCTGATCAACATGGCCTCGATCGGCGGAATCACGATGAGCTGGCTCAGGATCGCAGGCACCATGGTGCTGCACCATCCGTTCGATCCGCAAGTCTATCTGGGCCAGATCGCGCGCGAACGGCCCAGCTTCACCATTGCCCCGCCAGCCGTGCTCAACATGCTGCTGCAGAACGAGGCGCTGCTGGCGCAAGTCGATCTCTCAAGCCTGCGCACGATCGGCTCGGGCTCGGCCCCCTTGGCCCCGGCGATGGTCCAGGGTTATCAGGAGCGGCTGGGTCTGCCGGTGATCAACATCTTCGGATCAAACGAAGGCATGACCCTGATCACCGGACCCGACGATGTCCCCGATCCGGTTGAGCGCGCGAGCTATTTCCCCAACGGATTGGATCTGGTGCCGTTCTATGGCCAGACCCCGCAGCGGATCATGGCAAGCCGCCTGGTCCCGCCCGAAGGCGGCGAGGTAATCACCGCCGAGGAAGTGCCGGGCGAATTGCAGATCCGCGGCCCCGCCGTGTTCGAAGGCTACTGGAAGGCCCCCGAACAGACCGCCGCGGCCTTTACCGATGACGGCTGGTTCAAGACCGGCGACCTGTTCCAGAGCGAACAGGCCGGGCGGTTCCTGCGCTTTGTCGGGCGTTGCAAGGACCTGATCATCCGCGGCGGGGTGAACATTTCCCCCGAAGAGATCGACCAGCTGCTGAGCGGGCATCCCTTGCTGGCCGAAGCCTGCGCTTTCTCGCTGCCCGATCCGGTGCTGGGAGAGCGGGTCGGGCTGGCCTATGTTCCGCGCGGGGCGGACGATGTGCCGCTCGAAGCCGTAACCGCGTTCCTGCGCGAACGCGACATGGCGGTGTTCAAGCTGCCCGAACGGCTGTTCCGTTTCGACACGCTGCCGCGCAATGTGACCAACAAGGTGATGCGCAGCGAAGTGCGCGACCTGGCGCTCGAAATGATGGAACAGGGAGACAAACCATGACCGCGGAAGTCTATGTCCTGGGCGGGGCCCAGAGCGATTTTGCCCGCAACCTCGAACGCGAGGGCGGCGGCATGTTCGAGCTGTTCCGCGATGTCGCCGAAGCCGCTTTCGCCGCGACCGGGATCGAACCCAAAGAGGTGGAGACCGCCCACGTCGGCAATTTCGTGGGCGAACTGTTCGCCGGGCAAGGCCAGCTCGGCGGGTTCTTCGGCCACGTCCACCCGGACCTGGCTGGCGTACCTGCCTCGCGCCACGAAGCCGCCTGTGCCTCGGGCTCGATCGCGCTGCTCGCCGCCGGGGCCGAGATCGAGGCGGGCCGCTATGGCCTGGCGCTGGTGCTGGGGATCGAGCTGATGCGCAACGTTCCCGGCCAGCGCGCCGCCGAATATCTCGGCTCGGCCGCCTGGGCCGGGCGCGAGGCGCAGGAGGCCACGTACTTGTGGCCCTACATGTTCTCAGACGTTGCCCGCGAGTATTCCGAACGCTTCGGGCTGGACCGCGCGCACCTCAACGCGATCAGCGAGATCGCCTTCAGCAATGCCAAGCGCAATCCCAATTCACAGACCCGCGGCTGGGCGATCACGCCTGAGCACCTGAGCGACAGCAACGACGAGCTCAACCCACCGATCGAAGGCAGCTTGCGCAAGGCCGATTGCGGACAAGTGACCGATGGTGCGGCGGCAGTCTTCCTCGCCTCGCGCGAAGTGGCCGAACGCTATGCCAAACGGCGCGGAATCGCGCTCGATGCGATCCCCCGCATCAAGGGCTGGGGCCACACCACCGCGCCCTTGCTCTACTCCGCCAAGATCAGCGCCAGCCGCGGCCAGCCTTATGTCTTCCCCTCAGTCCGCAAGGCGATGACCGACGCGCTGGGCCGCGCGGGCATGGCCGATGTCTACAGTTGCGACGGGGTCGAAGTGCACGACTGTTTCTCGATCACCGAATATATGGCGATCGACCATTTCGGGATTACCCCGCCGGGCGAATCATGGCGCGCGGTAGAGGACGGCACGATTGCGCTGGGCGGCAGGTTGCCGGTCAATCCTTCGGGCGGGCTGATTGGCCTTGGCCATCCGGTCGGCGCGACCGGGGTTCGCATGATCCTCGACGCCTGGCGGCAAGTGACCGGCAATGCCGGCGATTACCAGGTCGAAGGCGCGAAGAACTTCGCCACTTTCAACGTCGGCGGCAGCGCCACCACTTCGGTCAGCTTTGTGGTCGGCGTCTGAGCGGGTGAACGACGTTTTCCTCTACGATGCATTGCGCACCCCGCGCGGTAAGGCGCGCGCCGATGGCGGACTGGCCGCGCTGACCCCGCCTGAACTGGTGGGTGTTCTGGTCGATGGTTTGCGCGACCGCTGCGGAGAGGCCGCTGCCGACCCCGGCGCACTGCTGCTCGGCTGCGTCACTCAGGCCGGGGCGCAAGGCGGGCATCTGGCCCTCACCGCCAAGCTAGAGTCCGGCCTGCCCGACAGCTGCGCCGCGCAGACGCTCAACAATTACTGCTCCTCGGGCCTCAGCGCGATCGGCCATGCGGTGGCCATGATCGCTTCGGGGCAGGAGCGCGCGGTGCTGGCCGGCGGGGTCGAAATGATGAGCCGCGTGCCGTTCCTCTCCGACCGCGCCGACTACTACACTGCCACCGACCTGCCCCCGCACCAGCGGTTCCTTCCCCCGGTGCTCGCCGCCGACCGGC
>Ga0073925_1000286_pt1 | contig 10038 bp, 9 predicted proteins | sample GWRWT4_21May14_FD_70952 | JGI IMG/M metagenome (GOLD analysis project Ga0073925, IMG submission 70952) | Sand microcosm microbial communities from a hyporheic zone in Columbia River, Washington, USA - GW-RW T4_21-May-14 | ecosystem: Engineered > Artificial ecosystem > Sand microcosm >...
CCGATCCGCTGCTGATGCTGCGTGCCGCGAGCACAGCACCGATCCGCAAGAAGCCGGGCCGCACGGAGTACCAGCGTGGCGTGGTCACGCGCGCGGCCGACGGCGGCTGCCAGGTCACGCTGACCGGCTCGCAAGGCTCGGGCATCCTGCGCAGCATGAGCGAGGCCAATGGCCTCGTCGTGCTGCACCACGAACAAGGCAACGTGGCCGCCGGCGAGCTCGTCGACGTGCTGCCCTTCGACGGCCTGGTCTGAGCGTTACTGGCGCGCGGCCAGCCGCTTCCAGGTCTCGACCACCGAGTCGGGGTTGAGCGAGATCGAGACGATGCCTTCGTCGGCGAGCCAGTCGGCGAAGTCGGGGTGATCGCTCGGGCCCTGGCCGCAGATGCCGACGTACTTGCCGGCCGCCACGCAGGCCTTGATGGCACGCGAGATCATCATCTTGACGGCAGGGTCGCGTTCGTCGAAGTCCTTGGCCAGCAGCTCCATGCCCGAGTCACGGTCGAGGCCGAGCGTGAGCTGCGTCAGGTCGTTCGAGCCGATCGACATGCCGTCGAAGTGTTCGAGGAACTGTTCGGCCAGGATCGCGTTGCTCGGCACCTCGCACATCATGATGATCTTCAGGCCGTCGGTGCCGCCTTCGGCCGCGCGCTTCAGGCCGCGGTCGGCCAGCATGCCGATCACGGCCTTGGCCTGGCCGAGCGTGCGCACGAAAGGCACCATGATCTCGACGTTCGTCAGGCCCATCTCGTTGCGCACGAACTTCAGCGCCTCGCACTCCATCGCGAAGGCTTCGCCGAAGGTTTCGCTCACGTAACGCGAGGCGCCGCGAAAGCCGAGCATCGGGTTCTCTTCTTCCGGCTCGTAGCGCGAGCCGCCGATCAGCTTGCGGTACTCGTTGCTCTTGAAGTCGGAGAGCCGCACGATCACCGGCTTGGGCCAGAACGCCGCGCCGATCGTGGCGATGCCCTCGACCAGCTTGTCGACGTAGAAGGCGCGCGGCGACGCGTGGCCACGCGCGACGCTCTCGACCGCCTTCTTCAGGTCGCTGTCGATGTTCGGGTAGTCGAGGATCGCCTTCGGGTGCACGCCGATGTTGTTGTTGATGATGAATTCGAGCCGCGCCAGGCCGACGCCGCTGTTGGGCATCTGCGCGAAGTCGAAGGCGAGCTGCGGGTTGCCCACGTTCATCGTGAACTTGACCTTGCAGGGCGGCATCTCGCCACGCTGCACGTCGGTCACTTCGGTCTCGAGCAGGCCGTCGTAGATGTAGCCGGTGTCGCCTTCGGAGCAGGCCACCGTGACGAGCGCGCCTTCGGTCAGCACGTCGGTTGCGTCGCCGCAGCCCACGACCGCCGGGATGCCGAGCTCGCGCGCGATGATCGCCGCGTGGCAGGTGCGCCCGCCGCGGTTGGTGACGATCGCCGAAGCGCGCTTCATCACCGGCTCCCAGTTCGGGTCGGTCATGTCGGTCACGAGCACGTCGCCGGCCTGCACGGTGTCCATGTCGGCCAGGCTGTGCACGATGCGCACCGGGCCGGTGCCGATCTTCTGGCCGATCGCGCGGCCTTCGGCCAGCACCGTGCCGCTGCTCTTGAGCTTGTAGCGCTGCTCGACCTTGCCTTCCTGCTGGCTCTTCACCGTCTCGGGCCGGGCCTGCAGGATGTAGAGCTGGCCGTCGCTGCCGTCCTTGCCCCATTCGATGTCCATCGCGCGGCCGTAGTGCTGCTCGATCGTCAGCGCGTAGCCGGCGAGTTCGCTCACGTCGGAGTCACTGAGCGAAAAACGGTTGCGGTGTTCGTGCACCGTGTCGACCGTTTTCACGAGCCGGCCGCTGGCGGCCTTTTCTTCGGGCGTGGCGAACTCCATCTTGATCAGCTTGGAGCCGAGGTTGCGGCGGATGATCGCGTGCTTGCCCGCGCGCAGCGCGGGCTTGTGCACATAGAACTCGTCGGGGTTCACGGCGCCCTGCACCACCGTTTCGCCGAGGCCGTAGCTCGAGGTGATGAACACCACGTCCTTGAAGCCGCTTTCGGTGTCGATCGTGAACATCACGCCGGCGGCGCCGAGGTCGGAGCGCACCATGCGCTGCACACCCGCCGACAAGGCCACGTCGCTGTGCGCGAAGCCCTTGTGCACGCGGTAGCTGATGGCGCGGTCGTTGTAGAGCGAGGCGAACACCTCTTTCATCTTCGCCAGCACTTCGGTGATGCCGACGACGTTGAGAAAGGTTTCCTGCTGGCCGGCGAACGACGCGTCGGGCAGGTCTTCGGCCGTGGCCGACGAGCGCACCGCGAACGATGCCCCGGGGTTGCCGGCCGTCAGCTTGGCGAACTCCGCGCCGATGGCAGCGTCGAGCTCGGGCGGGAACGGCGTGGTCTCGATCCAGTGGCGGATCTCGGCGCCGGCCGCGGCCAGCGCCCGCACGTCGTCGGTGTTGAGGGTGGCCAGGCGCGCTTCGATGCGCTCGGCCAGGCCGTTGTGCTTCAGGAACTGGCGGAAAGCATGCGCCGTGGTGGCGAAGCCGCCGGGTACCCGCACGCCCGAGGCGGCCAGTTGGCTGATCATTTCGCCGAGCGAGGCGTTCTTGCCGCCGACCGCTTCGACGTCGGTCATTCTCAGGTGTTCGAACGGGGCGACCAGGGCGGTCGCCAGGGGGCTGCTTGACATGGGAAAGCTCCAGGATGGTGAAAAACCGGTGCTTCTCTGTCTTGGCGGCGGCAACCCGAGCAGCGCTCGAGGGTTGCGGCGGTCCGAGCGCACACCCGGCCCGAGGAAGTCTCTGCGGGGGTGGGAGCGGCGTTCATCGGGTGCGGCAGTGGAAGCGTGGGATCGATTCTAGGGGCGAACTGCCTATCATCGTCCCCACCCCCCACGAACCGGCGCCGCCCTTCGCAACCATGGCCAATCGCACTGTCTTCTTCATCTCCGACGGCACCGGCATCACGGCCGAAACCTTCGGCAACTCGATCCTGTCGCAGTTCGCTGTTCGGCCGCGCCACGTGCGCCGGCCGTTCATCGACACCGCCGACAAGGCGCACCAGGTGCTGCGCGAAATCAACCACACGGCCGACACCGAAGGCCGCAAGCCGATCGTGTTCATCACGCTGGTGAACCCGGAAATCCTGGCGATCGTGAAGAGCGAGTCCAAGGGCCTGGTGCTGGACATGTTCAACACCTTCATCGAGCCGCTCGAAGCCGAGTTCGGCATGACCTCGAACCACCGCGTCGGCCGCTTCGCCGACGTGTCGAAAAGCCAGGAGTACACCGACCGCATCGAGGCGATCAACTTCTCGCTGACGCACGACGACGGCCAGTCGTCGAAAAACCTGGCCCAGGCCGACGTGATCCTGGTCGGCGTGAGCCGCAGCGGCAAGACGCCGACCTCGCTGTACCTGGCGATGCAGCACGGCATCAAGGCCGCGAACTACCCACTGATCCCGGAGGACTTCGACCGCGGGCAGATCCCGTCGTCGCTGGCGCCGTTCAAGAAGAAATGCTTCGGTTTGACGATCGACCCGGAGCGGCTGAACCACATCCGCAACGAGCGCCGGCCCAGCAGCAAGTACGCGTCATTGGAGAACTGCCGCTACGAAGTGAAAGAAGCCGAAGGCATGATGCGGCGCGAAGGCATCGCCTGGCTGTCGTCGACGCACAAGTCGATCGAGGAGATCGCGACGACGATCCTGCGCGACCTGCGGCCGGACCGCCTGATGTACTGAAACTCAGGCGCGCTGACGGGCCGATTCGTAGAGGCACACCGCCGCGGCCGACGCCACGTTCAGCGACTCTTCGCCACCGGGCTGCGGAATGCGCAAGGCCTCGGCGCAACGCTGCATCAGTGCTGCCGACACGCCATGCCCTTCGTGCCCCATCACCCATGCGCAGGGCCACGGCAAGCTCGCCTCGTGGACCAGACGGGCTGCGTGCGAGCTGGTGGCGAACATCGGCATCTGCAGCGCGCCGAGCGCCTCTTCGCTCACGCCTTCGACGAGCCGCAGCGCGAAGTGCGCCCCCATCCCGGCACGCAAGACCTTGGGCGACCACAGCGCGGCCGTGCCCTTGACCGCGATGACCTGCGTGAAGCCGAACGCCGACGCGCTGCGCAGGATGTTGCCGACGTTGCCAGCGTCCTGCAGCCGGTCGAGCACCACACTGGGCTGGTCGGCCGCGAGTGCGCCCGGCCCGGCCCACGACAGCACGAAACCCAAGGGCGCCGGTGATTCGAGCGCGCTCAGCGTGGCCATCAGCGGCACTGGCACGATGACGACTGCGGGTGCGGCGCTTGCGAGCCGCTGCAGCGCCGGCACCTGCCAGGCCTCTTCGGTGATCACGGCCTGCAACGCAGCGCCGCCGCGCTGCACGAAGGCCGAACACAGGTGCTCGCCTTCGATCCACACAGCGCCGAGCTTGCGGTAGGCCGCCGGGTCGGCGGCGAGCTTGCGCAGCTGCATCAGCAGCGGGTTGTCACGCGACGTGATGTGCTTGACCTGGGTGCCGTCAGTCATCACAAAGCACTTCACGCACGGGCGCGAAGCTGCGCCGATGCTGCGCGCACGCGCCGTGCTCGCGCAAGGCCGCCAGGTGCGCCGGCGTCGGGTATCCCTTGTGACCATCGAAGCCGTATTGCGGGTGCGAGGCGTGCAGCTCCAGGCACAGGCGGTCGCGGAACACCTTCGCGAGGATCGACGCCGCCGAGATCGCACGCACTTTCGCATCGCCTTTGACCACCGCTTCGGCCGCGATTTTCAACACCGGCAACCGGTTGCCATCGACCAGCACCTTGTGCGGCCGCAGCCGCAGCCCGTCGACCGCGCGTTGCATCGCCAGCAGGGTGGCCTGCAGGATGTTCAACGCGTCGATCTCTTCGACACTGGCTTGCGCGATGCTGCAACACAAGGCCTTGGCGCGGATCTCGTCGAACAGGAGCTCGCGGCGGCGGGGGGTCAGAACCTTGGAGTCTCTCAGGCCTTTGATCGGCAACAGGTCGTCGAGGATCACGGCGGCGGCAACCACCGGCCCGGCGAGCGGGCCACGCCCGGCTTCGTCCACGCCGGCCAGCAAGCGGCCGGGCGTCTCGAAGCTCAGGTCGAGCTGCTCAGCCCGCCAGAACTTTTTCGATCGCATCGGTGGCCGCCTGGGCGGTGTTGCGGCGCAGTTCGCGGTGCAGGCCTTCGAAGCGCAGGCGCAGCGCTTCGCAGCGCGGCGCGTCGTCGAGCCAGGCGAGTGCGGCGTGCGCCAGGCGTTCGGGCGTGGCGTCGCCCTGCAGCAGTTCGGGCACCGCGAAGTCGTTCAGCAGGATGTTCGGCAGGCCGACCCAGGGCTGGTATTTCATGCGCTTCATCATCTGCCAGCTCAGCGCGTGCATCGCGTAGGTGATGACCATCGGCCGCTTGAAGAGCGCCGCCTCCAGCGTGGCGGTGCCGCTGGCCACCAGGGTCACGTCGCAGGCGGCGAGCGCTTCGTGCGAGTGGCCGTCGAGCAGCTCGATGTTCAGGTCGGCCGCGAGCTGTTTGCGCAGCGGCTCGAGCAGGTGGCGCAGGCCCGGCACGACCGGCAGCACGAAGCGCAGGCCCGGGCGCAGCCGGTTCATCTGGGCCGCAGCAGCGAGCAGCAATGGTGCGATGTACTGCACTTCGGCGCGGCGGCTGCCCGGCAGCAGCGCGACCACGGTTTCTTCCTCGCCGATGCCGAGCGCGGCGCGGCTTGCGGCCCGTGGCACGTCGAACGGGATCGCGTCGGCGAGCGGGTGACCGACGTAGGCGGCCGCGATACCCTGCTTCGCGTAGATCGGTGGCTCGAACGGAAAGATGCACAAGACCAGATCAGCGGCCTGGCGGATCTTCTGGATGCGCTTGCCGCGCCAGGCCCAGATCGACGGGCTGACGAAGTGGATGGTCTTGACGCCCTGCGCCTTCAGCTTCGCTTCGAGGTCGAGGTTGAAGTCGGGCGCGTCGACGCCGATGAAGGCCTCGGGTTTCTCTCGCAGCAGCCGCTCGGCGAGCTGCGTGCGGATGCCCGAGATCTCGCGGTAGCGGCGCAGCACTTCCATCGAATAACCGTGCACCGCGAGCTTGTCGTGCGGCCACCAGGCGTCGAAGCCCTGCGCCGCCATCTTCGGTCCGCCGATGCCGGCGGCCTGCAGCTTCGGCCAGCGTGCTTTCAGGCCGCCGAGCAACAGGCCGGCCAGCAGGTCGCCCGAGGCTTCGCCGGCCACCATCGCCAGCCGAGGTGCGTTGGAATCCATGCTGTCGAGGTGTCAGCGTGCGATGCCGCGGGTGGCTTGCGCCAGGAACTCGCTCATCATCTGCACGTCGGCCGCTGCTTCCGGTATCTCGCCGGCCAACGCCGCGATCGCCGCGGAGGCTTCGGCGAAAGTGAGCCCGTTGCGGTACAGCAGGCGGTGCATCTGCTTCACGGCCGCCAGGCGCTCGGGCCCGAAACCGCGCCGGCGCAGGCCTTCGACGTTGAAGCCACGCACCGCCAGCGGGTTGCCGTCGACCATCATGTAGGGCGGCACGTCTTGCGTGACGGCGCTGGAGAAACCGACGAAGGCATGGGCACCGATCTTCACGAACTGGTGCACGCCCGAGAGGCCGCCGACGATCACCCAGTCGCCCAAGTGCACGTGACCGGCGAGCGTGGCGTTGTTGGCCAGGATGGTCTGGCTGCCGAGCTGCACGTCGTGCGCGATGTGCACGTAGGCCATGATCCAGTTGTCGGAGCCGACCCGGGTGACGCCACTGTCTCGCGCGGTGCCGGTGTTGAAGGTGCAGAACTCGCGGATCGTGTTGCGGTCGCCGATCTGCAGTTCGGTCGGCTCGCCGGCGTACTTCTTGTCTTGCGGCGCGGCGCCGATCGAGCAGAACTGGAAGATGCGGTTGTCGGCGCCGATCGTGGTGCGGCCCTCGATCACGCAGTGCGGGCCGATCGTGGTGCCGCGCCCCACGCGCACGTGCTCGCGCACGATGCTGTAGGCGCCGACGCTGACCGACAGGTCGAGCTCGGCGCCGGCTTCGACGATTGCCGTGGGGTGGATGCTGGCCATCTCGCGCAGGGCTGGTGTCAGGGGATGCGGCGCATCGTGCACAGCAACTCGGCTTCGGCCGCGATGGCACCGTCGACCGTGGCCTGCGCCGTGAACTTGACGATGCTGGCCTTGATGCGGTCGAGCGTGACGTTGAGCATCAGCTGGTCGCCCGGTTCGACCGGGCGCTTGAAACGCGCGCCGTCGATGCCGGCGAAATAGAACACCGTCTTGTCGTCGGGGAACACGCCCATGTTGTCGAAGGCCAGGATGGCCGCGGCCTGCGCCAGCGCTTCGAGGATCATCACGCCCGGCATCACCGGCCGGTGCGGAAAGTGGCCGACGAAGTAAGGCTCGTTCATCGTCACGTTCTTCAACGCCTTGATGCGCTTGCCTTTTTCGAGCTCGAGCACACGGTCGACGAGCAGGAACGGGTAGCGGTGCGGCAGGCGCTTGAGGATTTCGTGGATGTCCATCGTCATGCTGTCTTCGGATCGTTGATCTTGTTCTGGGGCAGGCTTTTTTCGAGCATGCGCAAACGATCGCGCAGCGAATGCAGCTGGCGCAGCGTCGCTGCATTCTTTTCCCAGGACGCATTCTCGTCGATGGGGAATACGCCGGTGTACACGCCCGGCTTGTGGATCGAGCGCATCACCATCGAGCCGGCCGAGATGTGCACGTGGTCGGCGAGCTCGAGGTGGCCGATCACCATGCCGGCGCCGCCCACCGTGCAGTGTTTGCCGATCACCGCGCTGCCGGCCACGCCGACGCAGCCGGCCAGCGCCGAATGCGCGCCGATGCGCACGTTGTGGCCGATCTGGATCTGGTTGTCGAGCTTCACGCCGTCTTCGATCACGGTGTCGTCGAGCGCGCCGCGGTCGATGCAGGTGTTGGCGCCGATCTCCACGTCGTCGCCGATGCGCACCGCGCCGAGCTGTTCGATCTTCTCCCAGCGCCCTTCGGTCGGCGCGAAGCCGAAGCCGTCCGCGCCGATCACCGCGCCGCTGTGCACGATGCCGCGCGCGCCGATCGAACAACCGGCGCCGAAGGTCACGCGCGGTGCGAAACGGGTGCCCGCACCGACGCGGGCGTTGGCGCCGATCACGCTGTGCGCGCCGATCTGTGCGCCGTCGGCGATCGTGGCGCCGGCTTCGATCACGGCGAACGGGCCGACCACGGCGCTGGCGGCCACGCGGGCTGCCGGGTCGACCAGCGCGCTGGCGTGGATCCCCGGCTGCGGCACGGGCCGGGTTCGCGCCGCCCACCATTGCGTGAGGCGAGCGAAGTACAGGTAGGGATCGGGGGTGAGGATCACCGCGCCACGCGCCACGCCGGCATCCCGCGCGGCCGGGCCCACGATCACGCAGCCGGCGCGTGTGGCGTCGAGCTGCGCACGCAGGCGCGGGTTCGAGAAGAACGTGATGGTCGAGGGCGTGGCGCTGTCGATGGCACCGATGCGCTCGATGACCGTGGCCGCGTCGCCGATCAGTTCACCACCGAGCTGCCGGGCGATCTCGCCGAGGGCAACACCAGCGACGGCAGCCACGCTAGTTCACTTCGCGCCTTGGGCGTTGAGCGCCTTGATGACCTTGTCGGTGATGTCGACGCGGGCGCCGGCGAACACGGCTTCCTGCAGGATCAGGTCGTACTTTTCCGACTCGTAGATCTGCTTGATGACCTTGTTGGCGCGCTCGACGACCGAGGCCAGCTCTTCGTTCTTGCGCTGGTTCAGGTCTTCCTGGAACTCGCGGCGCTTGCGTTGCAGCTCGCGGTCCTGGTCGACCAGCTCGCGCTGGCGGCGGTTGCGCTCGCTTTCCGCCAGCGTGGGCGCGTCCTTGTCGAGTTTGTCGGCGGCGGCCTTCAGGCGGCCGGCGGCGTCGTCGCCTTCCTTCTGGCGTTTCGAGAACTCTGACTCGAGCTTGGCCTGCGCCGCCTTGGCCAGCGTGGCCTCGCGCAGCACGCGGTCGCTGTTGACGTAGCCGATCTTCAGTTCCTGCGCCTGCACGGCGATCGAAGCGGCGGCCAGCAAGGCGGCGCCGACAACCGACTTCAGCAGACTCGACTTTGACATGGAGCTTTTCATTAGAACGCGGTCCCGATCTGGAATTGAAGGCGTTGAATTCTATCTTGTGGGCGCTTGTTGATCGGCGTGCCGTAGCTGATCTTCAGCGGGCCCACCGGAGACACCCAGCTCAGGCCGACACCGGCCGAAGAACGCAAGTCGCCGAAACGGATTTTTTCGGGCTCGCCCCAGACGTTGCCGGCGTCGAAGTAGGTGAACAGGCGCAGCGTGCGGTCGTTGCCCGTGCCCGGCACCGGCAGGTACAGCTCGGCGTTGATGTTGACGCGCCGGTTGCCGCCGATGAAGGCGCCGGTCACGTCCGGCGGACCGAGCGAGTTCTGCTCGAAGCCCCGCACCGTGCCACCACCCAGGCCACCGCCGTAGAAGTTCTTGAAGATCGGGTACGGCCGGCCGCCCAGGCCCTTGCCCCAGCCGAGCTCGGCGTTGATGCCGAAGGTGTACTTCTTCGACAGCGGAAAGTACTGCTGGAACTGCGTGTTGGTGCGCAGGTATCGAGTGTCGCCCGCAATGCCCCAGTCGAGGTTGAAACGCATCAGCCGGCCATCGTTGGGTACCAGCGCGCTGTCGCGGCTGTCGCGCGCCCAGCCGACGGTGATCGGCACAGACGTGCTCGTGCTGCCGAAGTTCTCGATGTAGAGGTAGTAGTTGTTCGGCAGCGCAGTGCCCTTGATCTCGGTGCGCTCTAGACCGATGCCGAAGAACACCGTGTCGTACTCGCTGAACGGCACGCCGAAGCGGATCGTGGCGCTCGGCGTGACGAGTTTGTACGATTCACCCTGGCTGTTGAGCGGGCGCTGGGTGCGGTAGGCGATGTCGAGCGCGCGCGAGATGCCGTCGATCGTGAAGTACGGGTCGACGGTGCTGAGCACCAGCGTGCGGCTGTACTTGCTGGTGTTGAGTTCGATGCCGAGGTAGTTGCCGGTGCCGAA
>Ga0073925_1000287_pt1 | contig 10018 bp, 7 predicted proteins | sample GWRWT4_21May14_FD_70952 | JGI IMG/M metagenome (GOLD analysis project Ga0073925, IMG submission 70952) | Sand microcosm microbial communities from a hyporheic zone in Columbia River, Washington, USA - GW-RW T4_21-May-14 | ecosystem: Engineered > Artificial ecosystem > Sand microcosm >...
GAGCCAGGGGACTTGATCAGTCTTGCCCTTAGTCGTGTGCAGGTGCCGGGTGGGACAAGCGGCGCAACGCTCTACTGCGCAAGGCGAATGACGCGGTCACGCCGCTTCGCTCATTTGCTACCGCAAGGCGAGCGCACGCTCGTGCAACAATCTTTTGCGCTAGAAAACTTTCGGGAGGCGAGGCAGATGGCGAAAACGCTACTGAAAAAACTCAGCATTCATAAATTTCGCGCCTTGAACAACGTGGAGATTGAGCTCGGTACTCACGTAACCGTTATCTGCGGCAAGAACGGAACGTCGAAGTCTTCAATTCTTGGCATAGCGGCTCAGATTTTTAGTTTCGAAACCGACTACGCAAAGAACGCGTCTCTTCAATTCCAAACGATCGGCGGCGGCAAGTTCAAGTCGTTGCCTAGCGAGCACTTTCGCTTCTCGGAGGAGTTCGATATCCCTAGCTCCATGAATGTCGGAGTGGAGCTGTTCGATGCTTACACCGCACAGGCAGCAACAGCGGAACTTGAGCTATCCAAGCGTGGCAAGGTGGCGCGTCCGGTAGTGCGGAAGAACAGTTCGGCTGCGGAGGGCAATGCGAGTCGCAACTTCACGCATCCAGTGATTTTCCTCAGCCTCAAGCGCTTGCTCCCGATTGCTTCTCGTGACTATCAAGTCCACGACTTTGCATATTTGAGCGCCAACAAGCAGCGATTCATCAACCTCACCAATGAGCTGCTGAACAAGACTTCGACCGCTGCCACAAGCACTGCTGGTTCGATTCATTCTGCGGTCGCGCATGGCGCGACCTACGATCAAGACTCTGTTTCGGCAGGCGAGGACAACGCTGGGCAAATCATGCTCGCTTTGCTGTCCTTTCGTAAGCTCAAAGAAGAGTACGCAGACTACAAAGGTGGCTTGCTGCTGATAGACGAAGCTGACGCCGGCCTGTTTCCTGCGGCTCAAACGAAGCTGGTGGACATGCTGAATCGAGAGTGTCAAGAACTGGACCTACAGGTGGTCATGACTTCGCACTCGCCCACGCTGATCGAGCATACGTTTGAGCAAAGTCAAAAGTATCAAAGGCGATTCAAGACGGTCTACCTCAGCGACACCTACGGCAGTGTGCAATCAATGCACGACATGTCGTGGGTAGACATCAATGCCGACCTTCACACGAAGACTGTCTCGGCCGCAAAGGATGTCTCCCTCCCGCGGATAAATATCTACTTCGAAGATAGGGAAGGCTTCGACTTGTTTAGCGCCCTATTGCATCGCCACCGGATTAAGAAGTTCACCAACCCGCTTGATGGAATAACTCTTGGATGTAGCAACTACATGCAGCTTGTAAAGAAGGGAATCGCGGAGTTCGCTAGCAAGAGCATCATCTGCTTAGACGCGGACGTCACGGGAGCCGCTCAACTGCGGTCGATTGTTCTCTTGCCGGGTGACCTTCCACCAGATCAGCTCATCTTTCAGTACTTGTACAACCTGCCATCTGATCATCCCCTGTGGACAAACCCGCTTCGATTCAACAGGCCGGTGCTGACTCGGATTGCCGCGCCCCTGCTGACGGCACTTTCGATCTCCGGCCCCACCGTTGACCTCAAGACGCTTGCCACTACCTATAGAGACTCCGAAGCCAATACGAAGAAGTTGCGAGAGTTGTTTAAAGCCTTTTACAAGGATGCAGAGTTCCAAGCGTTTTTGGGGCAACGGAAGTCCGACCGGAACCCGTGGCTGAGTTGGACGCGAAGCTCTCAAGCCGAATGCGCAGCGTTTCTCTCACGCTTTGCCAGTCAGTTGACCAAGACCATGGCCAATGGCTACAACGTCGACAAAACCAAGCTAGGCGCGCTTGCCGTTGCCTAGGGTATGGCCACCTGCTAAGTCCATTCGGCAAAGTTTTCCATGTACTCCAACAAGCTCTATACCCCACTACGTTACCCGGGAGGGAAGGCGCAATTTGCCCCGTTCATTGCCAGAGTGATGGAGAAAAACGGGCTTGCGGGAGGTCACTACTTGGAGCCATACGCGGGCGGCGCGGGCGTTGCCTTGGAGTTGCTATTTCATGGTCATGCTAGCCACGTGCACATCAATGATCTTGATCCCGCTGTCCATGCTTTTTGGTCGGCCGTGACTCAAGAACCGGAAGCATTGCTCAAGTTGCTGCATGAGACGCCCATCACGATTGAGCAGTGGTTCAAATGGCGTTCGGTTCTCCGCGGCGAAGTGGAGGTAGGACTTGTCGAGCGAGGCTTTGCAACGCTCTTCATGAATCGCACAAATCGTTCTGGGATCCTAAAAGGGGGGGTCATCGGAGGGCTAGACCAATCGGGCACTTACAAGCTAGATGCTCGGTTGAAGAAGGAGGTACTCACCGCTCGCATTCAGAAGATCGCGCAACACGCTAGTCGAATCACTGTGCACTGCGAGGATGCCTTGGCCCTGCTTGCTCGGACTGCGGGCCTGCTGCCCGCTCGTTCGCTCATCTACCTTGACCCGCCCTATTTTGTAAAAGGCCGTGGCCTGTACCGAAACTACTACGAGCACGATGACCATCTTGCAATCGCTAAGTTGCTTCAGTCACGCAAGTTTGGGATGCCATGGGTTGTCTCCTATGACAACGCCACGGAGATTCGCGAAATGTATCAACTGAGCAATGGGCTCACCTACGACTTGAACTACACCGCACAAAAGCGTTATGTGGGCAACGAAGTAATGTTCTTCAGTCGGCACTTGCGAGTTCCGGACGAGGCGATTCCACAGCCGAAGCTTGTTGCCTAGTTGCTCGTCTAATCGGTCTCTTGCTAGCCAGAGGTTGTGCGCGATCGGACGTCAATCGATGCTTTTCATCGACTTGGCATTCCCCGCCCCCGTTCAGCCAACACTGCGATCCACCGCCTGGATTTGCCGCAAACAGTCCAAACAAAGACAACCACTGAACCGCTCCCGCAGCCCCTGCAACGTCGCCTCATCCAGCTTCACGGCCCCACAAGCACAAGGCTCACTGTCCTTCACCCCGCAATGAAACGCCGTTCCACAGCGAGCACAAACGCTGTTGTCTTCGGTGCCTTCCTCAGCGCGCAAACAAGCCCTTGTGCTGCTCCCGCAGCAGATTCTTCTGCACCTTGCCCATCGTGTTGCGCGGCAGTTCGTTCACGACGAACACCTGCTTGGGCACCTTGAAGTTGGCGATCTTCGATTTCAATTCACCGATCAGCGCCGCCGCGTCGGGCGGCGTGCCCGGCCGTGGCACCACGACGGCGACCACGGCTTCGCCGAAGTCGGCGTGCGGCACGCCGATCACCGCGCTCTCGCCCACGCCGGGCATGTCGTTCAGGTAGGCCTCGATCTCGGCCGGGTAGACGTTGTAGCCGCCGCTGATGATCAGGTCCTTGCTGCGGCCGACGATGCTCACGTAGCCGCGCGCGTCGATCTTGCCCACGTCGCCGGTCTTGAACCAGCCGTCGGCGGTGAACTCTTCTTTCGTCTTTTCCGGCATGCGCCAGTAGCCGTGAAAGACGTTCGGGCCCTTCACCTGGATTGCGCCGATCTCGTCGACGCCGCACAGCCGGCCGTCGTCTTCCTGCACGCGCAGGCCCACGCCGGGCAGCGGGAAGCCGACGGTGCCGCCGCGGCGCTCGCCGAGCTTCGGGTCGCAGGGGTTCGACGTGAGCATCGCGGTCTCGCTCATGCCGTAGCGCTCGAGGATGGTGTGGCCGGTGCGCTCGCGGAACTCGTTGAAGGTTTCCATCAGCAGCGGCGCCGAGCCGGCGACGAAGAGGCGCATGTTGCGGCACGCTTCTTTCGTCAGGCCCGCTTCGCCGAGCAGGCGCACGTAGAGCGTGGGCACGCCCATGAAAACGGTGGCGTCTAGCAAACGCGCAAGCACGGCCTTCGGGTCGAACTTGCTGAACCAGATCATCTTGCTGCCGTTGATCAGCGCGCCGTGCGAAGCCACGAACAGGCCGTGCACGTGGAAGATGGGCAAGGCGTGGATCAACACGTCGCCGTCTTTCCAGCCCCAATAGTCTTTCAGCGTCAGCGCGTTCGAGCGCATGTTGCCGTGGCTCAGCATCGCGCCCTTGCTGCGCCCTGTCGTGCCGCTGGTGTAGAGGATGGCGGCCAGGTCGTCGGCTTCCTTGTGCGCCGGCGTGTGCTCGTCGCTGCGCGGCGCGGCGCGGTCGAGCAGGCTGCCGCTGCGGTCTTCGTTGAGCGTGAACACGTGTTCGGTGCCGGCCTTGAAGGCGATCTTGCTGACCCAGCCGAAGTTCTTGCCCGAGCACACCACCACGCTCGGTTCGGCGTTGCCGATGAAGTATTCGATCTCGCTGCCCTGGTAGGCGGTGTTGAGCGGCAGGTACACATAACCCGCACGCAATACGGCCAGATAGAGCATCAGCGCTTCGACCGACTTTTCGGTCTGCACCGCCACGCGCGCGCCGGCCGGCAGGCCGAGCGAATCGAGCAGGTTGGCGATGCGCGCGGTGGCGCGGTCGAGGTCGCGCCACGTGTAAAACAGCCGCGGGCCGTCGCCGGTTTCGATGGCGGTGGCGTCCAGGTTGGCCGGAAAGGCGGCGCGCAAGGCGCTGAAGAGGTTGTGGTTCTGGCCCATGCTGTGGCTCTCTTTTTGTGCAATGGATTCAGCCGCGCTGAAAACGCGCCGGCCGTTTGGCGATGAAGGCGCCGATGCCTTCGCGGTGCTCGGCGCTGTCGGCGTAGTTGAAGTGCGCGCGCCGCTCGCTGGCGCTCGGCCCGCCGGCCGCGATCTGGCGCAGCGTGCGCTTGTTGATGCGCGCGGCTTGCGGTGACAGCGCGGCGATGCGCTCGGCGCGTTGCAGCGCGGTGGCCGCGACTTCGGCGTCGGCGACGACCGTATGCACCGCGCCGGCGCGCAGCGCTTCGTGAGCGTCGTACAGGCGCGCTTCGAGCAGCATCTCGCGCAGCAGCGGCGCGCTGAACACCTGGCTCAGGCGCTCCAGTTCCCCCGGCGCCATCGGGAAGCCGAGCTTGGCGATCGGCGCACCGAAGCGGCTGCTCTCGCCGCAGACGCGGATGTCGCAACAGGCCGCGATCTCCAGCCCGCCGCCGATGCAGGCGCCGTCGATCTGCGCCAGCAGCGGAATGTCGCAGTCGAGCATGGCTTGCAGCGCGGGCGCGACGGTGTTTTCGTGGAAGTCGTGCAGCGCGTTTTCATCGAAGCGAAAGCCGGCGAACTCATGGATGTCGCCGCCCGACGCGAACTGCGCGTCGGCACCGCAGACGATCACCGCGCGCGGTGCTTCTTCAACCGGCAAGCCTTGCAAGCGCTCGAACAGGGCCCGCAGCTCGCGCCACATGCCGATGTCGATCGCGTTGAGCTTGCCCGGGTTGGCGAGCGTCACGCGGGCCACGCCGGTCACGCCGGCCTCGGCCCAGCGAACCGCGCCGCCCATCACTCCAGCTTCGCGCCGGAGCCTTTCACCACCTCGGCCCAGCGTTTGGTTTCGCTGGTGACGAACTTGCCGAAAGCGTCGCCGTACAGGTCGGGCGTTTCGGCGCCGAGGCCGTTCCAGGTCTTGACGAGTTCGTCGGAGGTCATGGCCTTGGCCATCTCGGCGCGCACGCGGTCGACCACGTCTTTCGGCGTGCCCTTGGGCGCCCACAGGCCATACCAGGTGGCCACCTGGTAAGTGGGCACGCCGGCTTCGGTGCTGGTCGGCACGTCGGCGAAGCCCGGCGCGCGCTTGGCCGAGGCCACGGCCAGCGCCTTGATGCGCCCGCCCTTGATGTGCGTGGCCGACGAGCCCAACCCGTCGAACATCATGTCGACCTGGCCGGCGATCAGGTCTTGCAGCGCCGGGCCGGCGCCGCGGTAGGGAATGTGGGTGATGAAGGTCTTGGTCTGCAGCTTGAAGAGCTCGCCGGCCAGGTGGTGCGAGGTGCCGTTGCCGGCCGAGCCGTAGTTGACCTTGCCGGGGTTCTTGCGCACGTACTCGAGCAGGCCCTTCAGGTCGGCCACCGGCACCCGCTGCGGGTTCACCACGATCACCTGCGGCACGCTCGATATCAGGCCCACGGGGATGAAGTCGGCCTCGAGGCTGTAGTCGAGCTTCGGGTACATGCTCGGGGCGATCGCGTGGTGCACGGCGCCCATGAAGAAGGTGTAGCCGTCGGGTGCGGCCTTGGCCGCGAGGGTGGCGCCCACGTTGCCACCGGCACCGCCCTTGTTGTCGATCACGAACTGCTTGCCGACGTTCTTCGTCATCACCGCGAACAGCGGCCGCGCGAAAGCGTCGGTGCCGCCGCCGGCCGGGAAGGGCACGACGATGGTCACGGGTTTGCTCGGCCAGGTGCTCTGCGCCGCGGCCCACGGGCTCGCGCCGAGCGCAGCGGTGCAGAGCAGGGCGGCGCGCAGGGCGTGGCGGCGGGCGGGGGATGTGGTCATTCGGGTTGTCTCCGTCGTGGGTCTTGTGGCAGGCTGAACATCAAAGCAGGGCCGAGACGGCACGCGAATGCGCCACCTCGCCCTGCACGAATTTTTCGTGGTGGGCTTCCACCTTCTGCAGATCGTAGAGGTAATTCACCATCAGCCCGAACGACTGCTTCGGGCCCTTGACCGACAGGTCGCCGAGTGCGTTCAGCCGTTCGAGGCGGGCGCCATTGTCGAGGTGAAAGCGTGCCACCGGGTCGCCGCTGCGCATGGGCGAGTGGCAGGCAAGGTAATAGGCGCCCAGGCGCAGCAGCGCCGCGCTGGCATTGGCATCGAGCGTGCGCAGCGCGGTGGCGGTGGTGATCTTGTCGAGGTCGTTGCCGCAGGCCGCCAGCAGGGCCTGATGTGCTTCGGCCAGCGCCTGCGCACGCGCCTTGGGTAAACCTTCGCAGAGCGAGCCGGCACGCACCCAGCGCGCGAAGCCGGGCAGCGGCGAGAGCGTGCAGAAGGTGCGCAGCTGCGGCAGCTCGCGCTTGAGTTCTTCGGCCACGCGCTTGATCAGGAAGTTGCCGAGCGACACGCCCTTCAGGCCCGGCTGGCAGTTGCTGATCGAATAGAAAGCGGCCACCTTGAACTGGTTCGGCTGCAGCGGCTTCGAGGCCTTGTCGATCAGCGGCGCGATCTGGCCGGGCATCTCGGGCAGCAAGGCCACTTCCACGAAGATCAGCGGCTCGTGCGGCAGCTGCGGGTGGAAGAACGCGAAGCAGCGGCGGTCGGGCTGCAGGCGGCGGCGCAGGTCGTCCCAGCCGTCGATCTGGTGCACCGCTTCATGCTGGATGATCTGCTCGAGCAGCTGCGCCGGCGAATTCCAGTCGACCCGCTGCAGCTGCAGAAAGCCGGGGTTGAACCAGCTCGACAGCAGGTGCAGGAAGTCGGCTTCCACGGCCTGCAGCTCGGGCTTCTTGCCCACGCGTGCGAGCAAGGCACGGCGCATCGCGACGATGCTCGAGGTGCCGCCGGGAGAGCGGTTGATGCGGCGCAGCAGCTCTTGGCGCGGCGGCTCGGTGGTCTGCGTCAGCAGCGCCAGGTTCTGCGCGTTGGGCGCGTCGGCATAGGCCTGCGCGCTTTTCAGCACGGCCTTCGGGTCGGGGCTGAAGTCGCTCGACAAACGCTCGAAGAACGTGCCCTGCTGTTCGTCGGGCAATGCCGAAAAACGCGCGACCAGATCGTGGGCGATGCCGGCGCTGTTGGCTTCGCCGCGCTCGGAGAGCAGGCGTTTGCAGTCGATCAGCAGGCCACGCAGGCTGCGTTCGCTGCCGGCCTTGCGGGCGGCGCTCCTGAGTTCATCCAGCATGCGTGACTCCTCGAGATTGTTCGTTGGCGCGCAGCGCCTTCAGCGCGACCAGCTGCGCCATCAGGTGGTCGTGCATGGCACGTTCGGCACGCACCGCGTCGCGCTGCTCGAAGGCGTCGATCAATACGCGGTGTTCGTTGATCGACGCGGCCATGCGGCCCGGCCAGTTCAGTTGCCGGCCGCGCAGCAGGCGCAGGAAACGGCGCAGCTCGTTGGTGGCGCGGTCGAGCCAGCGGTTGGCGGCGAGCGCCTGCACGCGGGTGTGGAAGTCGTGGTTGGCGCGGTAGTAGCCGTCGATGTTGTTCGCGGCGGCGTGTTTTTCGAGCACGTCGTGCAGGCGCCGCAGGCTTTTCACTTCGGCGTCGGTCGCCTTGCGCACCGCCTCGAAAGCGCAGCGGCCTTCGAGCAGCGCCATCACCGGGAACAGCTCGTCGGCGTCGTCTTCCGACATCTCCGTCACCTTGCAGCCCTGCCGCGGCACCGAGGTGACGAGGCCTTCGGCGGCCAGCACCTTGAGCGCTTCGCGCAGCGGCGTGCGGCTGATCTGCCAGTCGTTGGCCAGGGCCAGCTCGTCGATCCACTGGCCGGGTGCGAGCTGGCGTTCGAACACCATGTTGCGCAGCCGGGTGGCCACTTCTTCGTGCATCGATGCCGGGCGCAAGGGGGTGGGAGTGACCATGCACCGACTCTACAATCAATAATTCATAATTACAAGAACGGGCAAAACCGGATGCGTCTGGCCGGGGCGCACCGGGTTCGCACCGGGTGTTTGCCTGCTCACCGGCGCGCGTGCCAGCCGCTACAGTGTCTGCCATTCGGACACTTGCCCGCCGCGATGCCCCGCCACGAAACCCCCCGCCCTTCCCAGCTGCCCGCCGACGCCGACGCGGTGCTCAAGCTCGCCGCGCAGAGCATGTTCGACACGCTCGCCAGCACGGCGATGGGCATGATGGTGGTCGACCGCGAGCACCGGATCGTCTGGATCAGCGAGGGCTACAAGCAGTTCCTGCCCAGCCTCGGACACGCCGAGGAAGACTTCGTCGGCCGGCGCGTCGAAGAGGTCGTGCCCAACACGCTGATGGCGCAGGTGATCGACACCGGCCAGCCGATCCTGGTCGACCTGCTGACCAACCACGCCGGCACCTTTCTCGTCAGCCGCCTGCCGCTGCGTGATGCCGCGGGCGACGTGATCGGCGCGATGGGCATGGTGCTGCTCGACCACCCCGAGACCACGATGCAGCCGCTGATGGCCAAGTTCTCGGGCCTGCAGCGCGAGCTCAACGAGGCGCGCCAGCAGCTCGCCGCGCACCTCACGCAGCACCGCAAGCCGAAACACTCGCTGGCGAGCTTCGTCGGCGCGAGCGCGGCGGCGGTCGAAGTCAAACGCCAGGCGCGGCGTGTGGCGCAGACCGACAGCACGGTGCTGCTGCTCGGTGAAACCGGCACCGGCAAGGAGCTGCTCGCGCACGGCATCCACGCCGCGAGCCTGCGCGCCGGCAAGCCCTTCATCGGCATCAACATCGCGGCCGTGCCCGAGACTTTGCTCGAAGCCGAGTTCTTCGGCGTGGCGCCGGGCGCCTACACCGGCGCCGAGCGCAAGGGCCGCGACGGCAAGTTCAAGTTGGCCGATGGCGGCACGCTGCTGCTCGACGAGATCGGCGACATGCCGCTCGGCCTGCAGAGCAAATTGCTGCGCGTGCTGCAGGAGCAGGAGGTCGAGCCGCTCGGCAGCAACCAGGTGCAGCATGTGGACGTGCGCATCATCGCGGCCACCAGCCGCGACCTGCCGGCGATGGTGGCGGCCGGGAGTTTTCGCGCCGACCTGTTTTACCGGCTCAACGTGCTGCCGATCCGCCTGCCGGCGCTGCGCGAGCGCATCGCCGACCTGGAAGCGCTGGTCGAAACCCTGGCCGACGACATCGCGCGGCGCAGCGGCCTGGCGCACAAGAGCGTGTCGGCCGACGCGCTCGACCTGCTGGCGCGCCACCCGTGGCCGGGCAACATCCGGGAACTGCGCAACGTGCTGGAGCAGGCCACGCTGATGACCGACGACCCGCTGCTGACGGCGCGGCATTTCGGCGGGTTGATGGGGGCGGGCGATGTGGCCGCGTTGCCCGACGGCGTGGGCTCGGCGCGCGTGGCCGCGCCAGCATTGGCCGTGCCCGAGCAGGCCGCGCGTCTGCCGCTCGGCGAAGCCGCCATTGCCCGCATCAAGCCTCTGCCGCAGGCCGTGGCCGAGCTCGAAGCGCGCGCGATCC
>Ga0073925_1000288_pt1 | contig 9979 bp, 8 predicted proteins | sample GWRWT4_21May14_FD_70952 | JGI IMG/M metagenome (GOLD analysis project Ga0073925, IMG submission 70952) | Sand microcosm microbial communities from a hyporheic zone in Columbia River, Washington, USA - GW-RW T4_21-May-14 | ecosystem: Engineered > Artificial ecosystem > Sand microcosm > Unclassified...
GGAAATGATGTCCGCCTCAGTCAGCAAGTCCCTAAAAGAGCGGCTTTCAAGGCCGGGCAACGCGACAAAGGGATCACAACCCAGCACGCGAAAGCCAAGTGTAGAGGCCAGGCGCACGACCTGACTCCCGGTATTGCCCAGCCCGACGACCCCCAGAGTACGCTGTGCCGGTAACCAGCCCTGCTCGTCAGCCAGCGTCACCAGCACGGTGGCAACATACTCGCCAACCGCGCGTGCGTTGCACCCGGGAGCCGAGGCCAGTGCAATGCCAAGCTCCGCCAGTGCCGGTGCCTCAATATGGTCAGTGCCTATCGTCGCCGTTCCCACAAAGCGCACCGGCGTACCTGCCAGCATGACCCGGTCAACCCGGGTCACCGACCGGACCAGAAGGGCATCGGCATTCAAAAGATCGGCCCGCGAGATACTTCGTCCCGGCAACCGCACGATCTCGCCCATACCGGCAAAGAACTCGTCAAGCAGCGGCATGTTTTCGTCAGCAACAAGGCGCATAAAACTCACCGGCAGGAAAAATACAGGGCAGGCACTTTGACGGCAGCGTGCCAGACTGGCAAGCGGGGTCCCGCAACCACACGTTTCCCGACCCGGTATTTCAAGCCGCTCACACAGCCACCAATGACGATGCCATGGCCTCGCCATCCGTTTCTACAGACCAACGGCAGGAATGGCCCGGTGAACGTGCCCCTCACGTCCTTGCAAAACCATCACGATACGGCAATATCCGGCGACGACAATCGAACGAAATCCTGTGCGAGCGGCTTTAAATTACGCACGCAAGGTCCTGAAAGATCATGGTTTCAGGGCTTTGACGGACGAATGGCGTTGTGCGTTAATAGCCCGAATTGAAGGGCAAAGACCTCCTTGCAACCAGTTGCTTGCAGGGGGCAAAAGACCCGATATTGGTAGCGCAGGAACTGCTCAAGTCTCTTAACTCAAATCTGCTTTTTGGATTATTCATAATGATTCGTGGACGCATGCTCGCCCTTGCATTTCTGGGCATTACCGCTTCTGCCAGCTTTTCGGTCACGGCCCATGCCGCTGATGCCCCCCTGCCCAGCGACCTGCAAGGCATGAAAGGCGATCTGCTCAACCTGAACCGCGACATCACTCAGCTTGAAAACGAATTGCTCTTCCCCAGCTCCGAAGCCGCCGTTGTGGTTTCTGTTGAGGCAGGCTCTGGCGTGAAGATAGTCGACGTGAACCTGTTGCTCGATGACAAAAATGCCGGCTACCACTACTACAGCGATCAGGAATCTGCGGCCCTGGCCAAAGGCGGCATGCAGCGGATTTATGCCGGCAACATCAGCAGCGGCCAGCACACCCTCAAGGCCACGATCACCGGCTACGACCCGGGCGGAAAAGACTTCCAGCGTACGGCCACTTACACCTTCACCAAAGGTGCCGCACGTAAAGTGATCGAGCTCAAAGCTGCCGACAACGCCACGCATACGCAGGGCGAGTTCCGCTTCCGGGAGTGGGAAATCCAGTAATTCAGGCTGCCGTCAAGGCACTGCTGCCGCATCAGGATCACTAGGGCCATGAATCAGCCGTTTCGTTTTCGACGTGTCCCGCAATTTTTCGCGCTTGCCGTCACCACTCTCGTCCTGCACCAGGCCGCTCACGCTGTCGACTTGCGCAAACGTCTCAACGTGCGCGAAGACGCCAGTGAAGTTGTTCTGGGTCAGACCATGTATGACTACTATCAGGGCAACAGCTTTTCGGCACTGAACGATATTCTCGTTGCCAAAGCCTTGGGACGCATCGACGACAGCGTCACGCCATCAGAGGTGCTGCTCGGCGATCTTTACACGGCCTTCGGCATGCCTGACGAGGCAGACAATGTTTTTTCGCGCGTCATTACGCGTGACATGCGCACACAAACACGCAATGAAACCCTTTTCCGCAAAGGCCGCCTGCAATACCGCCAAGGCAACTACTTTGAAGCGGAACGCATTCTGAATGTGCCGCTCGACACCCAGATCACCAATATTGAAGCCGAACGCCGTGTCATGCTCGCCAATGTTTTCATGGCGCGCAACGAGTACGTCGAAGCACGCAATCTTTTAAGTCCGATTCCCATCGAAACGCAGCTGGGGGCTTATGCAACCTATAACACCGGGGTAGCCCACCTGCGTGCTGATCGCTCGCCGGAAGGCATCCGCCTGCTCGAACAGGTCATGAACCTGCCGGTCAGCGACTCCGAAACCAATGCCCTGAAAGACCGTGCAGCACTGGCCATCGGTTACAACTTTTTGCAAATGCAGGATGCCGACAAGGCTCGTGCAGCGCTGCTCAATGTGCGCCTTGAGGGCCCCTTCAGTAATCCCGCCATGCTGGCACTGGGTTATGCCAACTATGAGCGCAAGGAATACAAGCGCGCCCTGTCATTCTGGCTGGAGCTGCTGACACGCAATCCTTCTGACCCCGCCGTACAAGAGGCAATGCTGCTGGCACCTCGCGCCTATGAAGCGCTCAATGCATCACAACAGGCTTTTTATGGTTACAAACTCGCCATCACCACGCTGAATAACCAGGTGGAACAGTTGGACAAGATGGTGGCCACTGTTCAAAACCCGGACTGGGCCATCAGCCTGAGCCCCAGCGCAGATGGTGGGCTGGATGCCGACCCCATGGCCGTACCTCCGGCGGTGGTTCCCGGTGACCGCATCGAAACCGCCCTGCTCTATGATCTTTTTGCAGGCCACGCCTTCAATGAGGGATTCCAGCAGTTCCAGCAATTGCTGCGACTGAAAGACCTGATGGATCAGCGTCTCGGCGATTTGAGGGCCATGCGCGACATGTCCGCCGTATTGCGCCAGCGCCAAGGCCAGTTGCCCGCCATTGCGGCGCGCATCGACGCCACGCAGCAACGTCTGGGCCGCCTCAGTGACCGCTGGCCGGTACTGGAAAAGCGCGCACGCCAGACGGCACGTGATACCAAAAATGTAGGGGGCGTGGTCAGCCTCCAGAATCAGGAACGTCGCTACAAACTGACGAGCATGGAAGAGACATTGGCAAAGCGCCCGGACACTCCGGCCAACAAGACACTGCAGAATCGTGTCCGTATTGTAAAGGGCCTTCTGCTAATGGATATCGCCAGTAAAGCGCCGTCTTCGCAGGAAGAAATTTACTCCGATATTTCCAGCAACGAAGCCCAGCTGCGCATTACACAATTGCGTCTGGAGGCCGTACAACAACTGCTCGCTGACAACCAGAAAATTGCTGGCCGCGACAACGACGCCAAAATTCGTACGCTTGAGGCCCGCCTTCAAGGGACGCAAAAAGCACTGGCCACAGCGCTGGATGAGCACCGCACTTATTTGCGCAAGCTCGCTGAAAATGAAATTGAAGACACCCGCACCCGTATCAACCAGGACCTTGCCGAAGCTCACCTCAGCATTGCTCGCCTTCAGGATGCCACGATGATCCGTGATGATCGCGCACCCGGGGCGTCCGAGAAGCCGCAACCATGATCGCACGAATGACTTTTGTATCCCGCCTGACACCATTGGCACTGGCCATTGCCCTGCTAGGCGGCTGTGCCAGCACGCCTAAAGAGCCGCCAGCCACACCACTTGCCAACAAAAGCCGGTTTAATGGCGCCACACTGGCCGATCTTGAAAGCCGTGAAATCGAAGTACAGGCCGAAACCCTGGCACCGCAATCAGCAGAAGATGCGCTCAGCAATTATCAGGCAGCACTGGGCCTGTTTCATGATCCGGCGGCGCGTCTTGATACACTTAAGCGCATGGCCGACCTCACCATGGAAACTTCGCAAGCGAAGGATCTGGGTGATAGCAAAACCACTACTACCACTGACGTAGTGGCACAAAGTGATGATGCGCTGTACGAACAGTTCATGCAGGGCGTGGCTAGCGCACGCGATCGCAAAGCCGTCACCACACCGAAGAAGGCAGGAGCAAAGCCCAAAGCCTCCATTAATTATGCCGAAGCGGTACAGCTTTATACGCAAGTGCTGAAAAACGCCCAGACAGGTCCTGAGCGCGCCGAGGCCTATTACAATCTGGCCAAAGCCTATGACATGAACGGCCAGCGTGAAGAGTCTGTCTCGACGCTGCGCACCCTCGTAGATCAGTTTCCCGGCAGCCAGTACATCGTGGAAGCCCAGTTCCGTGTTGCCGAATACGAATTTTCTACCGGCCACTACGCAGCGGCAGCCGATCATTATGGCGAAGTCGTCAAGTCGGAAGGCAATCAGGAATTCCGGGACCAATCGCTCTACAAGCAAGGCTGGGCACTGTACAAGGCCTCTGACTATGCCACTGCACAGCCCATCTTTTTTCAGGTCATAGAAGAGCTGCAGCCGAAATCAAAAAGCCAGGACAAGAACGTCAGTCAGAATGCGCTCAAGTTGATGGACGATACCTTCAACATCATCAGTCTCGGTTTCATCCAGCAGGATGGCGCCAAATCGGTTGAGCAATACTTCAAGAAGGTCGGCCCCAAAGAGTACGAAGCTGACGTCTACATGAATCTGGGCGAGACCTATCTGGTCAAGCGCCTGTACCGCAATGCGGCAGAGACCTTTGACTTTTTTGTTGCCAAGCACCCGTTCGACCCGCGTGCCCCCGAGTTCAGCTCAGCCACGATCAATGCCTATCAGGACGGCGGCTTTCCGTCAGAAGTCATTCCGGCAAAAGAAAATTTCATCAAGCATTATGGTCCGGCCAGCGAATTCTGGGCCAAGGCTGATGCCTCTACACGCTCCAGCATTCTGCCGCTGCTGCAGTCACACATCATTGATCTGGCCAAGTACTGGCACGCACAGGCGCAGCAAAGCAAAAAGCCTGATGACTACCTGAAGGCCGCCAACTGGTATCGCCAGCATCTGTCACTGAACCCGCCAGAAGCCGAAGCCATCACCATCAACCAGTTGCTGGCCGAAGCACTGTTTGCCGCCAAGCATTTCGACGAAGCCATTGTCGAGTTTGAAAAAACGGCTTACGCCTATCCTGGCAACACAAAGGGACAGGAATCCGCCTATTTCGCTTTGCTCGCCTATAACGAGCAGGAAGCAGAAATCGACAAGCTTCCCAAGGAACAGCAGGACGTGTGGTGGACCCGGCGCGCCGAAAGTGTCTACAAATATGCCGCAGCGTTCCCCGCGGATACCAATACCCCGCTCGTTCTGCAGGGCATGACCAACGATCAGATCGCACGCAAGGATCTGGTTGGCGCCATGAAGTCCGCCAGCACCATTTTGCAGCTCAAACCACCGGCACCGGATGCCGTGCAGAAAGAAGCATGGATGGTCATGGCCGACGGCGAGTTTGATCTGGGCCGCCCTGAGGCCGCCGAATTTGCCTACGGCAAAGTACTGGCTTACACCGACATCACGGCCGAACAGCGTCGCAAATACCAGGATCGTCTCACGGCCTCTGTCTACAAGCAGGCTGAAAAGCTGAAAGAGGCGAAGGATGTGGACGGTGCTGTTGCCGCCTACCTGCGTGCTGCCAGCGTTTCTGTTGATCCGAAGTTCAAGGCATCGGCCGAATTCGATGCCGCTACCATGTACTTGAATGCCGAGCGCTATGCGGCTGCCATTCCGATGCTGGTTGCCTTCCGCGCCGCGCATCCGGGCAACGAGCTGAACGCCACCATTCCGGACAAACTGGCCCTGTCGTATGAAAAAACCGGCCAGCTCGACCTGGCTGCTGCAGAATACGAAAGCATCTCTGCACGCAATGCCGCCACCAATCCGGAGCTGGGCCGCGAAGCGCTCTTTACTGCTGCAGAAATGTATGACAAAGCCGCCAAGCCTGAAGAATCGGCACGCGTGTATCGCAAATATGTCGCTGCCTATCCCAAGCCTGCCGATACCAACATGGAAGCGACTTACCGCCTCTACACGTATTATGACAAGCAGGGCAATGCCGCCGAAAGCCAGAACTGGCTGAAAGAGCTTTCTCGCGGTTATGACCGGGCCGGTGCTGAAAACACAGCCCGCACCAGCTATCTCGGTGCGATGGCCAAGTTCAAGCAGAACCAGCCCATTTACGACGAGTTTGCAGCCATCCAGCTGCGCCAGCCGCTGAAGCAAAGCCTGGGCCGCAAGAAAGTGGCTATGCAGAAGGCCCTTGATGCTTACGCCAAGGTAGCCGCAATCGGAGTGGCAGAGTTCACTACGGCATCCAATTACCAGATCGCTGAAATTTATCGCAAGCTCGCCGCCGACCTTATGACCAGTGAACGTCCGAAAGGCCTCAGTGAGCTGGAGCTGGAGCAGTACGGCATTTTGCTTGAAGAGCAATCCACTCCCTTTGAAGACAAGGCGCTGGATCTCTACATCGCCAATGCCAATCTGGCCAAGCAGAACATCTACGACGACTCTGTGCGCAAAAGCTTTGACGCACTCGCCAAGCTCTCCCCGGGGCGCTACAACAAGCGCGAGCAGTCTGAAACTTTTGTTGACGTGATTTACTGAGGCTGCGCGAGAAGATGAGCATTAAAAAAACCTTTGCGCCCAGCGCCTTCGTCACGGTTGCCGCATTCGTACCGGTACTGCTCCTGTCTGCGTGCTCAACCGCGCCGAAGAAGCCCGCGACCCCGGAAACAACCGAGCCAGTCGCCAGCGCCGAGAGCAACGAGCCAGACCTTGTTGCACAACTGCGTGAACGCATGGCCTCCGGCTCCTTGCAGCGCCAGGAAAAAACCGAAGACCGCAAACCGGCCGAAGCTACAGCCGACACGTCCCGCTCGCCTACCGTCGTAGCCGATACCGGCAAGCAGCAAGCCGCCATGTCTGTCGCTGGCGACTATGCCAAAGCACTCGGCCTGATGAGTGCGGACAAGGATGAAGAGGCTCTGGTCCTGCTGCAGAAGGTGTCCGCAAAGACGCCCCAGTTTTCCGGCCCCTGGGTCAACCAGGCCATCATCCTGCTGAAGCAGCAAAAATTTGCCGAGGCCGACAAGGCCTTGCAGGAAGCCCTCAAGGTCAATCCCGCCAATCCTTTTGCCTTCAACCTGCTCGGTATTGCCCTGCGGGGCGAAGGCAAGTTTGGCGATGCCCGTGCAGCCTATGACTCCGCGCTGGCCATAGACCCGAACTACGCCAAGGCACATTTCAATTACGGCGTGCTGGCCGATCTCTACATGCAGGACCTGCCGCTGGCCCTGAGCCATTACGAGCGCTACCAGAGCCTGCAGAGCAAGCCCGATCCCGCTGTGGCCAACTGGATTACCGATCTGCAAAAGCGTACTGGCGTGTACAAGGCTCCCGCACCGGTGCCGATGGCTCCGCCACCAGAAGAAACCACTGAAACGACGGGTGAAGCAGCACCTGCTCCAGAAAATGCTCCCGCCGCACCGGCCGATGCAGTTCAACCGGCCAAACCGGCTGCCGCCGCTGAACCCGCAGCCCCCGTCCCTGCTGCAGCCAAACCGGCGGTGAAGCCCAAGAGATCGAAAAAATCATGATGAAGCCACTCAGTGCCGTGATGATTTGCACCCTGATAAGCAGCGTGGCCCTAGCCGCGCCTGCACCGAAAACCGCCAAGCCGGCGGCCAAGGCAGAGGCCGTACCGGTCGAAGCCACTACACTTGATGCCACACAAACAGACGTGATCGGCAGTAAAGAAGCACCCAGTGTATTTAATATCGTGCCCTGGAAGGACAAGGCTGTGGTGATTCCCAAAAAGGAAGTCAGCACCTCTATTCTGCGAGAAACCCTGCAGCCTCTGGATCGGGATATTCTGCGTCGTGAAATTCAGCTACAACAGAGTCTCTCAAAAGACTGATAAGACGGCTGTGCGAAAGACTTAATCATCGCACAGCCCTGACAAGCCGGCGTTGCCGGTTTGTCATTTAAAAAACATGGGTCCACTTACTAAACAAGGAGCTTCTCCGATGAACATTTTTCAGCAATTCGCCCACTTCATGCAGGCCGGTGGTTTCTGGATGTATCCCATCCTGCTTACCCTCGTCATCGGCGCGGCCATAAGCATTGAGCGTTTCATGTACCTCAGCAAAGTCGAGAAGGTAAACAAGCAGATCTGGGCCGATATCTTCCCTCTGGTTACCAAAGGCCAGCTCAAGGCAGCCCTCGAAAAAGTGAAAACCTCTGATTCGGCACTTGGCCTGATGCTCACCAACGGCATTACCCGCAGCCTCACCGCTCGCCGTCAGGACGAAGTGGAAATGGCACTGGACGAAGCCCTGATGGAATCACTGCCACGCCTGGAAAAGCGTACGCATTACCTCTCCACGCTCGCCAACGTGGCCACCCTGCTTGGCCTGCTCGGTACGATTATCGGTCTGATCCACGCGTTTACCGCCGTGGCCAGCGCTGATCCTGCCGAAAAAGCCAACATGCTTTCCGCCGCCGTGGGCGAAGCCATGAACTGTACCGCTTTCGGTCTCGTGACCGCGATTCCGCTGCTGGTCCTGTTCTCGCTGCTGCAGTCCAAGACCGGTCAGGCCGTTGAAAGCCTGGAAGCCGCTTCCATCAAATTCCTGAACGTGATTCGTCAGCTCGGCGCCCAGCAAGGCCCGCAGTAAGCGTTGCCATCATCCAACGCTCAAGGAGTAATCCATCATGAGGCGCCGTAAACCGCGCGAGATGGAAGCCGATCTGGACATGACCACCTTCATTAACCTGATGGTGGTGCTGCTCGCCTTCCTGCTCGTTACCTCTGCCTTTACCGAACTGTCCATGCTGCAGGTCAACCTGCCTTCAGGCGGTGCCGGTGCAGGCGGGGCCGAGGCTCGCAAGCCGCTGGTCCTGGAAGTATCCATCTACAATGACCGCTTCATTGTGGCGGATCGCCAGTCCGGCCCGCTCAAGATCATTCCGGCCACTGAAAAGGGACAGGACTTCAAGGAACTGACCGCTTTTCTGACCACGATCAAAGACAGCTATCCCGCCATCACGGAAATCACCCTGCTGCTGGAGCCCACCACCAATTACGACACGCTCATCCACACCATGGACAGCGTGCGATACAAGCCAAAGATGGTGAACGGCACCTGGGTCAAAGGTGCACTGTTTCCGGATATCGGCATTGGTGATGCACCGGAACATCCGGGAGGCAAGGTATGAGCAAGAACTCAGCCCGTATCAACCGCATGGCGCGACGCCACAAGTTTCGCAAACCGGCGACGATCCAGCTCACCTCGCTGATCGACATTCTCACCGTGCTCGTGTTCTTCCTGCTGGTGAACTCGCAGAACGTGACGAACATTCCGGACAGCCAGCAGCTTGAATTGCCGAAATCGACCGCCGACAAGCGTGCCGATGACGCCATCCTGACGGTAATGATCAACCAGAAAAGCATTGTGGTGCAGGGCGTGAAAGTTGCCGACTCTGCCACTGCCTTGCAGATTCAGGGTGACATCATTCCCGAGCTGGCCAAGGAGCTTGCCTACCGTGCGAGCAAAACCGCACCCAAGCTCACACCGGAAGGTATTCCTGAACGGGAAATCCTGATTCTGGGTGACAAAGCCATCTCCTACACCTTGCTGCGCAAGGTGATGGCCACCAGCAGTGCCAGCGACTACAGCAAGATCTCCTTTGCCGTGCTGCGTACCAAGGAGGGAGCGCAATGACCAATACCGTCTATGTGAGCCCCATACTGCCCTGGGATCCGCTGCCCGGCGAAAGCAACCGCCTGCGCGTACTCATGGCCATCATGCTGGTGCTGGCCCTGCTGATCCGGATCATCGTGCCCCTGGTGCATATCCCGGAGATCAAGCGTTCGGAAGCTGAAGCCGTGCCCGAGCGTCTGGCGAAAATGGTGGTGCAGCAGAAGGTCGAGCCTCCTCCCCCAAAACCGGTGGAAGAAGCGAAGCCGGATGAGTCACTGACCAAGACGGAAGCCAAGCCGGCCGAAGTTGAAAAGGCACCCAAGCCGGTCGCTACTGACCTGCAGAAAAGTGCGGCCAAGGCTCGTGCCAGCAAGGCCATTCAGGATGCCGGCATCAACGATGCCCTGGCGGACATCCG
>Ga0073925_1000289_pt1 | contig 9948 bp, 9 predicted proteins | sample GWRWT4_21May14_FD_70952 | JGI IMG/M metagenome (GOLD analysis project Ga0073925, IMG submission 70952) | Sand microcosm microbial communities from a hyporheic zone in Columbia River, Washington, USA - GW-RW T4_21-May-14 | ecosystem: Engineered > Artificial ecosystem > Sand microcosm > Unclassified...
GGGGTGGCAATGATCCGCCGATGGTTGCCTATGTCTACGCCGCCGACCGTAAATCGGAACGCGCTGAAGCGCATCCGGGCGACTTCGCCGGCATCCTGCAAGTTGACGGCTATGGCGGCTACGCTGCGCTGGCAAAGCGTCGGCAGCAAATCCAACTCGCATTTTGTTGGTCGCAAGTGCGCCGGAAGTTTTTCGAGCTGGCGGACAAGTCGCCCGTCGCCACCGAGGTCCTGCGCCGCATCGCCATGTTCTACGCCATCGAGGACGAGGTGCGCGGCTCCATGGCCGAGCAGCGCCGGGCCCTGCGCGTCGAACGCTCACGCATCGTCATCTACGACCTGCGCCTTTATCTAGATGCCCGGCTTCGCCAGGTCAGCGCCAAGAGCAAGCTCGCCGAGGCGATCCGCTACGCGCTGAGCCGTTGGGATGGCCTAACCGTGTTCCTCGACGATGGCCGCGTCGAACTCGACTCCAACACCGTCGAGCGATCGATCCGGCCGCTTGCATTGAATCGTAAAAATGCGCTGTTCGCCGGCTCCGACGTGGGCGGCGATAACTGGGTGGTCATCGCCACGCTCGAGAACTGCAAGATCACCGGCATCAACCCACACACCTGGCTGACCACAACACTCACCGCGCTCGCCAACGGTCACCCCGCCAACCGCGTCGACGAACTTATGCGTTGGACCGCAGTGGCCTGTGAACACCGGTTACGCCCCAACGCGAGCTGCCGCGTGACAGCTCAAGCCGCCGTCAATTGCGGCAGCTACCCTGTCCCGAAGGTCCTGTGAAAGAGTTCGCGCCATCCATGCTGGCTTCCTGCCACCAACAGGAAGTCTGAATCACATCGAAGCCGCAAAGGGAATCTCCATCGATCCATTTCGTGTGGAAACTGCTCTAGCGCAACTGACGTATGGAAAATTCCCCGATCGAAAAAAAGGGCCGTGCTCGCGCACGACCCAAGTTTTTGAGAGTGGGCTGATGAGGCCCGATTACCTCTTTCCACAAAACAAACATAAAATAAAGAACTAAATTTCAACTCTTCGCTACTTTTTGTCAATAGTCAATATTTGAGCAGTCTAGATGACTCTCAGATTAGATATTTTAATCAATATTGTAGTTTATTATTAGAACAGAAATTGTCCTGTAATTTATTTACATTACCCGTAATATGAATCAGAACTTAAATCCTGCAGAAATTCCGTAAGTTCTTGGGTCGAGCGTATAAATATTGGTGAACAGGCCGGATGAAGGATCGGTGACATATTTGCCAGTAATCGCCTGCGAATTGAACACGTTCGACACAAATGCCCGCGCGAAAAAGCGATCTTCGGGAGCGGTCAGCGTCACCTGAGCATTGACGATTTCGTAAGCCGAAATCTTGTCGCGGATCGTGTTGAAATTGCTGCCCCAGGATTCTCCTGTGAAATGCACGTCTACTCGGGGTGAAATGGTCCATCCCCCCGCAAGCTCGGCGTCATACTGTGCACCGACCGAGAATTTCCAATTGGGCGAATTTGCAAGCTCGTTGCCTTTAAGGTTCCGTTCCACGCCGCCAGGGAGGAAGAAACCCCCGCCCGCACCGGCATCGAAGAGATACGTGCCAGCAGGCGTGTTGGCACGCAGGAACGATCCCAGCGCGCCGCAAAGTGAGAAGGCGCCATAGGAGTTCGTCCCAGGAACCTGAACCGCCGGACGGATCAGACCCCCGCCTGCCGCTGCATTGAATCCGTTGACCAGCGCAAGCGTGTTGGCAATCGGCACACTACCTTCGACGCTTGGCGCAACAACGCAGTTTGCGGCGCTCTGCAAATCCTTGATGATAACTACGTCGGACCGCCCATTTGACGGGTTGCGAGTGTCAACTGTGCTGAAGTCCGAAATTTCCGTGCTGAGATAGGACATGCTTGCGTTGACGGTGAAATTTCGAGATGGCTTAACAATCGCCTCGACTTCCACCCCGTAGATCTTCGCATTCGTGTTGTCGTTGAAAGATGTCCGGTTGATGATTCGACTGACCTGGAAGTCCTTGTACTTATAGTAAAATGCCGTCGCGTTCAGCTGAAGCTCGCCGCCCAGAAAAGTGTTCTTCGTGCCGATTTCGAATGCATCGATTGTTTCGCCCTTGAAGGTGAGCGGGATCGGCGGGAACAAGTTGGGATCATAAGGCGGATTGAAGCCTCCCGGCTTGTTGCCGCGGGTGTAGCTGGCATAGACCAGCGTATCTCGCGTAAAACTCAGCTCGGGCTTCCAGTCGAGAACCACACGGCCCGTGACCGCGTCAAAGGTTCCCCTTTGTTCGGCGAAAGTCTGCTGCCCAGGCGTGGAACTATCACCGTCAAAATTTAGGAGCAGAGCATTCACATCGCTGGTCCCGAACGGAACCAAGACATTCAGGAATGGCTGACGCGCCCTGATGTATTTCTTGTCGTTCGAATATCGCAGGCCGCCAGTGAGCTTAAGGTTGTCGGAAAACTTGAAATAGACTTCACCGAAGAAACCGTAGGTCTTCAGCTCTGAGCGATCGGTGTCGCTGTGAAAAAACGGAGGCCCCATGCCGAAATTCAACGAGGGCGAGCCCGCGCCAAAAGCGGTTACTGTGCCGAGGAACGCCGACATGTAGTCGAACCCCGAAGCCAGCACTGCATAGTCGATGTCTCGCCCCTTGGCATTGAGATAGAGACCGCCCAGCAGGAAGTTGAACGGCCCGTCGAAGTCAGACGCAATGCGTGCTTCCACAGACCATTGTTCATTGTGGCCTCCTGAGTAGTCATTCTCATTGGTATTGTCGCCGCACTGGGAAATTCGTCCTGCCAGGTATCCAGCGTGCAGCGGATCGAATTGCGATGAGCAGATCTGGTTACCGCGAAACACACCTGAATTGAGGATTGCGTTGGCGATCGGATTGCCCCCTGCACCAGCAGCCCGCAGGGCAACTAGGCCCGGGTTGTTCAGGATGCTGCGGGTTGTGGTCAGATTGTAATCGAGCGTAGAGCTATAGTCACTGCGCGAATACCCGCCATTTATCGTGGCCGTGAAGCTGCCGAATTTTTGCTGCAGTTCCGCCTGCGCGGTAATTTGCTCGGATTTCCAGGTCGGCTCATAGTCAATGGCAACCTTGCGGACATCCGAAGGATTGATCGAGGTATCGTAAGCGTTCCCATCGTCTGCGTAAACACTGCCAAGTGCGAAAGCAGCAAGCGGGCCAAATCCTGCAACGGTCAGGAACTCGCGGCTCGCCAATGTGCCCACCGCAGTCGCATCGCCGTTGATCGCTCCGAAAGCCTCCTGATCCGGACGGCAGCCGAGAATCGCGGTTGGATCGGTCGCGCAAAGCTGCTTCTGCCCCCTCGATCGGTTGCTATCCTCCTTGAAGTATTGCGCCGATACGGTGAAGCGCGTGCTGTCGCTGGGCTCGATCTTGAAAGACCCGCGCAGTGAGTAATAGTCGCGACCATCGATCTTGTGGCCGGTGTTGAGATTCGTCGTGTAACCATCGCGTTTCAGATACATGCCGGCCAGGCGCACGCCAGCGATATCGCCGATCGGCAAATTGACCATGCCCTTGGCCCGGATTGCATTGTAGTTGCCGTAAGAGGCTTCACCAGACGCCTTGAAACCGGAAAGATCCGGCTTCGCAGTGATGATGTTTAACACGCCGGCCGTGGCGTTTCGCCCGAACAGGGTGCCTTGCGGTCCGCGCAGCACCTCGAGCCGTTCGATATCGTAGAATTCCGAATCAAAAATGCGGCTTGAGATCAGTGGCATGTCATTGAAATGGATCGCGACGCCGGCATCACCAGATGCGGCCACCACCGGGGAGCCGATGCCACGGATAGTGATATTGGTCCCGGAGAAATTGCCATAAGTCAGCGTGGTGCTGGGCAAGGCAAGTTGCAACTCCAATGGGTTATCGATCTGTTGCCGTTCAAGAGAATCGTTTGAAAACGCGGAGACCGCCACAGGAACGTCCTGAAGCCGCTCGCTGGTGCGCTGGGCCGTAACGATAATTTCATTCGGATCCGACGGATCCGCCGCTTCTTGTGCATGCACCGGCAGCGCAATTGATGCGCTGCATACGGAAATCAACAACGCCAACTTGCGGCTCATCATTATACCCCTCTCTCCTGACTTCCAAATCTCGACGGCCACCTCACTCATCAGGAAAGAGCTATAACACATTGTTAAACAACCATTTTCTGTGAGCAAATCGCTTGATGCGCATGCCGCGCTTACAGTTTCACTACGCATACCTTATCGTAAGGTGATTTACTGTCAAGTGTCATCGGGCATTATCTCCTTTTCTGTCTGGTCGATTCGAAGTTTCGCCGCTAATGCACCGTGCCATGAGTGAGCAGATTTTGGAGCGTGACTTTGTCACTGAGTTAGACAACCTGGTCTTCCTCGTTGAGGAAGTGCCTCGTAAGCTTCGCAGGGTTTTCGATAAATCGAGCGCAAAGCTCAGATTAAGCCGCTCGCAATGGCGCGCACTTGCCTACATCTTCCGCAGCCCCGGCCTCTCGCAGACTGAGCTAGCAAGATTCCTGGAACTCGAGCGCGCCAGCGTTGGTAACGTCATCGACCATCTCGAAATGGAGGGCTACGTCGAGCGCAGACCTGTAGAGGGCAATCGCCGAGTATGGACCCTGCACCCCCTGCATAAAGCGATTGAGATATTACCTCTACTTAGAGTTGACGCCGATATTATTTATTCCCGGCTATTTTTTGGCATTTCAGAAGTCGAAAAAGCCGAATTAAGACGTCTTTTGAAATGCATGTCGGAAAATATCGCCTAATGAATCATGCGAGATATCTATCTTGATGCTTATTGATCAGTAATCCGATATTTAGGCAATGAGGTTCTTCAGACGAGCAAGAAGTAATATCTCTGCATGAAGGAAGCGACCCCTCGCGATGGCCTAGGAGCCGCTTCAGAGATACGAGCGGCTTTGCCTGTCAGGAGGAGGTAAGGCGGCCAGATCGCAGAGGGTCAGGTTATCGTCGGTTGCACCGACTTCCGGCGCAGCGACCGGGACATCCGGTGCGGCTTCGATCTCGTCGGTCGGGACCGGACCGAAGCGCATAAACTCAGGTACCCAACCAAGCGCGCGTTCGCGAATCTCGACCTCGGTGATGTAGGTCCCGGCGTTGAGCCGCTCGGCACTCATTGAAAGATCGCCCTTCTTCACCGAAGCGAGCCGCGAAGAGAGATGGGCACCTCCTTCAACTCGGTGATCTGAGCGATAGCGGCCGGCGGCGCTGGATTTTGGTGCGAGTGTGTGCCTTAAGCGGCCCTATTCCGCCCTTTTTCGGCCGTTTTCCTGTTTGCGGTCGCACCTATCCCTTCGCTGCTCGTCGCTCGTGGAAGATCAGGCGGTGCATGTTGTAGGCCAGGTTGGCGAGCGTGATCTTGGCCTTGGCGCGCTTGATGCCGATGGTGCGGATGGTGCGGATGAACAGCCCCATCTTGGCCTTTTGCTGAGCGAAGACGTGCTCGACGCGGGCCCGGACTGTGGATTTGGCGGCGTTGGCCTTCGCGGTCCGCTCGGGCATCGGCCTGCCCCGCGGCTTCCTGCGATGGATGCGGCTGACCCGGCCCTGGCGCCTGAGCCATCGCTCGTTGGCTTGGCTGCGATAGGCGGTATCGGCCCAGACGTCGGAGGCGGTGTTGTCGTTGGTGATGACGTCGCGAAGCATGCGCCCGTCAAAGCGCGCGCCGTCGGTGACCTTGCATTTGCGGATGAACCCGAAGGCGCGGCAGATCGAGATGCTGCTCTTGTAGCCAAAACTGGGGATGGCAATGTCGATCCCCGGCTTACCATCAGCGGTGGGCCTGGCCTTGGCGAACTTCAGCGTCCAGCGCGCGTCGGTATCCTTCTGTGCTGCCCTGGCGGGCTCATCTGGCCATATCTCGCCGGCCGTCTTGCCTGCCCTTGATCGCATCCTTCTCGGGCGCGGTGTTGCGTTGCTTGGGTGCCGCCACCAGTGTTGCATCGACAATCTGGCCGCCCATGGCGAGATAGCCCCGCTCCTTGAGTTGCCGGTCGAAATCAGCAAACAGCGCGTCTAGTGCGCCGACCTCGGTCAGCTTCTCGCGGAACAGCCGGATCGTGTTGGCATCCGGCGTCGCGGCGCCCAAGTCGAAGCCAAGGAACCGCAGCCCGCTCAGCCGGTCGCGGATCAAATATTCCATCCGCGCGTCGCTGACGTTGTTCTGGGCAGCCAGGATCAGCACCTTGAGCATCGCCACCGGGTCGTAAGGCGGGCGACCGCCCTTGGCTCTGTCACCATAGGCCAGCGCCGCGCCAAGCGTCGGGCGAAACGCCTCGAAGTCGATGATCCTGTTCAACTCTTCGAGCGGATCGCCGTGAGCCGACAGTCGCTTCAAATGCTCCGACAGCCCGAACAATCCCGCCTCACGCATCGCCGCCTCCCGTCAGGCGGAGTGAATCAAATTATGCGCCGATTGGCGAGCGGTTTTTGGAGGTGCCCAGGTTGGTGCTCCCGACCGTGGTCAGGGCATCGAGGATCACCTGCTTCGAGACGCGGTCGGTCGCCACCAAGCCGCCATGTCGATCCCGATCAAGGCACCGAGATGTCCTGGAACAGGCTCTCGAGTTCACCGGCCACCTTGAGGCTAGCCTCGAGCGTCCGAGCAACTACGTGACCGACCGAGCCGGGCCACGCGGGCATGTTCCGAAAGCGCCTGGTCGAGATCGAAGCGCGACGTTGCGTCTTCACCTCGCCGGCCAGGTCTCATCAAGCCCCGACCTGAGTTCGGCAAGGGCTGCGCTCGCGGGCGCATCCTTGGCTTCGAACCCGATGATCGGACCAGAAGAGACCGGCCCTCGCAGCGTCGTCGCCGCGCGGGCGCGCCAGTCGAACATGTCGGCATCAGCGAGCGTAAAGACCATGACATCGAGGCCGAGACTCGGGTCGGAGGCGAGATGCAATGCAAGTAAGTCGCGGTGCTGTATCGCCATTTCGTCGATGAACACCGACGGCTTGGCGCGGATGTCCTGACTTTCGCGTTCGATCGCTTTGGACTTGTAACGGTCTTGCGCCGGTCACCTATCTGAGTATGCCACCTTTGCTTCGAACGCGAGCGGGCTAATGCCGCCCAGATATGAATGCCGCCTGCGGGTGTTGCAGAACTCGTTGATGCACTGGAAGGTGTCGACCTCTGCTTATCGCCGTGTTGGCCATTTCTGTCGCCAGATCAGTTCCGCCTTCAGTGATTTGAATAAAAAATGCAGCCCGGCGGCGGATTGCTTAGGCGCACCGCTATGTCCAGTGCCCGGATCGCTAGTTCTTTGTCCATTTTGTCGCTGACGGTCAAGCCCGCAACGCGGCGCCTATGGAGATGAAGGATGACAGTCACCTCATGGCGTCGCACAATCGCAATCCAGGAAAATCTGCTCAGCTAGATACCGAAAATCATCAAAATTTAGAACTTCATTATCCGTGAATAATTCTGCATTATTCTATTATCGAGTCGATCCATTTTTGAATTTCAAGCTCAGACCACACAACGATATACCCTTCAATCGGAAACGATTTGGGGAACTTCCCTACCTTCATCCAGCGATAGATCGTCGAAGTCGACATCCCTGTCCGTCGTTTCACTTCGGCAAGACGGATCAACCGGATTGGCTTGGCTTCGTCACCGGGAGTACGAGATTCGAGAGACATGGTTGGTGACCGTAAAGATATTTTGAGGGTAACGTCAGCACTCCCCGATCGCGTCGCCGCGGCGGTTTAAGTCCGCGACATGCTGCGACAGGGTCTTCGCTAGCATCTTTGCCGTTCCGTTCGCCCAACGTGGGCGAAGCTCACCGACATCGTCGCCGAGGTGCTCGACGATCTCCGCCGGGACCTTCTGCAGGAGTTCGCAGATGAAACGGGCGGCATCGCTGCCAACATGAGTCAAAGCAAAATTATCGTCAACCAGCAGCATGAGACGAAGGGTCTCGTCGCCCTGATACCCCGCCGCTTCGAGAATTGCGACGATCTCAGGAATGGTTGCAGCGCGCTTTCCATCGAGAGTTCGCCGCACCGTGTCCCACTTCAGCTGGGCCCTTCGCGCGATTTGTGCGGTTGGGCGTGGATCATCCATGCCGCCTACTGGCATCTGCCGCCGGGTCTCACAGGCCTCAAGATGACGCCGCCCTCCCATTGCCGGCTGCTGGCTGGCTGAGGGGAGACAAATCCATGCTTGTCCAGATTTCTCACGAGCGCAGTCAGGCGCTGCTGCGCCAGCGCAACCTGTTCGCGCTCACCAGCGCAGGGCTTGCGATTGCCCTTGTCGTCGCCGGAGGGCTGGCCGCGACCCGTAGGCGAAACGACACCACCCGGTGCTGCGTCTGCCTCCTTTCCGTCGAACTTTTCGTCCAGTCGCTGCCCGCGCAGCATCCAGGTCTGCAGGGCGATGAGGCGCGCCCAATCAGCAAACGAGGGAATCGAGCCCAGATCCTCGCGCACGTGCTGCTCGCCGATCAGACGCACCGGAACGATCCGGCCGTCCGCGTTGACGATCGTCGCGCCGAAGATGGATTCGAGCATGAAAATGCCCTCGGCGTGATGGCGCAAGGCGCGGTGCCGGGGGTCTGCAAGAATGGCTTTGGACTGATCGAACCACTGGTGAAGCGGGAGATAGTCCTCAGGTCTGCCGCCCCATTTGCGAACCGAGGAGAGCGCGTGAAAATAGCAGTGTGCCATGATGCCCCGGGCCCGCAAGAAATCACGCCCTTCAACCAGCGCGGAAGTGAGCATCGCGCCGTGGTTGAAGCGCGAACTCGAGACCGGCTTCCAGGACGAGCCGAACTCGTTGAGGTAAAGACTGGCTGCGACCTCGCGCATCTCTTCGAGCGCCAGCATCGCGCCTTCGGCGCATTGCGCCCGCTCGACCTGGGTTTCGAGCTCATGGGTATGGATCTCGGAGCCATCGGCGCTGGCAACGAGCGCGCGGACTTCATCGGTGGCGCGGTCGAGCGCAGTCGATTTGCGCGCTGCGGAGCGGTGAAAGAGATTGACGAAAGCCCAACCCAGATCCTCGGCGTCGGCTTCGAGTGCAGTGCCGGAAACGAGCGCAAACAGATCGGACCAGACCGCGTCAAGCGTCTGGACCACGGCTTCACGAACCGGAAAATCGCTGCTCGAAACCGGAGCTGGACCAATCGAAAAACCGGCTAGATCGAGACCAGCAAGCTGATCGGCAAATGTGGTGTGCATGGGTGTCCTCCTGACTGACGTGAGGCTGGTCCGCCGCTTGATGGCTGCGCCAGCGAGAGCCCGTCAGGGCCAGTCATGGGTGGACCCGCGCACCGCAGGGGAACCCGCTTGGGCAGGCTGGCGCGGGCAGGCCAGGTCCCACCGGGACCGGCCAACACGGGCCTGCCCAAGCCGGGTTGCGCGGGTCCACCAGCTGGCCCAGGGCCTCTCTCGCTCATGACGCAGCCACCAGCGGGCGAACTGCTGCCCAGTCAGAGCATCCGGTAATATCGCCGCATCTGTTCGGCTTGCTGGTCCCGTGCGTCAGGTGAGACCAAAATCGGCTCCGGTGAAGACAAAGCGGTGCTCCGACGGGAACGCGGCCAGCGCAGTGAGGCGGCCGCCTTCGAAGCGCAGGTGCCAGGTTCGGCGGATCGCCGGCTGGACCGCAGTAAAGGCTTCGGGCGCGAGAACGACGACATTGTGGCCGCCTGTGGAATCGCGGACCGAACGGGTGCGGATCAGCATGGCCCCCGCCTCGCGGGCCGCATGACCAAGCTCCTGACAGGCTGAATAGTCGATCGGGTCGGTCCACAGCGCGGCATCCGCCGCAAACGGATCGCGGGTCAGATCGATCGCGTGGGCCGTCGCGACCTCGGCGGTGAAGCTGGTGTGCTCGGTCGTCGCGGAAGGCGGCACGAAACCGGGCGAGCGCAGATAGAAGCGTAAGCGCCAATA
>Ga0073925_1000291_pt1 | contig 9899 bp, 10 predicted proteins | sample GWRWT4_21May14_FD_70952 | JGI IMG/M metagenome (GOLD analysis project Ga0073925, IMG submission 70952) | Sand microcosm microbial communities from a hyporheic zone in Columbia River, Washington, USA - GW-RW T4_21-May-14 | ecosystem: Engineered > Artificial ecosystem > Sand microcosm >...
GTGCCGAAGTCATCGCTTATGAAGATTTTGTGAAATACAACGGCGAAGCCGGGGCAAAAGAAGCAGGAAAATGGCGTCTTGAAGGCAAGGAGTACATCGTCAAAGACGGTGATGTCATGCACTTCCGATTTAATGTGTAACGTTAAATCGGCTTCGCTGCAGCGGCCATGACGGCGTTGCGGGTGGGGCGGACAGTCCTCATTTACTATTTGTAAACTGCGGCTGCCCACCCCACCCGCGCCTTGTCCTGACTACAGGATCGAAGCCTCTTACAGTGGTTTGCGCTTACTAATTCCCACTTAGCTCCTTGTTAGGTGCAAATGATGACGACGCTGTATTTCATATTTCACGTTGCATTGTGCATCTGGATTTTCTTCTTCGGCGGGGCCCGAGTAATTGAAGGATCATGGCTGGCAGCGCTTGAGTTCCATGCATTGGCAAATGAGCGCCATATCAAGTTCCTTGCTTGGGTTTCATTGCTTATATTGGCATTAAATCCCACAAAAAATCTAAATCAGCCTTAAAAAACCAATAAACGGAGTTGGCTTATACATAAGACATCCAGCTCAAGCGGAAAAATCACGAAGAATCAGGTGGTAGCCCAAGTTAAGATTTGGTAATACAAAGGTATGCCCACCAACACATTGAATGGAAAAGTAACGCCAAGCGCTGCAAAAATTGCAATACCAACATCAGCATCTTTAATAGCCGTACGAATCGCCGCTGGCGCCGCGATATATGATGCGCTTGCCACTAAACAGCCTAAAATAAGCGTACTCCCGCTCGGAAGGCCCAAGCCAAATCCTACGCCCAACCCTAAAATAGCCAAGAACACGGGAACAACAAGTGCGAATCCAATTAACCGCCAGTGTTGCCAAGGCAAGGGATATAAATACTTAGAAGCACACAACCCCATCTCCAACAAAAACAGCGCCAATAGTGCCTTGAATGAACCTAAAAATAATGGCGCAATCGCGTGACTCCCCGCTGGCCCGTACCAATAACCAATCGCAACCCCACCGGCCAAAAGAAGTACTCCACGGCTTGTTAAGGCCTCATGCCAAATGGCACCAGCACTGCCCTTACTACCGGTGACCTTACGATGCAAAATAATTGCAGCAACAATGGCCGGCAGCTCCAGTAACACCAGATAGAGCGTAGTTTGCGGAGCAATGGGAAGATTCAAACCCTCGGTGAATGCCAATGCGACCGCAAAGGTACCTGCGCTGGCCGAACCATAATGAGCTGCAACACTCGCTGCGTTTGCCTGTGACAGCTTTACGGCATTACGTAATAGCGGATAAAGAACAAATGGAATTATGGCACCAACCGCCAAGACCGCTAAAACCTCCGGCAGCAGTTGCCAACTGACCTGACCATAAAGAGACAGGCCACCCTTCAAGCCCAACGTGAGCATCAACAAAATACTGAGCGTATCGTAGGCAGCCTTTGGCACGACCAGATCGGACTTTGCCAAGCCCGCCAAAATCCCCAGCAAAAAAAACATAATTACAATATCTGGCATGTCGGCTTTCCCATTTGCGTGAAGCTTTTTTACTCAGGAGGCAAATTCATTAAAATTTATTTCTATAAAAGCCTCCGAAAATTGGTAAAAAATATGACTGCATGTATCCCCGCCGAGGTGGCGGGTGTAAAAAACGCACCAACTCCGAACCAATAAAACCTTAAACTACCCAGACACCTTACGAGTAGCCCAAAGGCTCGCCACCACACTCAACCCAATAACGCCCACAACAACCGAGAGTGAAACAGTCACCGGCATATGAAACCACGGCATAATTAGCATCTTCAAACCGATGAACGCCAAAACAATCGCCAAACCATACTTCAGCAAATGGAACCTGTCCGCAATGTCGGCAAGCAAGAAATAAAGCGCCCTCAATCCCATAATCGCAAATATATTTGACGTAGCCACAATAAACGGATCCGTCGTAATGGCGAAGATAGCCGGGATTGAATCCACTGCGAACACAAGATCAGACACTTCTATAAGAATTAAAACCAAAAACAAGGGTGTAAAATACAGAACTCCATTTTTTCTAATTAAAAATTTCTCACCATGATTTTCAGGAGTCACTCGTAAAAATTTACGCGCAAGCTTTAATACAAAATTTTTCTCCATATCTGCTTTTTCTTCTGATGGCATCATCATCTTAATGCCTGTCACCAACAAGAAGAATCCAAATACATACAGCACCCACTTGAATTCCTGCACAACCCAACTACCGAGAAAAATCATCGCAATACGCATGAAGATTGCACCAAGAACCCCGTAAATTAACACACGGCGCTGATACTCTGGCGGCACCTGGAACGCTGAAAAAATCATTAAAAACACGAAGACGTTATCGATCGATAAAGATTTCTCAATAAGATATCCGGTTAAAAACTCTAGCGCCTTACGGTCAGCAAGTTCAGCACCTATGCTTCCTTGCATATACCACCACAGGCCCGCGTTAAAGCCTATCGCCAATGAAAACCAGATCAGCGACCAGGTCGCCGCCTCTTTAACGCTTACTTTGTGCGCCTTTCCCGCACCAAAAACAAACAAATCCAAGGCCAGCATAACAAGCACAAAGACAATAAATCCCGACCAAAGCAATGGATCACCTATAGTGCTTATTTCATTCATTACAAAACCCCATAATTATTTTTACGTAAAGCTTGAATACGTTAGATCATGCGATGATGCGTTAAAAAAGCACATCACCTCAATGCCTCCTCAAATCCCGGTGGCGGCCATACAATCCAGCAAAGGTGAGTCGCGCAGTAAATTCAATCACTTAAGCACGGCTATAATATTCTGACGTCTCGACACATGTGATCCGCCACCATCAATTCGATAGCAACAACACAATTTCGACACTGGCCCGCAACAATATAATTTTCTTCATCATTATCGTGAACCAGATAGCCAACTCAAGGCGCAACAATATTGCCATCGTCAATTTGGGCTGGCCTATAGCGCTTGTGGCCATGCTCACGTTTGCGCTCCAGCTTACGACTTATGGCTCGCCCCGCTCGCTCAATAGCCCGATCTATTGCAATGTATAAATCTGACTGAACCTCTTCAACAACCACCGGTTTTCCACCCGCAATGGGGACTTGAATACGGCAAGATTTATCGGTGCCCCCCTTTGGACCATTGATATCATCCAGGCGTAGCGTCACTTTTTGCAGGTTTTGATTAGCCCAACTCAAGGCAAACTGAATACGGCGCTCAATGTGCTCTCGCAGACCATCGGTTAACGAAAACTTACCCGTGTGTATTTCAATGCGCATGGACCTTCCCCTAACGGCTATTGATTAATTGGTGTCGTTAATAACAACAACGCCCATGCTAAATAAGCAAGACTAATCCAGCAAATCGAATATAATTGCAGTATTGCTCGGTTTTTTCGATTAATGGAGTCGCAATGAATACCCTCAATTACAAGCACTTACGTTATTTTTGGATGGTCGCCAAAACAGGGAGCATCTCCAAAGCTGCAGAGCAGCTCTATTTGACGCCACAATCCATCAGCGGACAGCTCACCGAACTCTCCAGCCTGTTAGGGGTTGAATTGTTTCGTCGGGCTGGGCGCAACCTGGAAATCACAGAGGCTGGCCGGCAGGTGTTTAGCTATGCGGATGAGATTTTCTCGATTGGTGATGAGCTTCTGGAAGCCGTCCTCAATCAGCGCACTAAAAAATCAATCCCACTCAAAGTTGGAATTGCTGATTCTGTTTCCAAATTCATGGCCTATCGGCTTTTGGAGCCCGCACTTAAACTTGCAGAACCTATACGCCTTATTTGTCACGAAGGTCGTTTGGTGCCATTGCTGGCCGAATTATCTGTACATAGGCTGGACATTATCATTGCAGACAACCCCATGCCAACGAATCTAAATGTTCGTGGATTTAATCATCTCCTTGGCGAAAGTGGATTAACAGTTTTTGGTGCTAAATCCGTAATTAAAAATCTCACCGGCGAATTCCCAAAATGCCTTAACCAAGCGCCTTTTTTATTGCCTGGCGATGATGCCGACATTCGCCATAAACTAGAACAATGGCTGCATAATAATAATTTACACCCCATTGTCATCGGCGAGTTTGATGACAGCGCGCTCATGAAGTCCTTTGGCCAGGCAGGGGCCGGTTTGTTTGCAGGGCCGTCCATTCACTCCGCTCATATCTGCGAGCAATATAAAGTTAAAGTGGTTGGGAACATTGGCTCTGTGATGGGGCAACTTTATATGATAACTACTGAGAGAAAATTAACACACCCAGCCATTCTGGCCATCAAAGAAAAAAGCCGAGATAATTTATTCGGAACAGCCTGATAAATAGGTATTGCCGGGACAACTAAAATTCCAATAGCAAATATTTTTAGCTTTTTTCATCAATAATGAGCTCTGCCATCCCCATTTACTATTTGCAATCTGCGATCGAGCAGCCACTCCTCGCCTCGCTCTGCAGCCGGATCAATGCCAATTACGGTGGGAGTGCTTATTAGCTCTCTTGCTCAACGACTAATACTTTTGTCCTGCCTTTGCAATAAGCCGCCCATACCCCCTAAAGCCCCCTGCGTTCACTCCTTCTGCGACTAAAGCTATACTGAATCCGCGTTAATGCGTTGCTGTGGGGAATAATGCCCCGTGCACGCCAATATCAACCGGGAGCGGCTCGTGAGCCTGTCGCAAGAACTGCTGGTGCTGATTACCCTGATTGTGGTGAGTGCCTTTTTTTCCATCGCGGAAATCTCGCTGTCATCTGCACGCAGGATAAAACTGCAGGTGCTGTCGGATAACGGCGATGTGCGCGCCGATCAGGTGCTGGCACTGCAAAGCCGGCCCGGCCACTTTTTCACCGTGGTCCAGATCGGCCTCAATGCCATCGCCATACTGGCGGGCATTTTTGGCGAGGCCTCGCTCACCCCTTATTTCAGGTCACTGCTGAGCCTGATCTATCCCGGCCCGGCACTGGATACCCTGAGCTTTTTCTGCTCCTTCCTGAGCATTACCAGCGTTTTCATCCTGTTTGCCGACCTCATGCCCAAGCGGCTCGCTATCATCAATCCGGAACAGCTGGCATTGCGTGTGGTCGGCCCTATGCAGTTCTGCATCGTGCTGTTCAAACCCCTGGTCTGGTTTTTTACTACCGTCTCGGACTGGATGCTGACCTTGCTTGGGCAGCCCGGGCAACGGGCTGACGACATCACCACGGCCGATATTCACGCCATGATGGATGCTGGCGCCCAGGCCGGTGTGCTGCACCAGGCTGAGCACAATGTCATCGGCAATGTGTTTGAACTCGAGTACCGGCTGGTGCCCTCGGCCATGACCACGCGCGAAAGCATCATTTATTTCACCCTGCAGGAAACCGAGGAAGAACTGCGCCAGCAGATCGCCACCTATTCCTACTCCAAGTTCCTGGTCTGCGATGGCAACATCGACCGCATGGTGGGCTATGCCGACTCCAAGGACCTGCTGACGCGCATTATCAATAACCAGCCCCTGACATTGCGTGACGCTCCCTGGCTCAAGCCCGTGCTGACCATCCCGGACAGCCTCACCCTCTCCGAGCTCCTCACGCAATTCCGTGCCAGCCGTGAAGACTTTGCGGTGGTCATCAATGAGTACGCGCTGGTAGTAGGCCTGATCACGCTCAACGACGTCATGAGCACGGTCATGGGCGACATGGTGCAGCCGCAGCAGCAACAGATCGTGAAGCGTGACGATGACAGCTGGCTGGTCGACGGCCTGACGGCGGTAGAGGACGTGATGCGGGCACTCGGGGTGGAAGAGTTCCCCGACGACAGCAACTACGAAACCATCGCCGGCTTCATCATGTACATGCTGCGCAAGGTCCCCAAACTGACCGACTCCGTGACCTGGGCCGGCTACAAGTTCGAGGTCGTGGACATCGAAAACCACCGCATCGACCAGTTGCTGGTCACACGCCTGCCCACGGCCACCGCAGCCGTCCCCAAGGCTTGACAAGCCAGCCCCCCATGGACAAAATGCGCGCCTCGCGAAAAATGGCTATGTAGCTCAGTTGGTTAGAGCGCAGCATTCATAATGCTGATGTCGCAGGTTCAAGTCCCGCCATAGCCACCATATTTCAGCAAGAAGGGCCGCTCATGCGGCCCTTCTTGCTTTCTGATGGCAGTCGCTCCGACACGCCAATTGCACGCCTGTCCAAACCTGCCTGCCCTCATGTCATGAATGAAAAAGCCCGGCTTGTGCCGGGCTTTTTCATTCATGACCAGTGATTACTCATCGTCCATGATGCATTCCGCATCTTCCGGGCTATAGCGGCAACGCACCCGCTTGAGGAAGTGCATCATGTCAGTGTCGTACTCGCCATCCTTGGTCAGCTGGACACGGGCCTCGCGCATCATGCGAAAGTAACCCGCCTTCTCGACCTGTGGCACTTGAGACCAGTACTGTGCCGGAATGTCATCCTCGGAGCGCTTGATGAGGGCGAAGGCGGGCTCGATTTTGGTGGCGGCAATATCACGCAGCTTCTGCCCGTCGCCTGGCCGGAAACGCTCATGACGAATCAGGACCACCGCCGTGATCTGCATGAAGGGCATGTTCACAATGGCGCCGTTGCTGCCCAGACCGCGCTGCAACTCCAGCGGACGGAATGCCAGCGCCGGAGAAGCAATGATGTCCACCTGGTTATTATTGAACTTGCCGGCAAAGGTGATGATGTCGGCCGACACCGGCTGCGCGCCGATTTTCTGCACCAGCCGTGCCTGCGTCTTGTCCCAGTCGAAAACGGCAACACGCTTGCCGGCTGCCTTGGCCAGCGTATTGATCTTGCGATCATTCACAAAAGGGTAAACCGGCCCCAGCGGAACAATGCCCACCACCTCATAAGGCCCGCTGACCATGCGCCTGCCACTCTTCGGGCTCATCAACAGCTCGATCACGGCGCGGAGCTCCTCACCGGTACGCACGGCTCCAATGGCATCGACGCTGCCCACAAACTTGTTGAGCTGTCGGGCACGCAAATTGGTCATCATGACGGCATCGCACTGGCCCGCCTTGAAGTCCTCATACGCCACGGACTCGCTCATGTACGGCTTGAGGGTCATGTTGATGCCGGCACGTTTGGCCTCCAGCGTGAAATCACGCGCCATGCCGTATGCCTCGCCCTGAGACCCCATGAAGTCGAATACGCAGGCTGTCTGTGCCTGCGCCACTGCCGCCAGCAGTGATGCCGCAAAAACACCGGCAAGACGTTTAAAAGCGGCAAGGGATCGGGTATTCATCAGCTAACCTCGAAAACTCGGTTTTTGCCGGCTTGTTCACACCAGCGGTTTCTCGACAGCATCCGGGCTTTCTTTCATTCATCCTTGAGCGAGCATTCCGCTGCTCCTGGCTCGTATTTGCAACGCACGCGCTTGAGTACTGCCATCATGCGCTTGTCGTAAGTACCGTCCTGAGTCAATTGCAAGCGTGCTTCACGCATCAGCTTGGTGTAATTGGTTTTGTCTTTTTCCGAAATATTCAGCCAGTACTTGTCATCAATTTCAGCTTCGGTTTTCTTGATGATGCCGAAAGCACGATCAAGCTGCGAGGCTATGTAATCACGACACTTCTGGCCAAAACCCGGAGGAAATTTTTCATGCCGGATAATCAGGTTGGCGGTAATCTGCACCAGCGGGAAACGATAAATCGCACCCGTAGTACCCAACCCCTTATAAAGTTCAAAAGGCTTATAGATGATGGCCGGAGCAGCAATGATGTCGACCTGCCCGTTGTTGAACTTGGGTGCAAAATTGGTGATGTCCGAAGAAACCGGCTGCGCGCCCAGCTGTTGAACCATCCGCGCCTGCGATTTGTCCCAGTCCAGCACGGCAATCTTTTTGCCCGCCGCTTTTTCGATCGAGTCAATGCTGCGATCACGCACAAAAACGTAGGCAGCACCCAGCGGTACTATGCCGGCCACTTCATAGGGGCCGTTAACCATCAGGGCAGCTGATTTGGGCGAGGACAGCAGCTCCACAACGCTGCGCATGTGTTTGTAGTCCGGAATGGAGCCGACCGAATCAATGCTGCCGGTGAACTGGTTGAACTGACGCCCGCGCAAGCCGGTCATGATGGCGCCGTCACACTGGCCAGCCTTGAAGTCTTCAGATGCCACGCGCTCGTCGGTATAAGCGCGCAACTGGATATTGGCTCCCCACTTCTGGGCGGCGAGCTTGAAGTCTTTCATCATGCTGTAGGCTTCACCCTGCGTGCCAACGGGGTCAAACACACACAATGTCTGTACCGGGGCGGCGGCAACAGCAACTGTGCCCACCCCCAAAAGAACTGCCGCAGTGGCGCTGACCAGAAGACGGTGGGCAAGCCTTGTTGTTTTCATAACACTCGTTGTCATAGCTGTGTTTACTGCATGGGTTATCAGAAAAGCAAAACGCCGTTACGGCCCAATCAGGAATGCCACAGGCCTTTCCATATTGCATTGGCTGCCCCGGCCTGAATCTGGTGCAGGGCAGCCATGCCGGATATTACGCAAGCCGGCGTGCAATGGATGCGGGATTTATTCGTCTTTCAAGGCGCATTCGGCCTGATCCGGTTCACGCTTGCAGCGAATACGCTTGAGCAAGGTCATCATGCGCGGATCGTAATAACCGGATTTTGTCAGGTGCAGGCGCATTTCTCGCATAACCTGCTCGTAACCATCACGATCGGACAGCGGGACATGCATCCAGTGCTTGGGATCCACCTCACGCTCCATGTTGCGGATAATGCCGAAAAAGCGCGGAACCTGACCAGCCATGTACTGCCGGCTCTTGATGCCATAGCCGGCAGGAAACTTGTCCTGACGCACCAGCATCTGCAGCGTCAGCTGAAGTACCGGGAAACGGGCAATTCCCCCCTTGTTGCCCAGCCCCTTGTAAAGCTCCATGGGCTTGTAAAGCGCAATCGGAGCAAAAAGGATGTCGACCTGACCGTTATTGAATTTCCCGCCATAGGTCGTGAGATCGGCGGCCACAGGCTGTGCTCCGACAATTTTCACCATTTCTGCCTGTGATTTATCCCAATCGAGTACGGCTATTTTTTTACCTGCAGCCTTGGCGAGGGAGTTGATGCTGCGATCATTCACATAGGCATAGGCGGCGCCTATCGGCACTACCCCAACTACCTCATAGGCCCCGCTGACCAGACGTGGTGCCAGCTTTGGATTGGCCAGCAGGTCAATCACATCGCGCATATGTGTATAACTGGGAATGGCACCCACAGAATCTACAGACCCGGTGAACTGGTTGAACTGGCGCGTACGCAGACCGGTGATGACTGCGCCGTCGCACTGACCAGCCTTGAAATCATCAGCAGCAATACTTTCATTGGTATACGACTTGAGGGTGATGTTCGCGCCCCAGCTTTTCGCGGCGAGAACATAGTCCTTCATCATGCTCATGGCATCACCCTGCTCGCCCAGAATATCCCAGACGCAAATGGTCTGTGCATGGGCAACCGGAGAGAAAGCAAGCAGACAGGCCAAGGCTTGGCTCCAAGTACGGCGGGCAACTGCAAATTTCATGACCACTCCCTAATTCTTCTTTTATGGTGGTTTTTGTTAGTTTATTCGACTCTACCTGACTAAAAGGTCAGCACCAACAACCTCATGGCCGGCCGAGATATCCACATAAGCATGAACCTGTTCGCATTTTAACCACAGATTCCCCTTAATGGCATAAGCCTTAGACTGCATTTACACCCCGTTTAATGACAGATGCCAGCCCGGCAGCCCGGCCGAATGGACTGATTAGCCAGCCGAGTGGCCCGGCACAGCCCCTGGCATCTCCTGCGCCTAGCAAAACAACGGCACTCCGATCCAGACAAACCCGATCAAAAGCATGGCTCCAGGCTACGTATGGC
>Ga0073925_1000293_pt1 | contig 9875 bp, 9 predicted proteins | sample GWRWT4_21May14_FD_70952 | JGI IMG/M metagenome (GOLD analysis project Ga0073925, IMG submission 70952) | Sand microcosm microbial communities from a hyporheic zone in Columbia River, Washington, USA - GW-RW T4_21-May-14 | ecosystem: Engineered > Artificial ecosystem > Sand microcosm > Unclassified...
GCTGGATCGCACCCTTGCCGGCAAGTTCCAGCCCGGCGATGTCCTCTATGTGTTTGCGCGCGCCCTCAAGGGGCCGCCGATGCCTCTGGCCGTGGTACGACGCACGGCGGCGGATATTCCACTGAGTATCGAGCTGGACGACAGCCAGAGCATGATGCCTTCACACCTGCTTTCTTCCGAGCCCGAGATTGTGATCACGGCGCGCATTTCCCGCCACGGCAGCCCTGATCCGCGGCCCGGTGATCTGGAGGCGGTGGCCGTGCCTTTGCGCCAGAACGGCCAACCCCAGAGCGTGGAGCTGCTGATCAGCAATGTAAGGCCCTGAAGTGGCGGAAAGCGGCTGCCGGCGCGGGTCTCGGCTTGTGATTGCAGGGGGGCGCGTGTATCGTTGCGGGCTTTCCTATGCTGACATCCGAGCCTCTGCACACATGAACAGAAGCCCTGTCCGCAGCCCGAAACCCCCTTTCTTTTTATGATGATTTTGGAGTGACAAGGCTATGCGCATCATCCTCTTGGGAGCGCCAGGTGCAGGCAAGGGCACACAGGCCCAGCTCATTATGCAGAAGTACGGCATTCCCCAGATTTCCACGGGAGACATGCTGCGTGCAGCCGTCAAGGCCGGCACTGAACTCGGTCTTGCCGCCAAGAAAATCATGGATGCCGGTGGCCTGGTGTCGGACGAGCTGATTATCGGTCTGGTCAAGGACCGCATTGCCCAGCCGGATTGTGCCAAGGGTTTTCTGTTTGACGGTTTTCCGCGCACGATTCCCCAGGCAGAAGCCATGATTGCTGCCGGCGTGAACATTGATCACGTCATCGAGATTCATGTGGCGGATGGCGAAATCATCGAGCGTCTTTCCGGACGCCGTGTGCATCCTGCTTCCGGTCGCGTCTACCACATCAAGTACAACCCCCCTAAGGTGGCTGGCAAGGATGATGTGACGGGTGAGGAGCTGGTGCAGCGTGACGATGACAAGGAAGAGACGGTCAAAAAGCGTCTGGAGATTTATCACACCCAGACCGAGCAACTGGTGGGCTTCTATCAGAAGCTGGCGGCTGACGGTAACAAGCACGCTCCCAAGTCGGCCAAGATTGAAGGGGTCGGTGCGGTGGACGTGATTGCGACCAAGCTGTTCGCCATTCTGGGCTGAACCTTTTCCCGGTCTTGCACCTATATCGCCTATATATAGAAGCAAGACACCGGATAGCCTTCCAAAACGCCGTGCATAGCACGGCGTTTTGCTTTTCACGACCGGTACGGCAGCGGCTTCGGGTTTGTGTTCGTACGGTATCTTTGTACTGTACGTTTCCTGTAGCCAAGGCGGGGGAGGGTTTCTGGTTATCGTCGCTTTACTGTATCTGATGCCATCCTTGTGCAGGGATTGGCAGGTATATCTCGCTTGTCATCTTTTGGCAGGTCAACGTATTTGTTTAAATCCGAGTCATTCTGAAATGTGGAGCTGGTTTCATGTCTGAATTAGCGCGTCCTCGTTTGGGCGTTGTGCTGGCCAATCTGGGAACGCCGGATGCTCCTACGGCTTCTGCCGTACGACGCTACCTGCGTGAGTTTCTTTCGGATCAGCGTGTCATTGAGCTGCCGCATCCGCTGTGGTGGATGATCCTGAACCTTTTTGTGTTGCCCTTTCGGCCGCGACGCGTAGCAAAGCTGTATGCCGGCATCTGGCAAAATGGCGACTCTCCCATGCGTCTGATTCTGCTTGAGCAGAGCCGGAAGCTGTCGCTTGAACTGCAGCAGATATTCCCGCAAGTGGATATTCAGGTTGTGCCGGCCATGAGCTACGGCAATCCCGGCATTGCTGCCGCACTGGATACCTTGCAACAGGCCGGTGTGGAAAAACTGGTCGTGCTACCGCTTTTCCCCCAGTTCTCTGCCACATCGACCGCCCCTGTTTATGATCTGGTGAACCGCTGGCTGGCGGCGCAACGTAACCTTCCCGCAATCACCATCCTCAAGGATTACTTTGCTCACCCCATTTATATCGCCGCTCTGGCCTCCTCGGTACAAATGCACAAGCGCGAACACGGGAATGCCGAGAAACTGCTTTTCTCCTTTCACGGCATTCCTGAGGATTACGAGCGCAAGGGTGATCCTTATCCGTCGCGTTGTCGTGAAACGGCGGCACGAGTTGCGGCTGCATTGAAACTGCCGGACGAAGCCTGGGCTTGTAGCTTCCAGTCACGCTTTGGTGCCCAGCAGTGGGTACAACCGTATACGGATGTATTGCTGCGGAAATGGGCACAAACCGGTGTGGCTTCAGTACAGGTTATCTCCCCGGCATTTTCGGCTGATTGCCTGGAGACCCTGGAAGAGCTCGCCGAGGAGAATCGGGAGGGTTTTCTTCATGCAGGGGGTAAAAGCTACCAGTACATCCCCGCACTCAATGCGCGGGCTGATCATATAGCCTTGTTTATAGCGTTACTGCGGCCGCATCTGGAGGCACACCTGCATACGTGAAACCACTGGTGTTGTTTCGTCTGGTAACACTCGAAAAAATGGCGCGCACTCCTAAAGTGCGCGCCATTTTGTTTATGAACCTCATGGTTTGCTCTGGCCCTGGTTTTAATCACCAGCTGAAGATGGACAATTAAGGACAGAACAAGCCGTTAACTATCTGTTGGAGTGGTGCTCACCGGGAGGGTTTTCTGTTTTTGAAAGCATTCCGGGAGGATATAAACCCGCTCTTCATCAACTCGATGCCTGTTCTTTGCATGTCATCAGGAATGTCATTCTGGAATTGATGGCCCCGGATAAGCGATTCATAAACCCCGCTCTCTTGCTTTGAATCTGGTTTTGAAAACCCCTTTCAGGAGAATCAATCCCGGTTTTCAAATCTCATTAATCCGGATAATCAGAGGGTGTGTTGTGGAAAATCGGGTTTTGATGAGTAAAAAATCCCGTTTTTTTGATTTTTTTTCAAAAAAAACGGGTTAAAACGGGATTAACTGGTTGTAATTTGTACCGCCTGCTTTTTTTTTGTGCTATTTTTCTTTTCGTAGTAATGCAAGTTGCATCTTTAATACTCCCAGGAGGAGATACTTAAATGGCACGTACAACAAAGAAAGCTGTTGCGAAAAAGCCGGTTCGTCGCACGACTGCACGTCGCGCTCCCGCTGTAACCACTGCCGCTGCATCCAAGGCAACTGAAGCTGCCGCCAAGGCAACAGCCGCGCTGAGCGCTGCTGCTGCTGCTGCGAAAGCTGCCAAGACCCCTGCTGCCAAGGCAAAAGCTAATGCCAAGCTGAAGACTGCACGTGCTGGTGCCCGTGTTGCCAAGGCTGCTCTGGCCAAGGCTAAAGTGCAGGCTACTGTTGAGAAGGCCAAGGCTGTTGCCGATGCCCGCGTTGCCAAGCTGGCCGCGTCGCTCGACAAGAAGCGCGCTGCTGCTGTTGCTCGTGCTACCAAGGCTGCTGAAAAGCGCATTGCCAAGGCTGATGCTGCCAAGGTGAAGGCTGCTGCCAAGAAGTCGGCTACCAAGGTGAAGGCTGCTGCCAAGAAAGCCGCTGCCAAGCTGCGTGCCCTGGCCAAGCGTGAAACCGCTCGTGCCAAGGCTGCTGAACGCGCTGCCGCCAAGAAAGCCACCGCTGCTGCCAAGAAAGCCGCTCGTGCTGCAGCCAAGGCTGCAAAGCCGAAGAAGGCTGTCAAGCGTAAGCCTGCTGCCAAAAAGCCTGCTGCCCGTAAAGCTGCGGTGAAAAAGCCTGCTGCCAAGAAAGCCGTTGCCAAAAAGCCAGCGGCGAAGAAGGCTGCTGCCAAAAAAGGCCGTGGTCGTCCGCCCAAGGCTGCTGCTCCAGCTGCCTGAAGCTAAGTAAAAAACCCCGCTTCGGCGGGGTTTTTTCTTTATCGTTTATGCGATGACTTGTTGTCACTGGGCTTTCTGCCCTCCGGCAGTTTGAGTCGGTAAAAGGATTCTTGCTGACCCAGAGTCCCTTCGCTTAATCCTCTTTTTTCTGCTCCTGAAACCCTTCCGGCAATCTCTGCCCGGAAAGTCCTGCACCGCTTTCTGCCGCCGCCAGCTCTTCCTCTGTGTTCAGATTCATGAAGTGCCGTGTTTCGGAGAATCTCGCAATGGCGACCTTCTGTGTCATGCACCAGCGCTCTACCTGGTAATTGCCTTGTCCGAGATAATCCTTCAGGGATGGCAGCAAGGTTTGCCGTAGCAGCATGAATAGTGGCTGCAGGCGTTCACCATCATGGGCAATCACCAGATCCTTGTCGTCAGTCAGCCATGCACTTAGCCGACTCTGGAGATCCAGTGGCAGGAAAGGACTGTCGCAGGGAACCACCAGCACGATGTCGTGCCGGCACGAAGGCAGGCTGCTGATTATCCCGGCCAGTGGACCGGAATAATCCCGGCTCTCATCACCGATGACGGCATAGCCCAGGCTCGCCAGGATGGCCTGATTGCGATTGCCGTTAATAATGATGTCGTCGACCTGAGGCGCCAGTCGTGCCAGAACATGGGTGATGAGCGGGCGTCCGGCAAGGTTGACCAAGGCTTTATCAATGCCGCCCAGGCGGGTGGCAAGACCACCGGCCAGTACAATGGCAGAGCAGGGAATGGAGGGCATTAGCTGATAGAATCCGCTTTCATTGATGGCGGCCCGATTCTGATAATGACGACTTCTTTTCAAAGCCAGGACATTCTCGGAGTGGGCGGTCGGCTTGCGCAGCATATCCCGGGTTTCCGTTCGCGCGAAGCGCAGCTCGCCATGAGTGATGCCGTTGCCAGCGCCTTGAGCGAGCACCGCATCCTGATGGTCGAGGCCGGCACGGGGACCGGCAAGACATTTGCCTATCTGGCGCCGGCCCTGATGTCGGGTGAGAAGGTGATTGTCTCTACCGGCACCCGCAATCTTCAGGATCAGCTTTTTCACCGGGACTTGCCCACGGTGCTGGGAGCTCTTGGCCTTTCCGTGCGCACGGCCCTGCTCAAGGGACGGGCCAATTACCTTTGCCCCTATCGCCTGCAGATTCATCTCGAGGACGGCCGCTTTCCCAACAAGCAGACCGTGCATGAGTTGCAGCGTGTGTCTGAATGGGCTCATCAGACCACCAGCGGTGATATTGCCGAGCTTGTTGACCTGCCGGAGGATGCCAGTGTCTGGCCGCTGGTGACCAGCACGGCCGACAACTGCCTGGGGCAGGAGTGTCCTTTGCTCGAAGAGTGTCCTTTGGCCAAGGCGCGCAAAAAAGCTTCCGAAGCAGACCTTGTGGTGGTGAACCATCATCTTTTCTTTGCCGATATCGCCATCAAGGAAGGCGGTTTTGGCGAGCTGTTGCCGGATGCCACGGCGGTGATTTTTGACGAGGCGCACCAGTTGCCCGAAGTCGCCTCCATGTTTTTTGGCGAGAGCATTTCAGCGCGGCAATTGCTGGATCTGGCTCAGGATGCCGTAGGCGAGATGTTGCAGACGGCGGGCGAGATGCGCTCCATCCTGGATGCCTCAACCCAGCTCGAGAACCGAGTGGCAGACATGCGCATTCTTTTTGGCGAGGACTCGCGCAAGGGAGTGTGGTCTGATCTCGCTCCTCTGGAGAAAATGCCGCCAGCGATCGAAGCGGTAAAACTGGCACTGGCTCACCTTTCCAATTGTCTGGGTGCGGCCAGTTCGCGCAGCAAGGGACTGGAAAACTGCCATCGTCGTGCAGAAGACCTGAGCAATGACTTTGCCAAACTGACCGGCGCTACTCCGCCGGATCAGGTGCACTGGTTCGAGACGTTCAAAAAAGGCTTTGTTATCCAGTGGACACCGCTTGATATCGCCAAGCCTTTTCGGGACATGGTGGCGGGCCGGAAATCTTCCTGGGTATTTACCTCGGCAACGCTCGCCGTGAACGAAGATTTCAAGCACTTTTCCAGCCAGCTTGGGCTCAATGATCTGGAGTCACTGCAGCTTCCCAGTCCGTTTGCGTACGAGCAGCAGGCACTTTTTTACGTGCCGCGCGGTCTGCCGGACACCAGTGATCCTGCGTACACCCATGCCGTGCTGGAAGCGGCCCTGCCGGTGCTCATCGCCAGTCATGGCCGTGCCTTTGTGCTCTTCACCAGCCATCGTGCATTAAAGGAGGCGGCGGAATGGCTGCGCGGGAGGCTTGAATACCCGCTGCTCATACAGGGCACGATGGCCAAGGGCGAATTGCTCAAGCGCTTTCGTGAGCACGGTAATGCCATTCTGCTCGGCACCGGAAGTTTCTGGGAGGGTGTGGATGTGCGGGGTGAGGCACTGTCCTGCGTCATCATCGACAAACTGCCTTTTGCATCGCCTGGTGAACCGGTGATTGCGGCACGCATTGATGCTTACAAGGCGCGTGGCCGCAATCCTTTCATCAGCTACCAGTTGCCGGGTGCCATTATTGCCATGAAGCAGGGCGCGGGCCGTCTTATCCGTGACGAAACCGATACCGGCGTCCTGATGATCTGTGATCCGCGGCTGGTTGCACGGCCTTACGGAAAACTGTTTCTGCAAAGCCTGCCTCCCATGCGACGTACACGCTCGCTCGGTGAGGTACAGGAATTTTTCACTCTGATAGACAGCATCAATGAAACTGCTAGCGCTTGAAACGGCGACCGAGGCTTGTTCGGTCGCTCTTTATATTGACGGCCGTGTGCTGGCGCGTTTTCGCCATGCCCCGAGGCTGCAAACCGAATTGCTGCTGCCCATGATCGAGGAGGTGCTGGCTGAAGGCGGCATCACGCTGGGTGCTCTCGACATGCTCGCCTACAGCCGTGGTCCCGGCGCGTTTACCGGAGTGCGTATTGCCGCTGCTGCCGTGCAGGCACTGGCCTTTGCGAGGGATCTCCCGGTGCTTCCGGTCTCCAGTCTGCAAACCCTTGCGCAAGGGGTATACCGGGTGCACGGGGCCACGGCCGTGCTGGCGGTATTCGATGCTCGTATGGACGAGATTTATGCCGGTGCCTATGCAGAGCAGGACGGATTGATGCAGCCACTGGATGTTGAACACCTTTGCGCACCGGCACACTTGCCTCAAAAACTGTGCGGCGAGTTTTTTGTCGCCGGCAATGGTCTTGTGCATGAGTCCGTATTGCGTCAGCAATGCACGTTTACCGGAATGGATGCAGTTTTTTTTCCTTCTGCCGAGGATGTGGTTCCGCTGGCGCTGGACCTGCATGCGCGTGATGGCGCGCTGGCTGCCGAGCTGGCATTGCCGGTGTATTTGCGCGACGAAGTCTGGAAGAAACTGCCAGGGAGATGACAGGGCATGAGCATGAACGATGACAAGCGCGAGCCTGTCTGGGACTTTCCCGATCCACACATCCTCAAGGTTACCGTGCAGCCCGCACATATCGACCTGATGCAGCACACCAATAATGTGGTGTATCTGCAGTGGCTGGAGGATGTTGCCTGGGGCCATTCGCGGCATCTGGGGCTGGATGAAGCGGCTTATGCACGGCTGGGCCATGGCATGGTGGCGCGCCGTCACGAACTGGATTACCTGCAGCCGACTTTTCTGGGTGACGAGATATGGCTGGGGACCTGGATTCTGCATACGGACCGTCTGGCCATCCGCCGTGCTTACCAGTTTGTACGCCCGGGTCATGACGGGGGAGCTGCCGTGACGGTTTTTCGTGGCCGCACCCAGTGGGTGTGTGTGGACATCAAGGAAGGCCGTGTGCGCCGCATGCCTGCAGAGTTCCAGCAGGCCTATCAATCATTGCTGCAAATCGAGGAGAAGTGATTCGTGGAGTTTCTCTTGTTGTTCAAGGCGCTGATCATGGGCCTGGTCGAGGGCATAACCGAGTTTTTGCCGGTATCCAGTACCGGTCATCTCATCATTACGGCGGATCTCATCAATTTCTGGACGAAAGAAAAGCGTGATGTCTTTGAGGTGGTGATACAGCTCGGTGCCATTCTGGCGGTTTGCTATGAGTACCGTGAGCGACTGGTCTCGGTCACCCGCGGCTTGTTGACCGACGCTCCGGCACAGCGTTTTGTACTCAATCTGCTGGTGGCTTTCTTGCCGGCCGCCATTCTCGGTTTTCTGTTCATCAAATCCATCAAGTTCTATCTGTTCAATCCGGTGGCGGTGGCTGTTGCACTTATCGTGGGCGGTCTTGTCATTCTCTGGGCAGAGAAGCGCCAGCATGTGGTCAGTATCGAGCGTGTGGACGACATGGACTGGCGTGATGCGCTGAAGGTGGGAATGGCGCAGTGTCTGGCACTGGTTCCCGGCACATCACGCTCCGGTGCAACCATTATTGGCGGGTTGCTTTTCGGTCTCTCACGCAAGACGGCGGCAGAGTTTTCCTTTTTCCTGGCCATCCCGACCATGTTTGCGGCCACCTTTTACGATGTCATCAAAAATCGCGATGAATTTGCGGCGGCAGACATGCCGGTACTTGCTGTCGGCTTTGTGGTGTCGTTCATTTCCGCCCTGCTGGTCATTCGCGCCCTTATGCGTTTTATCTCGCGCCATGATTTCACGGTCTTTGCGTGGTATCGCATTGCGTTTGGCAGCTTCATCCTGATTTCGGCTGCCACCGGCTGGTTGAGCTGGTCGCACTGATGCAGGCCCTGCGCTTTCTGGTCTGTGCGGCGCGCCGCGCCGACGGTGAGGTGCTGGCCTTGCAACTGGGCTTGCCGGTCGAGATTTATGAAGCGCCGCTCAAGACCCTGTTGAAGGCTGGCGCCTCTGCCTTGCCGGCAGCAGGGGCCGTACTGGTGCTGGAGCCTGACGGCCTGGGCCTGTATGCCCTGGACATGCCGGGCTCCGGCGCGGTACGGGTCAGCCTGGCGGAAGGTTCGCTCGGCTGGCGCATTGCACAAGAACGTGCACGCCACGAAATGATTGTGAAAGCCTGTGGCCTGAAAAAGGCTGATCGCCCCTTGCACGTGTTTGATGCCACGGCCGGCTTGCTGCGTGATGCGGCTGTGCTGGCGGCAGCGGGGGCGCATGTGACTCTGGCGGAGCGCTCTCCCGTAATTGCCGCGCTGATTCAGGATGGTCTGCAACAAGCCGCGCAGTCGTTTGAGTTGCGTCCCTTGCTGGCGCATCTTGAATTCAGGCCGGGCGACTCGCTGTTGCTGCTGCAGGCACTGGCCACTGCGAAGGCATCTCCTGAAAAGCGCCCGGATGTGGTCTGTCTTGATCCCATGTTTCCGCATCGCGATAAAACGGCACTGGTGAAAAAGGAGATGCGGGTGTTCCGGGCGGTAGTGGGTGAGGATGCGGATGCGGATGCCCTGCTGGCTCCGGCGCTCGCTGCTGCAAAGAAGCGGGTGGTGGTCAAGCGGCCACGGCTGGCGCCCTGGCTGGCGGATAAAAAGCCGTCCATGGTGATTGAGGGCAAAAGCGGGCGCTTTGATATTTATCTGGTGGTGTGAAGCGGCCGGTTTTCCCGGTTACCAATTTCCCCTGGTAAAGCGCTGTTCTGTCTACCTACCTTGAAACGCATCCTGTGCTAGCTTTATGGCCCGTCTTTCATGCCGCCGAGGAATCATCATGAGCACCATTACCCTGCACGGTGACGCCGTCCAAACCGTCGACAACCTGCCTGAGCTGGGCAGCGATGCACCACGCTTCACGCTGGTCAAGGCAGACCTCTCTGAAGTCAGCCTCAAGGATTTTGCCGGTCGCCGGCTGGTGCTGAATATCTTCCCGAGTGTGGATACGGCCACCTGTGCCATGTCGGTACGTACTTTCAATGCCAGTGCCAGTAAGCTGGACAATACCGCGGTGCTTTGCGTGTCCGCTGACCTGCCATTTGCCCTGGGACGTTTTTGCGGCGCAGAAGGCATACAGAATGTTGCCGTGGCCTCGGTGTTTCGCGCTCCCGGCTTTGGTCAGGACTATGGCGTGGTCATGTCCACCGGACCTTTGCGCGGTTTGCTGTCTC
>Ga0073925_1000295_pt1 | contig 9853 bp, 8 predicted proteins | sample GWRWT4_21May14_FD_70952 | JGI IMG/M metagenome (GOLD analysis project Ga0073925, IMG submission 70952) | Sand microcosm microbial communities from a hyporheic zone in Columbia River, Washington, USA - GW-RW T4_21-May-14 | ecosystem: Engineered > Artificial ecosystem > Sand microcosm > Unclassified...
CGCTTTCGGGCAGCAGGAAATGGATATCGGCGACGCGGCCGTGCTGCGAATTTTCGATCGGGATGATCGCGCGGGCGGCGCGGCCTTCTTTCACCGCATCGAGCGCGTCTTCAAAGCTGAAGCAGGGCAGCGGCAGGCAATTGGGATCGCATTCCAGCGCGGCGCGGTGGCCGTTGCAGCCCGGCGCCCCTTGGAACGACACCGCGCGCGCCGGATCCTGGGCCGCGGCGGCGACCATTTCCTCGACACGGGCGAGCGCGGGGGCGGGGTAGGAATGCATCGGGGCGGCCTATAGCGCCTTTTCCATCCGCAGCAATGGCACCTGCACCCCGTCAATCGGGGCGGAGAGAACCTCTTCCACCCCCAGGTATCCGCAAGCCGTGTAAAGCGGCACGCCCGACATGGTGCCCATCAGCTCGACTCGCTTGAAACCGGCTTGCCGCGCGGCGCCTTCGCACAGGCCCAGCACCATCCGGCCGATCCCGCGCCGGGCAAAGGCGGGGTCGGTGTACATCGCCCGGACCTTGGCCGCATCGCAGGCCGGATCGAGCCGGGCGGGTTCGCGCGCGACCACGCTGTCATCCCCGCCATAAAGCGTTGCGCGGAACGACCAGCCGCCGCAGCCGGCCAGCGCGCCGTCTTCCTCGACCATGAAATAGGTCCGGTCCTTCACCAGCTGGCTGTCGAGCCCCATCACCTTGTGGCTGGCGCGGACTTGCTCAGGGGTCAGGAAGTCATCCTGCAATTGCTCGATCGAGCGGGTCATCAGCGCATGCAGGCGCGGCAGGTCTTCCTCGGTGGCAAGGCGGTGAGTCAAGGCCATGTCAGTAGCCCGCAGCGTTGCCCACTGGCAGGCGTGGGTCGATTGCACCGTAGAAGCGGCTCTTGTCGCCGGTAGCCTGGTTGGGCCTCACCTTGAGCGAGGGCCCGCCGACCAGGATCGCGGCGATCTGGTTCCAGTAGCCCATTGGCTTCAGCTTGTGACCCTTGGCGGCGAGCACCGCCATGGTGTCTGCGCTGAGCGAGTTCTTCTCGTAATAGATCACGTCGGGCAGCCACTGGGCGTGGATCCGCGGGGCATCGACCGCTTCGGTCAGGGTCATGTCATAGTCGATCACATTGACCATCACTTGCAGCACCCCGGTGGGGATATGGCTGCCGCCGGGTGTGCCCAGCACCATCGAGAGCTGGCCGTTATGCGTGACGATGGTGGGGGTCATCGAGGACAGCGGCCGCTTGCCTGGCGCAATCGCGTTGTTGGTCCCTTCGACCAGCCCGTACATGTTGGGATGGCCGGGCTTGGCGGAGAAATCGTCCATCTCGTTGTTGAGCAGGATCCCGGTGCCTTCGGCGGTGACCCGTGCGCCGAACCAGTCGTTGATCGTATAGGTCAGCGAAACCGCGTTGCCGGCCTTGTCGACCACCGAGAAATGCGTGGTGCTCTTGCCTTCCTGGCCTGCGCCGGGGCCGGGCAGGCTGGAGGACGGCGTAGCCTTGTCAGGCGAAATCGTGGCGCGCTGCCGGTCGGCATAGGCCTGGCTGGTCAGGCGGGCGATGTCGGCTTTCACGAAATCGGGATCGCCCAGCTCCATGTTCCGGTCGCGGTAGGACCGGCGCAGCGCCTCAACGGTGTAGTGGACGCCTTGGGCCGATTGAAAGCCCAGGCTGCCCATCGGCCAGCCCTCGATGATGTTGAGCGTCTGGCACAGCACCACCCCGCCCGAGCTGGGCGGCGGGGCCGAGATCACGCGGAAGCCGCGATAGTCGCATTCAATGGGCCTCCGCTCGACCGCCTTGTAGGCGGCGAAATCGGCCACGGTCATGATCCCGCCGTGGCGCTGGTTGGAGGCCGCGATCCGGGCCGCGATCGGGCCGTTGTAGAAGGCCTGGTTCCCCCCAACTGCGATCGCCGCCAGCGTCCTGCCAAGGTCGGCCTGGACCCAGCGTTGGCCTTTCTTCCACGGTTTGCCCGCATTGAGGAAGATCGCCGCGCTGGCCGGGTCCTTGGCAAAGTCGGCAGCCCCATCGGCCAGCATGTCGGCATCGGCCTGATCGAGCACGAAGCCTCTGCTGGCGAGCGCGATGGCCGAAGCCATCAGCGAGGCGCGGGCCCTGGTCCCGTATTTGGTGCGGGCCAATTCGAGCCCGGCGACCGTGCCGGGGATCCCGGCGGCGAGGTGACCGCGGGTCGAAAGGCCGGGGATCACGTTGCCGGCCTTGTCCTGAAACATGGTCGGTGTGGCCTTGCCGGGGGCAGTTTCGCGAAAATCGATGAAAGTGGTGCGCCCGTCAGCCATGCGGATCGTCATGAACCCGCCGCCGCCGATGTTTCCGGCCTCGGGGAAAGTCACCGCCAGGGCATAGGCCACCGCGATCGAGGCATCGACAGCATTGCCGCCGCTCTTCAGCACGTCGATCCCGGCCTTGGTGGCCAGGTGATGCGCTGAGACCACCATGCCGTTTTCGGCCGAGACCGGGGCCGGGGAAGCCGCAACGGCTATCTGCGATCCGGCGAGTGCCAGCGATATGGCCAGAGATACGCCTGCTCTGAAAATCTGCATAGATACCCTCCCGGTCCACCACGGTGTTGGCACAAAAGAAAAGGGCGGGGAAGCCGCAGCTGCCCCGCCCTTTCTATGCGATCCCTTTGCAGGGAGCGTCAGATCAATACTTGATCTTGATACGAGCGTAGTAGAACCCGCCGTTGATCCCGAACGGACCACCGCTGCGCGGGTAGATCTGGCCGTCGGCCGTGCTGCCCGTCATCAGATAGATCGGGTTCGAAGGCGAAGCCGCGATCTTGTCCGGATAGGTGTTGAACAGGTTGTTCGCACCCAGGGTCAGCGTGAAGTGTTCCATGAAGGTATAGCTGACGTCGATATCCGTGGTGACCTTGGCTCCGAAGGTCTGGCCCGGATAGTCGTTTTCAGTACCCCACGAACCATAGAACCGCTCAGCCACGTTGAACGCCCAGTTGTCCTTCTGCCACGCGAACGACAGGTTCGCGCGGTGGTTCGGTGCCAGGTGGCGGATATCCGCGATCTGGGCCGCACTGATAGAGCAGGATTGAACTTGGTCACCCGGCTCATGTTGTAGTTGTAAGCCAGGGTCACGTTGGTCCGCCCACCGAGGAACTCGGTCTTGTAGGTGGCAACCACGTCAACACCGTCGGTGGTGGTGTTGAACGAGTTGGTGAAGTAGTTCACCACCCCGCCTGCGCCCACCGCGATCAGGTCCGGCAGCGCGACGATGTCGGCCGGGGTCACGTTGAAGTTCGACGAAATGCCGATCCGGTCACGCACGCGGATCGAATAGCCGTCGATTGCCAGGTTGAACCCGCCACCCGGAGTGATCACCAGGCCCAGGCCAAAGTTGGTGGCCTTGGCCGGCTTGAGCGGCGCCCCGCCAAAGTACTGCGCGATCGAGCTGGTCACCGGATAGGTACCGGTCTGGACCTGATTGCCCGCGACAAAGTTGGTGGTCAGGATCGAGACGTTGTTCTGCCCCGGCGAGGGAGCGTGGAAGCCGGTCCCGACGGTGCCGCGCACGGCCACAACATCGGTCAGGTGAGCAATGAAGTTGGCCTTGCCGACCAGCGTGTTGCCGGACAAGCTATAGTTCTCCCAGCGGCCAGCGAGGCCGAAAGAGAACGTGTCGCTGAGATCGCCTTCGAGGCCAACATAAGCGCCATAGCTCCTCTGGCTGAACTTGCCGGCAAAGGTGGTGCTGGTGCCGCCGTAACCGCTCGCGCCGGTCGGCATGCCAACGGTCGAATCGAAGACGTAAACGCCAGGTGCGGTTTCACGGTAGAGGTTCTGCGAAGCGTAAGGACCGGCACCGTAAGACTGCGGATCGCCTGCGGTCTGTTCGTAGCTTTCCTTACGGTATTCCGCGCCCCACGACAGGGTCAGCGGGCTGGCCATGCCAGCGTCGATTTCGTAGGCCATGTCCAGATAGGCGTCGAATTCGCTCTGGATCAGCTTGCCGAACTTGAACGAAGTCTGCGTCGAAGGACCGTAAGACGGGCTCAGCGAATCGTACATCGACAGGTCGAGCGAGGCCCGGCTGGCTGAAACCGCAAGATCCCAGGTCAGCGCACCGCCGGTGTTCTTGACCCCGACCACGCCAAAGGCCTGATCGACCACACCCACGAAGCGCGGGGTGAACCCGGCCGGATAGAGCGAGGTGAAATTGTAGGTCTGCTGGGTGTTGGCCAGATTCGACATGACAAACCCGCCGGTCGGACAAGTCGGCGTCGCGGCCGGGCACGCGGTCAGGTAGATCGGGTGCGAGAAAGCCGAGTTGCGGCCCGGCGAACGGGTGGTGATGCCCGATCCGTCGTTGACCTGCAGATTGGTTGCGCTGATCGGCGAGCGATAGTTGAAGCTCTGGTCACCCTTCGAGTGGGCCACATTGCCGATCATGTAGAGCTGGGTCTGGTCAACGATTTCAAACCCGGCGTTGAGCATGGTCTTGTAGCCATTGACCGGCGAGGAGCCCCAAATCTGCACCGGCCCGGGGAAGTTGGGCAGCTGCGAAACCAGCGCCGGATTAGCGGCATTGAGCGACTGGAACACCAGCGCCACCGGGCGGGTCGCGCCGCGGCTGGTCTGGCCATCGTCGAAGAATTCGGCCGACAGGTTGATGAACCCGCGGTCACCCACTTTCACGCCGGCATTGGCCGCGATCTGATAGCTCTTGCCGTCGCCTTCGTAAGTCTGGCCATAACGGCCCTGGATTTCGAGGCCAGCATCGTCGCGCAGGCCGTAGTTGAGCACGCCGCCGATCGCGTCCGACCCGTACTGGGCGGTCGCGCCGTCGCGCAGGATCTGCAGGTTCTTGATCGCGATCGAGGGGATCACCGAGATGTCCGACCCGTGCGAGCCGAACGACAGCGCGGTATCGCCGCCGGTGTAAACCTGGACCAGCGCCGAGCGATTGAAACGCTTGCCGTTGAGCATCACCAGCACTTGGTCGCCCGGCAGGCCGCGCAGCGAAGGCGCGCGCACAAAGGTCGAAGCATCGGAAATGGTGTTCTGGCCGACGAAGAACGAGGGGACCACGTTCTTGACGGTGTCGAGCAGGTTCGATGCCGACTGGGTGGCCAGGTCTTCGCTGCCGATCACGTCAACCGGCGAGGCGCTGTCGGTAACCGTGCGGTCAGCGCGGCGGGTGCCGATGACGACGATGCCTTCAGACGGTGCTTCGGCTTCTTCACCCGAACCCTGGGCTTCTTGCGCCATGGCCGGAGTAGCAAAAAGGATCGCCAGGCTGGCGGCAGAGGCGGCAAGAGCGGCCTTCCTGATGCTACGGCTTGCGTTAATTCGCATAGAATTCTCCGTATTGTGTTTATCCGCCAGCCCCCCGAACGGTTTTGTGGCGGTGGAGTGTCGCTATTGAGCGCAAAGCTGTTGTCAATCTGGCGTTCAGGTTCGCTTGCCGATTCTTGCGCAAGTGTGGCTTTGGCGCACTATGCTTGCGCTGCATTCCTATTCACAGCTCACTGGATTTCATCGCGAAGATCGGGGTGTGCGGTTCGTGCGCGGCCATCCGTTCAAGCAGCAGGTCGAGCTCGGCCTCGGCGATGATGATCCCCTGATGCGCAGGCCGGATAAAGCCGACTGCGGCCATATGGTGGTTGAAGGCGATCAGGTGGTCGAAGAACCCGAAGGCGTTGAGCAGGCCCACTGGCTTGGCGTGATAGCCCAGCTGCGCCCAGCTGACTGCTTCCCACAGCTCGTCCATGGTGCCGACCCCGCCGGGGATCGTCAGGAACCCGTCGGACAGGCGAGTGAAGGCGGCCTTGCGCTCGTGCATGTCCGCAACCACGATCAATTCGGTGCAATCGTGGTTGGCGACTTCGCTGGAAACCAGCGCCTCGGGGATCACTCCGATCACTTCACCGCCCTTATCCAGCGCGCCATAGGCAACCGCGCCCATCAGCCCCAGCCGTCCGCCGCCATAGACCACGCCGATACCCCGCCCGGCGAGGTCGGCGCCGATTGCGCGGGCAAGCTCGATATAGCGCGGGTCTTCGGGGGTGGCTGATCCGCAATAGACAGCAAGGCGTTTCACGTCAGTTCCTTCAGCATCTGGGCAGCGGCTGCCTTAGCACCGGCCAACACTGCGGCAACCCCTGCGCCGGGATGGGTCGCGGCCCCGACCAGGTAGAGGTTCGCCAACCTCGGATCGCGGTGGGCCATGCGCAGCGGGCCCGATTGCAGCGCGCTCGCCTCCAGGCTCCAGGCGCTGCCCTGGTGGTAATTGAGCTCAAGCGCCAGATCGCGCGGGGACGTGGTGAAGCTGGTCACCACCCGGTCGTGGATGTCGGGGATCAGCCGCCGTCCGACTTCGGCCAGCACCCGCTGCTCGATCAGCGGGGCGACGGTTACCCAGTCAATCGGCAGCTTGCCCAGATGTGCCACCGGGATCGTCGCGCGGAATACCGACTTGCCCGGCGGAGCCATGGAAGGGTCACTCACGCTGGGGTGGTGCAGGCTCAGCATGAAATCCTGCGGCAGCACCCCGTGATCGAACAGGTCGGCGATCAGCTCGCCATAGCGCGGCCCCAGCAGCACCGACTGGTGCGGGATCCCCGGCCAGGTTCCTTCCAGCGCGAAGTGGACCGAAAAGGCCGAGGGCGAGTAGCGCTGCCGGGACAGCTTGCCTGCCACTTGCGGCCCGCGCGGCAGGTCTTTCAGCAGGTCGCGGTAAGTATGCATGGCATCGGCGGCGGAAACCACCGCATCGAAGTGCCCGCGCCAGCCGCTCTGGCATTCGGCTTCGCTGATCCGGTTGCCGACCGCGTGCAGCCGCACCACCGGATCGCCCAGCCGGACCGTGCCGCCCAGCTGCTCAAACCGCGCGGTCAGCGCCTCGGCCAAGGCGGCCATGCCGCCGATCGGCCACCAGCCACAGCTGGCGCCGGGCAATGCCTGACCCAGCAAGTGCAGCGCGCTGGCGGCGAAGGGGCTCGCTCCGGCCTGCAGCACCGGGAACGCCAGCGCCTCGCGCAAGTGGCGATCCTTGACCATGCTGCCGACCAGCGACCAGGCGCTACGCCAGCCCTGGCTGCGGACCAATGCGGGCAAGGCGCGCAGCGCGGCGGCGGGGCTACCCAGCGAAGCCTCACCTAGTCGCTGCCAGCCGTCGATCCGCGCGGACTGGCACCAGCGGCGCAATTCTTCGAAACCGGCCAGATCGTCGGGGGCCAGCCGGGCGATCTGGCGGGCAAGCTCGGCCTCACTCACCCCCAGGTCGAGCTGTGCGCCGTCGCTCCAGCTATAGCGGCAGGCCGGCGTCACTTCGGCCAGCGCGACGGCCGAACTCAGGTCTTCGCCGGTCACGCTCCACAGTTCGCGCAAGGGGGCCGGGTCGGCCAGCAGTGAGGGGCCTTCCTCGAAAGTGAAGCCTTGCCTCTGCCAGCGCCGCAGGCACCCGCCCGGTGCGTCGCGGGCCTCGATCAGCGTGGTGGCAAGACCCGCAGCCTGAAGCCGGATCGCCAGGGCCAGCCCAGCCAGCCCGGCGCCCACCACGCAGGCGCTGCGGCGGCTGGGGTCCCGGCCCGGTGTTGTGCTCAGCGCATCCATCGCCGCGCGGTTTTAGACCTGCCGCGCGATCATGCAACGGCCCTTGGCGCGGGGCGCGCAATGCGGCAGGGTGGGGCATGGTTTCGATCTCCCCGGCCAGCCCCGCCGATGCCGCCGAAATGGCGGAAATCTATGCGCACCACGTGCTGCACGGCACCGCCAGCTTTGAAGTGGTGCCGCCCGGTGCCGCCGAAATGGCCTTGCGCATGGCCAAAGTGCTGGATCCGGGCTGGCCCTGGCTGGTGGCGCGCGGGCCGGACGGGGCAATGCTGGGCTATGCCTATGCCAGCCAGTTCCGCGACCGCGCGGCCTATCGCTTCACTTGCGAGGATTCGATTTACATCCGCCACGATTGCAGCGGGCAAGGCCTGGGCAAGGCATTGCTGGCGGCGCTGATCGAGGCGTGTGAGAGCTGCGGCTTTCGGCAGATGATCGCGGTGATCGGCGGGGCCGGCCCCGCCTCGATCGCGCTCCATGCCGCGCTGGGTTTCACCCACGCCGGAACCATGCGCAGCATCGGGCGCAAGCACGGGCGCTGGCTCGATACCGTATACATGCAACGCGCATTAGGTGCTGGCGACACTGTGCCGCCTCAGGAGGAACCGCAATGACCAGCCTGCTTCCCGATCGCCGGGGCCTGATCCTCTCCGCAGTCATGGCTGCCGCGATCGCTGCAACGTTGCTCTGGATGGGCCGTACGCCGATCTGCGAATGCGGCTCGGTGAAGCTGTGGTGGGGCGTGGTCCAGTCCTCGGAGAACAGCCAGCACATTGCCGACTGGTACAGCTTCAGCCACGTGATCCACGGCCTGCTGTTCTATTTCTTCGCGCATCTGCTGTGGCGCAAATGGCAGCTTTTCGGCGGAAAGCCGGCGATCTGGGCGCTGCCGATCGCGGTGGCTTTCGAAGGCTTTTGGGAACTGCTCGAAAACTCGCCGCTGATCATCGATCGCTACCGCGCGGTCACTGCCAGCTTTGGCTACAGCGGCGATGCCGTGATCAATTCGCTTTCCGACCTGGGCTTCATGGTGCTGGGGTTCTGGATTGCGAGCCGCCTGCCGTGGAAGGCCAGTCTGGCCCTGGCGATCATGTTCGAGCTGTTCACCCTGTTCATGATCCGCGACAACCTGACGCTCAACGTGCTGATGCTGGTCTGGCCGATCGACGCGGTGCGGGTGTGGCAGACCGGGGTCTAGCGCCGACCTCAATTGACCGGTGTCAATTACCCGCTTGGCAATCGGCGCGATAGCAGGTTTAATCGCGCAGTTAAGATAGTGGACAGAGGAGAGTCGCCATGAGCGCCGCAGCCGCAGCCATCGCCCCGCCAAGCGAAACCACCCATGTTGACGTGCTGATCGTCGGCGCGGGGATTTCGGGGATCGGCTCGGCCTATCACTTGCAGGAACAGTGCCCGGGCAAGAGCTATGCGATCCTTGAGATGAAGGACACCTTCGGCGGCACCTGGGAAACCCACAAGTATCCCGGCGTGCGTTCGGACAGCGATCTCTATACCTTCGGCTACCGCTTCAAGCCGTGGGTCGGCACCCCGATCGCCAGCGGCGATGAAATCCTCAAATATATGGGCGAAGTGATCGCGGAGAACGGGATCGCTCCGCACATCCGCTATGGCCACCGCATCACCAAGGCAACGTGGGACAGCAAGACCAACCTGTGGACTGTCGAAGCCAGCACCAGGGACGGCGCCTCGCACATTCTCACCTGCAACTTCCTGTGGATGTGCCAGGGCTATTACGATCACGAAAAGCCCTACATGCCCGACTGGGCGGGGATGGATAAATACAAGGGCCTGCTGATCCACGCCCAGCTGTGGGACCCGAAGATCGACTACACCGGCAAGAAGATTCTGGTGATCGGATCGGGCGCTACCGCCGCCACGGTGATCCCGGCCTTTGCCGAAAAGGCCGCGCACGTCACCATGCTGCAACGCTCGCCAACCTATTTCTTTTGCGCCGAGAACAAGAACGATCTGGCCGACAAGCTGCGCGCCGGCGGGATCGACGAGCCGACCATCCACCGCGTGGTCCGCGCCCAGATCATGTTCGATCAGGACGCGTTTACGCAGCGCTGTATCGATGAACCCGACGTGGTGGTCGAAGAGCTGAGAACGCTGGTCCGCGCCTTTACCGGCAAAGAGGATTTCGAGTTCGAACCCCACTTCACGCCCAAGTACCGCCCCTGGCAGCAGCGGCTGGCCTTCTGCCCCGAAGGCGACATCTTCCGCGCGGTGGTCGAAGGCAAGGTATC
>Ga0073925_1000305_pt1 | contig 9691 bp, 10 predicted proteins | sample GWRWT4_21May14_FD_70952 | JGI IMG/M metagenome (GOLD analysis project Ga0073925, IMG submission 70952) | Sand microcosm microbial communities from a hyporheic zone in Columbia River, Washington, USA - GW-RW T4_21-May-14 | ecosystem: Engineered > Artificial ecosystem > Sand microcosm >...
GAATGACAAAACTGTGGTCGTCAGAGTCAATGACAGAGGGCCGTTTGTCAGTGGCCGCATCATTGATCTGTCCAGCTCAGCCTTCAATGCGATTGGCAGTACGGGAAAAGGTGTGCTGAAGGTAGAGATTGAGGTGATTAAGTAGCCATCGTAGCTTGGGGTAAGCGCAGCGCACCCCAATGTTCTCCGATTCGGCGTAGTTTTGAGCTTATGCGGTTTTGGTTTTAAGAGTCCGGCGTCAGTGTTTGGTGCTCAGAAAATAAATAATGATTGTGGCTAATTTCAGTGATGTTTGGGTATGGCCAGCAGGGGTGTGTAATGGTGTCATGGCCGGCATGTTTTTTGTGCGAAGACCGCCGCGAAGTTTTGCTCTTAGCTACTAAGAACAAAACGGTTGCGACCCGCCGCCCGGCGCGCCACCAGAGCGCCAGCAATAATCGCGGCAAACAAAACGCCGAGGGCATTCCAGTTGCCGGTGGCTTCATGCAGCACGCCGACTAGCAAGGGGCCGAGTGAGGCCACGGTATAACCAATGCCCTGCACCATGCCGGAGAGGCGTGCCGCGGTGGCGGCATCACGCGAGCGCAACACGATCAGGGCGAGTGCCATGCTGAAACCGCCGCCTTGACCCACGCCCAGAATCACCACTCACCACCACAGCGTATGAAGGGGTGCGAGCAGGCAACCCATCAATCCGGTAAACGTCATCAGCAGCATGGCCATGACCGAGACGGAAAGGTAGAGCCCGGAGAGCAGGGGCGTCACGCCGCGGTCCTGAAGAATGGTGGGCAGCCAGCCAAACACGCAGTAAGCCAAGGGAGCAAACAGGCCGAGGCAAAGAATCGGTAAGGTGGTGAGCAGGCCGGCGCTTGCCGCCGACAGGCCCATGGCTTCCTGCACGGCACGGAGTACCGGCGCCAGGCTGGTGAGTGCCGGCCGCAGGTTCACGGCCACCAGCACCAGAGCGAGCAGCAGCCACAGGCCGTGATGGTTTCCGGCGTCAGTGGGCACGACCGACGGCGGGGTTTTGGGGGGGCTGAAAAGAGGATCTGGCTGTGGCATGAGGGTTTTCGCCGTAAGTAGAGGCTTACTCTGCCGGGACTTCTGTTTGAAAAAAAGCCGTTTTGCGTTGCCTGGGCGGGGGGAGTGCCGTACAGTCCCGCACCTCATTTTAGTTGTACCACTGCCATACCGGTTAACCGTCAGCGGATTAAAGAGCCATGAGTATTGATCTGAAAAGTTTGTCCATTCGTGAACTGGAAGTCCTTATCGAAAGCGCGTTGGCGCTGATCGAGACCAAGCGTGCCGAGGCCCGGGTGAATGCCCGCGCCGAGATCGAGAAGATCGCTGCCGATGCTGGTGTCAGTGTGGAAGAGTTGCTGGGTCTGGCGGGCAGCAAGACCAAGAAGGCCGGTGGCGTGAAAAAGCCGGTGGCGGACAAGTATCGCAACCCCAAGGATCATACCCAGACCTGGTCCGGCCGCGGCAAGCGTCCGCGCTGGCTGCAGGAGATGCTGGACAAGGGCGGCAAGCTGGAAAACTTCCTGATCAAGTAAGCGCCTGTTTTTCATGCCCGTAAAAAAGCCGCTCAGTGAGCGGCTTTTTTTATGCGGCAATATTCTGCCCCACCATCAGAAGTGGAAATTGATGGCGGTGATGTAGCGTGTGTCATCCGACTCGATACCCGCCGGTGCCTCACCATCGTATTCGTATTTCACGCCCAGCTTGAGATCGAGCTGGGTGGCGAGCTTGACCAGAACAGCGGCTTCTGCCGAGACCAGGTAGTCCGAGCCCTTTTCTAAACTGGGCTGGTAATAAAAGCCGAGCAGACCGCGCACCTGTTCGTTGAGCTGGCGCTTGTAGGCGAGATAGCTGTTCAGGCGCCAGTAGTGGTCGTCATAGCCGGCCTGGTCTTCCCACTCGTGCAACACACCAATGCCGGCGTATACCGCGCGCACATCCGGCGTGTAATTCAGCGTGAAACGCATGCCGGCACCGAGCTGGACACGTGAATCCAGGGTCTGGAAATCATCCTGCTTGCCATCAAGAAAAACTTCGGCAGCCAGACCGCGCTGGAATTCGTCGATAAAACCCGCATGAGCCCAGCTGTTGTTTTCGATTTCCTGATCGCCGGCTTTGGCGCGGCTGTGATCGACCAGCACAAACATGTCGGTTTCCCGTGCACGGTAATCAACGCGGCCGCCAACGGTATAGCTCTCGCGTTCAGTGTTGCCGCTGCGGCCATCAAGCGCTGCGCGGATATTGCCACTGGCACCCTGTTCCGGCGTGTTGATGGTTTCGGGCTCAATGCTTTGAAACGCGGAGGCGGCGACAGGAAGGGTGAGGCTCAGGCAAAGGGTTGTGCAAAGCGCAAAACGGGAAAAAGCCATGGATCGTTAAACTCCTCAATAATTGGCGCAGACCGCGCGTGGCTTGGGCTCGCCTTTTAAGACCGCTGGCATTATAAAGAAGCGCAGCCTGGGGTGAGGCACTTTTTTGCCATCATCACGGATCAAGGGCTTGGGCATACCCGCCAGGGTTGCCTGAAGAAAAGCCATCATGCCGCCGCTTTCCGTTTCAAGGTTCCCGTGTTCAAGACTTTCGCGTTCAAGAGCTCCACTGTTCGAGGCACCCATGGTTGAGGCCCCAATGACTGACGCTGCCGGGCGTGAGGTAAAAGCCGCTGCGCTGACTCCGTATCTGGTGCTGGGATTTTTCCTGCTGATCGTGGCACTGGTGGCGAGGGCTCCGGCCAGCCTCCTGCAAAAGGCCCTGCCCGCAGGCTTGCCGTTAACGGTGACCGCCTGGGGGGGCACCGTATGGGGCGGGCAGGCCGGCTTCGCTGTGGCACAGGACGCCGGCTTCCTGCGCTGGAAACTGCAACCCCGGCGTCTGTTCGCGGGTCGGCTGGCGGCCGACGTGCGGGCAGAGGGAGCGCTGGAGCTGGCGGGTGTCCTGGAGCTGGGACCTGCTGCCTGGAAGATTCAGAACCTGGGTGGCGAGCTGCCTTCCAGCTTGCTGCAAGTGGTGTTGCCGCCGGGCTGGCAGTTGCCAGGTAGCGTGCGTGCAGAGGCGCTGAGCGTGGCGCGCAACGGGCGTGCAAAGGGGGCCTGGACTGCGGCCGGTGGACGCCTGCTCTGGGGCGGTGGCCCCATGCAGTACAACGTGAATGGCCAGCCTCAGGGTGCCACCCTGCCACCGCTGGTGGTGAATCTGCGTCTTGAGGGCGACACGCTGGTGCTGGCCCTGAGCGAGGAGGCCGGCAACCTTGGCTTGGCGATGGTGCGTCTGGGTGCCGACGGACAGGCAGAAACACAGTTGCGTGAACGCCTGCTGCGTTACTCGCCTGGCTACCATGGCAGCGGTACGGATCCGGATGCGGTGGTCGTGACGGCAAAGCAGGCCATGTAGGGCGCGTTGTGCAGGCGCTGGCGTTATTGGATACGTAAATCGTCATCGGCGCTGATGTCCTGCTGTGGCATCATCGCGAAAAAATATAAAGAGCGTGGAGAGCGGTGTTGACAGGTTTGGGGAGCATGGCAGGGCGGGCGCAGCTGGTGACGGTGTCCAGCAGGGTGTTGCGTATCGCCGCCATCGCATGGATGGCATGGGCGCTGGCTGGCCTAGCCTGGCTGGCCAGCGGCCATAGCGGCGCTGCGTTGCCGGCGCCCAAGGTCGTCCGCCGCGCCTCGCCTGTGGTGGATGTGTCACGCCTTGCGGCCATGAACCTGTTTGGCCAGCCCCCCGTAGCGACCGTCCAGGGCGAGGCGGCCAACGCACCGGATACCAGTTTGCAACTGCGCCTGACGGGCGTTCTTGTTAACAACGATGCCGCCATTTCTTGCGCCATTGTGGCCGAGCGCAACAACCCTGCAGCACCGGCCAAGGTTTACCGCATCAATGATGCCTTGCCGGGTGGTGCGACACTGGCCGAGGTCTACGATGACCGCATTCTGATCAAGCGTGGCGATGGTGTCAGTGAAGTGCTGCGCTTTGAAAAGACCCGTTTGCTGGAGGGGGGTACGCCACCGGCCACCACCGGCCTCAGCCCTAATGATGAGGGACTGGGCGTGCGCAGCATGCTGGACAATGCCTTGCAGGCCATGGCGGCTTCACCCGACCAGTTTTTGCAGCAGATGGGCATGAAGCGGGGGCCGAAGGGCTATGAAATAACGGCAGACACGCCGGAAAATTTGCGTAATGCCGCCGGCCTGAAACCCGGGGATCATATTCTCAGTATTAATGGACAGCGGCTGGGTGATCCCAGGCGCGATCGTGATGTGTTGGCAACGCTGAAAAGCAGTGGCTCAGCCCGGGTGGAAATCCAGCGTGGCGGCCAGATTGTGACTCTTGAACGGAAATTCTAAAAAGATGCGTTTTCCCCAGAAAATAATTGCGGTAGCGGGAATTTTGTTGGTGCTGTCATTGCCGGCCCATGCTGCCAAGGCCAAGACCTGGAAGGTCAATCTCAAGGATGCCGACATCACTGCACTGGTCAGTGAAGTGGCCGAAGTGACCGGCAAGAATTTCATTGTTGACCCGCGCGTGAAAGGCACCATCACCGTGATTTCCAGCAAGGCGCTCAGCGCCAGCGAGCTCTACGAGCTTTTCCTCGGTGTGCTCAGTGTGAACGGCTTTGCCGCCGTCCCCGGGCCGAGTGCCATCAAGATCGTACCGGACGTCAATGCCAAGCAGTTCGCCGTACCGGTCGATGTCAACTTCAGCCAGAAAGGCGATGCGCTGGTGACGCGCGTGATCCAGCTTGAAAATACCAACGCGGTTGACCTGGTGCCGGTGCTGCGTCCGATGATGCCGCAGTTTGCACACCTGGCCGCGATCCCCAGCGCCAATGCACTGGTGGTCTCGGACCATGCCAACAATGTTGAAGTGATTGCCCATCTGGTTGCCCAACTGGATGGCACCGATGGCGAAGGCGACGAAGTGGAAGTGCTGGTGCTCAAGGATGCGCGTGTTGACGATGTCGTTGCCATGCTCGAAAGCCTGACCAGCATCAATGCCGGCAATCCCGGTGGCAACAACAAGGACAGCAAGCAGTTCAATCGCGTGCGCGTGGTGTCGGATGCACGCAGCAATCGCCTTTTGTTGAAGGGCGATGCCAAGGGACGCAAGCGCCTGCGCGAACTGATCAGCACACTGGATACACCGAGCGAGCGTCTGGGCGGTGTCCGGGTTTTCCGTCTCAAGCATGCTTCTGCCAAGCAGGTGGCTGAAGTGCTGCGCGGTCTGGTCACGGGGGATGGCAGCTCACGCACCGGCAGTTCCGGTTCTTCCTCCGGCAGCAGCCAGGGGGCGTCAGCCACGGCCAATGCCAGCCCGACGTCGGTCAATGCCAATGGCGTCAGCCTGATTGCCGACGACTCCCTGAATGCACTCGTGGTGCGTGCTGATCCCGCCATGATGAAAGAAGTCACTCACGTGATCGACCAACTGGATCAACGCCGCTCCCAGGTACTGATCCAGGCCGCGATTGTGGAAGTCTCGGGCGACAACGCGCAGCAGCTTGGTGTGCAGTGGGCAGGTGGCGATGCCACCAAGGGCGTAGGCCTGATCAACTTCTCCAATGCCGGCGCCAGCATTGCCAGTCTGGCACTGGCCGCGGCGACGGATGATCCGACAAAAGTGACGATAGGCGAGGGTGCCAGCATCGGTATCGGCAAGACCGGGACTGACAGCGAAGGCAACAGGACGTTTTACGGCGCACTGATCCAGGCACTGGCCACCGTCACTAACGCGAACCTTCTGTCCACGCCGAGCATCCTGACCCTGGACAACCAGGAAGCCAAAATCGTGGTGGGCCAGAATGTGCCCTTCATTACCGGCACGAGTACCAGCTCCAGCTCCACCACCACCAATCCTTTCCAGACCATCGAACGCCAGGATGTCGGCATTACGCTGAAAGTCATTCCGCACATTGGCGAGGGTGGCACCATGCGTCTCGAGATCGAGCAGGAAGTCTCGGCCGTGCTGCCGCGAAGCGCCGGCATCAATTCAGCCGACCTGATCACCAGCAAGCGCTCCATCAAGACCGTGGTGCTGGCGGATGACGGCCAGACCATCGTGCTCGGCGGGCTCATTCAGGACGATTATAAAAAGACCCAAAGCAAGGTTCCCCTCTTGGGGGATATCCCCCTTCTCGGTTATCTTTTCCGCTCGACCAGCGAGAGCAAGACCAAGCAGAATCTGCTGGTCTTCCTGCAGCCGACCTTGTTGCGTGATAGCGAAAGCGCCGTGGCGCTGAGCCGCAAGCAGTACGATGCCATGCGCACACTGGATATGTCGGTCAGCAAGAAGGGTACAATTTCACGCCTCCCCGAAAAGGTGGAGGCCATTTATCAGGGTTACCAGCCTCCTGCTGCGAAGCAGGCCGCTCCGGTCGAGGCGGCTCCTGCCAGCACAGCGGCACCGGCTGCACCCTGAATTCAGTGCTGTTTTTTGAGACAAATGGAAGGTCGTCATCATGCTGAAACTGCAATTCTTGGATAACCGCCAGCCTTCCATGTGGCTGGTTGATCAGCGCCTTTCCATCGGTCGCGATAAAACCAATGCGCTGGTTATCAATGACGAAGGCGTGAGCGTGTTTCATGCCGAGCTGCGCCAGGAAGACGGCAAGCTGTTCATCTGGGACTCCGGCAGTGTCAACGGCACTTTCCTCAATGGCGAAAAGATTACCGGCAAGCGTGAAGTGAATGCCGGCGATGTCATCCGCTTTCACCTCATCGACGTGCAGATTGTTGATCCTTCCAAGGGGCCGGCCGTGTTACCGGCTGCCGTGAAGCGCGAGCTGGACAAACCGGCCCAACCGCAATGGCAGATCAAGGCCATGACGGGCACCACTTCCGGCAAGATGTATCTCATTGACGGCACCAAGGTCATCGGCCGCGACCCGGGCTGCGACATCATTGTCACTGGCGCGCATGTGTCGCGTCGTCATGCCGAATTGTCCCTGCGCAGCGGCCAGCTCTGGGTGAAGGATCTGGGTTCGTCCAACGGTTCTTTCGTGAACGGCAAGCGCAATGAAGAAGTGGCGCTGAAAAACGGCGATGAAGTGAAGTTCGATGCCATGACCTTCAAGATTGTCGGCCCGGCAGGTTCTGCTGCAGAAGAAAGTTTTGATGAGGCCGACATGACGCAGTTCCGTCCGGCCGTGGCTGCAAAACCGGTGACACCGCCTCCGGCCCCTGCACCCAAGCCTGCACCTGCTCCGGCCCCCGCGCCAGTGGCCGCTCCCAAGCCCTCCGTTGCGCCACCATCCCCCACCGTTGCCGCGACCAAACCCAAACCGGCTCCAGCGCCTGTCGCTGCACCGGCTCCCGCCAAAAGCGGTGGCGGCCTTGGCCCGCTGGTACTGATTGTGCTGGTGGTACTGGCGGCAGTGGCCGGCTTCTTCATTTTCAAATAAGTACCAACACAATCAGAAAAACAAAACGGGGCCTTATGGCCCCGTTTTCATTCCGCATCAGTCCAAGCGGCGAGACCTGAAAAATCCGTACCGTTTTTTCTTAACCTACGGCCCAATAAAAATTAAAGGAGCAAAAGCCGATTGCGAGTCGCCGCACGGCGCGAGCACGCCCACGTTGCCTTGGCTACCGGAACAGACGTCATAATGCGCAAGCGCCCCGCAGGGGTCGCATTTTCTTTGCTTACTTTCTTTTGGCGAAGCAAAAGAAAGTAAGGCCACGCCGGCAGGGCGCACCGCCAGAGCAAAGAAACAGCAGAAGCAACCCAGTCGAAGCACCTCACCGTAAAGCGAGACAAAACCAAAATCCCTGCACTCCCGGGCATTGGCTAAGCAAAAGCCCAGGCCGCGCATACCCCGCCCAACACAAGAAATCGCTTCACTCAGGTGATAACGAGAAACCATTCAGGCAAACAAATCCCCTTCCTGCCGCATTGCCGCCAGCACCGGCGCTTTCTCCAGCCGCAACAACGCCGCCTTGGTTGGCAAGCCACCCCAAAATCCCGTCAGGCTGCCGTCAGCTCCTATCACACGATGGCAGGGCAATATGATGGGCAAAGGATTGCGTCCGTTGGCCGCGCCCACCGCACGTACCGCTTTCGGCCTGTTCACGCGCCGCGCCAGCTCCGCATAACTCCAGATGGCGCCAAAAGGAATCTCGGCCAGCGTCTGCCACACCTGCACCTGAAATTCGGTGCCTGCTGGCGCCAGCGACAAATCAAATACGGTGCGCTGGCCGTCGAAATACTCCAGCAACTGCCGGCGCGCCTCTGCCACGGGTGCGGCATCGCGTTGCCAGTGCTCGCGGCCTTTTGTCTCGTGACGGTTTTCCGGAAACAGAAGATGACGCAGGCCTTGTGCATCGGCCGCGACGGTCAGCATGCCGATGGGGGTGTTGAAGGTGTCGAACCAGAGGGTTGCGGTGCTCATTGTTCTTTCTCCTTCGCAAAATCACCGGCCAGATGCCAGAGGTGCAGCACGGCGTAAGCACGCCATGGCCGCCAGGATTGCGAGCGGGCTTCGGTGTCGCGCTCGCTCAGTCGTTTGTCCTTGCCCAGCACGTTTTGCAGCACCAGATCGCCGGCAGGGAAAGCATCGGGCTGACCCAGTGCCCGCAGCGCAATGTAATGCGCCGTCCAGGCGCCGATGCCAGGCAGGGCAACACAGCGCTCGACGAATTCATCCAGCCGCTGGCCGCCACGAAAATCCAGTCGCTCTTCTGCAACGGCTTTTGCCAGCGCACGAATGGTGGCGGCACGCGTACGCGGCAGGCCTATGGCTTCCAGTGGCGCGTCGCACAGTTGTTGCGGGGTGGGAAACAGGCGGTCCAGTCCTTCGGGAGCATGATCGCGATGGCCGCCATGCTGGTCGACCAGACGTCGCGTCAGTGTGGTCGCGCCTGCCACGCTGACCTGCTGGCCCAGCACGGCACGCACGGCCACTTCGAATCCGTCCCAGCCGCCGGGGACGCGCAGTCCCGGACGACGTGCGATGACGTCGGCCAGCAATCCATCTTCCATCAGTGCGCCATGCACGGCCTGCAGGTCGGCATTGAGGTCAAAAAGCCGGCGCACGCGCCGCACGGTGTCGGGAATGGAACGAGGATCAGCCGCTGGCATGTGCAGCCTGAGTTCGGGCCGCTGCGGGTCGGCAGTCACGCGGATCACGGTGGAGGCATGAGCCGGACCGATCACGCGCTCGTAATGATCAGGCCCCACCCGCTCGATGCCGGGAATGGCGCGCTTGTGCAGGAAGGCCAGCATCGCGGCGAAATCCAGCGGCGGCCGGTACGCCAGGCGCAGGGTCAGGTCACCCCCCGGGACTTCCGTGCGTTGCTTGCGAATCGCACTCGGCGCCATGCCGCAACCTTCCAGAAACGCGGTATTGAAACGGCGCAGGCTGTTGAAGCCCGAGGCCAGTGCCACCTGGGTGACCGGGAGCGTGGTTTCGGTGAGCAGTTGCTTGGCCAGCAGGAGGCGGCCGGTGGCATGCACGGCGGCCGGTGTGGCGCCCAGTTGAGCCAGGAAGACCCGCTGCAGTTGCCGTGCACTCAGGCCCACCTGTGCCGCCAGCACGTCCACCGACGATTCCTGCAGTGCGCCTTCCGCGATCAGCGTCAGTGCCCGCTGCACGGATGCTTCGCCGAGATGCTGCTGCGCCTCTGGCGACAGTTCCGGACGGCAGCGCAGGCAGGGCCGGTAACCGGCGGCAGTG
>Ga0073925_1000307_pt1 | contig 9633 bp, 9 predicted proteins | sample GWRWT4_21May14_FD_70952 | JGI IMG/M metagenome (GOLD analysis project Ga0073925, IMG submission 70952) | Sand microcosm microbial communities from a hyporheic zone in Columbia River, Washington, USA - GW-RW T4_21-May-14 | ecosystem: Engineered > Artificial ecosystem > Sand microcosm > Unclassified...
GTCGCCACGCAGCTTTTCGGCCAGCCAGCTGCCCTGGTAAAACTTGAGGAAAGGCAATATCTGCTCGGGCGTGAGCAGCTCCATCTGCTGTGACAGCAGCCAGTAGCGGGGATAAACGCCGAGGGGGTCCCGGGAAAGGGCATCGGCTTTGGCCGCCACCGTATTGAGGTCGCCTTTTTGCAAGGCATCCCGCGCGGCCTGAAAATCCGCCTTGTTGTCCGCCCAGGCCGATGCTGCCACCAGCCACATCAGGGCGATTAACCATCCTTTCCGCACACCACTCTCCCGGGGGCACCCAGCACTTGGGCAGGTGTCCGCTTTTTGAAGCGGCAAGGATACGGGCAGGCCTGCGGCGGGGAAACCTCGATTTTGTAGAGGGGCGTATGACAAACGTGCCTGTCGCCTGCCGTGCCGCATCGCTATAATCGCCCCCCTTGTTGATTACCCGCGCGCAGTCGCCCCAGATCATGGCCAAAAAGCTTTATATCGAAACCCAGGGTTGCCAGATGAACGAGTACGACTCGTCACGCATGGCCGACCTGCTGGGCGATACGCATGGCATGGAGCTGACCACGAATCCGGAAGAGGCCGATGTGCTGCTCCTCAATACCTGCTCGATCCGTGAAAAGGCGCAGGAAAAGGTATTTTCGCAGCTGGGTCGCTGGCGCAAGCTGAAAGCGGCCAGACCCGATGTGGTCATCGGTGTGGGTGGCTGTGTGGCATCGCAGGAAGGCGCGGGCATCCAGAAACGCGCGCCCTATGTGGATCTGGTGTTCGGGCCGCAAACCCTGCATCGCCTGCCGCAGATGCTGAACGCGCGCGATAGCCGGAAAATCACCATGGTGGACGTGAGTTTTCCGGAAAATGAGAAATTCGATTTCCTGCCCGAGCCCCGTGTCGAGGGCTACAAGGCTTTTGTCTCCATCATGGAAGGCTGCTCGAAGTACTGCAGTTTCTGCGTGGTGCCTTACACACGCGGCGAAGAAATATCACGCCCCTTTGATGATGTGATTGCAGAAATCGCCGTGCTCGCCGGCAAGGGCGTACGCGAAGTCACGCTGCTCGGGCAGAACGTGAACGGCTATCGCGGAGCTTTTCATACGAGCAGTCACGACGGCACGATTTGCTCCTTTGCCGACCTCCTGCGCCATGTCGCGGAAATTCCCGGCGTAGACCGCATTCGCTACACCACCTCGCACCCGCTGGAGTTCAGTGACGAGCTGATTGCCGTCTATGCCGACACCCCCAAGCTGGTGTCGCACCTGCACCTGCCCGTGCAATCCGGCAGCAACGCGATACTCGCCGGCATGAAACGCAATCACACGGCGGCCGATTATCTGGAACGCATTGCCAAGCTGAAAGCCGTGCGCCCCGACATCCATATTTCCTCCGACTTCATCATCGGCTTTCCCGGCGAAACCGATCAGGACTTCATGGACACCATGAACCTGATCGCGGCCGTGGATTACGACCATTCCTACAGCTTCATTTACTCCAAACGCCCCGGCACACCAGCTGCCGAATTGCCGGACGACACCCCGGACGACGTGAAAAAACAGCGCCTGCACATCCTGAAAGACCAGATCGCGCGCAACACCGGCCGCAAGACCGATGCCATGATCGGCTCGCAGCAGCGCCTGCTGGTGGACCGGAAATCCGAGCGCATGCCCGGGCACCTGATCGGCATTGCAGAGAACACGCGCTGGGTACACTTCCCCTGCGAGGATGAAAGCCTGATCGGGAAATTTGTTGACGTGGAAATCACCAAAGCCATCAGCATCAACGCCCTGTGTGCTACTGCACCGCTGTGGGCAGAAAACTGAAACCCGCTTCATCCGGACAAACCCGGCAAAAACAAAGGCCCGGCACACTTGAAATGTGCCGGGCCTTTGTTTTTATACGGCGCTTGATGACAGGCCCCCAGATAAAAAATCAGTGATGGCCTTTGCCATGCCCCTTGCCCTTGCCCTTGCCCTTGCCATGACCGCCATGATCGTCGTCATGCCCGTGCCTTTCACGGTATTGTGGCACATAGGTATTGTTGTACCAGTCATCCCGGACAAAATAGATCGGGCGACCGCAGGCGTTATAGGCACCACAGTGCTTGCTCCATTTTTTGGCATGACCAGGTGGCACGTGCAGATAGAGGGGCTGCATGACGACGCCCACCGGCACGGGCTGAATCACGACCGGCTGCGCATAAATCACCTGCGGGCGCGGATAATTTCCGATATCGATGGTGCCATAGAAACCTGGCTGGCCAACGCTGACCGAAACGCCGACATCTGTCGCCAAAACCGGCGTCGCGGCAACAGCAAGAGCGATTGTGCAAAGAAAACGTTTCATGATGGCTACTCCTTCTGGTGATACAGATTAAACGTGTAGCGCTCAGAATGGTTGACTGCCGCCAGTGTCAACCATGACATATCGGGTATCAGCCCGATTTGCAGAAAGCATCGTAGTGTTGTCGTAATTTATTGTTGAGAAATCATTAATGCGGAATCAAGTCGACGAGGGTCAAGGGGTCGAAGTCCGTCCACTCACCTTCACTGATGGTGCCTTCGGCCCGTTCGATATCGACTGCGTGAACCGTTCGCATCACCTGAAGCGCGCGGTCTTCCTCTGCTGCCGTTACGGCGGCAACAGCGACCAGCGTCCCTGACTTCCTCTGTCCGGACGATGACGGTGCCGCTACCGATGGCGCGGGTACGGCAGACTCCAGCGCCGACGTCGCTTCACTGATCGTGGCATCACCCGTCTTCATGGTATTGAGCGCGCCCACCAGTGCCCCGACATAGCTACCCGCTGCTGCACCAGCGACAACCGCTGCCGGCCCCAGCACAGGCGCCGTCACCAGGCCAACGACAATCCCTACCCCGCCGCCACCTGCGGCACCGTACACGGCGCCTGTACCCGCCGTTTCCGTACCGGCTGATTCGTTTTCATCACCACCAATCGGATAGCTGTCGTGTTGCCCGGGAGGATTGACAAAAAAAGAGCTGATCCGGTCTGCGGTGAATCCCGACTTCATCAGCGCCGCCATCGTTGCGGTCGCATCACTGTTCTGCATAAACCTGCCGGCGATGATGGTTGTCATGATTTTTTCCGTATGCGCTGTTAATGCGCCGTGAATGATTCTGGCATCACTTTTTTGCCTGAGCCGCTGGATCAGGCAAATCCCAGGCGAGCAGAAACCCACCATGAGCCCTTCTGTCCGGGCCGTCCGTACGCTGGCGAACACAAGACTCCGGCATGAGCGGATGGGACAAGCAAAAAGCAGAGAAGTTGCCCGGGCAGACAGACGAAGCCAGGGCGGCATGAAGAAGTGAAATGGAGTTTTGTGCCGCACCGGCGGCCACGCGTGGTATCCGTTTTATGCCGCGTTCTTTTCCAGTGCCCGGCCCTTCTCCACGGCACTCACAAACTTGGCCATGTGGCGATAAGCCATTTTTGCTTCGGGCAGCCAGAACGCAAACAGCTGGAACACATGCGGCATGCCGCGCCACTCCTCATACAACACCTGCACGCCATGATCGTGCGCACGCTGGGCCACGCGCCGTGAATCGTCACGCAGCACTTCCGTCGAGCCCGCCATGATCATCAGGGGCGGCAAACCGGAAAAATCGCCGTGCAAGGGGGAAACGAGCGGGTGGTAATGATCCCGGTGGCGCACGTAATAGCGCGCCAGATCCGATACCGCACGTGCCGAAAACATGGGATCGCGAAAACGGTTGCGCCGGTAGGACGCTCCTTCACAGGACAAATCCGTCCAGGGCGAGAAACACAGTGCCGCGCGCGGCAAGGGCAAGCCGGCATCGCGCAGCGCCTGCAGGGTGATCAGGGTGAGATGGCCACCGGCCGAGTCGCCTGCCAGCAGAATGTTTTCCGGCTGATAGCCACGTTCCAGCAAGTGCCGGTAGGCCGCCAGCGCATCATCACGACAATGCTCGAAATCATGATCAATGCCCTGCCGGTAATTGATGGCCAGCACCGGCCGTCGCGCCATGCGCGACAGACGCCAGGTCAGCGGCCGGTGGGCCTGTGCCGAGCTGAAGCAGTAGCCGCCCCCGTGCAGATACAGCATGACGCGGTCTTCATGCAGGCCCTCACCCGCGCGCAACCATTCACCGTCAAAATGGCCGAAGTGGGCAGACTCCACCGAGACAAAAGCCGGCAGACGCTGCATCAGTGCGCCGGCCAGGCCGTAGGCACGATCAATCACACGCATGGTAAGGGGGTTGACCGGTGTCAGCTCCAGCAACGGCTTGACCGACACCATCAGGGCAAGATTGAACGCACGGGCCTGCCAGCTGAGCGGATAGGCGGGACGGGATACCTGATGCAGGGTGGTGAGCATGGCGGCTCCTTCGTTTCCTTCATTGAGGGGAATGACGTCCTGTCATGCTTGTTTTTATGATGGCTCGGCCAAAGACCAGCTGGTCACTCGACGACCTTATCAATAGCACAGGAGCTGCCGTGAAGTCCTGCAACTGCCTGACAATCCCTCATGCCAGTCGCGGATGGCCATTGCAGACGAGCAAGGACCATCCTTACTGCTGACGCCCCTTGCCCTTTGGGGTATTCTGGCCGCCCGGATTTACGAGCCACTTTCCGCTTGAACAGCAGTGCCGCTTCACGCCGCCAGCTAACGCTGGAGCCTAACGATACCCGCCGCCTTAGCGAGCTTTGCGGGCAATTCCACGAGCACATCAAACTCATCGAGCAACGCCTTGGGGTGATGATTCACAGCCGTGGCAACGGTTTTCGCGTGGAAGGCCCGGCCAGCCCGGTGAACAGTGCCGTCAATGTGCTGGAAACGCTCTACGCCGAAACCGGCAACCGAGATCACCTGGATATCGAAGCCGTCCACCTGCTGCTCTCCACGCTGGAGGATGCGCCCCACCTGCATGTGGTGCCGTCGGATGGCGATACCGACATGCTGACGCGCCGCGGCGCAGTAAAGCCTCGTGGCGTGAACCAGAAAAACTACGTGAATGCCCTGCTCACCAATGACATCAGCTTTGGCGTGGGGCCAGCCGGAACCGGCAAGACCTATCTCGCCGTAGCCGCTGCCGTGCACCTGCTGGAAAAGGATGAAATCCGCCGCATCATGCTGGTGCGCCCGGCGGTTGAAGCCGGTGAAAAACTCGGCTTCCTGCCTGGCGACCTCAGCGAAAAAATCAATCCCTACCTGCGCCCGCTCTACGATGCCCTCTACGAAATGCTGGGCTTCGAGCGCGTGGCGAAACTGATTGAAAAGCAGGTTATCGAAATCGCACCGCTGGCCTATATGCGCGGGCGCACACTGAACAACGCCTTCATCATTCTGGACGAAGGCCAGAACACCACACCGGAACAGATGAAGATGTTCCTCACGCGCCTGGGGTTTGGCTCCAAGGCCGTGATTACCGGTGATCCCACACAGGTCGACTTGCCCAAAGGCCAGCAATCCGGTCTCGCCCATGCGCTGACCGTGCTCGACCAGGTAAAGGGCATACACATCACGCGCTTCACCTCACGCGACGTGGTGCGTCACCGCCTGGTACAGGTCATCGTCGAAGCCTATGAAGCGTTTGACGCGGCCAAAACACCGGCCGCCGAGACGAAAAAAACTCGCAAACGCCCGGCAACACGCGCCAGCGACAGCAGCGAAGCAGGGTAACCGGCATGCAATCTGCTTCTACTACCCTCATTGACCTGCAGATCGCGCTGGAGTCGGCAAACCTCCCGGGCGAAGAGAACTTCAGGCAGTGGGCTGATATCGCACTGACGCAGGCCGGCGACAGCGCCGTGTTCAGGCAGGCCGTGGAAATCACGGTCCGTGTGGTGGATGCCGACGAAAGCCGCCAGCTGAATCACGAATACCGGGACAAAGACCGCCCCACCAACGTGCTGTCCTTCCCCAGCGAGCTCCCGGATTTCTTGCGCGAGCAGCTCGATGTACTGCCGCTCGGCGACCTGGTGATCTGCCTGCCGGTGGTGGAGGCAGAAGCCGCCGAGCACGGCAAAGGGGTGCACGAGCACTGGGCACACCTCACCATACATGGCGTCCTGCACCTGCTCGGCTTTGATCATGTCGATGACGACGAAGCCGAGGCCATGGAAGCCATGGAAATTTCTGCCCTGCAGCAATTGGGCATCAGCAATCCGTACGATGCGGATGAAGAAAAAGAGACAAGGGAAACATCATGAGCGAGGGGCGATCGTCGGGCGACAACCATAAATCCTGGTTAAGCCGGCTGGCACAGGCTTTGAGTGGCGAACCGCAAAGCCGCGAGGACCTGGCAGAGCTGATACAGAATGCCGGCGAACGCGGACTGCTGGACCCGGATGCCCTGCGCATCATCGAGGCCACGCTGCAGGTATCCGAACGTCAGGTCCGTGAAATCATGATCCCGCGTGCGCAAATGGTGGCCGTACGCGCCAACATGGAACCGCGCGAGTTCCTGCCCGTCCTTATTGAATCGGCCCATTCACGCTTTCCGGTGCTGGATGCCGACAATTCCGATGAAGTCATCGGCATCATTTTCGCCAAGGATCTCCTCAAGCTGCTGCGCGACCAGCGCACCGAAAGCTTCAACCTCAAGGACTATCTGCGTCCCGCCTTTTTCATTCCGGAATCCACGCATCTGGACAGGCTGCTGAAAGAGTTCCGTGCCAAGCGCAATCACATGGCGATCGTGGTGAACGAGTACGGCGGCATTGCCGGCTTGGTCACCATGGAAGATGCGCTGGAACAGATCGTGGGCGAGATTGATGACGAGCACGATCTTGAAAACGATGAAGACGTGCTGATCCACGAAATCGCCCAGGGCGAATTCACCGTCAAGGCGATTACGCCGATTGCCGAGTTCAACGAGTATTTCGACACCGGCTTCAGCAACGACGATTTCGACACCATCGGCGGCATTGTCATGAATGCCTTCGAGCGCATGCCGGAGCGCGATGAAAACATTGCCATCGGCAAGTGGAACTTCACGGTGCTGGCTGCCGACTCCCGTGCGATCCGCCTGCTCAAGGTGGAAAAGAAAAACTGACATCCCTTTGCCGGAGTGAGCGGCCCAACGCCGCTCGACCGGCCACGTCCTGATGCACACTTCCCATGCCCGCCATTGCCCAGCTTCTTGAAAAAACCCGTGCCCACCGCTTGCTACCGCTGCTCATGCTGGCACTGGGTGCAGTGACGCCTTTCTGTTTCGCACCGTTCGGGCTGTGGCCTGTGGCCCTGGTCACCATCGGCCTTGCGGGTGAACTGCTGCGCGGCCACAGCCCGCGACGCAGTGCCTGGCTGGGCTTTTGCCACGGCTTCGGACTCTGGGCCTATGGTGCTTCATGGCTGTACGTATCGGTCCATGATTACGGCTACACGCCACCGTGGCTGGCCATTCCCATGGTGGCCAGCGTGGCCGCCGTCATGGCGCTTTTTTTTGCCCTGATGGCTTTTGTTTACGCACGCTTTCGTCTTGACCGCGCCGCACTGCTCACCCTGCCTGCGCTCTGGGTGCTGGGCGAATGGCTGCGCTCCTGGGTACTGACGGGATTTCCCTGGCTCTTCACCGGTTATGCGTTCATCGACACGCCGCTCGCCGCCTATGCGCCGGTGCTGGGTGTGTTTGGTGTCAGCCTGATTGCCGTCTTTTCCGCGCAGGCCATTTTCCGTGCGCTCGCCGACAAAAAAGCATGGCCCGCACTGGCAACAGCGGTGCTGCTCTGGCTGGCAGGTGCCGGCCTTCAATATGTGCCGTGGACCTCGCCCACGGGCGAGAGCCTGTCGGTCAGCATTGTGCAGGGCAATATTCCGCAAGAATCAAAGTGGCAGCTGGAATGGCGCGACAAGACGGTAGACATTTATCGCGAGCTGTCCAGAAACGAATGGGGCCGGGATCTCGTGATCTGGCCGGAAGCCGCCATTCCCATGTTCTATCACGAAGCCCTTGATGCACTGACGGAGATGCAGGAAAACGCGCTCATCGGCCACTCTGCTTTTGTCACCGGCATTCCCTTCATGGAGGTGAATGAGCACCAGCAGGAATTCCGCATCTACAACAGCATTCTTGCCGAAGGTGAAGGCAGCGGTTTGTACTACAAGCAGCGTCTGGTGCCCTTTGGCGAATACATTCCGCTGGAGGCCTGGTTGCGCGGCACGATTCCCTTTTTCGACATGCCCATGACCAGCTTTACCGCCGGTGGTCCCCACCAGGCGCCGCTTGAAGTGCAGAAACTGAAACTGGGCCCGATGATCTGCTACGAGATTGCCTATCCCGACCTCGTGCGCAAGATTGCCGGGCAAAGTGATGTGCTCACGACCATTTCCAATGATGGCTGGTTTGGCGGTTCCATCGGCCCGCACCAGCATTTTGAAATGGTGCGCATGCGGGCAAAGGAAACCGGTCGTGAAGTCATTCGTGCGACCAACAACGGCATTTCCGCCATCATCGACAGCAATGGCCAGGTCAGGGAGCATGCACCGCAATTCAAGCGGCTGGTGCTGCGTGCCAACGTCAATGCACGCCATGGCATGACGCCTTATGTCGTGCTGGGCAACACACCGGTCCTCTTTCTTTGCGGTCTGCTGCTGGTGACCGGCATGCGCCGGAAAGGTGTTGCCACTCCCTCTTTAGATTTAGATTCGTGAACCACCCGTAATGCATCGAATATAAAAATGGCCCTTTCGGGCCATTTTTATATCAACTGTCTGCGTAAAAACGCATCAGCCTTTTCCGGGAAGAACCAACATCATTCAGAACTTGTTCTTCTCGAGAAAACCGTCGACAGCCTTGCTGGCATCGTCTTTGGTCTTGCCGTAACGCTCCTGAATCACGCCAACCAGTTGGTCCTTGCCGCCTTCGGCCTTTTTCAGGTCATCGTCCGTCAGGTCGCCCCAGGCTGTCTTTGCCTTGCCAACGATCTGTTTCCACTTGCCTTCGATAATGTCCGTGTTCATGTCAATCTCCTTTAAGCATCTCTGCTCGGGTTATCTGCATGGGTTATCTGCTTGGAAAGCCCTTACTTTTTAGCAGACGGGGGCAGCATGGAAGGTTTGTTTTGTGGACTGCTTTGTTAGCAGGGAGGGCCGTTTGTAGCACGAGGGTGTGTCATTTCATGAAAGCAAGCGCGTCCGGTAACCGAATGGTGGGAGATTCTTTACCCAAGGATGAGCGCGGAGGAAAACCTGCCACTCGCTGCAGCGGCGGCAGGCTTAGCGCGTCACCGGCATGACGAAATCTTGCAGGCCAGCAAAGCCGCCTCCAGCGCGGGCCAGTCCCGCTCCTGTGACGAGATGACTTCAAGACGGCTGTCACTGCGTGACAACTCACTGTTGACTGCGGTTTCGTGGCGGGTGGCGTTAAAAAATATCCAGCCCTTGTCGGTATGAAAAACGCCTTTCACGCGCAATGCGTCATGAATGCCGAACAGCACGCTCAGCAAGGCATCGTGGGCAAACACCCACTCCCGTGGCATCACCCAACCCGCCAGCGCCACATCCGCGACCCGCTCGCTGTAGTGATACGGTGGCTCGATGCTTTCAGGCGCGGCCAGCTCGTACACTGCGGGCGGCACATGCAACAAGGAGCGGCGCAGCGGCTGTGATCGAGCCGGCAGATCCAGCCACTCCCTTGGCACTTTCCCGCC
>Ga0073925_1000311_pt1 | contig 9583 bp, 8 predicted proteins | sample GWRWT4_21May14_FD_70952 | JGI IMG/M metagenome (GOLD analysis project Ga0073925, IMG submission 70952) | Sand microcosm microbial communities from a hyporheic zone in Columbia River, Washington, USA - GW-RW T4_21-May-14 | ecosystem: Engineered > Artificial ecosystem > Sand microcosm > Unclassified...
GGCAGCAGGTGCCAGGAATGGAAGCCGAGCTTGCGGTGGTCGTCGGTGATCACGATGGCGCCGCGCGCCACTTCGCTGCCGGTGCCCGAGGTGGTGGGCACCGCGATCAGCGGCGCCACCGCGTCGGTGATCCTGCCGCTGCCACCTTCGATGGTGGCGTAGCCGACCAGCGGGCCGGGGTGCGTGGCCGCGATCGCCACGCCCTTGGCGCAGTCGAGCGACGAGCCGCCGCCCACGGCGATCAGGCCGTCGCAGCCGTGTTCGTTGAACATGGCGGCGGCTTCGCGCACCGCCGCTTCGGTCGGGTTCGAGGGGGTGCGGTCGTAGATCGGGCCTTGCAAAGACGCGGGCAGCGCATCGAGCACCTTCTGCAGCACGCCGGCGGCGCGCACGCCAGCGTCGGTGACGATCAGCGGCTTCTTGATGCCGACACGCTCGCATTCGGAGGCTAGGAGCGAGCGGGTGCCGAAGTCGATGTGGATGTGGGTGAGGTAGTAGATGAGGGACATGGGGGCTCTGCAGAGTTGGCGCTGGCAACGTGACGGTAACCGAACCGGCAGGCAGAAGTCTGCCATCGACCCCGGGGCGCGCAGCGTTCCGACCGCGGCGCAACGCTCCTGCACTCGGGATCGAGGCTGTTCAAAGCGAGGTGGCCAGCGTATTCTTGCCGCGCACCGCAACGGAGCATTCCCAGTGGACCTGAGCCTTCATCGTGTTGCCGACCCACGGTTCGTCGCGCTTGACTGCCAGTCGGATGGGCTGGGCTCGCGACGCCTTGTCTGTGCGTGTGACGTGTCGCCAGAAGAGATTCACGCGCAGATGGTCCTGGAAGTCGGGCAACGCGATCGTATCGTTCGTTGCTTTGAAGTCGAATCGGCATGGCGCAGCAGTCGTCGAACCACCGGAGAACCGCAGGTCAGCTTCAGCAGCGGAACGCGCGCAGACCTGTGCGTTCGGGCTGATGGAAGCTGGCGGCGATCTCCATCGGCCCCACCGGTCGCCACCGTCCACGTGATGGCAGATGCCAGCGGGGTCGACGAAGACCATCTTCGATGGCTGCTGAGCGAAGACGAGCCTTCGGCGGTCTTGTTTCTCGTTGTGGCTCCGTCCACCGCGCGGCACTTGCCGGCATCCGTTGAAGACCGTGGGGCTCACGTCGAGGTTCGGGTGTTCCCATGGGTTCGCGAGATGGTCGACGGCCGTTTCGACCCGTTGGCGACGGAAATCTGGTTTGAATTGGCCGGCCCGAGTGTCGCGCTGCGTCGTCGGCTCAAGGCCATGCCGCCGATTCAATTCGCACCGAAGTGACGAGCGATCACTGCATTCGCCGCACGCCTTGGAGAGACAGATGCAACACTGGGATTCGATCTGTAACGCGATGCAAGGTGACTACGAGCGCCTGCAGGATTCGCGGCTGGTCTTTGATGCTGTGTTCGCGCAGAAGACCACGAAGATCTCTCCGGCGGCATCCCAGGCGGCTGTCGACTTCGCTCTGGATTTGTGTCAGTTCCTGTCGAAGTACGAGCAAAGAGGCGTGTTCGATGCGCTTCTGGACAACAGCGACGCCCAGAACGAAGCACGCGAGCGCCTTCTCAATCAGTTGCAAGAGTGTCTTCGCGTGGAAGCGATTCTTCTGGAGCGCGCGGGGCTCAAGCCGGACAAGGTGAAGCCGCTGATGGAAGACATGCGATCGATTGCCCGTCCGCCCTACCCTCTGCTGGCCCCCGACGTTTGGGAAAAGCATGTGCATGAAGCCATCGGTGTTGCCTGCAACTTTCCGCGCTCGTCCGTCGTGCTGTTGGCAAGCAATGGCTGGGAGTACGTTCAAGAGCTCCGCAAGAAGTACCAGTGGGTGACCGGCGCAGTCGTGGGTGTTGCCAACATCGTCACGGCCGTTCAGGACCCGACGCTGATTGGCGCGGCCAAGGTTTCAAAGTACCTCGGCGTACTCCTGGCTCTCGGGCACCAGGGCGGCGAGGCCTTCCCTGGCACGCCCACCTGATCGTGCGCTGCGTGTTTGACCGACGACTCGTCAAGCTGGCGCGCCTGCGCGCCGCGGTCGAGTAGGCCAGCCCCCATGGCGCTGCTGGGCCAGGCGGCCATTGCGATGTGGTGGGACGTGGCCGCCGAGTGGCAGCAGGAGTTCGAGGACTGGCACGCGCACGAACCCTTTCCCGAGCGCATGGGCATTCCGGGCTTCCTGCGCGGCGCGCGCTGGGCCAGTGCCGATGGCGGCCCGGGTTGTTTCGTGATGGACGAGCTCGACGGCCACGAGACGCTCAGCTCCGAGGCCTGTCTGGCGCGGCTGAACCGGCCCTCGCCGTGGTCGACCCAGCTGATGCCGCAGCACCGAAACATGGTGCGCAGCCAGTGCCGGGTGCTGAGCAGCGCAGGCGGGGGCATCGGGCGTTGTGCGATGACACTGCGGCTGTGCCCGCAAGACGGGCTCGGCGATCCGCGGCGGCCGGGACCCGGCGGCGGACTGGGTCTACGTGGTCACAGGCTACGCAGAAGAAGCGTTGCGCCGGCTGCGTCAGGAAGAACTCGCCGACGACGCCTTGTTCGCCCGTGGGGCCACGCGCAGCATCACGACGGGCCTGTACCGGCTCTCGTGCGCGGTGACGCCTGCGGACTTCGCGTGAGGATGAACCGCAGCGGTTAGAGTCGTGCCACCCCAACCCCCGGCCTGCTTGCACCGCCATGAACCGACTGCAATCAGAGCTGCACCGCCTCTACCTTCCTCGCTCGTCGGCACAGGCAGAAAACGACCCGCGGTCGTCGCCGCTGATCGACCGTGAAGGCAGGGTGCGGGCCCTGGTGATGGAGCTGACCCGCCCGGCGAGCTGGGGGCTTCTCTCCAGCGTGTGGCAAGGCGTTCAGGCCGAACTGGGGCTGCCCGCACCCGCCATCGCCGTCTCGGGCATCGACGGCCTGCAGCTCTGGTTCTCGCTCGCCGAGCCGGTCACCGCGGCGCAAGGCCATGCGTTTCTCGACTCCTTGCGCGCGCGGTTTCTGGCCGACATCGATGCGAGGCGCGTTCGCCTGATGCCCGCGTCGGGTGCGTCCGCGTTGCACGCCGGGGTCGTGCCCGCCCTGCAGGAAGAAACCGGCAACTGGTCGGCCTTCGTGGCGCCCGACCTGGCGCCGATCTTTGCCGAGACACCGTGGCTCGACATTGCGCCCAGCGAAGAGGGCCAGGCCACGCTGCTGCGCGGCCTGGAGACCATGAAACCGGCGGCGTTCGAAGAGGCGTTGCAGCGGCTCACCACGGCCTCGGACACAAGCGCCGCGCCCAGCGCAGCACGGCAGCCCGAATCGGCGGCTGCAGACCAGGACCCGAGGCGCTTTCTGCTCGGAGTCATGAACGACGAGACCGTGACGCTGGCCCTTCGCATCGAAGCGGCCAAGGCCTTGCTGCAGCGCTGACAACAGCGCGACAGCGGCTTTAAGCCCCGCGCACCATCGCGAGCACCTTGCCCGCGTCCAGCGTTCGGGCCTTGTCCTGAATCGCAGGCAGGTACTGCGTCTGCAGGTTGCGGGCTTCGCTCACCACGCTGGCATAGGCTTCCTTGAGCATGGCGGTCGAGAGTTGCCGGCCCCCCGCGTAGTAGCGCTTGGCCACATGGCCCAGCGCGTAGGTGCTGGCGAAGCTCAAACCCGAGCTCACGGCCTGGTTGCCCAGCCCGCGCCCGAGCCCGCCGCCGAGCTTGCCGAGCAGGCCGCCCAGCAGCTTGCGGCCGGCCTGTTCGATGAACTGCGATGTCATGCCGACACCGGCGGTGGCGAGAAAGTCTTTCACGTGCCCGCGGTCGAGTTCGTAGCCGTGTTCCTGGCCGATGCGGTAGACCAGCTTCATCTGCAGCGGAATGATCGCCATGGTCGACAGCGTTTCGGGCAGCAGTTCGAGCGCGCCGTTGAGGATCGACGCGTTGAGGATCGCGCGGTCGAGTTCGGCGCTGTCGGGTGCCGCGCGCCCGGGCGTGGCCACGGCCGTGCCGGCGGCTGCGAGCGGCACGGCGGCCAGTTCTTCGGCGCCGCTCGAATACGCTGCCGCGGCTGGCGCGGCAATGGCGAGCGCGGCACGCACATCGCCCAGAAAACGCTGTTCCACCTCGGACTGCACGCCATCGGCGTCGCACACGCACACCGCCATCTCGTAGGCGAGCTGCCGCGCTTCCAGCGTGGGGAGCTCGCTCGCCACCGAGGCGATCGACACACGCTTCATCAGCACGTCTTGATAGAGCGACGGCCACTGCAGGCCATCGTCGGCAGAAAGCCCTTCGGCGATGCGCTTGATCTCGGCACGTTCGCGTTCGTGCTTGTCGCCGTCGACGAACGCGGCCAGCAGGCTCAGGCTCAGGATGGCCTTGGTTTCTTGTGGGGTCATGTCGGGTCTTCCTTGGTTCGATGAGCGGGTGTGATCTTGTCGGCCGGCCGAGGTTCCGTGTGCTGCAGGGCGGCCCGCCGCCCCCCGCTTCAGGCGGCGGTCGTGCGCGCCAGCATCTGCTCGCCGATGTGCCTGAACTCTTCGTGCGGCGATTGCAGCAGCGCGCGCCCCGCCTCTTCGCGAAAACCGGGCGTGGCGGTCAGCGGGACCTTGCGCAGCCAGGCCAGCGCCTGCTCGGTGCGGCCGCGCGCCGCCAGCATGCCGGCGAAGCAGAACTGACCGCGAAAGTCACCGCCGCGCGCGGCTTTTTCGTAGCAGGCGAAGGCGGCGTCGCTGTCTTGCCGGACCACCAGGCCGTCTTCGTAATAGCGGCCCATCTTGGTCATCGATTTCGCGTGGCCCTGCTCGGCCGCCTGTTGGTACAGGGCCAGTGCGTGCGCATGGTCTTGCGGCACGCTCTTGCCCGCAGCGTACTGGTTCGCCAGGTTGTACAGGCCGGCATCGAGCTTGTGCTGCGCCGCCTGCCGGTACCAGGCCAGCGCCGCGGCCAGGTCGACCGGCGTGCCCCAGCCGTTCTCGTGGCACCGCCCCGCCATGTTCATGCCCATCGCGTGGCCCTGCCGCGCGGCCGATTCGAACCAGCTCAGGGCCGCGGTCGGGTTGCGCGGCGTGCCATGGCCGTCGAGCAGCCACTGGCCCCACACGGTCTGCGCTTCGGCGTGGCCGAGGCGGGCCGCCGCAGCCATCCACCCGGCGGCGCGTGCCGGTTCGGCCCGCAGCACGGCCACCCATTGGGCGGCGCTGATCTGCGCCAGGTCGCGCGGCGAAGTGGGGGCGTCAGGGAGATCGGAGGTCGACATGTGCAGGGCGAATCGGTGGCGGAGGGAGTGCATTGTCGACGCTGCCCGACGGCACAATCCACGGGCCCCGTTCGATGCCGCGCAGGAGTACCCCGATGAAGCTCAGGAAGATCGCCCTCGGTTCGCTTGCCGCCCTGGTGTTGGCTGGCACGGCAGCGTGGTTCAGCCTGGACAAGGAAACGCGCGGCCTGCTGGCCACGCTGCCCACCAACCGCGACCTGCTGTTCTGGAGCGTGCCGCAGCGTGATGCGGCGTTCCGCGCGCTCGACCGCCTGCCGGTGCTGGCGAAGTCGCGCGTCGTGGCAGCGGGTGGCGACGTGATGCCACTGCCGCCGGGGCTTGCGCTGAAGTTGCCGGTCGATCTCGACGCGTACATGGCCGGCCAGCGCAGCGCGGCGCTGCTGATCGTGCACGACGGCAAGCTGCGCCTGGAGCGTTACGGCCTGGGCTTCGACGCGAGCGGGCGCTGGACCAGCTTTTCGGTGGCCAAATCCTTCACCTCCACGCTCGTGGGCGCGGCGCTGCGCGACGGCCACCTCCGCAGCATGGACGACAAGGTCAGCGACTACATCCCGCAGATGAAAGGCTCGGCCTACGACGACGTGAGCATCCGCCAGTTGCTGACCATGACCTCGGGCGTGAAGTGGAACGAAGACTACGCCGACCCCAACTCCGACGTGGCACGCTTCAACAACCACCAACCCGAAGAAGGCGTGGACACGACCGTGAGCTACCTGCGCCGGCTGCCGCGCGAAGCCCCGGCCGGCACCCGCTGGCTCTACAGCACGGGCGAGACGAATCTCGTCGGCATCTTGGTCGGCCAGGCGACGAAGAAGAACCTGGCCGACTACCTGGCTGAAAAGATCTGGCAGCCCGCCGGCATGGAGCAGCAGGCCACCTGGCTGCTCAGCCGCAGCGGCAAGGAGATCAGCGGCTGCTGCGTGCAGGCCGCGTCGCGCGACTTCGCGCGCTTCGGGCTCTTCGTGCTGAACGGCACGCGCGTGAACGGCCAGAGCATCGTGCCCGATGGCTGGCTGCTCGACGCCACGACCGAGCGCAGCAGCATCGGCCTGCCCGGCCGCGGTTATGGCTACCAGTGGTGGACGTACAGCGACGGCAGCTTCGCGGCACGGGGCATCTTCGGCCAGGGCATCTTCATCGACCCGAAGCGCAAACTCGTGATCGTCTCCAACGCCAACTGGGGCGGTGGCGCGCGCGACCCGGTGGCCAGCCCGGCGCGCGAGGCCTTCTACAAGGCGGTGCAGAAGGCCATCGACGACGAGCCTGCCGGGGCGGCGAAGCTGTGAGCGACCGACAAAGCCGTGACCCTGTCGGCGTGAACGACGCTTCGCCCTCCCCGGCCGCCTTCGAGCGCGCCAGGGCCGAGTTCCTTGCCGGCCTGGCCAGCCACCAGGCCGGCGACTGCGCTCGGGCCGAGCAGCACTACCTGGCTTCGCTGCAACTCGTGCCGGGCCGGCCGTCGACGCTGATCAACCTGGCCGCCACGCAGCTGCGCCTCGGCCACCCGCTCGACGCGCTCGCCAACGCCGATGCCGCCCTCGCCGCCGAGCCTGCCAGCGCCGACGCGCTGCTGCACCGCGGCACCGCACTGGCAGAACTGGGCCGGGCAGCCGACGCACTGGCGAGCTTCGAACAACTCACCAACCTGGCCCCCGAGCACGCGCTGGCCTGGAGCCACCGCGGCAGCCTGCTGCGCGAGCTGAACCGCCACCACGACGCCGCAGCCGCCTTCCGCGAAGCCCTGCGCCTTGGTGCCGACCCCGACTTGCACCGCTACTACCTGGCCGGGCTGGGCGCCGAAGGCGCGCCGCCGGCACCGCCGCGCGACTACGTCGAGCGGCTGTTCGACGGTTATGCCGGCGACTTCGAAGCGCACCTGGTCGGCATGCTCGGCTACCGCGCCCACCTGGAACTGGTCGAGCGCGTGCGGCGCTGCGCCGGCGGTGCAGGCTTCGAGCTGGCACTCGACCTCGGCTGTGGCACCGGGCTCTGCGGCCCGCTGCTGCGGCCGATGACGAAGCGGCTGGTCGGCCTCGACCTGTCGTCGTTGATGCTGGAACGCTCGCGCGCCAGCGGCGCCTACGACCGGCTCGAACAGGCCGACGCCACCGACTTCCTGGCCAACACCGCCGAGCGCTTCGATCTGGTGGTCGCGGCCGACGTGCTCATCTACATCGGCGACCCGGCGCCGCTGTTCGCCGCCGTGGCGCGGGTGATGCCGCATGGCCTGTTCGCGTTCAGCGTCGAAGCGGACGACGCTGAAGGCGACATCGGCCCCGGCTGGCGGCTGCTGCCGAGCTTGCGTTATGCGCACGGGCAGCCGCACTTGCTGCGGCTGGCTCGGGCGAACGGGTTCGAGCCGCTGCTGGTCGAACACGCGCCCGTTCGGCACGAGCAGGGGCGCGCCGTCGACGGGCTCTACATGGTGTGGCGCCGGCGGCCGTGAAACCTCACTCGGCCTCGATGCCGGCCGCCTTGATCACCTTGCCCCACTTCAGTGTTTCGGCGGCCTGGAACTTCGCCAGGTCGTCGGGCGTGGTGGTCCAGGCTTCCGAGCCGGCGGTGTCGAAGAAGGTCTTCGCCGGTGCACTCTTCACGGCCGCGCCGAGCAGCTCGTTCAAGCGCGCCACCACCGGCGCGGGTGTGCCGGCCGGCACATAGGCGGCGAACCAGTAGCCCATGTCGTAGCCTTTCACGCCGGCCTCGTCGATGGTCGGCACCTCGGGCAGCATCGTGCTGCGCTTCTGCGTCGAATAACCCAGCGCGTGCAGCTTGCCGGCCTTCACCTGCGGCACGCCGGTCGAGGTGTCGGTGATCATCAGGTCGATCTGCCCGCCGAGCAGGTCGGTGATCGCGAGCGGGTTGCTCTTGTAGGGCACGTGCAGGATGTCGGTGCCGCTGAGTTGCTTGAACATCTCGCCGGCCACGCGGCTCGACGAACTGCCGCTGCCGAAGCTCAGCTTGCCGGGGTTCTTCTTCGCCGCCGCCACCAGGTCGGCGACGCTCTTGTAGGGCGAGCTCGCGTTCACCACGAGCACCTGCCCGCCCTTGCCCAGGCCGGTGACCGGGGCGAAATCTTTCACCGCGTCGTAGGGCAGCTTCTTGTAGAGGTGCTGGTTCGCCGCGTGCGTGGTGTTGGTGGTGATCAACACGGTGTAGCCGTCGGCCGCGGCGCGGGCCGAGGCCTGCGCGGCCATCATGCCGCTCGCGCCGGCCTTGTTGTCGACGACGACCGCCTGCTTGGTCTGCTCGGTGATCGATTGGCCGAGCGCACGCGCCAACTGATCGGTGGCGCTGCCGGCCGCGAACGGCACGACGAAGACGATCGGCTTGCTGGGGTAGGCCTGCGCTGCTGCCGTCGAAGGCAAGGCAGCGGCGGCGAGTGCGGTGATGGCGGCGGCCATCAGGCTGCGGCGGGAAAGTGGGTGGGTGGTCATGGGTGTTTGTCTCTCGATTGAGTTGTGGGAAACGGGGGCCATCGGTCAGCCTGAGCCGACCAGATGCGGAATCAACTCGGCCGGCACGTCGAGCGGCAGGTCGAGCAAGTGAAAGGACAGCGCCTTGCCATGCGTGTCGAGGTTGAGCGAGTCGTTGACACCGCCGTCGAGCACGCCGTCGAGCACGAAGTTCATCGCGTGCAAGTTGGGCAGCAGGTAACGCCGCACCGCCGACGGTTGCCGGTGCGTGAACTGGCGTGCCACCGCGGCTTCGGTGATCTGCTCGACGAGCAAGGGCCACAAGGCCGGGTGCCACGCGATCACGCTGATGTTCGAACGGTCGCCCTTGTCGCCGGTGCGGCCGTGCGCGGCGCGGTGCAGCGGCACCGTGATGGTCTGGTTCGTCATGCTGCGGCGGCCTCGATGAACCGGTACCGTGCCGGCACCGACTCGCGTGGCACCAGGCACGAAACCGTGCCCAGCCTCGGCCGCAACGCCGTGCGCACGCCACCGCCGCCGGCCGGGCCGCAGCAGTACAAGGCGGTCACTTCGCGCAGCAGGCGATCGGCCTGGGCGCGGTCGGTGTGTTTCAGCGCCACGCGCAAGCGCACGTCGCGCGCTTCGCCGGGCGCTTGCGAAGCGAGCCAGCGGCCGGCATCGTCGCCGAAGACACTCGCCACGCCGATCAGGTCGACACGCAAGGGCCCGAGGCCTTCGAGCCGCTGCCGCAACACGTCGGCCGCGAGCCGCGCGCGCGCTTCGGCGCGCACGCCGGCGTAGGAGATCTCGCCTTCGGCCAGCCAGCCGGTTTCGTGGCACAGGTTGACCTTCAGCGTGGCCGGCCGCGCGTGCCCGCGCACGCCGCTCAGCTTCACGCG
>Ga0073925_1000320_pt1 | contig 9370 bp, 5 predicted proteins | sample GWRWT4_21May14_FD_70952 | JGI IMG/M metagenome (GOLD analysis project Ga0073925, IMG submission 70952) | Sand microcosm microbial communities from a hyporheic zone in Columbia River, Washington, USA - GW-RW T4_21-May-14 | ecosystem: Engineered > Artificial ecosystem > Sand microcosm > Unclassified...
TGAGCAATCACCTTCCTATTGAACGGGGTTATATTCTGAATGCCGATGATCTCCTGCGGCAAGATATTATTAATCAAATCACTTGTCATAACGGTATTAACATCAAGAGCATTGAGCAAAAACACAGCGTTACATTTGCGGACTATTTTAGTCGGGAGCTAACTAAATTAAGACAATGCGAAGAAGAAGGATTAATAGAAATTTCAACTACGCAGATACAGCTCACATCGCTGGGTAGATTGGTAATTCGTCGCATCTGCATGATCTTTGATATTTACACCGTAATAAACGAAGAGTCAAAACGCTACTCACGCATACTCTAATACCTTTTCCCCCGACCCATTACCCCCTCATTGCTTCATCAAAACACGAGTGTTTTCACTGTCTGAAAAGAGCCTTGTTCCCTGATTTGCCTTCGATTATGCTTAAACCGCTTATAGGCCACACCCAAACAACACCTTGGACGCCTTCTATTATTTACACCAAAACAATTCCCCTAATAGCCTAATCGTGTACCATCGCTGAACTTAAGTAATCAGAGAATTCTTTATGTCTAAAATATCGACGTGTGCTCATGGATCAACCATGGCCGTGACCTGCTCGGATTGCAGCCTTAATCCCATTTGCCTTCCCATCGCCGTAAGTAAGGACGAGCTTATTCAGTTGGATGAAATCATTAAACGCGGTCGCCCGCTGAAAAAAGGTGAACATGCCTTTGATGCCGGCGAGCCTTTTCGTTCGGTTTACGCTGTACGCTCCGGCACACTCAAAACCTACACTGTTGCGGAAGATGGCGAAGAACAAATCACCGGTTTTTATCTGGCAGGCGAAGTGTTAGGCATGGACGGCATCAATACCAATCGCCACAGTAATTCCGCCAAGGCACTTGAAGCGTCAGCGATTTGTGAAATTCCGTTTGAACGGCTTGAATTACTGTCCAGCAAAATACCTTCGCTCCAGCGTCATTTTTTTCAATTGATGAGCAAGGAAATTCAATCGGACCAACAGCTCATTATGCTCCTGGGCAAAAAACCTGCCGATGAACGCATTGCATCATTTTTGCTTAATATCGGCACCCGTCATGAATTGCGTGGGCTTTCCAGTAAATATTTTCGCCTGAACATGTCACGAAACGATATAGGCAACTACCTCGGACTGGCTGTTGAAACCGTCAGTCGCACCTTTACCCGTTTTCAACAATTAAATCTCATTAAAACCGACGGTAAGGAAGTTGAAATTCTCGACAAAAATACCCTTTGCTCCCTAGCCAACGCACCCGTTACGTCGGCTATAAGATAATTTCATTCCATTGCTTATGAATAATGAACACGGGTCTGACATGAGCACTGCAAAAAATCCTCCTGGAAAACTTAAAATCGGATTAGCACTAGGAAGTGGTTCAGCCCGAGGCTGGGCGCACATTGGCATTATCAGGGCACTGGAAGACGCCGGCATATATGCAGATATCGTGTGCGGCTGCTCCATCGGTGCTATTGTTGCGGCGTCTTATGCCAATGACCATCTTAAACACCTGGAAGAAGGCATTGCCAAACTCAACAACTGGGGCATGTTGCAATTCTTCGAGCTCAGTTTGAGCAGCCGTGGATTTATCGACAGCAAACGCCTGAACAGCTTTTTTGAAGAGTATGTATGCTCATCAACTCGGGACATTCAATCGCTGAAAAAATCGTTTGCAACCGTTGCCACTGAATTAAAAACAGGACGCGAGATCTGGTTTAATGAAGGCCTGGTAACGGATGCCATGTGGGCTTCTTTTGCCCTGCCCGGTTTGTTTGCACCGTTCAAACACAAGGGAAAATGGCTGGTTGATGGCGGTCTGGTTAATCCAGTACCGGTTTCACTGTGTCGGGCGCTGGGTGCGGACATTGTTATTGCGGTCAATCTTAACGGCGATCTTGTCGGCCACCGCAGTCAATTGCAAAACCATGCGCCGGGCAATATTGAAAGCAGCAATAACGTCAAAGAAGTACAACTCATAGACACCATTACCTCCTTAATCAAGAAAACATCCTTGTCGCTCTTTTCATCTGACTATGAAAATAGTAACAGCACCCCAAGTCTGGTCGAAACCATGACGGCGTCCATCAATATCACGCAGGATTTTATTACCCGCAGCCGTATGGCGGGCGATCCACCCGATATTATGCTCAACCCTCGTCTGTCCCACATTGGTTTACTGGAATTTGATCGCGGCATTGAAGCCATTGAAGAAGGCCGCAAATGTGTGGACCGTATGTTGCCGGAAATCAGTTATCTCATACATCACATTTAAATCGCATGACCTTGGCTCGCCGCAAGGACACCCGCTTTAAATTAAAGGAATATGAGTAAAGCCCAACATGCTGTACAATCCGGCCCTGTTTCAAAGTGAAGTCAGCATTCATTTTGGGTCTTTGGTTTGTTATCACTTATATTTCAAATAGATAATTCATAAATTAAATGATCCAGCCTTCGCAATGAGGCACCCCTGAAAAGCACAACTAAAACTAGACATAAACATAAAAATAGCCCAAACCAACAGGTTTTAAGATCACCACTGTTAGGAGAATCATAGATGAGCGATGTCGATAAAATAGAATTAAAAGACGTAGTCAAAAAAGTACCCGGATTAATCAAACGCATTCCAAAAATTGGTAAAGCGGCCAAAGTCCTTAATCCCAAACGTACCAACATTTCCATGGGCGCCGTTATTGCTGACATTGCGGCTCAGCATCCCAACAATGTTGCGATTTATCAGGACAATCGAAAAATAACCTACGCCGAGCTTAATCGACAAGCAAATCAATTAGCGCACTATTTACTTTCGATCAATATCAAAAAAGGCGACGTTGTTGCCCTTTCCATGCAAAATCGGGCTGAGTTTCTGATTTGTATTACCGGCATTGCCAAAATAGGTGCCGTCGCCGCTTTATTAAATACCTCACAAACCCATAAAGTGCTGACGCATAGCATCAACCTGGTCGCACCCGTAGCCGCCATCATCGGCGAAGAACAGCTCGAAAGTTTCAAAGAAGTACGTGATGACCTTGTGGTGCCCAAAGATAAAGCCCATTTCGTTGGCGACTGGGATGCCTTTGAAAACCCCGGCAAAGCACCTGCAGGTTATATTAACCTTGGCGCTGAAATGCAAAACCAGCCCAAAAGCAACCCCATTGCAACTGATGACGTCAGCAAGCCCGATCATCTGTTTTATATTTATACCTCGGGCACAACGGGCATGCCCAAAGCGTCAATTACCAACCACGAACGTTTTCTTGGCGCATACGGCGGCGGCGGCATTTTTGCCAACCTGAATGATAAAGACATCCTCTACGCCACACTGCCGCTTTACCATGCGACCGGGCTGCTGGTCTGTTGGGCAGGCGGCGTACTTAACGCTGCTGCTGCCATCGTGCCTGCACGACGCTTCAGCGTCAGCAACTTCTGGAGCGACATCGAACGCTATCAGTGTACGGCCTTTGGTTATGTAGGCGAGCTCTGTCGTTATCTGATGAATGTGCCTGAAAAACCCAACGACGCGCACAACACGGTACGCACCATCATCGGTAACGGTTTGCGTCCCTCTATCTGGAAACAATTCCGCAAGCGTTTTGCAATTGACAACATCGTTGAATTTTATGCATCGAGTGAAGGCAACGTCGCATTCTTTAATCTGTTCAATATCGACAACACCATCGGTTTTGGTGGCGGTAATATTGCCCTGGTTAAGTACGATCGTGATGCCGACCAGCCTGTAAAAAATGACAAAGGCTTTTACGTCAAAGCCGATAAAGGTGAACCTGGACTTTTGCTGGGCAAGATCACAAAATCTACCCCATTTATTGGCTACACGCAAAAAGATAAAACCGAAAACGCGCTGCTGCGTGATGTTTTTGTAAAGGGCGACAGTTACTTCAACACGGGCGACCTGTTAAAAAGCATTGGTTGCATGCATTATCAATTCGTTGATCGTTTAGGTGACACTTTCCGTTGGAAAGGCGAAAATATTTCTACTACTGAAGTAGAAAATATACTACACGGTTTTCCCGGTTTTGAAGATGCAGTGGTTTACGGTGTTGAAATTCCCAATACCAATGGCCGCGCCGGCATGGTCTCATTAACTCCTTCAGCGGGAAACAAAGATCTTAAACTCGAAGCGCTACTGAGTTACATGAAAACAGAAATGCCTCCTTATGCCATTCCGCTGTTTATCCGCATCAAACTAACAATGGAAACCACCGGCACGTTCAAATACAAAAAGTCTGATCTGAAAAAAGACGGTTATGATCCTGAAAAAACGTCCGACGTTCTTTACGCATTGATCGAAGGTAAGTACGAAATTATTACTCCGGCATTGTGTGGCGAAATTAACTCAGGCAAACATCGTTTCTAAGGCCAACAAAACAGCAGCCCCATTTTATTAATAAAACTGGGCTGCTCCTCTTCGCAAAAGTCCCATCGAAATACGTTTTTTCTTGTTAGCCTGCACACAATTTATCATCTACTTTTCCCGCCCATACCTAAGGATATGCGCCATCACACTGATGTGGTGCTGGCCTGTTGATAACGACAGGGCTCTACCCGTAGACCATCCGCATGCAACTGGCCATGTAACAACGCCCCCAAACCATGCCATCCAAAAACCTCAACTCTATTTTATTCAGTATTTAAATAACCATTCAGACTGTAAGAGTTACGAACAGATGAATTTATTAGTTAGTGCCTGTTAATTATCGTTGCAAATGATGGATCTAAACTACACTTTCTTTATGTCTGTGTGAGACCATTTTTAGAATGGACTCAGTCCATGACAGCAATAATGAATTCACCGAGGTCGCCATGAAACACATCATTAATATTCGTTTTAAAATTGGCATTGGATTTGTCATGATGATGCTGATTTTATTTTTTACCGGTATTAGTGCTTATCTTGGCATAGAAAAACTTTCATCTGCATTAGGTTTTATCAGCGGACCGGCCTGGACCTCATCAAGCAATGTGTTCCAACTGAGCAACGCCCTGCAAACAGAGATCATCACCACACAAAAATCATTGGCGGGCAACACAGACGTGTCAGCGATATATAACAAGCTGGCCGATATGGATAAAAGTATTACTCAAAATTTCGTCCTGCTCAAAAATGAAAAATTCATCGAAAATAAAAAGGTCATCGAATTTGAAAACTTATTCTCCAGTTACCAACAACTACGTAACGAGACATTAACTCAGTTCCAGAAACTGAATAGCACACAAAAAACGCTGCTTCAGAGCGTGGGCGCGCTTGATTTAAGTTTGATGAGGTATTCTGAACTACTGGGTAACAATGCATCTTCGGAAAACTTTTTGACTGAAACACGCGTTGAATTACAAAAAAACCAGGAATTTCATGCCACGCTTTCAGAGACACGTCTTGCTCTTTTGGGCCGAAATAAAATAATGAATGAGGTATTTCACTTTGGTGAGACTGACACAAGCAATAGTGGGCTGGAGTGGTTCGGAAATACCTTGAATCAATCCATGACAACCCTGATCAATTCGCCTTACAAGAACGAGCTCGTTGACGACAAAGCCATTGGACAAACGATCAAAGAAAACCATGAACAGTATAAACTTGCATTTAATACCGCTCTAACGCAGTTCAGGGAATTTGTTAAAAGTAACATAGCCCTTAATGAAATCAGCAATACACTTTTGGTGAGATTAAAACAGATAGAACTGGACGGTAATAATGTGCTACAGCAAGAAATTCAGCACACCGACAAAACCATACAACAAGCGCACAGCACCTTGTTTATTGCCATGGGTATTGGTTTGATTTTGTCAGTGATTGCGTTTTTTATTCTGGATAGAATGATTACACTGCCACTTAAAAATGTAGCATCACGACTCAACAACGTCGCCACGGGCAAGGGCGACCTGACTTCCACCATTGCATTTTCAGGCAATGACGAAATTGCTTACCTTGCTAAAGGATTTAATGCCTTCGTTGGCAGAATCCGTGTCACTATCATTGATGTTGCTTCGGTTATTTCAGAGCTTTCCAATGCCATTCGCTCCCTGACCGTCGTCACTGAAGAAACGACTCAATGCATTCAATTACAACGCGCCGAAACAGAACACGCTGCTACAGCCATGTCAGAAATGTCGAGCACCATTAACGAAGTGGCGGGCAATGCGGCGAGTGCCGCCAATGCGGCCCAAAATGCAATCAATCACGCGAAAAGCGGTTTAGACGCCGTAAATCAGAATTGTAGCTCAGTAGAAAACCTGGCTCAGAACATAGTGGATACCAATGGTGTCATTGCTCATCTTGCCCGAAATGGTGAAGAAATTGGTTCCGTATTAAAAGTTATTCGTGATATTGCCGATCAAACCAATCTGTTAGCGTTAAACGCAGCCATTGAAGCGGCACGTGCAGGTGAGCACGGTAGAGGCTTTGCCGTCGTAGCCGATGAAGTGCGGACCTTGGCCAGCCGCACACAGAAATCGACGGAAGAAATACGCATCATGATCGAAGCCTTGCAGCAGGGCACTAACAAAGCTGTAAATGCCATGCAATCAAGCCATAATAAAGTTGCCGAAAGTGTTGATGCGGCGGAGAGAACACGGCATGCACTCAATAAAATTGTAGAAGTTATAGAGCTCATTAATGACATGAACGCACAAATTGCCAGCGCCGCAGAAGAACAATCTGTGGTTGCCAGTGAAATTCATAATAATGTTGAAAGAATCAGTGCCGCAGCCAATCAGACTTCCGATGGTTCAGTAAAAATCGAAGAATCAATCGTGAATATTCGCCGTATTTCTGAACATTTAAATACTTTGGTCAAACAATTTACTTATTAGTTCGGTATAAAATAAGCGCGTAAAATCTAAAGCTCCACGCAGAGCCAATGCTAACTAGCTCGCCGCAGGTACTATATTTTCACACGGTTTTACCTGTATTCTATTTATATTAAAACCGGTTCAGCGCGTTTAATTTGGACGTAAATTGAATGACGATTACCACGCAGTGCTTGCCTGTTTTTGATCTGGCTATTATTGGCGGTGGCATTAACGGCACGGGTATTGCCGCCGAAGCCAGTCAACGCGGACTGAAGGTTTTTCTTTGCGAGCAAAATGATCTGGCCTCGTCAACCTCTTCAGCCAGCAGCAAACTCGTACATGGTGGACTGCGTTATCTTGAACAGTATGAGTTTCGACTGGTGCGCGAAGCCTTAAGTGAACGCGAGGTATTATTACGAAAGGCGCCCCATCTGGTCTGGCCTCTCGAATTTATTCTGCCTCATAGCCGTCAATTACGTCCGGCCTGGATGATTCGTGCCGGACTCTTTCTTTATGACTATCTGAGTCCGCGTTCCATTATTCCAGGCTCAAAAACTGTTAATTTGCAACACAATGGCATTACGCGCGAAGCATTCAAGAAAGGTTTCAGTTATTACGACTGTGCCGTTGATGATTCGCGCCTGGTGATCAGTAATGCTCTGGCTGCACAGGCCCATCAGGCAATCATCAAAACGCGCACGCAATGTCTCAAAGCCGAAGCAAAGGCCGATGGCTGGCAACTGTTATTACAAAATCAGCGCAACGCAGAGCAGTATTGCGTGCGTGCTCGTGGACTTGTTAACGCAACAGGCCCTTGGGCGGAATCATTTTTTTTATCACAACTGGCGCCCTTAGCTGCACCGCGCTCGGTGCGATTAGTTAAAGGCAGTCATATTATTGTCCCTCGACTTTATGCTGAAAAACACGCCTATATTCTGCAAAATTTCGATAAACGTATTATTTTTGTTATTCCGTATTTAGAAAGTTTTTCCTTGATAGGTACAACCGATATTCCCTATGAGGGAGATCCTGCCGCTGTGCACATTAGCGAAAGCGAAATTGACTACCTGCTTAAGTGTGTAAACTATTATTTTCGCAAACCGCTGAACAAAGCGGACATCGTCAGTCATTATTCAGGCGTGCGCCCTTTGTGTGATGATGAAAGCAATAATCCCTCGGCAGTCACGCGGGATTACACCCTGGTGCTTGAGGAGATTAAACAACAGCCCTTGTTATCCATCTTTGGCGGCAAAATCACCACCTATCGTCGTTTGGCAGAGGCTGCTTTAACTAAACTACAGCCCTATTTTTCTGCACTAAAACCTGCGCTCGATGCAGCCTTTCCTCTGCCTGGTGGTGAGTTCAAGCGAGAAGAATGGCCACAACTTCTGGCGCAACTGTCACAGCAAATTCCTGAATTTATACCCAAGCACATTGAGCGTCTGGCGCGCAGTTACGGGCAAAACTGCTTTAAGGTGTTTGAAGGCGTTAAACATCGCGACGATCTGGGACAGTATTTCGGCGCAGGACTGTATCAGAAAGAAGTCGAGTATTTGCTGCATTATGAGTGGGCAGAAAGCGCCGAGGATATTCTTTGGCGACGCAGCAAACTCGGCTATTTTCTTACCAAGGAAGAACAGGATACACTCACCGGGTTTTTACACACATCCTAATCCCTGTCACCGCAACACGGTCAGATCAGGCGGTTGCTCATCTAACGTTTACGCTTCTTTTCAGGGTTAATATCCTTCATGAGCATTGCAGTGGACACGCGTAGCATTCTTTCTGTTAACCAGTTAAATACCCGGGTTCGCGATTTGCTCGAAGACGAATTCCCTGCAATCTGGGTTGAAGGTGAAATATCCAATCTGCTTAAGGCCTCCTCAGGTCATTTTTATTTCACCCTGAAGGACGATCAGGCCCAGGTTCGTGCCGCCATGTTTCGCGGCAATGCCAGTCATCTGAGTTTTATTCCACGTAACGGGCAGCTCGTGATAGTGCATTGTCGGGTCAGTCTTTACCCGATCAGAGGTGATTACCAGATCATCGTTGACACGCTTGAGCCATCAGGCGAGGGCAAGTTGCGTCAGGCCCTGGAACAACTCAAACAAAAACTCGCTGCTGAAGGTTTGTTTGATGCAGCACACAAAAAACCCCTGCCAAAACAGGCGCACACCGTGGGTGTGGTGACATCACCTACTGGCGCAGCCATTCACGACATACTCACCGTGTTTAAACGCCGCTTTCCTGCCACTGAAATCATTTTGTTTCCCACGCAGGTTCAAGGTGAAGGCGCGAGTCAAGGCATCGTGCAAGCCATTAACAAGGCCAATCAGTTGCAATGCTGTGATGTATTGATCGTGGGTCGTGGTGGTGGCTCGCTCGAAGATCTGTGGGCTTTTAACGAAGAATCGGTGGCGCGTGCGATTTTTTCTTCGAGCATACCCATCGTATCAGCGGTGGGGCATGAAATTGATTTCAGCATTGCTGATCTGGTCGCCGATGTACGGGCACCCACACCTTCTGCCGCGGCCGAACTACTCAG
>Ga0073925_1000323_pt1 | contig 9348 bp, 9 predicted proteins | sample GWRWT4_21May14_FD_70952 | JGI IMG/M metagenome (GOLD analysis project Ga0073925, IMG submission 70952) | Sand microcosm microbial communities from a hyporheic zone in Columbia River, Washington, USA - GW-RW T4_21-May-14 | ecosystem: Engineered > Artificial ecosystem > Sand microcosm > Unclassified...
GGCCTGCTTCGGCAAAAATGCTGGCAGCAAATTCCTTGGTCGTGGTTTTTCCCGAGCTGCCGGTAATCGCCACACTGACAATGTCGAACTGCTCACGCCATGCATGTGCAATCTTGCGCAATGCCTCATGCGTGTCGTCCACCAGCAACTGTGGCACCGCGAGACCTGCGATCTCCTCGCTGACCACTACCGCTACGGCGCCCCTGGCGGCAGCATCTGCCGCAAAACGGTTGCCATTAAAGTGTGCACCGCTAAGGGCAATGAACAATTCACCGCCCTGCAAGGCACGCGTATCGGTAGAGAAACGCGTGATGTCGCGGTCTTCACCCAGCAAACGGGCATGCAGCAGGAAAGCCATATGGGAGAGCTTCATGCCGCCCTCCATTCAGCCAGTGCAGCACGCACTTCCTGAGCATCACTGAAGGGATGGCGCTGCCCGGAAATTTCCTGATAGTCCTCATGGCCTTTACCGGCGATCAGCACAATGTCATTGCGCTTTGCCGAGGCAATGGCGCGGTGAATGGCGCGACGTCTGTCCAGCTCCTCCACCACAGGTGTGCTGTTGCCGCTCTCAATGCCGGCATGAATATCGTTGATGATGAGTTGCGCATCCTCAGAGCGCGGATTGTCGCTGGTGATAACGACAATATCGGCAAGACGCGCGGCAATACCGCCCATTTCGGGACGCTTGCCACGATCCCGGTCACCACCGCAACCGAACACACAAATCAGTCTGGCTTCGGCATGCTCGCGCAAGCTGCCCAGGACCTTCTCCAGTGCATCAGGCGTGTGTGCGTAATCGACCACGACAACGGGATGCTCACCCATGAAGCTGTCCATGCGACCCTGAACGGGCAAGGCATGACGCAAGGCCTCGGCAATATCGGCCAGCGGAATATTCAGCGCCAGCAATCCGCCCATCACTGCCAGCACATTGCTGACGTTAAAACGTCCCAGCAAGGGCAGCTGCAATCGGCAGTCACCGGCCGGCGTCGCAATCAGGAGTGACAAACCCGCCAGTGTGGGCTTGATTTCAAGCGCACAAATATCGGCACCATGACTCTCGTCCTGGCTATAACGCAACAGGCGCACACTGCTGGCGAGCACGGCACGGTAACGCTCGGAAACCGGATCATCTGCATTCAGCACGACAGTCTTGAGCTGCGGCCATCGGAAAAGAATTTCCTTCGCCGCCGCATAGGCCTCCATGTCACCGTGATAATCCAGATGATCGCGCGTGAGATTGGTGAACAGTGCGACATCCAGCTGCGTGCCGTTCAGGCGCCCCTGCACCAGACCGTGCGAACTGGCCTCCAGTGCCGTGCACTCGGCGCCTTCTGACTGGAACTGCGCCAGTAATGCCTGCAGGTGTAACGCATCCAGGGTGGTATGCGTGGACTTTTCCAGTGCACCGTAGATGCCGTTACCCAGCGTACCCAGCACCGCCGACTTTTTGCCCAGATGCGTGAGCGCACCTGCCAGCAAATTGGCCACGCTGGTCTTGCCATTGGTACCGGTCACCGCCAGCACATGCATTTTCCGGGAGGGTTCATCAAAAAAGCGCGCGGCAATGAGGCCCAGCTTCTGCCCGAGATCGGGAATCGCAATCACGGGGACACCGTTGATCACAGCATCATCCGGCCATTTTTCATCCTGGTCGGCAAATACGGCGGCAGCGCCCGCGGCAATGGCATCCGCAATAAAATCACGAGCATCCAGACGCTGGCCGCGCAGTGCGACAAACAGCATGCCGGAGCGCACCGCACGGCTGTCCAGCACCACGGCAGAAACAGAAAGTCCCGCATGCGCGGGATGAATGTCAGGCCAAAGATCCAGCAAATGCTTCATGCGCCCGCCCTCTTGACCGTGCTGGTCACAACAGGCAGAACCGGAACTCTGGCCACTTCCGGCAATGCACCCTGCTTTGCCAGGTGCTCGGCACTCTTGTCAGGCTCTACATTCATCAGGCGCAGTGTCTCCGCCATGATGCGGGAAAACACGGGAGCAGAAACCAGACCGCCGTAGTATTGCCCGTTCGGTGAATCAATCACGACAACCAGTACCACCTTCGGTTTGCTGGCCGGTGCCATGCCCGCAAACGTCGACATGTACTGATCGGCGGCATAGCCGCCATTCATGGCCTTGTGCGCCGTTCCGGTCTTGCCGGCAATGCGGTAACCGGGCACAGCGGCGCGCAAGGCGGTGCCGTCCGACGTCACCACCGACTCCATCATCGGAATGATCTTGTCGGTAACGTTTTCGGCGAGCACGCGCTCGCCCTTTACCGGCCCGTCCACTTTCAGAAAGCTCACCGGACGTTCGAGGCCGCCACTGGCCAGAACCGCATACGCACGCGCCAGTTGCAGAGCTGTCACCGTCACGCCGTAGCCGTAGGACATGGTGGCCACTTCCACCGGACGCCAGCGATCCGGCGGCTGCAGGATGCCTGCGCTTTCGCCAGGAAAACCGGAGCCCGAGGTTTTGCCAAAACCAAGACGGGAATAAAGATGGGGCAAGGTTTCACGAGGCAGAGACAGGGCAATTTGTGCCGCACCCACATTGCTGGATTTGGTAATGATGGTGCCAAGATCAATCACGCCATAATTTTCATGGTCCCGAATCAGTTTGTTGTAAACCTGCAGGGTACCGGGCGCCGTGTTGAAGAGGCTGCGTGGCGTGTATTTCCCGCTTTCCAGTCCGGCGGCGACAGTGAACGGCTTCATGGTGGAGCCCGGCTCGAACATGTCGGTGACCGCACGATTGCGCAACTCATCCAGCTTAAGACGTGTGCGATTGTTCGGATTGAATGAAGGCTGGTTCACCATGGCCAGCACTTCGCCCGTCTCCACATCCAGTGCCACGGCCGTACCGGCACGTGCACCATGCTGCTCGACCGCCTGGGCCAGTTCGCGATAGGCCAGATACTGCGTGCGCGAATCAAAGCTCAGGTAAACATCCTGCCCGGGGCGCGCAGGGCGCACCAGCGCCACATCCTTGACCTTGGCACCCTTGAGATCACGCAACACACGTTTTGCGCCAGGCACACCGCGCAATTTCTCGTTCAACTCCAGCTCCAGACCTTCCTGCCCCTGATCATCGAGGTTGGTGAAGCCCAGAATATGCGAGGTCACCTCACCTTCCGGATAAAAGCGGCGGTATTCGGTCATCCCGTAGAGTCCCGGGAACTCCTGGGCCAAAACGAGAGCGGCCGCCTCAGGTGCGAGATGGCGCTTTATATAGAGAAATTCACGTTGCTGGTTTTTCTTCAGGCGAGCACGCAGGTCTGCTGCATTGAGGTCGAGTGTCTGAGCCAACCCGGCGATATCAAGCTTGCCATTGAGTGCTTCTTTCGGATTCAGCCAGAGCGAGACCACCGGCGTGCTGACTGCCAGCGGCAAACCGTTGCGGTCGCGCAAAATGCCGCGATGGGCGGCAATCGGCTCCATGCGCAGCATGCGGGCATCACCCTGCTTGCGCAGAAATTCCTGATCAATCACGTGCAAATAGGCAGCACGTGCGGCCATGCTGCCAAAAAGCCCGAACAGCAGTACGCCCAGCAGGCGATGACGCCCTGCAAAGGCCAGCTTCTGGTCTGTACTCATTGCCGCACCATGATGATTTCTGTCGGTGCCGGATTGCGCATCTGCAACTGCTCGGTGGCAAGCGTACCGACGCGACCGTAGGCGCCCCAGGTGTGCTGCTCCAGCAGCAGCTGGCCCCATTCGGTCTCAAGACGGTCGCGCTGGGTTTCGAGCTTTTGCAGGTCGTTCAGATACAGACGCGACTTGTGCGCACTGTAGGCAACAGCAATCGCCGAACTCACCAGCGTAAACACGATGACCACCGCCATCAGCGACCCCTGCATGCGCAGAAAAAGCTGGCTGAGATTCATGCCTGCCGAGCCGGAAATCATGCGGCCTCCGCAATCTTTTCAGCCACGCGAAGACGGGCACTGCGCGAGCGCGGATTGGCTTCCACTTCTTCAGCTGAAGGCTCGATGGCCTTGCCGATAATCTTGAGGCGCGGCTTCAGCATGTCGACAGTGACGGGCAGGCCACGCGGAAAATCATCGCCCTTGGCTTCTTTCTGGAAAAACTGCTTGACCAGCCTGTCTTCCAGCGAATGAAAGCTGATCACGGCAAGACGGCCGCCCGGCTTCAGCACCGCCAGTGCCGCACGCAGGAAGGTTTCGATGTCGCCGAGCTCGTTATTGATGGCGATGCGAATCGCCTGAAAAGAACGAGTGGCAGGATGCTTGTGTTTTTCCCAGGCAGGATGTGCGGCCGCAACAATCTCGGCCAGCTCGCGTGTACGGGTGATGGGGCTCGCTGCCCGTGCCTTTACGATCGCACGGGCAATGCGGCGGGAATGACGTTCCTCGCCATACTGGAAAAGTACGCGCGCCAGCTCGTCCTCTGCAACAGCGGCCAGCCACTGCGCTGCACTTTCACCGCGCGTGACATCCATGCGCATGTCCAGGGGGCCGTCATTCTGGAAGCTGAAGCCACGCTCGGCATCATCAAGCTGGGGCGATGACACACCAAGATCAGCCAGCACGCCATCCACCTGGCCACTCAGGCCGCGTCCGCCCAACACCCGCTGAATATCGGCAAAGGATTCATGCACGATAACGAAGCGTGCGTCCTCTGCGGCCAGCGCTTCGCCAGCGGCAATGGCCTGGGTGTCCTTGTCAAAACCAAGCACCTGTGCGGTACCACCCAGACGCGCCAGAAGGTGGCGGGTGTGACCGCCACGGCCAAAGGTAGCATCCACATAAACGCCGTTCTGCGCTCCCAATACCGACACGACCGCCTCATCAAGTAGCACGGTCTGGTGAGTGAAAGTCGTCATGGTTATAAGGCCAGGTGGTCGATCGCGGAGGCGAGATCAGGCGCCGAGAAATCCGTGGACATGGCCTTGGCCTGCATGGCATCCCAGGCTTGTTTGCTCCAGACTTCGCACTTCTTGCCCTGACCTGCGAGCACGACGGATTTTTCAAGGCCGGCAAAGGCGCGCAACTCGGGACTCAGCAACAGGCGACCGGTTGCATCAATATTGATTTCGGTGGCGTAGCCGATAAGGCGGCGCTTGAGCATGGCGGATGCGGGCAGCGAGCTGGGCAGCTGATCCAGCTTGGCCTCAATGGCCTCCCATTCCGGCAAGGGATAAAGAACGAGGCAGTTTTCGCGGATATCGACGGTGACAACGAACTGACCCAGGCAATCGGCGAGCACGCGCTCGTGGTAACGCGTCGGCAAGCCGATGCGTCCCTTGGCGTCCATATTCAGCTCGTCAAAACCTCGAAACACGATGTGCCATCCACTTTATTGGATTTTTCTTCCAGAAATCGCCACAAAACCACACTTTTCTCCACCGGCGAACTATAGAGAACGGGCTTCGGCAGCGTCAAGGAAGCCTCCATTAGTTATAAGGACGGTAAAAACCCATTACTATCAATAAGTTAAAAACTACTGTTCAAAATATCAGCAATGATCAAAGCAATATAAAACAACAACTTATGGCTACTACTTAATCCAAAAAATTAGATAATAGCCGTGTAAGATTTTTTGGTTATATATGTTGCCCGCATGTGAACACACGGGCCTATAGAGGTGAGTGTTTACTGCGCCGTGAGAGAAGTAATGACAGGCTTTTGTCTGCTGACACGCCGAAGCCTGTACCCGGAAAGGCGGGACATCCAAAGTGTCCAGCAAGCAAAACGGCCACCCTGAGGTGGCCGTTTTGCTTGCGGGACACAAAAACGTATCCGGATGCGATCAATAGGTGGAGTCGGCCTGTAAGCCGGGTTCTGTCGAGGACGATCATTCCTCTAGGCCCACCGTCACCAGTGGGCTCAAGCAACCTACCCGGTTCCTGCGCGGGCCGCGCAAATGGAACCCTATTTGGTCTTGCTCCGAGTGGGGTTTACCGTACCGGTCTGTTGCCAGACTCGTGGTGCGCTCTTACCGCACCGTTTCACCCTTGCCTGATCCCCCGCTCCGCCTAAACGAAACAGGGGCCATCGGCGGTCTGCTCTCTGTTGCACTGTCCGTCGGCTCACGCCGCCCAGGCGTTACCTGGCACTCTGCCCTGTGGAGCCCGGACTTTCCTCCCCCACATTACTGTGGCGGCGATCGCCCGACCGACTCCGGCGCGCAGAGTAAGGGCCTGCCGCCACTAATACAAGCAAGCGTGCAGCTCGTGTGAAAAATGCCATTTACGCCCTGAGCAGCAGTGCCCGCTCATAAAGAACATTCTTTTTGAGGCCGGTAATACCGGCAGCCAGCGTGGCCGCCTGCTTTACAGGAAGGTCGGCCAGCAGAATGGCCAGCACGCGGTCGGCTTCGCTCCAGTCCTCCTCACCCGTGATGTCAGGTGCGCCCTCAAGTACCAGCACAATCTCTCCACGCTGCTGGTCAGGGTCGGATGCCACCCAGTCGCGCATGTCCGCCAGTGGTAGCTGCCGTATGGTTTCAAAGGTTTTGGTCAGCTCCCGCGCCAGCACAACACGCCGCTCCGGGCCAAACACGAACGCCATGTCGACAAGGCATTCGGCAATACGGTGCGGCGCCTCATAGAACATCAGCGTGCGCGGCTCCTTCAAGAGTGCCTGCAAACGCTCGCGACGCCCCACGGTTTTTGCCGGCAAGAATCCTTCAAAAATGAAACGGTCCGAGGCCAGACCCGCTGCAGAGAGTGCCGCAATAGCGGCACAGGCGCCTGGAACAGGCACCACTCGCAAGCCCGCCCTTTGTGCTGCAGCGACCAGCCGATAGCCCGGATCACTGATCAGTGGCGTGCCCGCATCGGAAATGAGGGCAATGTCGGCCCCATCCTGAAGCTGCTGAAGCAGACTCTCAACACGTGCCGACTCATTGTGATCGTGCACGGCCACCAGGCGCGTACTGATGTTGAAGTATTGCAACAACCGCCCCGAATGCCGCGTATCTTCTGCCGCCACCAGTCTGACCGCCTTGAGTGTCGCCACGGCGCGCGGGCTCCAGTCTTCAAGATTGCCAATCGGCGTGGCCACCACATAAAGTACGCCCTTCATAACCTCTCCCGCTCAATGGTGGTAACGCATGCCGTCCTTCAGCAATGCACGCGCAGGCCTTATCGCTACAATCCTCTTGCTGGCCAGCACCCATACCCTGGCAGCCAGCACAGAGATTGCCCTGCTGCTCCCGCAATCCGGCCGCATGGCAAAAGCCGCCGAGAGTATTCGTGACGGTTTTCTGGCTGCGTATTATCAGGACACGGGCGGTACTGCCGATAGCCCTTCCTTGCGCTTTTACGACAGTGACAGCGAAGACATCACCACCCTCGTGAAAACCGCCCACACGAATGGCGCCACCATGATTGTCGGCCCCCTGGATCGCGAACGCGTGGAGCAACTCATCAAAAGCGGGCCCCTGACTGTACCGCTGCTGGCCCTGAATCAGGTGGAAGGGAAAAGTGGCAACCTCTTCCAGTTCGCTCTTTCTCCCGAAGACGAAATAGAACGGCTGGTGGCATGGCTTGGACAGCAGAAAATCCGCCGCCCGCTCATTCTCAGTAATGGTGAAGAGTCAGGACAACGACAGCAGAGACTGTTTCAGGCAGCCTGGCAACAACGCAATAATATGGTACTCGAGGTAGTCAGGCTTGATGCCACCCGGAAAGGCGGGATCACGGCCGCGATTCGTGACCTCACTCGCCAGCGAGGCGAGCATGATGCCATTTTCCTGGCCAATCCCGAGCTGGCAAAGCAGGTACAGCCTGCCCTCACCTATTACCGCAGCGGATTGCCGCTTTACTCGCTGTCGACTGCCTGGGATCCGGCAGCCGATGCCACCGGCCAGAAAGACATCGATGGGCTGCGTTTTTGCGATCTGCCGTGGATGCTCGATGAACCGCGTGCAGAGCAGAACTCGCTTTACGAGGCTTTTCCGCGGCCCAGCGGCGGCTACGACCGGCTTTACGCCTTTGGAGCCGATGCATGGACACTGGTGAAGCAATGGCAGGCCTTGCAGGATGGCGAGGCTGTTTCCCTGCGTAGTGGACTGGTTCGGCCTGACCGCCTTGGCCATCTGCACCGCACCCCCACATGTGCCGAGGTCAGCAATGGAATTGCCACCCCGCTCTGGTCGCCCGACAGCAAAATCACGGGGACTTCCGCAGCAGGACGGACAGGCGGCTGAGAACGCTGCCCGTGATTTCCTGATTGCGCAGGGCTTCCGCTTTATCAGTGCCAACTACCGCTGCCGGATGGGGGAAATCGATCTGGTCATGCAGCAACAGTCACTGCTCGTCTTTGCCGAAGTAAGGCTGCGCAACCACCCGGCATTCGGTGGCGCCGCCGCCAGTGTCACCACACGCAAGCAACAAAAAATCATTGCAAGCGCAGAGTCTTTTCTCCACCATCATCCCGAATTCGCCTGCTGTGACTGCCGTTTTGATGTAGTGGCGCTACAAGCGAACATGGCAGGATGGCATATAGAATGGCTGCCCGCCGCCTTCACGACCTGAGCCGCATTCGCGCATGACCCACATGCAAAACCGTATTATTGCCCTCGCTGCCGACAGCCTGCACACCCTTTCCCAGATCGCCGAATTCCAGGCAGCCGACATAGAGCAAATGGCACAACTGCTGGTGCAAACCCTCATGCAGGACCAGCGCCTCTTTTGCTGTGGAAACGGAGCTTCTGCCGGCAACGTGCAAAGCTTTGCCAGCAAGCTGGGCAATCGCTATGAGCGCGAGCGTCCGGCACTGCCACTGATTGTGCTGGGTGAGATGGCAGTGACCACAGCCATCGCAGCCGATGGCTGCTTTCAGGATGTTTTTGCACGGCCACTGCAGGCTCTTGCCCGTCAGGGAGATGTCCTACTGGTACTCAGCGCCAGCGGGAATGCCACCAATATTGTGCAGGCCGCCCGTGTCATGCAGAACAGTGGCGGCCGCGTGATCGCCCTCACCGGGGAAGAGGGCGGAGAATTGGGCCGCATGCTGCGCACAGACCATGATTTTCATCTGCGCCTGCCCGGCAACAGTGCTGCACGCGTGCATGAGGCTCAACTTTTCGTACTGAACTGTTGCTGTGATCTTGTTGATCGAGAATTTTTTGGAGCCAACGATGTTTAAGAAATTTGTAGTGTTTGCAGCAGCCACCCTTCTCGCTGGCTGTACCAGCCTGATGGCGTCTGCCACCGGCCCCGGCCCTGTCGGGAAATCGGCAGGCGAACGCACCCTCAGCATGAGCATCGAAGACAGCAGTATAGAAAGAACGGCTGGCATCAATATCTACAAGGCCAACACAAAATTTCGTGAAGCCAATGTGAATGTTGTCAGCTTTTACGGCAGCGTGCTGC
>Ga0073925_1000328_pt1 | contig 9311 bp, 5 predicted proteins | sample GWRWT4_21May14_FD_70952 | JGI IMG/M metagenome (GOLD analysis project Ga0073925, IMG submission 70952) | Sand microcosm microbial communities from a hyporheic zone in Columbia River, Washington, USA - GW-RW T4_21-May-14 | ecosystem: Engineered > Artificial ecosystem > Sand microcosm > Unclassified...
TGATAGATATATCTTCCCTTTCTTCATCAGTCGGATGAAGTACTAAGTTATAAAATTCGACTTTGTTTTCAGCTTCATTTTGAGCGCGCAGCCATTGACCAGTTTTATCAATCCAATTCCTCATGGTATCAGCAGCCCCCATATGCACTATGGTCTTATAGGGGAGCCTTGGATAACTATGGACCAATTCATTGGCCGCTATCGCTCCCATGCTATGGCCAACCAAAAGTATTTCCATTTCAATATCTTTGGCAGCAAGATCGGCATTAATACGCTCCAGTTTTCTTGCCAAAACAGAAAGCACACCATTGCCTTTCTCATAATCACACTGAGATCCACAATATGATGCGTTTGTTTTATAAACATCGGCCTCCATTACCATGAGGTTTTCCAATCTACGAAGCATCAAGCTATATGCCGGAGTTGCCAATCCCTGAACCAGTGGTGTTGTTATTACTCTTGTTATGCCAGGAATAATTTGCTTTGCCCCATAGCCAAGATCTTCGTACCAGGCGTTTCTATCTCCTGCATCCCAAATGGCCACATCTGTCTTTAAGTAGTGGTCGTACTCAATTCTGTCTCTGTCAGTGCCTTTGGCTTGGGCTCTCCTAGCCCCGATATAATTCGCTCCTTGATCCCATATGGTTTCTGGTAGCCGTGCGGCTCCACTAAGTAGATCGGCAGGGAGATAGAAAAATAATCCCCTAACTGGGGCCAGTGGCCCCATTGCACTTGCGCCATTTCTTATTTTGAAATACCGATCCTCTGCGGCAACAAAGAGGCCCGATCTCCAGCTTAAAAAAATTGGAAAATAGCCGTCACTCTTTATGTCTTTCAAGTAAAGACTCAGCCTCTCATCGTTATCACTGGGGTGATTAAGCCCCCCATGTAAAAAAATAAGGACTTTGAGTTTTTTCTTGTGAGTTGCCGGGTCTTCTGTAACTTGGCTAATCATTTTTTCTTCGATTCCGTCCAGCAGAGCCTGGTATGAAGAAAATAGCTCCTGATTGCCGACTAAGTCCTTGACGTCTTTCTCCTTGTACGGGCTGATATATTTATTCTTACTGTCTATTTCTAAATACGGCTCATAAGCCCCATTTATATCGCTACCTATGTGATGAAATGCTTTTTCATTACTGGCCTCATACTTGGGGTTTGGATATATGGTTGAGCAACCGCCAATAAGAAAAAACCATACTGCAATTATAATTAGCCTAAACATAGCATTCCCTGCGTTCTTAATAATTAACAAAGATTAGGGGCGATGGTTTCCATCGAATGGCCTTGCCTTATTTCATGGCTGCCGGTCAATCCCAGTATATTTTGCAATTCAAGTCGAATGTTACTAGAAACCCGGCCTTCGTATCCTCGTATATCAGTTCTTTCCAATCCTTTTGTATCCAGACTTGATCGTTCATGCAGACCCCTAACTCAGTACGGATTATTGTTATGGTTAAATTTTTTTGATGCGGTTTGGGGATTGCGGCACTAAGTGCCGCAACCATGGATTGAATGGCTTTAGTTGGTTTTCGTCGAAGTCAGCTGGCAGTCCGATTTTTTATATTCAGTCGTGAAAGAACCCACGGACAGTGCCTTGCCACAACCCCTGCTGAGATAACCAGCTGCCACTACTGTGCCTGAGTTAGGTTCCTGAACACGATAAGCAAGCGCCAAATCGGCTGCAGTCACCAGTCGAGGTCCTCGTGGCCACCGTGGTTGATATGTGGCAACTGCTCCACCAGAGGCGACCGGTGTCAGTAAGGCAACACCAATTAACCCGGCCGCGGTTGCAGCTTCGGCTCGAGCGGCGCGATCCACTCTGCTGCCGAGTACTTGATCGCTTCCTGTAACGCCAATGGCTTTAATGATTTCGGCGGCGGAAGTAACGGTAGCGCTGGCAGCCTTGAGACACTGCGTAGCCTTTGCCTTGTCGGTTTTCGCCACCTTTAGGGCTTTCATGGCCTCAATTTTCTCGGCGGCTTTGATTGCTGCCTGAGAGGTGTCCTTGGCCGCCTTGGTAACGGGGTTACCACCCCGCACAATAGGTGGCTGAGTGGTGATGCTTAGCTCCTGCCCAAGCACTCTATCTTTGTACTTGGCAGTGAAAACACCCGAAAGAACGGCATCCAACAAACCTGCAGGTGGTGCTACAGCGGCTGCCGCAGTTAGCTTCGGCTGTAAAGCGTCCCCGACAAAGCGGGCCACGGCTATAGCGGCCTCAATGCCCGCAGTAACAAGCGGGATCTCGGCAGCCCAGCCCTTGGTGGACTGTATTGATTCTTCGTCACCGCTGGACTCCTTGGGCATGCAGATTTCACCCTCACTAACGCCTGCGGCCTGCATTGCCTGACTCGTCAGGGAGCTTTGTGGCTGCCCAGTTATAAGTTGCCTACCCAAGATGTATTGAATGTCGTTGACCGACTGGTAGATGTGGCCGATGTCATCAGGCCAGAAGTGGTACTGGAAGTGGAAATTCTGGAGGTCAGCTCCGACAAGATTAAAAACATCGGGCTCCAGTTTCCCACCACCATTACGGGGTCGCTCAGCTCGCTAGTGCAAAGCGCCAACGGTTTTACTGGCTACAAGATTGATGATCTCAAGAATATAAATCAGGACAGCTGGCGTATCGGTCTGCCCGATCCGGCTCTGATTGCCAATCTTAAATATCAGGATGGTGCCGCCGATATTCTGGCCAGCCCGAAAATACGTGTACAGAGCCTGGAAAAAGCAAAGATCATTCTGGGCGACAAAGTTCCCGTTATCACCACAACGATTAACCAGACCTCCAGCTCGGTGACCGAATCCATCAGCTATCTGGATGTTGGCCTCAAACTGGAAGCAACACCAACAGTGCATCCCAGCGGAGACGTCACTATCAGCATGGATCTTGAGGTGAGTAATATCGTCAAAGAGGTCCGCAGCACCACAGGCCTGCTGACTTATCAAATCGGCACCCGCAGCACCCATACCTCGTTGCGTGCACGCAGTGGTGAAACGCAAATGCTTGCAGGCCTGATCAAAAATGAACAGCGTGAAAGCGCTTCGCGGCTGCCCATTCTTGGACAAATTCCCTTGCTCGGAAAACTATTCTCTAACGAGAGCAAGACCCGCAATAAAACAGAAATCGTTCTGCTCATTACCCCGCACATTGTGCGGGGTCAGAATACACCAGCGCCCCATGATGCGCAGTTCATCTCCGGCAGTCTTGACCATGCCGGCACCGATGCTTTTTTGCTGGGCGAAAGTGGTTCCATCCAGATGGGTGCTCGTGCCCAGTCATCCCCAACTGCCCCTGTTATCGAGGCCACTGCATCACCCAAACTGGTTGATATGAGCACGAGCCAAAACACACTATCGTTGATCGCCCCCGATGCCGTGAGCCCTGGGCAGGAGTTTGTGGTCACCCTCGCCACGGATACCCCCTTGCTGCCGCAGACCCAACTTGAATACCGCTTTGATCCCGCACAATTTGAGCTGACGGGCGCTAGTCCCATCAACAGCAACATTCAGCTCGAGCTGGAAAGAGAGTCGGGGCTGACAAGGATTCAGTTCAAAGGCGAAGTCCAAGAGCAGGGCCCATTGCTCATCATTGCTATGAAGGCCCGTAAAGATTTCCACGGATCAAGCCAGCTACATGTATCCACGAGTCTTTCAAAAGATCAAAGCATGAGCAGCGCCCAGCCAAAACCTGCCGAGGCAACTGTTCAGGCAACCTCAACAAAGCAATGAATCGTACAGACCAGTGACGGCGGCCGGACCACCCTTATCAATTATTGAACTAGGACGTCCTGGGGTTGCGGAAACTACCTAAGGCTTATGGTGCGGAGAGCGAAAAGCGCCGGTAATAAGGCCGGCGCCACATAGAAATGTGGCGCCGGCTTCTTAACACGATGAATTATAAGGGCTTTCTATTTTGTAGGATTACAGAGTTAATTATTCATTACAGAGTTAATTGATTGCCATCACTTCATCCGGAACAGGTCCGCTTTATTCGACGGTCACCGACTTGGCCAGATTGCGCGGCTTGTCCACATCCGTACCACGGGCCAGCGCCGTGTGATACGCCAGCAGCTGTACCGGCACCGAATGCACAATGGGCGAAAGGATGCCGACATGGCGCGGGGTGCGTATGACGTGCACGCCCTCTGATTCACTGAAATGCGAGTCCAGATCGGCGAAGACAAAAATCTCGCCGCCGCGTGCGCGCACTTCCTGCATATTGGATTTCACTTTTTCCAGCAGCGCATCATTGGGAGCAATGACCACCACGGGCATGTTTTCATCCACTAGTGCCAAGGGGCCATGCTTGAGCTCGCCCGCCGGATAGGCTTCGGCATGGATATAGGTGATTTCCTTGAGCTTGAGTGCCCCTTCCAGAGCAACCGGATAATGCACGCCGCGGCCAAGAAACAGCGCGTGATCCTTGGCGGCAAAACGATCCGCCCAGGGCTTGATCTGGGGCTCAAGATTAAGTGCATGCTGCACGCTCACCGGGAGATGGCGCAACGCATCCAGATACGTCGCTTCCTGCTCTGCATTCACACGGCCGTTGATTTTTGCCAGCGTGATGGCCAGCGTAAACAGGGCAACAAGCTGTGTGGTAAATGCCTTGGTGGAGGCGACGCCAATTTCTGCGCCGGCTTTTGTGTAAAACACCAGGGCAGAGGCACGGGGAATGGCGGACTCGCGCACATTGCAAATGGAAAGGGTTTTTTCCTGGCCCAGCGACTTGGCGTATTTCAGCGCCTCCATCGTGTCCAGGGTCTCGCCGGACTGCGAGATGGTGACAATCAGGTTGTCTGGATTGGCTACCGCATCGCGATAGCGGTATTCACTGGCTACTTCTACGGCACAAGGCAGGCCGGTGATGCCTTCAATCCAGTAGCGCGCTACCGAGCCCGCATAAAAACTGGTGCCACAAGCAATGATCTGGACACTTTTCACCTTGCTGAAAACTGCCGTGGCGTCACCCTCAAAAAGGGCCGGTGAAAAACCTTCTTCCAGAATGTTCTCAATGGTGTCGGAAAGCGCGCGCGGCTGCTCGTGAATTTCCTTTTGCATGAAGTGGCTGTAAGGGCCAAGCTCCAGCGAGGCCAGCGATACATTCGACAAATGCAGTTTGCGCTCGATGGTGTTGCCGTTGATGTCGAACACCTGCACGTCATCGCGGGTCAGTCTGGCAACATCGCCCTCTTCCAGATACATGACGCGACGCGTCGCGGACAATACCGCGGATACGTCGGAGGCAATGAAATTCTCGCCCTCACCCACGCCGATCAGCAGCGGACAGCCCATACGTGCCACCACCAGCAGATCGGGCTGGTCCTTTGCCAGCACGGCAATGGCGTAAGCGCCTGTCAGCTCCTTTGCGGCATTCTGGACAGCGGCGAAAAGGTCATGGCTGTGCACATAATGCTTGTGCACGAGGTGGGCAATGACTTCCGTATCGGTTTGCGACGTAAAGACATAACCCTGTGCTTTCAGCTCGTCACGTTTTTCATCGTGGTTTTCAATGATGCCGTTATGCACCACGGCAATCAGGCCGTCCGAGACATGCGGATGCGCATTGGGCTCGGTCACACCGCCATGCGTTGCCCAGCGGGTATGGCCGATGCCGAGCGTGCCGCTGACCTTTTCTTCGGCGACGGCATTTTCCATTTCCACCACACGCCCGACACGGCGAACCCGCTTGATGTCACCATCAAGCACGGCAATACCGGAAGAGTCATAACCGCGATACTCCAGCCGCTTCAGGCCATCCACCAGATGCGGCACGATATTGCGATTGCCAATGGCACCAACGATTCCACACATGTTTTCTGCTCCCTTTGCAGGAGCGGCGTTAGCCGCGAGCACACCTGCTGGTTAAATAAAACCGGGCGACCGGAGTCGCCCTCTTAAATGTTTTTCGGACTCACGATTTCTTTTTTGGGCGCTGCCAGCTTTCAATAATGGTCTGCTTGCCACGTGCCACCGCGAGTGTGCCGTCAGGGACATCCTTGCTGATGGCCGAACCAGCCCCGGTAGTGGCGCCGGCGCCGATCGTAACGGGGGCAATCAGCGAGGTGTTGGTGCCGATAAACGCATTATCGCCAATCGTGGTGAGGTGCTTGTTAACGCCATCATAGTTGCAGGTGATGGTGCCGGCACCGACGTTCACACCACTGCCGATATTGGCGTCCCCAAGATACGCCAGGTGATTGGCCTTTGAACCCTTGCCAATAATGGCCTTTTTCGTTTCCACAAAATTGCCGATGTGCACATGGTCCGCCAGCACCGTACCCGGACGCAGACGCGCAAACGGGCCGACTTCAGCGCCGGCGCCCACAATGGCGTCGTCAATCAGGGAGTTGGGCTTGATCGTGGTGTTATCGCCAATCTCGCAATCCTTGAGCTGGCAATTGGCGCCGATACGAACATTGTTGCCCAGCACCACCCGCCCCTCGAAAATCACGTTCGGCTCAATGTGTACATCCATACCGTGGCTGATGCTGCCGCGCACATCAATGCGAGCCGGATCGATCAGGGTGACGCCGCCACGCATGAGTGCATCCGCCTGTACACGCTGATGTACGCGCTCCAGCGCGGCAAGCTGCAATTTGTCGTTGATGCCATCGACTTCCCAGGCATGTGCCGGCTGTACCGTCTCGATGCGAATATTTTCGACGGCAGCCATGGCGATAATGTCAGTCAGATAGTATTCGCCCTGAGCATTATTGCTATTCAAGGCAGGCAGCCATTTGTGCAGCAGCGCATTTGGCACACAGAAAATGCCCGTGTTCACTTCAGAAATTTTCTTTTCTTCATCAGTGGCATCTTTCTGCTCGACAATGCGCTGCACGGCACCTGCGGCATTGCGCACGATACGGCCATAACCGCTGGGGTTTTGCATGTCGAGAGTGATCAGGCCCAGTGTTTGCTCGCTGCCGACACGATCAATCAGCAAGCCGAGGGTTTCTGCTGTGGTCAGCGGCACATCGCCATAAAGAATCAGTGTCTTGCCGGAAGTTGCCAGTTGCGGCAAGACCATTTGCACGGCGTGGCCGGTGCCTTTCTGTTCGGCCTGCTCGGCCCAGAGCAACGCATCCGTGGCAAACGCCTTTTGCACCAGATCACCGCCATGGCCATACACCACCAGCGTATGGCTGGCCTTGAGGCCGCGAGCCGTATCCACCACATGGCGCAACAAGGGCCGGCCAGCCAGGGGCTGCATGACCTTGGGCAGGACGGACTTCATGCGGGTGCCCTTGCCAGCGGCAAGAATGACTACGGACAGTTCCATTACTCAGGCTTCATCTTGAAACAGGAGGCGCAAGTTTACACGAAGGCAAGCCCTGCCTGCCTCAGGCGGGACAGCTGGGCAGAAACAAAAAAGGCAGCCTTGCGGCTGCCCTTTTTGTTGACGTCGGATACGGCGATCAGCCGCGGCCAGCGCGATTCTTCATCTGCTGCAAGGTACGGATCTGCGCAGCGGCTTCGGCCAGAGCGGCCAAGGCTGCGGAGGTGTCCATCTCGCCCTTCTGGTTCTGCAGCGCTTCGAGGGCGGCCTTGCGGGCCTGCTCGGCAGCGGCTTCGTCAACGTCATGCGCACGCACGGCGGTGTCGGCCAGAATGGTGACGATGGTTGGCTGCACCTCCAGCACACCGCCGGAAACGTAGTAAACCTCTTCGGAACCATCTTCCTTGACCACGCGTACCGGACCCGGATTGAGCTGGGTCAGCAGTGGTGCGTGGCCAGGCAGAATGCCGAGGTCGCCCTGGACACCGTGCGCTACCAGCAACGTTACCTTGCCCGAATAGATGGACTCGGTGGCGCTGACGACGTCGCAGTTAATGGTTTTTGCCATGTTCTCATTTCCTCATCAGGAAGAGCGCGTGTCAGGCCGGGCAAACGCCTCGGCCTGACACGTGTGACCGATTAAAGCTTTTTGGCTTTCTCGATCACTTCGTCGATGGTGCCGACCATGTAGAAAGCCTGTTCCGGCAGGTTGTCGTACTCGCCAGCCAGAATGCCCTTGAACGCGCGGATGGTTTCCTTGAGGGAAACGTATTTGCCGGGCGAACCGGTGAACACTTCGGCCACGTGGAAAGGCTGCGACAGGAAGCGCTGGATTTTACGCGCGCGGAACACCACGAGCTTGTCTTCTTCCGACAGTTCGTCCATGCCGAGAATCGCGATGATGTCCTTCAGCTCCTTGTAGCGCTGCAACACGGTCTGCACGCCACGAGCAATGTTGTAATGCTCTTCACCAACAACCAGCGGATCGAGCTGGCGTGATGTGGAATCCAGCGGATCCACAGCAGGGTAAATACCCAGGCTTGCGATATCACGCGACAACACCACCGTTGCGTCCAGATGGGCGAACGTGGTGGCAGGTGATGGATCGGTCAAGTCATCGGCAGGCACGTAAACGGCCTGGATGGAAGTGATCGAGCCGCTCTTCGTGGAAGTAATACGTTCCTGCAGCACGCCCATTTCTTCGGCGAGCGTTGGCTGGTAACCCACGGCCGACGGCATACGGCCGAGCAGTGCGGACACTTCGGTACCGGCCAGTGTGTAGCGATAAATATTGTCAACGAAGAGAAGCACGTCACGGCCCTTGCCGGTGGCGGGATCTTTTTCGTCACGGAAATATTCGGCCATGGTGAGACCGGTCAGGGCCACACGCAAACGGTTTCCGGGAGGCTCGTTCATCTGGCCGTAAACCATCGCGACCTTGTCCACCACGCCGGAATCTTTCATTTCGTGATAGAAGTCGTTGCCCTCACGAGTACGCTCACCCACGCCGGCAAACACGGACAGACCGCTGTGCGCCTTGGCGATGTTGTTGATGAGTTCCATCATGTTCACGGTCTTGCCGACGCCGGCGCCACCGAACAGACCCACTTTACCGCCCTTGGCAAACGGGCAGAGCAGATCGATCACCTTGATGCCGGTTTCCAGCAGTTCGGTCGAACCGGACTGTTCGGCATAGGTCGGGGCCTTGCGGTGAATCGACCAGGTGGCATCGGCGCCAATCGGGCCGCACTCGTCAATCGGGCGGCCCAGCACGTCCATGATGCGGCCGAGTGTCTTCACACCCACCGGCACGGAAATCGGGGCATTGCTGTTGGTCACGTTCAGACCGCGCTTGAGGCCTTCGGTGGATCCCATGGCAATGGTACGCACCACGCCGTCGCCGAGCTGCTGCTGAACTTCAAGGGTTGTTTCCTTGCCGTCCACGGTCAGGGCGTCATACACGCGGGGCACGTTGTCACGCGGGAATTCGACGTCGATAACGGCGCCGATAATCTGCACAATCTTGCCAGAG
>Ga0073925_1000335_pt1 | contig 9198 bp, 6 predicted proteins | sample GWRWT4_21May14_FD_70952 | JGI IMG/M metagenome (GOLD analysis project Ga0073925, IMG submission 70952) | Sand microcosm microbial communities from a hyporheic zone in Columbia River, Washington, USA - GW-RW T4_21-May-14 | ecosystem: Engineered > Artificial ecosystem > Sand microcosm > Unclassified...
TTGCAGGCCCCATTGTCTTTTTCCCCTTCTCGCGCAGTTACTATATTTTTTATGTCGGCATCCTGGCGTTTGCACTGGTGCAGATTCGCCTGCCGGCCCTGTGGAAAAGCTGGCCGGACCTGCGCTCCGCATTTTATGCTTTCGCCCTGCCCATCCTGCTCACCACCGTGTACTGGCTGGTTTTCAAGGGAGGTGCCCACGGCAAGTGGATGGGAACGTTCGGATTGCTGGGACTGGCGACGGTGCTGGGGCTGTCAACTGCAGGTCTTTGCCAGGACGAGCGCATTAAAAAAGTGGCACAGGGCCTGATTGGCATCGCTGTCATTTCATGGCTGGTCGATGGCTGTGTGCAGTTGCTGGTAGGTGCAGACATAAATTGCCGCTTTGAGGATTCTGCCTGTGCACAAGCCCGTAATGTTTCGCTGTATTTTTCAGGGCAGACCAAACTCAGCTACTACATTGGCATGATGGCATTGCTCCCGGCGTACTGGTTGTTTGACCAAAGGCAGAAGTGGCTGGCTTTGTTTGTGCTGTGTGCCGCAGCAGCAGTGGTAATGGCGACGGGTAGCCGCTTTGGCATGCTGGCGTTTATGCTGGGTTGTTGTGCCACTGTCATTACCCTGACACTGTCTTTCCCGCGTCTTCTGCGGTGGGGCATTATCTTTGCCACGCCGCTTCTCATCATTCTTTTTGCGGTCGTATTTTATTACACGAACCAGGCCTTTCACGATCGCATCGAGCTGACGGCAACCGTTTTCAAGGGGCTCGATTACAATGCCTTGAACATTGCGCTGGCCTGGCGACTGGATATCTGGTTCCCGGGTGTCGCCTTGGCGCTGGATCACTGGCTTTTTGGCATAGGTCCGGGTGAGTTGAGCGCAGCAATCAGGCCTTACCTGTCTCCTGAAAACATGTTTGTTGTGCATGATACGAAGATATTCCACGCGCATCAGGTGATGCTGGAGATCTGGATCACGGCGGGCCTGGTCGGGCTGCTGGCTTTCTTTGCTTATTATTTTCGAGTGGTTGTGGTGTATGTGCGGGCCGCTGCTGCCGGCATCAATATGGGTGTGGCGGCCTTGCTGGTATTTTTGTTGATGTGGTTTCCCTTGAGTACACCGCACGGGTTTTATTCTTCGGAGCTGATACTGCTGACTTTCTACATGCTGGGTCTCGGGTTTGGCTGGTCACGCCAACCTTCGAGCCGACAGGCCGATCTCAATGTCTCGTCCGATTGATATGATCTCCCGTCGCGGAGTCTGGTGAGTGCCATGAAGACGATTGTTTTCCAGTCTGGCCAGCTGTCGGTGCGCGGAACCGAAATTGCGCTCTTTGATTACGCCAAGTACAACCAGGACATTCTGGGCAACCGTTCGGTGATTGCCTTTTGCGAATCAAGCCCGCTGAATGACGGTAATGTCATCAGGAAATTCGAGTCCCACTTTTCTGTACATGGCTATCGAGATCTTTCGGACATTGATGGCGCGGTTTCAGCTACCGGTGCTGACTTGCTGTACACCATCAAGATAAACCGGAAGGAAAAGATTGTGTCCCGTCGGGCTCCGGTCATGGTCCATGAAGTTTTCCCGGCATCCCCGGGAATGTTTTACGGGGCCAGTTATGCTTTCGTGTCTGACTGGTTGTCAGATTTCTGCTCCAACGGTGCGGTGCCGGCAGTACCCCACATTGTGTCCTTGCCGGATATCAGTGGTGACTTGCGTGACGAACTCGGGATTCCGGCCGATGCCACGGTATTTGGTTGCCATGGTGGGGCAGACAGTTTTGACATTCCCTTTGCCAAAGACATGGTGGATGTTGCACTTGGGCAGCGCTCCGACAGGCATTTCATTTTCCTGAACATCAAGCCGTTCAGCAGTCACAAGCGTGCCATTTTCTTGCCGGGTACGGCGGAAATGGAGCGCAAGATCAAGTTCATCAACACCTGCGATGCCATGCTGCATGCACGTCAGCGCGGCGAGTCTTTCGGGCTGGCCTGTGCCGAATTTTCCGTGCGTAACAAACCGGTGCTGACCTATTCGAAATCGGGTGAACGGAATCATATCGATGTGCTGGGGGACAGGGCACAACTGTACAGTGGCCCGAGAAGCCTGCTGGCATTGCTGTCGAATTTTGACCGGGAGAAAGCAGCGGTTCTGCAATGGGACTGCTATTCAGAGCGCTTTTCACCCGAAGCAGTCATGCGTGCCTTCAAGACGCATCTGATCGACAAGGCTGTGGATAACGGCCCGGGCGATTCTGGAAACTTTTCACTGTCGTTTGCGGACAGCATGGCGGTACTCGCCCATCGCGCCAAAATTCGCGGTATCAAGCTTTCCCGGGGCTGGGCCAAACGCTTCTCATAGCGGTGAAAGGCCGCTCTTAATAGGCGCCATCACGGCCCAGCACCACTCTGACTGTCTTCAGCAGAATGATGATGTCGTTCCATAGCGACCAGTTGCGTACATACCAGGCATCGAGCGCCACGCGAGTGTCGTAGTCCACATCATTGCGACCGCTGACTTGCCAGAGCCCCGTCATGCCGGGGCGCACCTGCAGGTAGTAGCTGACATCATCGCGGTACTTTTCCAGTTCGCCCTGCACCACCGGGCGCGGGCCTACCAGGCTCATCTCGCCACGCAACACATTCCAGAGCTGGGGCAGCTCGTCCAGACTGCTGCGGCGCAGAAAATCGCCAATCGCGGTAATGCGCGGATCATTCTTGAGTTTGAATTCGCGCTCCCACTCGGCACGCGCTTCGGCATCACGACGCAGCAAATCCTCCAGCACTTCGGCGGAGTTGGTCACCATGGTGCGGAACTTGTAGCAGGGGAAGGGCTGTCCGGTTTTGCCGATACGGGTATGGCCAAAAAAGGCCGGCCCCCGGGATTGCCGCACCTTGTAAATCAGGATCATGAAGGCGGGCGCAAGCAGGGCAAGCAGGAGCAGGGAAACCACAATGTCGAAGCCGCGCTTTGTCCAGCGCGCCAGTGGCCGCTGCAACAGGTTCTGGGCACGCAAAAAAAGGACTTCGTGCGAAAACACATGCAGGGGCTGCATGCCGAGCAAGGGCAGGCGACGTGCAGGGGGAACCACCAGGACATCGAGCGCTGAGCGCGAGAGCACGCGCAAGGCCATGTCCTGGGCTTCCTGCTCGTCAGCCTCCAGGGCCAGCACGACTTGTTGTCCGAGAAACTTCCGGTTGTCCGCCATGCAGGTATCGAGGTCATGCACGGCAACCTGTTTCGCCCAGCCGGGTGTGGCCTGCCCTGAAGGCAGAAGGATTTCGGCGAGCGTCAAACCCATCAGGCGTTCACTTTGCAGGGCACGCCAGGCATCGGCCGCATTCGGGCCGCCACCAATCAGGGAGATGGGCATCTGCCACCAGCCGCGGCGCAGCAGGAAGGCTTTCACGGTGTAACGCAGCAGGGGCAGGATAAGCAGCAGTGACAGCCACTGCGTGGCAAAGGCCAGACGCGAAAACTGCCATTTGTTGAAATACATGAGGGCGCCATCGACGACAAAGCCCAGCCAGACGGCGGCAATGACACCGGAAAGCTCATCCCAGAAAGGCTGGCGTTGCGAGTAGTGGCGCTTTCTCCAGCCCAGGAACAGCAGTACGGCCAGCATGGCAATCAATGATGTTTGTGCACGCAACAGGCCTTCCTGTTGCCACCAGGCCGACCAGGGCTGGCCGGCAAAGTCACCCAGCAGGCGCAGGCTCTGGCCGATGCAAAATGCCAGGGTCAGAGCGATGGCATCAACGGCCAGCAGTACCAGATTTTTCATGGGTGAGAGCCCGACCTCAATTGACATGCAGGGGTACGAAAGCGTGCTGGCAAACATGGCAATACCAGCTGGCGCGGCATTCTACTGCCTGCGCTGACAACAGGTACAGGGAGCTATGGTTGTGGTTTGGCGAGTGCTGAATAGAGGCCGAGGGTTTGCTCGCACATGGTGGAAAGCAGAAAGGCGGTGCTGGGCGCCGGTCGATCAGGATTGTCGAGCCAGTGCCGGGTAGTTGCCAGCAAATCGGCCTCGCTGGCTGGAGTGACCTGTCCCTGCGGATAGCAGCGGCGCAGGATGTCGCCCACCCCGCCCATGCTCCAGCCGATCACGGGCCGCCCCAGGCGTATGGCTTCCAGAACGGTGCGGCCAAAGGTTTCCGGCTTGGTCGACAGGGAAAAAAGCAGATTGCACTGACTCATGACCTCGCGAATGTCGCTGCGATGGCCGGTAAAGCTGATATGCCCGGTCAGGCCTGCCTGTGCGACCTCGGCTCTGAGCGTTTCGGCATAGGCAGCCTTTTTGGCTTCGGCGCCACCCACGATCAGTCCGTGCACATCCGGGTAGTGTTCGCGCAATTGCCCGATCAGGCGGATGAAGCTGGCATGCCCCTTGAGACGAGTCAGGCGCCCCGGCAGGGCCAGAACCGTTTTCCCCTGCAACTCGGGAAAATCGTTTTGCCATTGCTGCAGCCATGCCGGTGCCGGTTGGTGGTCATAAGGAAACTCGGCGGGGTCGACCCCTTCGGGGATCAGATGAATGTGTTCGGGCGGGCACTGCGGGTAATGCCTTGTGATGTAGTCGCGCACGGTCTCTGAACCGGCAATCACGGCCTCACCTTTCACCATGATGGCGCTGTAGGCGCTGACGGAATGCAGGCCATGCACGGTAGTGACAAAGTGCGGGCGCGACAACGGTGCAAGTCCGCGCCATGCCAGCCAGGCAACCCACGCGGGAACGCGCGAGCGCGCATGCAGAATGTCGGCCTGCAGATCGGCCAGGATGCGGCGCAGCGGCCCGGTCTGGAAAAGCGTGAGCAGAGATTTGCGCGCGACCGGCAGCATGATGTGTTCGCTGCCTTCTTCGGCCAGTTGTGCGAGCAGGCGACCGCCACTGGAAATCACGATGGAACGATGGCCGGCGGCCACCAGCGCGCGTGCGGTTTCCAGTGTGCAGCGCTCAACACCGCCAGCATCCAGCGCCGGCAGTATCTGCACGACAGTGAACCGTTTCATTCTTTTTCCTGTTCGTGTCGCGCGGCTTCGGCGGCGCGTTTTTTCCACTTCTTCTTGTCGGGATAGGGAGCCACGCTTCCCGGTGGCGGCGACTTGAAGCGGCGGTGATACCACATGTACTGGGTGGGGGCGATGCGGATCAGCTTTTCAAGCTCTGCATTGATGCGGGTGGCATCGGCGACATCATCGTCGCTGGGCAGGCCGGCCAGCACCGGAGTGATGCGCAGCCGGTACTGCTCGTTATCGCCCACGCGATGGTAGTGGATCATGAGCATGGCGGAATCATTCAGGCGCGCCATGCGCGACGGTACCGTCATGGTGGCGGCGGGCACACCAAAAAAGGCGCAAACACGGCATGCTTGTAGCCATAATCCTGGTCGCTGGCATACCAGACGATATCGGTTTTCAGGGCACGCAACAGGCGGCGCATGTCTTCGTTGGCGATCATGCCGTTACCGTTGCGTGTGCGCTGCCGGATCATGACCTGATTCATCACGGCATTTTTCTGCGGCCGGTAAATCGTGGTGACCTTGCAGTGCAGCGAGAGCAGCAGTCCGCCCAGATCCAGCATGCTGTAATGCCCGCCCAGCATGAGAATGTTTCTGCCACTGGCCTGCAGTGCGTGCAGATGCTCGACGCCATCGATGGTGAAGCGCTCACGGTAATGTTCAACCGGGCGAAACCAGGCGTTGGCTGTTTCAAAAAGCGTCAGGCCGCCATTATGAAAAACATCGCGCACCATACGTTCGCGCTCTGCTTCATTTTTCTCGGGGAAACACAGGCGAAGGTTGATGCGCGTGTCATCAACACGCTGACCGAGGCAGCGATAAAGCAGCCAGCCCAGGCCGCTGCCCAGACGGCGCTGAACCGGCCATGGCAATTGCGCCAGCAACCAGATCAGTGCGACCCCCAGCCATGCCGGCCAGTGGCGCGGTGCCAGCAGGGATTTTTCCGGAACGGGAGTGGCCATCAGTTAAAGAGGGTTTCCCAGAGTGGCTGGCCCATTTCGGGATAGAGCAGCGGGAGCGCTTCTTCAGGCTGTTTGTGTTCGGGTACAACACCGGCCTTTTCCAGTTGCGCCAGCACTTGTCGCCCGAGATTCGGGGCGAGGGTGATTTTGCAGGGCCAGGTAATGATGTTGTTGCCCACGCATTCGACAAAGGCATTGTCGGGGCGGAACAGGCCGCGGTCACCCGCCGGCAGGATGCGATCCACTTTCAGTGTCTTGTAACGCGCGCCGCGCAAATCAACCCAGGGCAAGAGCTCTTTCAGTTCACGCTGTGCGTGTTCAATTTGTACGCGTTCATCGCGCAGTGCGCCCTCATCGGCAAGCTCGCCACCGAGATACCACACTTTTTCGCCGTCACGGGTCGGGTGAGTGGTGATGGTGATGCGGGGATTGCGGCTGGCACCGAGGCAGTGAGCATAAAAGGAAGGCAGTTCGGGGCGCTTGAGCATCACCATGTGAACGCTGCGCCGTTCCATTTCAGGCTCGTGCAGGCCGAGGTCCTCGAGCAGCCCGGCATTGCCCTGCCCGCCGGCGAGAATCACGCGACCGGGATGAATGCGCAGTGGCTCGACACCGGCGGCGGTAATGAATACGGCGGTGGTGTTGTGCTTGTCATCGGTTTCAATGTGGCAGTTTTGCGGGCTGACTTTATAAATGCAGCTTTTGTGCGCGGCCGCGAGTTTTTGCACCAGTGAGGGCATGTCGATGACGAGGTCGGCGAGCTGGTAGGTGCTGCCTGAAAAGGCATCGTCCTGCAGCACGGAGGGGCGTGCATTGCCTTCGACTGCTTCCACCTGGCCGGTAATCAGGCGCGAGGCAAAGAAGGTGGTGGCACGTGCTGCCAGGTTGGCCTCTGACCAGATGTACTGGTGTTCGGCCAGCACCTTCACACCGCTGAGGTTGAGATCGCCACGGCCGGCAAGGCAGTCACGCCAGAGTGCGGGCATGTCATCCAGGTCTTCAATGTCGCGCAGCATGGCCGACAGCCCGAACTTGAGTCCGCCATGGATGATGCCGTTGGCATTCATGGTTTCGTGGCCGCCCAGTCGCTCCTGTTCAAGCAGGAGCACGCTATACCCGGCGGCCCGCAGACGGTTGAGCAGCCAGAGGCCGGCAATGCCGGCGCCAAAGATGAGGATGTCGGTTTTTATGGTTCGCATGGCCCGGAAGTGTATGCGAGAAGACGAATTGCGGCCATAACGGCACGAAAACTGTGATGGCGGTCTCCGGTATTGCCTGTGCTTCCGCTACAATGCATAGCGCATTTTTTAACCAGTCGGGCTGCCCCCCCGGGGAGTAGTGCCACAGGTGCAAGTGCTGGCAGGTAAAGGCACACTCTGTGCTCAGGCGGGCTGTTTGCCGGGTTCCGGGTTGGACCGTGTGCTCCGCTTGAGTCGGGATGACTTGCCGGGGTTTTGACAGCAATAAAAAAGGCATTCAAGGCGTGACGCGTTTTTTGTACACCGTGCTCTTCCATCTGTTACTGCCACTGGTGCTGCTGCGCCTGTTATGGCGTGCGCGCCGTGCGCCGGATTATTTGCGCCGTGTTTACGAACGTTTCGGTTTCGCCATTCCTGCGATGCAGGGTGGACTCTGGGTGCATGCGGTGTCCCTGGGTGAAACCCTGGCGGCTGCACCACTGATCAATGCCTGGCGACAGGCGCATCCGGGCCAGCCGGTTTTTGTCAGCACCATGACGCCAACCGGCTCTGCCCGCGTCCATGCACTCTGGGGTAATCAGGTGCAGCACGCTTATGCTCCGTATGACTTGCCTTGGGCCTGGGCGCTTTTTCTGCACCGTGTGCGACCGCAGGTGCTGGTCATCATGGAAACCGAACTCTGGCCGAACATGATCCATGCGGCGCATTCCCGTGGCATTCCCGTGCTGCTGGCCAATGCCCGCCTTTCCGAGCGCTCGGCCAAAGGCTATGCACGCGTGTCCTGGCTGGCCCGTCCCATGCTGCAGGAGCTCGCCCATATTGCGGCGCAAGACGAAGCGACGGCCATGCGCTTTCGCGATCTCGGTGTCGCCGAAACCCGCATCAGCATTACCGGCAGTCTCAAGTTTGACATCACGCCGCCTGCGGGCCTCGACGAAAAAGCCCACCGGTTGCATATCGAATGGAAGCTGGCACACCGGCAGGTGTTTGTGGCCGCGAGCACGCATTCGGGGGAAGACATGTCCGTGCTGTCGGCATTTGCCGCCATACGTGCACGCCACAAGCATGCCTTGCTGATTCTCGTGCCGCGTCATCCCGAACGCTTTGAAAATGTAGCGATGCTGATCCGGCAGAAAAAACTCACGCTGGCCCGACGCAGCCTGGATGAGGTGCTGGCCCAGGACACGGCGGTTTTGCTGGGCGACACCATGGGCGAGCTGATGCTCTGGTATGCGCTGGCGGATGTGGCCTTTGTCGGGGGATCGCTGGTGCCGGTAGGCGGACACAATGTGCTGGAGCCCATGGCCATGGATGTACCCACGCTTTCCGGTCCGCATATTTTCAATTTCCAGTCGATTGCCGACGAGCTGGTCGCGGCCGGTGCCTTGCAACTGATAGAGGCTGGTGATCTGGCCCGGGTCTGCAATGCCCTGCTGGATCATCCCGAGCTTGCCAACACGCAGGTGGTAGCCGCGCGTGCCGTGCTGGAGCGCAATCGCGGTGCCTTGCAGCGCCAGCTCAAACTCATTAGCGAATTATCCTGCCGTGAATCTGCTGCTGCTTTCTCCTGACGATTGTCCCGAGCCCGGTATGGCCAGACTGGCCGGGCGCCGCCTCAAGCATGTGACTGACGTACATCGCGCTGCCGTTGGCGAGCGCTTGCGCGTGGGTCTGGTGGGCGGGCTGATGGGGGAGGGCGAGATCCTGTCGCTGTCGCGTGATGAGCTGCTCCTGAGCTTTGTGCTGGATACACCACCACCGCCCAAGCTTCCGCTGACGTTGTTGCTGGCATTACCACGCCCGAAAATGCTCAAGCGCATCCTGCAAACCGTGGCAGCCATGGGGGTGCAGCGTCTGGTGCTGATGAACAGCTACCGTGTGGAAAAAAGCTTTTGGGATTCGCCCTGGTTGCAGGCCGATGTCATGCGCGAGCAGTTGCTGCTCGGACTGGAGCAGGCACGCGACACCGTCTTGCCGGACATCATGTTTGAGCCTTTGTTCAAGCCTTTTG
>Ga0073925_1000339_pt1 | contig 9144 bp, 7 predicted proteins | sample GWRWT4_21May14_FD_70952 | JGI IMG/M metagenome (GOLD analysis project Ga0073925, IMG submission 70952) | Sand microcosm microbial communities from a hyporheic zone in Columbia River, Washington, USA - GW-RW T4_21-May-14 | ecosystem: Engineered > Artificial ecosystem > Sand microcosm > Unclassified...
ACTTCTCGTTGTACATCGGCAGCATCTGCAGGAAGGCTTTCCATTCGCCGCGTTTCCACATCTCCACCACGTTGCGGTCGGTCTGCTCCAGGAACGGGTCGAACACCTTGTGCATGAACTCGGGCGCGCGGCCGTTGGGCGCGAAATGGTGCGAGAGCGAGCCGCTGGCGAACACGGCCACGGTGCCGTCGTAGCGCTCTTCGATCGCCTTGCGCACGGCCAAACCGAAACGTTCGCTCGTGGCCAGGTCGTGCCACATGCACCAGCCCGACACGCACACGACCTTGAAGTGCTGGTCGGCGTTCATGTAGCGCATCGGCACCAGCGTGCCGTATTCGAGCTCGAGCGTGGTGTCGCTGTGGGCCCGCGTGGCCACGCCCATCTCGTTCGCCACCTCGGCGATCAGGTGGCCGAGTACCGGGTTGCCCGGGTAGGCGTAGGGCAGGTTCTTGATGAAATGCGGCAGTTCGTTGCTGGTGTAGACACCTTCGAAGTGCTTCGCGCAGTTGATGTGGTATTCGGAGTTGACGAGCCAGTGCACATCGAACACGACGATGGTGTCGACACCGAGCGCTCGACACCGGCGGCCGATCTCGTGGTGGCCGGCGATCGCAGCCTCGCGGCAACCCTTGTGCGGGCCGTCGAGTTCCGAGAGGTACATCGACGGCACGTGCGTGATCTTGGCGGCCAAGGCCAGCTTGCCCATGCTCAGACTCCCCAGTGCGGAATGTGGTGCGAGCCCAGGCTCACGGCCACGTTCTTCGGTTCCAGGAACACCTCGTAGCTCCAGGTGCCCCCTTCGCGCCCGGTGCCGCTCGCCTTGGTGCCGCCGAAAGGCTGGCGCAGGTCGCGCACGTTCTGGCTGTTGACGAAACACATGCCGGCTTCGACAGCCGCGGCCACGCGGTGCGCGCGGCCGAGGTTCTCGGTCCACACGTAGCTCGACAGGCCGTATTGGACGTCGTTGGCCTGGGTGATCGCATCGAGCTCGTCGGTGAACGGGATCAGGCATGCGACCGGGCCGAAGATCTCTTCCTGCGCGATGCGCATGCCGTTATGCACGTCGGCGAAGACGGTGGGGCGCACGAAGTTGCCCTTCTTCATTGCATCGGGCAGGTCGGGTGCGTCGAGCCCGCCGGTCAGCAGCGTGGCGCCCTCCTTCGGCCCGAGCTCGATGTAGCTGCGCACCTTGGCCAGGTGGGCTGGGCTGATCATCGGACCGATCAGCGTGTTGTCGTTCAACGGGTCGCCGACTTTGATGCGGCTCGCGCGTTCGGCGAATCGTTTCGCGAACTCGGCGTAGATGCTCTTCTGCACCAGGATGCGCGAACCGGCGGTGCAGCGCTCGCCGTTGTTCGAGAAGATCATGAACACCGCCGCATCGAGCGCACGCTCGAAGTCTGCGTCGTCGAAGACCACGAACGGGCTCTTGCCACCGAGCTCCATGCTGAACTTCTTCAGGCCGGCACTCTTCACGATGCGCTGGCCGGTGGCCGTCGACCCGGTGAACGAGATCGCGCGCACGTCGGGGTGGCCACACAGGGGCTCACCCGTTTCGCGGCCGGTGCCGTGCACGATGTTGAGCACGCCCCTGGGCAAACCGGCTTCAGTCGCCAACTCGCCGAAGCGCGAAATGCTCATCGGCGAGAGTTCACTCATCTTCAAGACCGCGGTGTTGCCGAAGGCGAGGCATGGCGCGATCTTCCAGGTGCCGGTCATGAAGGGCACGTTCCACGGCGAGATCAAGGCACACACGCCGACCGGGTGGTACAGCGTGTAGTTCAGGTGCGTGGGCGTGGGGTAGGTGTGGCCGTCGACGCGCGTGCACATCTCGGCGAAGTAGTAGAAGTTGTCGGCCGCGCGGGGGATGAGCTGCTTGCCGGTCTGCGAGATCGTCTGGCCGGTGTCACGGGTTTCGATCTGCGCGATTTCCGGCACGTGCCTGGCGATCAGGTCGCCGAGACGCACCATGACTTTCGCGCGCTCGGCGGCGGGCAAGGCGGCCCACTTCGGGAACGCGGCCTTCGCGGCGGCCACGGCGGCGTTGACCTCGTCGGCGCCGCCAGAAGCGACTTCGGCCAGCACTTCCTGCGTGGCCGGGTTGACGGTCTCGAAGTAGTCACGGCTTTCGACACTCTGGCCGTCGATGAGATGCTGGATTCGCATGGTGTTCGTTTCCTATCGTCCGAAGGCATCGTCACCGACGATGGTGCTGTGCAAGCTCCCGATGCCGTCGATCTCGGTCACCACCTCGTCGCCGACGTTCACGCCCGCCACGCCTTCGGGCGTGCCGGTCAGAATCACGTCGCCGGGTGAAAGTGTCATGAAGCTGCTCAGGTACTCGATCAATGCCGGCACGTCGTTGATCAGGTCGCGCGTGTTGCCACGTTGCGTGATCTTGCCATTCACGAGCGTGCGCAGCTCGAGCGTGTGCGGGTCGGGCACCTCGGCCGCATCGACCAGCCACGGGCCGAGCACGGTGCCGCCGTCACGGTTCTTCACGCGCAGGTTCGGGCGGTACCAGTTTTCGAGGTAATCGCGCACGGCGTAGTCGTTGGCGACGCTGTAGCCGGCCACGTGGGCCAGGGCATCGGCGCGGTTCACGCTCTTCGCGCTGCGGCCGATCACCACGGCGAGCTCGCACTCGTAGTGCATGAAGCTCGCATCGGCCGGCCGGCGCGTGAAGCCGCGGTGACCGATGAGCGAATTCGGCGCTTTCAGGAACGCGAGCGGTTCGTCCTTCGCTCCGATCGTCAGCTCCTTCGCCAGCTCTTTCGCGTGGTCGGCGTAGTTGATGCCGAGCGCGATGATCGTGCCCACCTCGAAGGGCGGCAACCACACGACCTGGTCTTCGGCGAGCACGCGGCCGTCGGCGAGCTGCAGGCCGCGCGCGTGAGGCACGGCGCTGTGGATCGCGCCGCCGAAGGCAACACGCGCAAGCCGGCTCATGCGCCCACCTCTTCGGCCACCAGCGTGTTGCCGAGCCGGCCCAGGCCGTCGATCAGAATGCCCACCCGTTGCCCGGCCCGGGCCAGGGGCGCGCCGGCAGCCACACCGAGCATCAGCACATCGCCGGGTGACAAGGTCATGAATTCGCTGACCTCGCAGAGCAGCCGCGCAGCGGGGCGGAGCAGACCGGCGGTGCTGCTGCGGTGCACGATCACACCGTCGACTTCGACCTGCACCTGCAGCGCATCGACCGAGCCGAGCGTCTCGAAAGCCACGAACGGCCCGATCGGGCAAAAGCCGTCGCGCGCCTTGAAGCGCAGCGAAGGCCGGTAGTACGACGCGTGCGGCACGCTCACATCGTTCACGATCACGCAGCCGGCCACGAAAGAGAGCGCCTCTTGCTCACGAACCCGGCACGCCGTGCGCCCGATCACCAGGCCGAGCGTGGCGCCGATTTCGAGTTGGCTCTCGCCCGCCGGCACGACGATGGCGTCACCCTCACCGGCCCAGGTGTTGCGCGGCTTGATGTAGAGCACCGGCGCTTTCGGCGGCGCCTTGTAGGGCGGCGCGTGCACGGCCGGGCCGAGCGCGGCGAGCGCATCGGCGTGGTTGAGCAGGGTGCCGTAGACCGTGCCCCGGCGCAGGGTGCTGTGCATGCGCCAGTTTAATCACTCATACATGAGTAATGCAAGCCTTGCGCCCGGCCCGGCACTCGGTAGTTTCACCGAGTGCGCATTGACCGGGTGCGCGCTTTACACTGAGATGTGAGCAAATCATCCAGCGCCCCCACCCCCTCGGCCGCCCTGCGCCACCGCAACCTGCCGCACCTGTTGCTGCGCGCGCGTGAAACCTTGATGGCGCACTTTCGCCCGCTCCTCGGCGAGTTCGGGCTGACCGAACAGCAGTGGCGCATCCTGCGCGAAGTGGTCGAACAAGGCCCGCTCGAGCCGCGCCAGCTTTGCGAGGCCTGCTCCATTTCGAGCCCCAGCATCGTGGGCGTGCTGCTGCGCATGGAAGAGACCGGCCTGATCACGCGCGAGCGCATGGCGCACGACCAGCGCCGGGTGCGCGTGTCGCTCACCCCGAGGAGCCGCAAGATCGCTCAGCAGCTGATCCCCCTGGTTGAAAAGCGTTACGAGGCGCTGGAAGCGTCGCTGGGCATGAACGCCATGCAGGAGGTCTACGACGCGCTCGACGCACTGCTGGCCCGCGCGCCGCCGTGACGGGCCGGCACCGCGGGCGCCGAGCGCGTGCACCGAGCGTGCATCAGTAAGTCTCGAGGTGGAGCCGGCCTTCCTGTTTGAGCGTGGCGCCGATCGCATCCCAGGCCAGGCCGGCCTGCTGCGCCACGTCTTTCAGCGCCAGGACCACGCCCTCTTCCATGCTCTTCAAGCCGCACACGTAGAAGCAGGTGTTCGGGTCGGCGAGCAGGGGCACCAGATCGGCGGCACGCTCGCGCATCAGGTCTTGCACGTAACGCCTGGGTTGGCCGGGGGTGCGCGAGAACGCGAAGTTGATGTCGATGAAGTCTTTGGGCAGATTCTGCAGCGGGCCGAAGTACGGCAGCTCTTCTTTCGACCGCGCACCGAAGAACAGCATCAGCTTGCCGCCCTCGAACTTGCCCGACGCGCGCAGCCGGCGTCGCCATTCCGTCATCGCCCGCATCGGCGCGCTGCCGGTGCCGGTGCAGATCATCACGATGTTCGAGCGCGGATGGTTGGGCATCAGGAAGCTGGCGCCGAAGGGGCCGATCACCTGCACCGAGTCGCCCACCTGCAGGTCGCACATGTGGTTCGACGCCACGCCGCGCACCGGCCGGCCCTGGTGGTCTTCGAGCACGCGCTTGATCGTCAGCGAGACGTTGTTGTAGCCCGGGCGCTCGCCGTTGCGCGGGCTCGCCACCGAGTACTGGCGCGCGTGGTGGGCACGGCCCTGCGCGTCGAGCCCCGGCGGCAGCACGCCGATCGACTGGCCCTCGAGCACCGGGAACGGCATGCTGCCGAAGTCGAGCACGACGTGGTGCGTGTCGTATTCGTGGCCGACATCGGTGACCCGCACGTTGCCGACGACGGTGGCGATGATCGGGTTCTTCGGCCCGTGCAGGTTGGTGTAGGCGTGCGCAGCCGACCAGGGTGGCAACGTGGCGCCGTAGATGGCGGCGCTGAAAGGCGTTTCGCCCGTCGCCATGGCTTGCGCTGCGGGTGGGGTGGGCGCGCCCTGCATGTCGTCGGACACGACGACACCTTCCGTGGCCAGTTCCTCGATGCCGACCTCGGGCGGCAGTTCATCCCAGGTGAGCTGCTCGGCCGGTGAATAAGCCCTGACGCGCAGCATCGTGCGCCAGTTGTCGATCGAGCCGGTCGGGCACGGCGAGATGCAGGCCATGCAGAAGTTGCACTTGTCGGCATCGACCACGTAGTTGCGGTCGTCGTGCGTGATCGCGCCCACCGGACAGGTGGCTTCACAGGTGTTGCAGCGAATGCAGATTTCGGGGTCGATCAGGTGCTGCTTGATGACCGGGGTGGCGGCGGCCGTGTCCATGCTTGTCTCCTCGCTTCTTTGCCAGAGGCTCATTGTGCGCAAGGGGCCGAATGGCCCCTTGTCGTTCGTGGATCCGGCAGCCCGCTTCAGTTGAAACGCACGTACTCGAAGTCGACCGGCTGTTTGTTGATGCCCATCGCCGGCGGCGCGATCCAGTTCGCAAAACGGCCCGGCTCGACCACGCGGCCCATCAGCGAGGCCACGAACGCGAAGTCGTCCGGCGTCGGCAACCAGTCGTTCTTCTTCGCACTCCATTCGGCTTCGCTCACCACCCGGCCATCGGGCGACATCTTCACGCCCGCGAGCGCACCGATCTGGCGGTTGAAGGCCTTGTGCGGCACGACCATGCGGGTCGGGATGCCGGCCTTCTCGAGCACCTTGTTCCAGCGGCCCACACCGGCCACCGAGTCCTTGATGAAGTCGTCGCGCAGCACTTCGTTGAGCGCGTTCAACATCGGCACGTCCTTCTCGACCAGCTGGCCGTTCTGGACTTCGAGCACCTTGTAGGTCTGGCCCTTGAGGATGTGGTCGTCTCCACGCTTGCCCTCTTCGTAGCGGCCCTTCAGGCCCGAGCTGTAGAAGATCGCGGCGTTGCTCGACTGGTCCGCACCGAACAGGTCGATCGTCACGCTGTAGTGGAAGTTGAGATACCGCTGCACGGTGCCCAGGTCGATGGCGCCGGCCGCGCGCACCTTCTGCGCGTCGTCGGTCTTGATCTCGTTCATGACTTGTGCAGTGCGCTGCAGCACGCGCGACACGCCGCTTTCGCCCACGAACATGTGGTGCGCTTCTTCGGTCAACATGAACTTGGTGGTGCGCGCCAGCGGGTCGAAGGCACTTTCGGCCAGCGCCGAGAGCTGGAACTTGCCGTCGCGGTCGGTGAAGTAGGTGAACATGAAAAACGCCAGCCAGTCGGGCGTCTTCTCGTTGAAGGCACCGAGGATGCGCGGGTTGTTCTGGTCGCCCGACGTGCGTTGCAACAAGGCATCGGCTTCTTCGCGACCGTCGCGACCGAAGTGCTTGTGCAGCAGGTAGACCATGGCCCACAGGTGGCGGCCTTCTTCGACGTTGATCTGGAACAGGTTGCGCAGGTCGTACATCGAGGGCGCGGTCAGGCCCAGGTGGCGCTGTTGCTCGACCGAGGCCGGCTCGGTGTCACCCTGCGTGACGATGATGCGGCGCAGGTTGGCGCGGTGTTCGCCGGGCACGTCGGTCCAGGCTTTTTCGCCGAGGTTGTCGCCGAACTGCACCTTGCGCTCGGCGTCACCCGGGTTCAGGAAGATGCCCCAGCGGTAGTCGCGCATCTTGACGTGGCCGAACTGGGCCCAGCCGCCGGGGTCGACGCTGACGGCGGTGCGCAGGTACACGTCGAAATCGGTCGAACCTTCGGGGCCGACGTCGTCCCACCAGTTGATGAAGTTCGGCTGCCACTGTTCGAGCGCGCGCTGCAGCGTGCGGTCTTCGGCGAGGTTGACGTTGTTGGGGATCTTTTCGCTGTAGTTGATGCTGCTCATGTGGTGCTCTCGTTAAACCCGATTCCAGTCGAACTGTGCCTTGTCGCCCTTGCCATAAACCTTCAACGCGCCTTTCTCGCCGACGGCGTTGGGCCGCTGGAAGATCCAGTTCTGCCACGCGGTCAGGCGGCCGAAGACGCGCGTGAACATGTTCTCTGGGCCGTTGAATCGCAGGTTTGCTTCCAGGCCGGTCAGCGCGTCGGGCGACATCGCCACACGCTCTTCGATCGCGATGCGCAACTCGTCGTCCCAGTCGATGTCGTCGGGGTTGCTGGTGACCAGGCCGAGCGCGAAGGCGGCGTCGGCGTCGAGCGCTTGGCCGGCTTTCGCACGCACCGCGTCGAGCGCCGGTTGCTCGTTGTAGAAGCGGCGTTGCAGGCGGCTCTGCTCGGTGACCATCGGGAAGCTGCCGAAGTTGGTCTCACCCACGGTGATCTTCGGCGCGCGCGCATCGTCGTCGGGCAGCGCCAGGTGGTAGACGCGGTCGCAGGCCAGCGCCAGTTCGAGCAGCGTGCCGGCAAAACACGAACCCGGCTCGACCATCGCGAACAGGCTGCGCGACGACACGTCGAGCCGGCTGAAGGTGCGGCGCAGCAGGCCGATGGTTTCGCGCACCAGCCAGTGATCCTTGTTGGCGAGCATCAGCGCGTCGCAGGCGAGCACGGCGGCCGCGTCGCCTTCGGTCTTGATCAGCCAGGTGCCGATGTCGAGCTCGTTGGTGCGCATCGACAGGATCGCGTCTTCGAGTTCGCGGCCCATCTGCAGCGGCCACCAGGCGACGCCTGCGGCGACGATGCCTTCGAGCGCGGTCGGTTGCGCGGCCAGCGGCGCCCTCACGGTGAAGCTGGCGGTGCGCTTGGCACGGTCGATCTGCACGGTGACGAATTGGTAGCGCAGCGCATCGGCCTCGATAGCGCAATTAAGTGGCGTGAGATTCACGCCCTTGCCGTCGGCCGGCCGGTCACTCTGCGCCGCCAGCACCAGCGCACGCTCCTGCACCTTCTGCGCGAACACCTGCGGCTTGGCGATCTCGTCGACCAGGCGCCAGTCTTTCGCCTTCTGCCCGCGCACACCTTCGACGCTGGTGCAGAACAGGTCGGCGAGGTCGTGGCGCACATGGCGCTTGTCGGTCACGCGCGTGAGGCCACCGGTGCCGGGCAACACGCCGAGGAGCGGCACTTCGGGCAGGCTCACGGCCGAGGAGCGGTCGTCGACGAGGTAGATCTCGTCGCACGACAAGGCCAGCTCGTAACCCCCGCCGGCACAGGCACCATTGACGGCCGCGATGAACTTCAGCCCCGAGTGTTTCGACGAATCTTCCAAGCCGTTGCGGGTCTCGTTCGTGAACTTGCAGAAGTTCACTTTCCACGCGTGGCTGCTGACACCGAGCATGAAGATGTTGGCACCCGAACAGAACACCTTGTCCTTCGCGCTGGTCACCACCACCGTGCGCACTTCGGGGTGCTCGAAACGGATGCGGTTGATCGCGTCGTTCAGCTCGATGTCGACGCCCAGGTCGTAGCTGTTGAGCTTGAGCTTGTAGCCCGGGCGCAGGCCGGCGTTTTCATCGAAGTCGGCCAGCAATGTCGCGACCGGGCCTTCGAACTTCAGCGCCCAGTGCCGGTATCGCGATGGCTCGGTCTGGTAATCAACGCGGGGCGCTTCGTTCATGGGAGGTCTCCTGGGCTGGCGCAAAGGACTGCACTCATTGATGGACTGCTACAGCATAATAATGCACTTTATTGTTCGAAGCAAAGCATTTTCTTGCATGTTTTCTGCTTCACTGCAGCAAGTCGAGTCACCTTCGAACCAAGCGGTACGAGGTCAGAGAAGGCGGCCGCAAGGGCTGGGCGCTGGTGTCGAGCGCGGGTTCGGCCCCCGGTAGACGGCCGAGCGGCCGGTCAGGATGCCCTTGAGGTCTTCCATCGCCTCTTTGCTCGCGACCATCGGGATCGGCCGCCGGCGCCAGGTCCTTTCGGGTGATACCGCCGCGCGCCCGAAACGACTGCATGCTCTGGCCCAGCGCAACCAGAAAAAGGTGCGCGTCGTCCGGCTGGGCGACAGCGCCGTCGCGACCCGGCACGCGGGGCATCGACATCGCCGACATGGAGCCTGACGCTGCAGCCTCGCTCAATAGATG
>Ga0073925_1000351_pt1 | contig 8950 bp, 9 predicted proteins | sample GWRWT4_21May14_FD_70952 | JGI IMG/M metagenome (GOLD analysis project Ga0073925, IMG submission 70952) | Sand microcosm microbial communities from a hyporheic zone in Columbia River, Washington, USA - GW-RW T4_21-May-14 | ecosystem: Engineered > Artificial ecosystem > Sand microcosm > Unclassified...
CCTTCGCGCGTCAGCAGCTCGACCGTGCCCATTTCGCGCATGTACATGCGCACGGGATCAGTGGTGCGGCCGGGTTCGTTTTCCACCGAGGCGAGCACGGCAGCGGCTTCTTCGGCGGCCACTTCGTCATCGCTGGCGTCCGGGGTTTCTTCCAGCAGGAGATCGTCCGCTTCCGGTGCGCGTTCGTGCACGGGAATGCCGAGGTCGTTGACCATCTGGATGATGTCTTCGATCTGCTCGGTTTCCGTGACCGACTCGGGAAGGTGATCGTTTACCTCGGCATAAGTGAGATATCCCTGCTCCTTGCCCTTGGCAATCAGCTCTTTCAGTTGGGATTTCTGCTTCTCTTTGTCGGGGATAATAGTCATCGGTCGTTCTCGTGATGCTGCAAATAAGGTGCTGCTGCGAAGTCGTGCTGCAAGCAGTCAGTCGAGGCCCGCTGGGCTCGGGAAAACTGGGCGTTTTCCGGCCGGAAATCAGGGCTGCCCGCAGGCAAGCGGCGGATTATACCCGCCGACCCTTTGCGGAGCCAGTCGATATGCGGCTGGAGCCAGTATTTGTCAGGGTTGGAAGGTATAGCTGATATGGGGGATGAGGCGGTTTTTTCAATGCGGCCGGGAGGCCTCGGCGACTTCGCGTTTCAGGCTTTCGATGGCGCGCTTGAGGCGGTCTATGGTCTCCAGGTCGTCGGTAGCCCGTAACTCCTGCTCCATGGCGTCCAGACGAAGGGCGCCGAGTACGTCGAGGAACTCGCGATCAAGACCGGTGTCCGGTGTCAGGAACTCGCTGGCCGCCAGTGCGGTCAGCGCTTCGCCCTGCTCGGTGCCGTGCCAGGCTCCCAGCAAGGCGGGGGTGCTGATGCCGGGGCTTTCTTCCAGCAGGCTGACGAGAGCAAACAGGAGTGAGTCGGTGGTCTGGCCCAAGCGGGCGAGCTCCGCGCTATTGGTCAGGCTGGCCTGTTGCGGGTTCTGCAGCAGCAGACGCACCGCCCGGTCGGCCAGGCTCACGGTCTGTGCCCTGGCCGAGGTACGGGCCTGGCGCTGGGCCGGCCGCGGCGTCCGGATTTGCGGTGCGGCAGTTTCCAGCGCTGGCGCCGTGCTGGTGGCGGCCTCGCCCCGGGTGGCGGGAATCGGGGCGGTGTCCAGCACGGCCGCGCGCAGGGTTTCTTTTTCCAGTCGCGTGATTTCGGCCAGCTTGCCCAGCAGCATTTCCCGATAGAGGCCGTCAGGCAGGGTGGCGATCAAGGGCTTGGACAGCATGGCGATACGGCTGCGGCCTTCCATGCTGTCCAGTTTGAGGCCTTCGCCCAGATGCCGGAACAGGAAGTCGGCCAGCGGCTCTGCTTCGTTCTCAACCCGGTCCATGAAGCGTGCGGTGCCTTCCTTGCGTACCAGCGAATCCGGATCTTCACCGGTGGGCAAAAACAGGAAGGTTGCCCCTTTGCCGTCCTGCATGGCAGGCAGGGCGGATTCCAGCGCCCGCCATGCCGCCTTGCGGCCGGCTTCGTCGCCGTCAAAGCAGAACACCACTTCCGGCACAAGACGAAGGATGCGCTCGATATGCGTGGTGCTGGTGGCGGTGCCCAGCGTGGCAACGGCAAAGGTGATGCCGTATTGCGCCAGTGCCACCACGTCCATATAGCCTTCCACCACGATCACGCGCTCAAGCTTGCCCGGTGCCTGTTTGGCTTCAAAAAGCCCGTAGAGTTCCTGGCCTTTGTGGAAGACCGGAGACTCCGGTGAGTTCAGGTATTTCGGTTTCTCATCGGTGAGCACGCGGCCCCCGAAGGCAATGACGCGGCCGCGGAAATCGCGTATGGGAAAAATCACGCGATCGCGCATGGCGTCGTAGGTGCGGTTGGTTTCTTCGCGTTTGACGACGAGTCCGGTGGCCAGAAGGTTTTTCTTCGCGTCTTCGTTGTTGCCTAGTGCGCTCAACAGATTGTCCCAGCCGGGAGGTGCATAACCGAGGCGATAATGTTTGGCGATCTGTCCGGTAAGGCCGCGTTTTTTGAAATAACCGACAGCCTTTTCGCGGTCACGATGCGTGCGCAATTGTTGCTCGAAATATTTTGCAGCGGCTTCGAGCTGGTCGTAGAGGGGCTGCTGCGATTCGCGTACCGGTGCATTGGGGTCGCGCGTGTCCGGTACGTCGAGGCCGACACGACCGGCGAGCTCGTTCAGGCTGTCGAGAAAGCTTTTCCGCTCGTAATCCATCAGGAAACTGACGGCATTACCCGAGGCGCCACAGCCGAAGCAGTAATAAAACTGCTTCTCGCGGCTGACGGTAAAGGAAGGCGATTTTTCGCGGTGGAACGGGCAGCAGGCCGCGTAATTCTTGCCGGCTTTCTTGAGCTTTACCCGTGAATCAATGAGATCGACGATGTCGGTGCGCAGCAGCACATCGTCGATAAAGGATTCAGGAATGCGGCCGTATGCTGCCATTGCGGGTTCCGGGTTTTGTCCCACAAGGGACTTTCTTCGGGGCGCAAGAGCGGCTGGCGAGGCTCTTGCGAAAGACAAATCAGCTCAAGCGTGCTTTCACTTTCTGCGAGACGGCACCGGAATCGGCGCGGCCGGCCAGCTTCGGCTTCAGCTCTGCCATGACCTTGCCCATGTCGCGGGCAGAAGTCGCGCCAGTTGCCGCAATAACGTCGCTGATCAGGGCTTCAATTTCTGCGTCGCTCAGCTGTGCTGGCAGAAAATTCTGCAGCACGAGAATCTCGGCATTTTCTTTTGCCGCCAGTTCCGGGCGTCCGCCCGCCTCAAAAGCAGTAGCGGATTCGCGACGCTGCTTCACCAGCTTTTCCAGAATGGCCAGTACACGAGCGTCGTCCAGCTCGATGCGCTCGTCGACTTCAATCTGCTTGAGCGCGGCGGTGGCCATGCGGATGACGCCGAGGCGTTCTTTGTCCTGGGCACGCATCGCGTCTTTCATGGCTTCGGTCAGTGTGGCTTTGAGTGCAGACATGGGTTTTTCCATCAGTGACTGTGCGGTATCAATGGCGCATGGCGAATCGTGCGATGCGGATTGTACAGACGCCAGAAAAACAAAAAGCGGCACATCGGAAATGTGCCGCTGGCAAGGCCGGTGCATACGCCCCGGCTTTGTTTGCTACGGATCGGCTCACTAAGGAGCGATCCGTGCCGTATCAGTAAAGACGTACGGTCTTCAGGTTTTCGCGAGCAACCTTCTTGGCGTGACGCTTGACAGCGGCAGCAGCCTTGCGCTTGCGTTCCTGGGTCGGCTTTTCGAAGAACTCACGCTTGCGCACATCAGCCAGAACACCGGCCTTTTCGCAGGAACGCTTGAAGCGGCGCAGGGCGACGTCAAACGGTTCGCCTTCTTTCACTTTCACGGAGGGCATGCATTCACCTTAAATTCATTGCTGTTGGGGGCCCAGACAGGAGCGGGTCCCCGGACAAGGGCGCCGATTCTAGCGATATCGACAGTCCCTGCCAAGCCCGTATTTGGATTTCGGGCTTGGTGGGACCTGCCCCAGGCCTTAAGATGCCCGCCTTTCCTGATGGCCACACGGGCGGCATGCCATGCGCATACTGGGTATAGAGACTTCTTGCGACGAAACCGGGGTGGCTGTCTATGACACTGGCCGCGGCCTGCTCGCGCACAGCCTCTATAGCCAGATCGACCTGCATGCCGACTACGGCGGTGTGGTGCCGGAGCTGGCCTCGCGCGACCATGTGCGCAAAATCATTCCCCTGTTGCGCGATTTGCTGGCCGAAGCCAGCAGCAGCCTGGATGAGCTGGATGGTGTGGCCTATACCGCCGGGCCGGGCCTGGCCGGGGCGCTGATGGTCGGTGCTGTGTTTGGCCGTACCCTGGCGTGGGCGCTGGGTGTGCCGGCCGTCGGCGTGCATCACATGGAGGGTCATCTGCTGGCGCCCATGCTGGAGGAAAGTCCCCCGGCTTTTCCCTTTGTGGCCCTGCTGGTTTCCGGTGGCCATACCCAGTTGATGCGGGTGGACGGCATCGGCCGTTACCAGCTGCTCGGTGAATCCATTGATGACGCCGCCGGCGAGGCCTTCGACAAGGTCGCCAAGATGCTGAAGCTGGATTATCCCGGTGGCCCGGCGGTGGCAAGGCTTGCAGAAAGCGGTGATGCCGCCCGTTTTGCTTTTCCGCGTCCCATGCTGGACCGGCCCGGCCTCGACTTTTCCTTCAGCGGCCTCAAGACCTCGGTCATGAATGCCCTGCGCACGACGGACGACTATCCGCAGAAAGCGGCTGACATTGCGGCCAGCTTTCAGGCCGCCGCCGTGGATACGCTGTCACGCAAATGCGAACGCGCCTTGAAAGAAACCGGTGTGAAACGTTTTGTTGTCGCGGGTGGTGTCAGCGCCAACAAATTGCTGCGTGCTACGCTTGCAGAGATGGCGGCGCGCCGTAAAGCCGAAGTGTTTTATCCGGCCTTGCCGTTTTGTACCGATAACGGCGCCATGATTGCTTTTGCCGGAGCGCAGCGGCTGCTGGCGGGTGAGCAGGAAGGCATGGGGATTGCCGTGCGGCCACGCTGGCCCATGATGGCATTGCAGGCGCCTGGCTTGCCGCGTTCAGCAGAGTAACCCTGCATTAAAAATGCCCGCTTGATGCGGGCTTTTTTGTCACTGCTCATGCGGCATCCGAGGGAGGCTGGGCTTTTTTCAGGGTAAAGCGTCTTTCTTCTCCCTTCAGCAGGGCTCTGATGTTGCCGTGATGGCGGATCAGCAAGACCACGCTCATCAGCAGAACGCCGATAAAAAAATCGGGCGCCATATACCAGCACAGCAACGGTGCTGCGATAAAGCCCGTGATGGCACCCAGCGATGAAATCCGGCTGGCGGCAAAGGCGATGATCCATACCGCAATCACGGAGAGGCCCAGTGGCCAGTGCAGCACCACCAGCACTCCCAGTGCCGTGGCCACACCCTTGCCGCCTTCAAAGCGGAAAAATACCGGGTAAAGGTGGCCCAGAAAGGCAGCGAAGCCAATCCCGGCCAGCCATGGCGCGGAGAGATGCAGGCCATACTTGGCAATCAGCACAGCCACCACACCTTTCAGCATGTCACCGAGCAGAGTCAGTATCGCCGGCCCCTTGCCGCCAATGCGCAGGACATTGGTGGTGCCGGGGTTGTTGGAGCCTTGCGAGCGCGGATCGGGCAGGCCCAGTGCCTGGCAGACCAGAATTGCTGTGGAGACAGAGCCGAGCAGATAAGCGAAAATCAGCGCCCCCACGGCGATCAGGTTGTGGGCGATAAAGTCGGGCAGCATGCAGTCACTCCTTGAGGCGGCCTTGATGGTGCTTTTTCGAAGTGACCGATTGTAGAGGCTCGCGAGAGGAATTCCATGGACATCGTTTATATCCGTGATCTCAAGATCGACACGGTCATCGGCATTTTTGACTGGGAGCGCCGCATTCGCCAGACCATCAGCATTGACCTGGAGATGGCCACTGACATACGTCGCGCTGCGGCCAGCGATGACATCAAGGATGCGCTTGATTACAAGGCGGTTTCCAAGCGATTGATTGCCTTTGTCAGTGCCTCCGAGTTCCTGCTGGTGGAAAAGCTGTCTGAAGAAGTGGCGTCGATCGTGCTGAACGAGTTCAACGTCCCCTGGTTGCGCTTGCGCCTGTCCAAGCCGGGAGCGATACGCGGCTCGCAAGATGTGGGCATCATCATCGAGCGGGGCGAGAAATCCTGATGCCCCGTGTGTACCTGAGTCTTGGCAGCAATATCGAGCGCGAAAAGCATATTCGCGGGGCGCTGCATGAGCTGGAAAAGCGTTACGGCGATCTGCTGGTGTCGACTGTGTATGAAAGCGAGGCTGTCGGTTTTGAGGGTGATGCCTTCTTCAATCTTGTCGTGGGCATGGATACCGACAAAACGGTTGCCACACTGGCGGCGGAATTGCGTGCGATTGAAGAGGCGCATGGCCGTGAGCGGCAGGGGCCGAAATTTTCTTCGCGGACACTGGATATCGACATTCTTACCTATGGCAATGTCTGTGGCGAGATTGATGGCGTGTTGTTGCCGCGAGACGAAATCCTGAAGAATGCTTTTGTCCTGCGCCCGCTGGCCGATATTGCCGGCAATGACAGGCATCCCGAAACCGCCCGGACCTATGCCGAGCACTGGGATGCCTATGACCAGAAAAAACAGAAGCTCTGGCCCATAGCGTTTCAGGTCTGAGATGTGATGGCGTGTGCTTGCAGATAAAGCCTTAAGCAACAGCAGGAGAATGCAGAATGTTTACGATGACGGTTACCCCGCGCTTTTATGAAACTGATGCCCTGGGCCACATCAACAACACGGTGGTTCCTGGCTGGTTTGAAACGGCACGTGATCCGGTGTTCCGGTTTTTCAATCCGTCCCTGAACGTGAAAGAGTGGAACCTGATTCTGGCCAGGGTCGAAGTAGATTTTGTGGCACAGATTCATTTTGGCCATGATGTCACGCTGATCACCGGCATAGAAAAGGTCGGTAATGCTTCTTTTGTGGTGCTGCAGGAAACCTGGCAAAACAATCTCTGCGTGGCGCGCGGTAAAGCAGTGCAGGCCTTCTTTAACTACCAGACCCAGAAAAGCGAGCCTTTACCAGCCAGCTTGCGCACCAAGCTGGAAGCACATTTGATGTCGGTTACCCGATAATTTTTTCCCCATGGAAAAGGCCTGCATCGTGCGGGCCTTTTTTATGGGAGCTATCTACCTGATTTCCTGGATATGCGCGGCCTGGGCTTTTGCTTGCCACTTGCGACCGAAGGAAGTCCCGCGGGACCCGGGAGTGCGGGGATTTCTGCACCGTCGGGGATTCGGTGAGGTGCTCCGACTGGGTTGCTTCTGCTGTTTCTTTGCACTGGCGGTGCGCCTGCCGGCGTGGCCTTACTTTCTTTGGTTACTCGGCTTGCAGCCTCGCCCTTCGGGCCACCCAACAAAGCGGGCGTTCACCGAGCAAAGCTCGGATGTCGCCAAAAGAAAGTAAGCAAAGAAAATGCGACCCCTGCGGGGCGCTGGTGGCATAGCGACTATCTATATTGGGCTACTTTCAGGGTCTTGCTAAAGACTGCGCCCGCCATCGACAGCAATGATCTGTCCGGTGATATACGGCGCATCTTCCAGCAAGAAAGCAATCGTGCGGGCAATGTCTGCGGGTTCGCCCAAGCGTTGCAGCGGAATGCCCTGCAGGATTTTTTCCTGGGCAGGAATGTTCATGGCCTGGTTGCCGGGCCACAGTATCGCGCCAGGCGCTACGCCGTTGACGCGAATTTCCGGTGCCAGCTCTTTGGCGAGCGAGAGTGTCAGCATGGCGTTAGCGGCCTTGGCCATGCAGTACAGCGTATGTTCCCTGAGCGGGCGTTCGGCATGAATATCGATCAGATTGACGATGGCCCCATGCTGCCGCTTCAGCTCCGGCGCTAGGGCCTGGGCCAGGAAAAAAGGCGCACGGGCATTGCTGGAAAACAAATCATCCCACTGCACGGGTGTTGCGGAGCCGACGGGTGTTGGATAAAAACCGGAGGCGTTATTGACCAGCGCATCCACGCGGCCGAAAGCGGCCAGTGCGCCAGTGGCCAGTGCCTGCACATCAATATCGTTGCCAAGGTCGGCTTGCAGCACTTTGCAGGAGTTGTGTCGCTTCACATTCAGTTCGCCGGCGAGTTCTTCGGCTTTCTCGCGTGATTGCCGGCAATGCACCAGAACACGCCAGCCCCGGCTGTGCAGCTCGCGAGCAGTGGCGGCGCCGAGGCGCTGCGCCGCGCCGGTGATCAGGGCTACTTTTTCCCGGCTCTCCGGATGCTGATGTTCAGTCATGGCTCTTTTTCCATTCGTCACGGAATACCTGCAGTGCATGTTCGCGCGCCGCTTGCAGGGCCTTGATGAATGCCTGGCCCTCCAGGTTTTGGTCTTGCAACTTTTTGACGGAAACACCGCGCAATGCCTCCAGTGCCGCCTGCCAGTAGGGCCGCTGGGGATAGGCCTTGTTTTCAAGTCCGAGACGACCACGGGCATCCGCCTCGCAGGCCAGCAGGATTTCGGCAAAACGCTCGGGGCGGCGCAGGGCATCCATGTCCAGCAGTTTCTTGAGCAAGGTCGGTGCGCGCAGTTCGGTGCTGCGGTGGATGTCCAGATGAAAGCGCGATACCAGCTCCCCCAGATCTTCAAAGGCCCGGGGGACCTTCAGGCGTTTACTCAGTGTGCGCACCCGCGCAATGCCGCGGCTTTCGTGGCCGATATGGCGGGGCCACTCCGCCATCGGCGTATCGGCCTTGCCGAGATCATGGACCAGTGCGGCAAAGCGCAAGCGTGCTTCCGGTGAAAGTTGCGTTGCTATCTTCAGCGTCATCAGGGTATGCACGCCGGTATCAATTTCTGGGTGATATTCCGGGCGTTGCGGCACGCCGAAAAGCCGTTCTATTTCAGGAAACCAGATCGCGAGGGCACCGCACTCACGCAGGAGGCTGACATAGATGTCCGGTGCCTCTTCAGAGAGTGCTCGTTCGGTTTCTTTCCATACACGTTCGGGAGTGAGTGCCTGCAGTTCACCGGATGCTGCCATGACCTGCATGAGCTCCATGGTTTCTTCGGCAATGCCAAAGCCCAGTGCGGCGTAGCGTGCGGCAAAGCGTGCCACCCTGAAAACGCGCAAGGGATCTTCACGGAAAGCAGGCGAGACATGGCGCAATACACGCGCCTCGATATCTTTCTGGCCGCCGTAAGGGTCAATCACGTGGCCCTCCGGATGCAGAGCCATGGCATTGACAGTGAGGTCACGGCGAATCAGGTCTTCTTCCAGCGTGATGTCCGGCGAGAAGTCACAGATGAATCCGGTATGGCCTTGCCCTGATTTTCTCTCGGTGCGGGCGAGGGCGTACTCCTCCTGCGTGTCAGGGTGAAGAAATACGGGAAAGTCGCGACCTACCGCCCTGAAGCCCTGCGCAAGCAAATCTTCCGGAC
>Ga0073925_1000353_pt1 | contig 8947 bp, 11 predicted proteins | sample GWRWT4_21May14_FD_70952 | JGI IMG/M metagenome (GOLD analysis project Ga0073925, IMG submission 70952) | Sand microcosm microbial communities from a hyporheic zone in Columbia River, Washington, USA - GW-RW T4_21-May-14 | ecosystem: Engineered > Artificial ecosystem > Sand microcosm >...
GTTGCTAAAGTTGATGAGCAATAACGCTTGCACGCTTCCTTGATTTTATGCACAATTAATTATGTTTTTTTATTCAACGTACAAGGAGCCGACCATGCAAAGCATGACCATAGAACAGCTACGCGCTGCAAGTAACGCCGGCGGCGTTTCAGGCGTGACCTTGAAGGGGCAAGGCGGAGCGTTCCTCGTGCAGATCGACACCCGCAGCGGTTCTGGTGCCGTGCTGTCAAAGGCCCGCAGCACCGAGCCTAGACGCTTCGGAAATCCATTAGCCGCCTTGAACGTGTTGCGTGATATTGGCATCACAGTAGGCCAGTTCGACGCGAGCGAATACGACCCGACCGACAAGGAGCAGGACGCGGGCAACCGGGGCAGGGCAAACGCCATGCGTGGGGCGCACAAAGCGGCGGCCTATAACCAGTGGCTGGCCGGCGAGATTCAGGCATCCATTGACGACCCACGGCCGAGCATTCCACACGATGAAGTCATGGCGGAGATGGACGCAGACATTGCCGCCTTCTTGCCGAAGAAAAAGCGCACATGACGTCAAAGCCTTACCGCATTGAATGGCGCACGATGGCGCGCGAGGATTTGCGCGCCATCGTGCGCTACATCGGCAAGGACAGCCCGACGCGGGCCAAGAGCTTCGGCAAGGAGCTGCGCGACAAGACCAAGCCGCTTGCACAGCATCCAGAGCTTGGCCGCCAAGGGCGGCCGGGCTTGCCCGAGTGGTTGCGTGAACTGGTTGTGCATCCGAACTACATCGTTTTTTATCGTGTGCTGGCCGAAGCCCGCACTGTCCAGATTTTGAGAGTGAAGCACGCGGCGCAACAAACGCCGTGATTACCAACCCCGGCACGCTAACGCTGGTTTTTTCAGGAGTGGCACAGGAAAACGATCATGACCAATCTTAGCAAAAATGGCGCTCTGTACACTCGTACCGAGGAAATCAGGGCGAAGCGCCGCAAACTTGTCGAGGCGCAGGCCCGGCCGGGTGAGACTTTCGAGCAGGCCGAGCGGCGTTATCTGCATGAAAACGACCGGCCGGCCGGCGCTTCCAGCAATGGGCAAGACCCGGCTGCAAGTGGCTCGCTTCGCAAGCCGCCAGAGGGCGATGCACAGGCCGATTTTTTCGTTCCCTTGTTGTATGACGTAGCCACCAAAGATAGCCGCAGCATCATGGACGTGGCCGTTTTCAGGCTGTCCAAGAAGGACAAGCGAGTTAACGAAACGATCCGCTACGAGCGCGCCGATGGATACGTGGAAGTGGTGTCAGGTGAGGCTGGCATGGCTTCGGTTTGGGACTACGATATTGTGTTGATGGCAATTTCTCACCTGACCGACTCGATGAACCTTTACAGGCAAGGCCGGGGCGAGAAGCCAAGCCGCATCTTTCGCCCGCATGTGTCGGAAATTCTCAAGTTCTGTCGCCGTTCAGACGGAGGCCGACAATACGAAGAAATCGAAGGTGCGCTGAAACGCCTTAGCACTACTTTCGTGGAAGTGGTCACGACGACGCAAGCCAAGGGCAAGCGGGCCTTGCGCACGGCTAAAGGGGTAGGGCTGATTAACAGCTACGAAACTATTTCCTATGCCGACAATGGCCGGCTGATGAGCGTTTCAATTGAGGTTCCACAATGGCTTTATAACGAAGTGGTCGAGATGAAAACGCCCGCCGTCTTAACCGTCCACCCTGAGTATTTTTTGATTGAGCTGGGCATTGGTCGGTTCCTGTATCGCCTTGCCCGGCGTGCTGCTGGTAAGGCGCGTGCCAAATGGACGTTCAAGCTCATTTATGAGCGCAGCGGTAGTGTGGGCACGTTCAAAGAGTTCTGCCGCATCCTGCGCAAGCTGATTGCTTCCAACGACTTGCCGGAATACACGCTTACCGAGCTGACGGGCAAAGTTGGTCCACTTCTAGTGATTACGCATCGGGACGCATCACTTGATGAGCTGCCAGAGTTACCAGAGGACAACGAAGGGGGCGAGGAAGCCGGTGTGTAATAGACGGAACAATATTGATAGAACGGCCACAAGGGAAGCCCTTTGTGTCACCAACGGTGTGTAATAGACGGAACTGATCCGTTTGAGGCCCCAACCTGTGGATAGCCCGTCTATTACACACCAACTCCCGTCTATTACACACCAACCCCCGTCTATTACACACCAACTCCCGTCTATTACACACCGGGCATGTTATCAACTATCTGATTAATATATATTTTTATACTATTTTCCACTCTAAAACTCTTAAAACATATTTAAAACTTAAAAACGCTTGGTCCCGTGCATAACTCGACTGCCTACGAAAAACCGAAACTCCGTAAAGCGGTCTACGACCGTACGATTGTCTGCGGAGATTCGTAAGCGTATCTCACCGGTGCCCGTTGTCACTAGCCATCGACCCTGGTCTTCTCGAATGGCTTTAGCAAAGCCGATTGCCCAGCGAGGCAAATTCTTCGGATCAGCCAGAAAACGTTGCAATTTATCTGGTGCCACCTCTTTCGAAACAGTCCGTGTATCTGAACGCATGCTATCGTTTCTCTTGTTTAATGTATTGATTAGACGACATTCGACACCGGATTGTGACCGGCTCCCGGGGGGGGGGGCAAATATTTCTGCGGAACTGAAGAAAGTACAAAGTAGTTTTCTGTTAAGGAAGCGTTTTGTGATGTCTTTAGGATTCGGGGCAATAGGGGAAAAATAGGGTGTGTTAGCGTTTCATCAATACGTATTCCTGCCACGTCGCCGCAAAAAAACCCGGTTTTTGCCGGGTTTTAACTTTCTTAAATCTGTCCTGCCTCTGCCAAGCTGTAACATTTTCCTGGTGTTACAATAATATGATCAAGTAAGCGGACATCAATTAAATTCATTGCATCACGTAGATGGTGGGTTAATTGAATATCGGCTTGACTTGCTTCTTCAACGCCGCTTGGGTGATTGTGTGTGCAGATAATAGCCCCGGCATTGTAGGCAATTGCGGCCTTTATAATCTCCCGGCTGTAGACGGCTGTCACCGTCAAACTGCCAAAGAAATGTTCACGAAACGCTAAAACCTTGTGTTGTGAATCTAAATAGACTATGCCGAAAACCTCGCTTGTGTGGGCTGCAAAAATGGCTTGCAGATACTTATTTGCCGCTTGTGGATTAGTAAGCACGGGACCTTGTGCAAGACGTTTCAATGAGATTTTTCGGGCAAGCTCGATGATTTCATCGTCGCTCATGTAGGATACTTCGGCATGCGTTTTATTTAAATCGTTTGTATCACTCATCGGATTTTCTCCAGTTTTTAGCCTTGGCGTTAGTGCCCGGCCATGTGTATATAATAGGACTATTAGCCCTAATTGTCAACTGGTTTAAGTTGAAAATACTCGATTTTTTAGAGAGTTATTTAAATATACCAGCCTCTTAATGAGTGAAAAAATTGGAGCGAAACGCTTAAATGTCTTGCTGTATTTATGGTTCTGTTACTAAGCCGGCCCGCAACAGTAATAAACGCCACGCGGCATAGGGTATGTCATTTTTATTTCTGTTAATTTCTTCGCTATTGTCTAGCGTTTCTTTTGTTTCTTGCCATTTCCGCACTGTCCGATTATTTTTAACACCGACAAAAGCACAAACCTGGCTGCCCGTCATGCCCAGATAGCGAATAAGTGCGCGCACCTCGTCGGGCGTTGGTTGCTCAAAACCGCCATCAAATTTATTCAATGTTTCATCACGCAATATCGCCCCATATATTGGCCGTTTTTCCATTTTAACCCCCGTTTATTTGTTTGAGCATAAGGCGGGCCTTCGCCCGCCTTATGCGTTTTAGGCTTTCAGCTTAGCCATTTCATCAGCGAGAACCCAGAGCGCTTTATTAAGCCGTACATTTTCAGTAACTGATTTTACCTCGCGAGTAGTCACCCGCTTTACCCTTCCTAGTGCATCACGTTTTAAGCCGCGTAATCCGCCGCGTAGAATGTTTTCCTGTATTCGATTAAATGCCGTCCAAAGATCATTTGCGGTGTCTTCTCGGCGGTTTATCTGCACCACCTGTTCGGGCTTGACTGGAGACTCTCCCTCTTCCCAGCGTAAAGCCATCCCAGCTTGTGCTAGCGCGTGCTGTTCTTCGGTGTTTAAGGTAATGCTTTTGTAGTTTTCTATTTGGGCATTAACTGCCGGCAAATCCTCAACAATTGAATAAAGCCCCTCAATGACATTACCGATAATGTTACCCGAATGGCGAACACATTGTTTTTGCAGCGTGGAGTCGGCAACAATCATCCCATTAGCGCAAGCCAGCCGGAAAATACCGGCGTGAAGCTGATACGATGACGTGCCATCGTGCGAATTAAGCAGAACAATCTCTGAAATTTTATCTTGCACGTTAAGCGTGCGGGTAATGTCGTTTGTATGGCGGAAACGTAGTAAGTGTTTTGCGTAGCCTTTTTTGCTTTCATCTCTAACTTTTGTTTCAGCGGCTGAAACAGGCATCCAGCCTTCGTTTCTCAAGGCGTCAACAATGTGAATGGTCGGGATTTGGGTATAGCGGGCGCTCGTTGATTGGTGCGCAGATTCAGAAAAAACTGAAGAGGCGTGTTTGAGCAAAGCACTATTATCCAGAGCGTTAACGTTTTTCATTCCATAAGCGCGATTAATATTAAAAACAGTCATTATTATTTCCTCGTTTCCGGTTTTCAGCCTTGGCGTTATTGCCCGGCCATGCGTATATAATAGGACTATTAGCCCTAACTGTCAACTGCTTTAAGTTGAAAATAATCGTTTTTTTTCGCTAACGCTAAAGAAAAGAAGGGCGAAATAGCCGCCCTTCTTTTCCCTCTTATCTACTCAGTGAGTTTAACTGCTTTTTTTTTAGATCATCTGGCGCTGCAAGGCGCGTTGTTAAATCGTTGTTCCAGTCATTTCCAAGCGTTTTTGGCATGTCGCGCTCGGTGGTTCGCCCTACTCTGCTGGCGTGTTCATCCAGTTTTTGCGCGTGCTTTTCCCCGCCTTCATCGTTGTTAAATGCGGATACTATTTTTGCGTCGGGATATTTCTGCATGACTTTTTCAATGAGCTTTCCGACGGTGTCCGGGTCCCAGTTGCCACCTGGTGAATAGTACGCTGCATTTTTTGGCTGTTTTAATTGATAGTGACTGAGCGCTTCTATCGCACTTTCAACAAAAATAATCCGTTCCGTCGGCAATGGAATTTGTGAATACCAGAGGCCCTTGAATCCTTTCTTGGTGAAGGTTTTCAGGTCAGTTGATCTGACTTCATACCCGCAGACTCCAGTTGCATCAAAGTGCGGGAAAATTACGGCGCCATCAAAGCCCTTTAAAACTCGATTTTTGAACAGCGGATTCTGCAAGGTTTGCTGGGATATTCCACGTCCTTCCAGATAGTTCGATGTTTCGGCGTGCGAACGCTCAGCAATAAACTTGCGAACAAAATCCAAATCCTTAATCTTAATGTCGTTATTTTCCTGCTTTGGTCTGCTAACGATAGGCGGATGTTGTCCGCTGAAGCTGCGTAGCTTTTGCCGTACTTTGCCCAAGTTAAAAGTCTCGCGACCGCCCTCTTGCCATTGCACAAAATTAAAAATATCGCCGCCGATTTCGCCATGACTGCTTTTGTCGCGGGCTGTATCCCAAAATTTCCAGGTGTCGTCACGCGATACCAAGATGGTATCGCGGCCATTCTTCATGACAATATTTTTTTGGCGTTGTACATTGCCCCGTGTGCATTTCTCATAGTCGATTTCAAAACCGTAAAGACGTTCAGCAACATCAATAATGCTGATTTCAATTCTGAATTTTCTGGCTTCGTCGTCTCTGCTCTCCACGTTAGTTATGCTCCATGTTGCAAAAATTAGCTTCGATAAATGGTTGGAAGTTAAGCGCCAACTCCGACCAGGACTGGGCCGAATTTCTTTCGGCTAGGCGCTCGGCCTTTTTTTAGCCACTAAAATCGTATTCGCGCTCATTTACACAAACACTCATTTACTCATCAACTAAGCCGGTGACGTATTCCGTCAACAGCTCCTTGATGCTTTTACCTTGCTTGGCAGCGTAGATTTTCAGTTTCGTATGCTGGTCGCTAGGCAGTTCGAAATTGACGCGCTTCATGCTGCCGGCGTCGTCTGCCAAGCTAGCAAGAGTTGCGGCCTTGGCCTTGTCAGTACGGGCGCTCGGGCGGCCGGCGCTGAGTACGTTTGTTGATTTACTCATTACTTTATTTCCTCAAAAGCTCAAATGAGTTTTTTCTTGATTTCGTCAGCAAGGGCGCGAATCTCGGCCGCTGCATCACCATCCGGCTCTGCCTCAAGAACCGTCGTGCCCGCGGCGGCCGTGCCAGGGTAGCTCACGCGCTGCGTGATGCGGCTTTCCAGAATTGGTAGCTCGTAGCCGGCCAGCGCCTCAACTACCTCGCTGCCGATGCGGGTGCCTTTGATCGCACGCGAAACGACAAAGGCAGCTTGTAGCTTGCCATCTGTGACCTCAATGCGCTGCTTGACCAACTCCACCAGGTCGGCTGCGGCCCAAATGTCGTAGGGCGACGGCTGCACCGGGATCAGCACAAAGTCGGCCGCCTTGATGGCCGACACGGCCAAGTCGGCCGCCTGGGGAGCGCCATCAATCACGACAAAATCCACCTTGCGGGCTATGTTCTTTAAGTCCCGGTCTATGGTTGGCCGGTCGATACCGACAACGGTTAGCGGTTGGTCTTCCCGCACAGCAGACCAGTCGCGGGCGCTGCCCTGCGGGTCGGAATCGACCAGCAGCACATCAGCCCCGGCCAGTTGCAGGGCGCGGGCAAGGTGCGTGGCAATGGTGGTTTTCCCACTCCCGCCCTTCTGGTTTAGCACGGCAATGACTTTCATGCGCTCTCCTGGTGGTTATACTCAAATGAATACTTACTCATTACATCATACCACAATGAGCTAATGAGTAAAGGAGTTTTTGGATAAATGAATACTTACTCATTACATCATGCAGAAATGAATTAATGAGTAAAGGAGTTTTTTGTCATTTGAGCAAAAACCGTAGTTAGTACATACTGAGCTAATTTTTCTAAGTAATACAAATAAAATAAACGCGACATTTATAAGAAATTATGATTAAAATTAACTGATAATTCTGGCAAAACAGGTGTGATTTATTTTTTAATAAATTGCCGGTAATAGGGAAAGAGGAGGGGTTTTATGGCGAATGAAATATTAATGGTCAGCAAGCACAAGTTGTATCGTGATGAGAATCAGCCGCGCCGACACATCAGACCAGAAAGCATCGAGAAAAAACGGCAACAGCTTAAAGCGGACGGCCAGGTTACTCCGCTACTGGTGTGGCCTAAAGATTCAGATGGCCGCTACTGCATTGTGGATGGTGAGTGCCGGTGGAGAGCGGCCATGGAGTTGCCGGATGATGTTTTTAATGAATTCCGAGCCGAGTTGTACCAGGGTAATCTCAATGACATGGCGACGTTGCTGTTCACTCAGTTGTTGCGGAATGATGACGGTTCCGAGCCGTTGACTGCGTTGGAAAAAGCGGTTGCCTATAAGCAGCTGATGGAGCAGCATCTTGACGACGAAGAAAAGGGTTCTGCGCTGAAGCAAGTGGCCGACAAACTTGGCATGGATTACACCGAATTCACAAAAGCTGTTCGCGTGGCTGATATGTCACCCGAGCTTTCAGTTTTTGTTTTGGATCAGGGTATCGACGACCGAAAAGCAATAAACGGAATGATGCGGGTAGAGCAGCGTGGTACTCGTCAACACTTCGAAAGCATGATCAATGCGATCAGGGAAAATGATGAAAATAAAGAAGCCAGAGAGAGCACAACCAGCACGCGGGAAATTGTGTCAGCAGCGCTGAAGGCGATCAAAGGTCCGAAGGCCAGGAAGACCGTAAAAGAAAAGATGAAACGCAAGCTAGAAGTACGCGGCATTGAATTTAAGTTCAAGGATGATAACGACACTATGATTATCGAGACCAGGAGTGAGTTAATCACGTTCAAACTGACGCCGGAACAGGCCGCCAAGTTTCGGTCGCTGGAACTGACGGAAATAGAAAAAGATACCGCAACATTCAGGTTGTAATATTTCAAATACTGGCGGCAGGGGAGGTGAATGAAATATTTGCGCTTAGATGACCGTGCCTGAAAAATATTCTTTCCCTATTGCCCCGCCCCTCTTACCCTTCAATAAATTCAGAAGCCTAATTTCCACTCTGAAATTTTCTCGGGTTAATGCCTATTTTGGGCGCGCCCAAAATAGGCCGTGCCACCTGTAAAATAAAACACGAGATAAGGCTGTTCAAAACCACTGAAGACCACATAATTTTTTCCCTATCGCCCCCGCCCCGAAGGGGCCGACTTAGCGAACTGGCTTTGCCAGATCGCTGCCGTCTGTATGATAATCGCCGTCATCCTAGGCGCTTTCGACGTCCCTGCGGGCCAATCGAAACTGCCTAGGATACAAGCTAATCCGAGTAAGATTCCCAGCCTATTCTAGGCTATAAATCTTACATACCAAAGGCTGATTATAAGAAAACTGTTAGTAGAATAGATTTCCTCGTCCCAATCGATTCGAAGAAAATCCTTGTGAAATTGGATTCGCCACGCCACTATTTGATTATCGCGGAGCAAAGTTTCCAAGAAGGGAGAGTACGAGATTGTTTGAGCTATGTTCGAAAATCATTTGAGGAACTTCTTAATCGGCTCTGGAAGAAGATCGGAAGCAAAAGCCATACTGCGCAAATTCAAGTTGCAATGCGCAGCCCAAATGGATCTCCAGACTTGATGAGCATTGCAGGCGGATTATATGGTTTTCTATCGAAGAAGGAAGTATCAGTTTTTCAAAACGTAATACCATCGCTTGCAAAAATGATTGGCAAAGAAAGTACCCATCCTGTTGAGTGGAACTATCTTAATAAAGGCGCTCATGAAGAAGGAAAAACCGAAGAAT